>Ga0075421_100000933_pt1 | contig 32802 bp, 25 predicted proteins | sample SoiMetdeltSBSDD5_FD_75292 | JGI IMG/M metagenome (GOLD analysis project Ga0075421, IMG submission 75292) | Bulk soil microbial communities from a Populus tree surrounding site in Tennessee, USA - Soil MetaG P. deltoides SBSDD5 | ecosystem: Environmental > Terrestrial > Soil > Tree plantation... | reverse complement strand
AGACCCCATTGGATTCTCAATGGGGTGTCGCGGGAGCCAGACTGGATGCGCGCCCGGCCCGGGGTTGGGCTTGTCGTCACTCACCGAGCGTCTTTCGCTCGACCTTGCGTTTGACCAGCGGCCCGTACCGCACACGGATCTCGAACCGGTCGGGATTTGCAGCCATGATGCGCTCCAGCTTGCTGAGCTCCTCGGACCGATGCTCGGCCTGCGCACGAAGGGCCCGCGCCCACAGGTCTCTCTCTTCAATGTCCTCGAGGAGAGCAAACGCGGAGCCAACGAGTAGCTGCGCTTCGGCTGGATCTCCCTGGAGGACGTACCTGTCGCCCTCGCTGTCGTAATCCAGCATGATCGCGCTCATCTCGAGATAAGCGTGTGCGATGCGACATCGGTTGGTCGGCGATCGGTCGCCGCGCTCGAACTCGATGAATCGAATTGCGGCGGCTCGGAACATCTGCCAGAAAGCATAATACCGGGTGCGTGCATCGTCGCCATGAAAGATCGAACTGAGCCGAGCCTCGTTCTCCAAGTATTCGGCGGCGCGCCCAAGGTCAACCGGGAACGCCTGGTCCCGCGCACCGGGATCCCGCAACTCACGCCGCTTTTTGGCGGGGAGTCGCGCGATGCCCGCGACCCGTTCCATGAGGTCCGTGATGATCGGCGAGGCAGTGAGTGGCTCGTCATGCAGCGAGTCGGCCCACACGCAGCGCGGGAACATCTGCACGATGTCGTCGCTGTCGATCGTGGAAACCAAGCTCTCGAGAGGCGGTAGCACGAGAACAGTTCGGTCCCAGCGCCGAGCGGCGTAGATCATCTGGAGCTCGAGCCTAACGCCGGAGCTCAGCTGTAGCGGCTCCGATACGATCACGTCGGCGAACGGAATCAACTGGCGTACGACGTCTACCCACGCGTCGTCGCCGAGCGCTAATGCGGGGGCGTCCCTGCGAAATCGCGAGGTGCCGAGGTCGCGGAAGAACGACGATTGGTCTTGAATCGTGATGACCTCGACGTCGGATGGCAGCGCGTCGCGCAGCGCGTTTTCTGTGAGCTTCGGCCCATGCTCGAACGGTCCGTGCAGGACCTCCATTCCAAAATGCCGGAAGTAGAGCACGAACGGCGTTCCATCGGACTCGTATGCATCCAAGACCCGGACGGCCGCGTCGTGCATGCCTTCTCGCCCGCTTGATTCCTGTTTTTTCGCCGCGGATGTGCGGCGCTTCACGGGCCTCGTGGGAGAGATGCGAGGCGGCGGCGCAGCATGCTCGAGAGCGTCAATAATCTTGTCCGGCGCCGGCCGGCCAAGAGAACCCAGTAGGCTTGCCGCGTCGCGCGCGGCCGACCAGTCACCTGTCGGATACGCCCCCGTCATGCTGCCGTGACCGAGCAGTGCCGAATCGGCTGCGCGGCACGCCTCCTCGTTATGACCGAGGTCGCGCAGAGCGCGGGCACGCCACAGTTGCAAGTCTCTCCAGTGCAGTCCGAGACCACACGCGGCCGACCGCGGTAGATAGGTGTTCGCGAGGGCGAGGCGCGCGTTGGCGTCGTCGATCCTCGTTTGCGCGAGCACAGCCAGCTCGCATTCCGATGCGCAATCATCTTCGTTTTCGGCGGAACGGCGCAGCCGAGCCAACAAGGCATCCGCCTCATCGTCGCTTCCGTCGGCGAGTTTCGCTCGAAGCAGGAGGACCCCAAGCTCGTTCCCGGCGATCGCATCCGTGTGAGCGGCAGCGAGCGCCGCGACTTTCGGGAAGTCCCCTTCGGCGAGCGCCAGAATTGCGGCGAGCCGACCGTCGCAAAGATCGTCCGCCGTAACCTCTCCCGATGGGCCGGAGACCGGGATGACGGATCCCTCATTGAACTCCGAAATGGACTCGCGCGCTCGTTCGTGAATGACGAGCAGGTCGTCGATCAGTCTCCGGATCTCCGTCGGTGCGTCGAGACGCAAGTAAATCTTCGCAATCGTGTTGGCCGACCAGTCGTAAGCCTCCATCACTTCGCGCCCGGCGAACCCCTGTGTGCGCCGCATGCCGAGGCGCGCGTGCTCCCAGCTGCGCTCGCACCAGCGCATCGCGTCGAACAGGCGCCCACTCAGCGCGCACGCCTGTGCTGCATGGACTGCGAGCATCGCGGCGCTCCAGGGAGGCTGGTCATCGCCGGATAGCCGGTACGCCGCGTCGGCCGCAAGCGCACTCGTTACGGCATCGCCACAGCATACGGCGAATTGCGACCAGTCGTTTAGAACCACCGGTGCACTGCCCGAGGCGATGAGTGCAGGCGAGACGTCGTCCGGTGCCCGCCCGTCGTTGAGTCGGCGACAGAGACGAGCTCCGAGATGATCGCGCCCTTCATCGTGCAGGCGGCTGAAGTTGCCAAGATCGCGCCAGTACACTTGCACGGCCTTATCGAGGTCTCCGCCGTTCACGAGACGCTCGAGCCGGCGCTCCGGATCCGAGGGGTCCTCCTGCGGGGGTGATGACTCGGCATCTTGCGCTTCGGCGAGTTCCAGCAACGTGATGGAGTCGGCTGGAATGACTGTTGGGGGGCGGAGTCGCGAGGTGACGATGATGCGCGTCGCCGGCAGCGTTCGGTCACAGGCCGCGAGAAGCAACTGCCGGAACCGGCAATCGACGATGTCGGCCTGGCTCACACCACCGTGCTGCTGAATCCTATCGAGCCCATCGAGGACGACGACGCGTTGACTCGTCACGAACCGGAACAAGGCGGCCGTCGTTAGGCGATCGTCCTGATGGACCCCGGCGGCCTCGGCCACCGCGCGATCCGGGTCGAACGCGCCGAGCCGGATCACGGCCGCCCGATGCCGACGTACTGCGCGTGCGACAGGTGTTGTTTCCCCGGCGCCCGCTGGGCCGCTCACCCACATGACCGGGGTCGGGCCGTCAACAAGCCATTGAGTCAGCGGTTCCACATATCCTCGCGATGCAACGCGGGCTGCGGAATACTTTCAGCTGAAGGTTGTGGCGACCGAGGGCCCGGCGCCAGATCCGCGCAACGGCACGTTATCTCGCCCCCACACCTCCTCTCAGTCGTCGCGTTGTTCGGTGTGTCCATACCGATCTCGCCGCGAGACACCGACTGGACTATTCGCCCGCGTGATTTCCGCCGGACCGTGCCCCGTCGCAAGTCGGGTCCACGCGCCAACCATCGTCAGGCCGGAGTTCGGTCCGCCGCGCCATAGCGACGCTTGCACCGTCTCTCGAATTTGCGCAACGCGAAACTTGGCACCGTGGGTTGCGACTGAGTCATCGCCGGTCGCCCTCGCTGCCTTCCGTATTCGCCTGTCCATCACATTCCAAGAGATCCCATCATGCCTCGCGTCGCATACTCTCGGCGCGCGAGTCGCGGCATTACAGGCCGCGCGCTCGCGCTTTGCACTGCGCTCCCGCTCGCCGCCTGCTCCGAACCGTCAACCTCGGTCGCCTCGAATGTCCCGGGCAAGGCGTCGTCCGCATTGGAAGAGATCGTCTCGCCTCGAGGCGATCGGCTCGCCACGATAGAACAGGAGGGCGCGAAGGAGGTGCTCTACCTCCAGAACGCTGACGGGAGCAACCGCGCCCGCGTGTACTTCCGCAACGTGCACGACCACGTCGACGGCAACTACTCGTCGAGCGTGCTACCGGTGACCGACGAATCGATCCTCGCGATCCGCCGCGCGAAGTGGAGTCCCGATGGGCAAAGCCTCGCCGTCATCGTCGTGCCCGCGATCGATGTTGCCGAGGTGGTACTCGTGAGCGCGGATGGCCACGACCTCCGAACGGTCAGCTCGAACCGCCAGTACCTCTTCGGTGACATCGAGTGGTCGCCCGATTCACGGCGCATCGCATATGTGATGACCACCAACCCCTTCACGCGTCCCGATCTGTTCATGACCGACCTCGGGCCGGATCGCGTAAAGCGCGTGACGACTGGCGGAATGGTCACGGGCTTCGACACGTTCCGGTTCGACCCGACCGGCCAACGCATCAATTTCACCTCGCGCCTTGGCTTCACCGAGGACGGTGTGAACGGGCTCTTTCGCCTGGCGTCGGTCGACCTGACCACCGGGGTGGTCGAGCAGAAGGAGACCATGGTGGGCGAGCCTCAAGGCATTGCACGCGACGGGTCCTGGGCGCTGCTCATTCGGCGGACCGCCGACAACGTTCGAGAGCTCGTCCGTGTCCCACTTACGACGGGAGCAGGGACGGTGCTCGCCGCGGGCGTCACGAGCGCCGTGCTGCTCGAGGGCGATGGTGAGGCGCTCGTGGCTTCGGGCGACCCGAGCGGCGGCGCCGCACAGACGTTCCGGATCGTCGGTGTCTCCGCGCCGAGGGATGTTCGTGCGACCCTCCCTACCGGCGCGAACGTGAATTGGGCAGCGTTCCTACGTTCGAGTCGGTGACGTAGCTCTTCTGGCCCGCCTAACGACTGCACGGCAGTCGTGGGGCGCTCAGATGCCACCGCGCACTCACAACGGAGGGCATCGGCAGCATGATTGCAGCAACCGCCGCAGTTCAGGCGACCTCCGGTCGTCGATTCCTCGCCGTCCTCGCCTTGGCGGCGGCGGTTGCCGTTCCCCACACCGGCGGAGCGCAGGACGCGAGCCGCCAGATCATGCTCGGCGTGGCGGGAACCATACGCTCGGAGATCCTCAACGAGGACAGGGAGTTGCAGATCACGCTGCCGGAGTCGTATAGCCGCACCACGATTTCGTACCCGGTGCTCTACCTGCTGGACGGCAGTTCCAACCTGCTGCACGCCACCGCCACGACGCGCTTCCTCGCGGCCGCGCGCAACCGGATTCCGGAGATGATCGTCGTCGCCATTCCAAACACCAACCGGAATCGCGACCTCACGCCGGGGCCGGGAGCCGTCACATTCGAGCGCTTTCTCGGCCAGGAGCTGATCCCGTGGGTTGAACGCACGTACCGGGCGGCACCGGAGCGCATTCTCTGGGGCCATTCGCTCAGCGGATCATTCACGGTGCATGCCCTGCTCAACCAGCCTTCCCTATTCGACGCCTACATCGCGGCTAGCGCGCCGGTATGGCGGTATGACAGTCTGGCGCGTGACATCCGGGCCGGCTTCGCTCCGGCGGCAAAGGCCGGGACAACCGTGGACCTCAGTGTGGGCGAACGCGAGTCACCACAGATGCGTGGCGGTATCACGACCCTCGTGGACGCGCTGAAGGCCGCCGCGCCGGGCACCGCGCCTAATTGGTCATTCGACGACCTGGTGGGCGAGGATCACAGCTCCACAAAGCAGCGAAGTCTGTACTACGCGCTGGAGCGACGATACGCCGAGTGGCGGCCTCCGTACTTCGAGACTCGAGCTGAACTCGACAGCATCGGCGGACTCAAGGCGCTCGAAGCGCATTACGAGCGCTTCAGCAAGCGCCTGGGATACACAAACCCCCTGCCGATGGATCTGGTGCTTCAGGTTGGCCAGATCTATCTCGCTTCCGAACGGCACGCTGACGTCGTCACGCTCGCGAATGCGTATGCGGCGCCATATCCCGGGGCGGCCGAGAACCTCGTGAACCAAGTGGGCTACGACCTGCTGCGACGAGGGCAGTTGGAACGCGCAGTCGAGGTGTTCAAGAAGAACGCGGCGGCATTCCCAGCCTCACCTAACGTGCATGACAGCCTTGGCGACGCATACTGCCGTGCGGGCAACGCCGCGCTGGGGCAGCAAAGCTATCAGGCAGCTGTCCGCGCCGCCGAGGCACGAACGCCGCAACCCGCGCGACTGAGCTGGTATCGTGACAAGGCGGCGAAGGGTTGCGCACCGTCCGACACCTCACGCCTTCGGCTCTAGCTACTCGCTGCGCATAATTTCCGCCGGCTGCACTCGCGCCGCCTGACGGAGCGGCGCGAGCGCCGCGAGCAACGCCGACGCGCCGAGCAGCGCGGTGATCGACGCGAACGTGCTGGGGTCCGTCGGCGTTACGCCATAGAGTTGCGAAGCGAGGAGCCGCGTGAGCGCGAGACTCAGCACCACGCCCAGCACGAGCCCCGTGCCCACGAGCGCGACACCTTCGCGCGCGATGAGCCCCCGAATCGCCCACGCGCTCGCTCCCACCGCCACGCGGATCGCGATCTCACGCCGGCGCTGCGCCACCACGTACGCAAGGGACGCGTACAGCCCGAGCATCGCGAGCCCTAACGCGAGCAGGGCGAACAGCGCCAGCACCGTGGCGAGTGCCCGGTGCCGGCTCGTCGCGCGATCGGTGAGCTCGCGGAGCGGCGTCACGTTCGCGAGGCCGAGCCCGTCATCCACGCGCGCGACGGCGCGCTGGAGCGCCGAGGTCATCTCGCGCGGATCGCCCGTGACGCGCGTGAGGATGAACAGCAGCGGAATGGGATCCTGCGCGAACGGTATGTAGATCTCCGGCAGCGACGTCGACTCGACGGGGTGTTGGGTCTCGCCCACGACGCCGACGATCGTGCGCCAGATGGAGTCGCTCCCGATCTTCACTCGGCGACCAATGACGGATTGGCCCGGCCCCAGTGCGCGCGCCATCCCCTCGCTCACGATCGCGACGGGCGTCGCGGGGGCGTCATCCTGGGCGCCGAATGCGCGGCCAGCCCGGAGCGGGATGTCGAGCACGTCGAAGTACCCCGGCGTCACGACGTACTGCGCGGCCTGCGGCCCCGAGTCGGTTTGCGCCAGAGTCCCTTCGCCGCGCACGCGGACGTCTGGCCCCGTGAAAATGCGCAGCGGGTCGGGGAAGGATGTGGCGACGCCACGCACCCCCTCCGTCGCCGCGATGCCGGCCAGCAGTCGCTCGGTGCCGGCACGCTGCGCCGCCTGATCCTTGTAGCGCGTCGGCGGCAGGAACATGTCGCCCTTCACGACGTGCTCGTCGTTGAAGCCAAGCGACGTGGTCGCGATGGTGAGAATCGTGCGGGCCATGAGCCCGGCACCCACGAGCAGCATCATCGTGAACGCCACCTGTGCCACGAACAGCCCTCGGCGCAGTGCCGGCGACGCCACCGATCGCACGCTCCCCTTCTGGATACCTAACGAGCCGCCGAGACTGTCGAGGAAGCCCACGGTGCGTGTGACGACGAGCGCCGGAAGTAGGCCGAACGCCGCCCCGATCAACGCTCCGATCCCGACGACGAGCACCAACATGCCTGGTCCGAGCGCCAGCCGATCCGCGCCGCCGGGGATTCCCGCCCCAAGCTGCTGCCCGACGGTGGTGCCGAAGGTTCCGAGCACCGTGCTGGCGATCCCGGCGCCAATGAGCGCGGCGATGAGGGCGATCAGCAGACTCTCGGTGAGGAGTTGCATCGCGATGCGCCACCGCGACGCGCCCAGCGCAATCCGCACGTGCACCTCGGCCCGCCTGGCCGCGGCGCGCGCGGTCTGCGCCCCGGCGACGCTCGCCCCGGCGACGAGGAGGAGGAAGAGCGCGCCGCCGATGAGCGCGAGGAGCGTCGGCCGCAGACGCCAGGTATACTCCTGCTGCACGCCGGCGAGTGACAGTCGGTAGTTCGGATCGACCTTGCCAAACTGCGGGAGGACGACCGCATTGAGTCGGCGTTCGGTTTCCTGGATGGTCACGCCCGGCTTGAGCCGTGCCATCGGCGGGAAGTTGCGGCCGGGAGGGAGTGGGCGGAGCACGTCGGTGAAGCGGTTCACGTGCCACGCATTCGGTCCCATGATCCCGACGACCGTGGCCACCTCGGCGCTTGCCGGATTGTCGAGCGATTGCAGGCGGATGGACCTGCCGAGAATCGACGGATCGCGGCTGAACTTGCGACTCCACAGGCCGTCGCTGATGATGACCACCGACGAGCCCCGGACGAACTCGCCGGGCGTGAACCCACGCCCGATCGCCGGTCGCACGCCTAACGCTGAGAAGTAGCCAGGGGATCCCCAGGCTCCCTGGACGGACTCCGTGCGGTCTCCGCCGGCGACGGTGAATGCGTCGAGGTCCCAGGCAACGACCTCGGCGAACACGCTGTCGGCGATGCGCCAGTCTACGTCCTGGAGCCTCGGCATGTTCGGGAACGGGTCGCGCGTCGGGGCGGGCCTGACGAACACCAGCCGATCGGGGTCGGGGTATGGCAGCGGCCTAACGAGGTAGGCGTGCACGATCCCGTAGGCCGAGGTGGCCAGGGCGATGGCGATGGCGAGGGTGAGGACGGTGGAGAGCGCGAATGCCGGTTGCCGCCGCATGGTGCGGAAGGCGAGGAGCACGTCCTGCCTGAGGGTGTCAAGCCAGAGGGTTCTGCGGTACTCGCGCATACGTTCTTCGTCCTCGGCGCGGCAGAATCGCCGCGCATCGTCGATGTCGCCGAATTGCATGAGCGCGATCTCGCGGGCGCGGTCGGGCAGATGCCCCAACCGTTCGAGCTCGCGGGTGCGCATGGTGAGGTGGAACTGGAACTCCTCGTCCACTTCGCGCGCGTCGGCGCGAGTGAAGCGGAGCCGGAAGCTCGGGCGGTAACGCTTCTCCGGCACGGTCAGGCGGGCTCCAGCACTTTGTCGACCGCCGCAACGTACTGCCGCCACGCGCTCGTCTCGGCGCGGAGCGCGGCGCGGCCCGCGGGCGTCAGCTTGTAGAACTTCGCGCGGCGGTTCTCGTCGGTGACGCCCCATTCACCCTCGATGTAGCCCTGGCGTTCGAGGCGGTGGAGGCTCTTGTAGAGCGCGGCGTCGACGATCTCGAGCACGCCAGCGGTGCGCTGGCGGATGTGATTCGAGATGCCGTAACCGTGCATGGGTTCCCATGCGAGAGTGCGCAGGATGAGCAGGTCGAGGGAACCGTAAAGGAGGTCGAGCGGATCGCGGGCCATGGTGTGCGGGGTTCGCCGTCGGCACAACCGGGTTACACAACCGGGTTAGGGCAACCTGCGCAGCCGGCACGATTGCGTCAAGAGACCCGTGGATGAGAGCAGGGGATGAGCGGTCAGGATTCTGTCAGCCACTCGCAGGGCTACTCAACCGGCTCTCGCGCTTGCCGCAAATGTGTCGAACCGGTATCCTGGCCTTCCGAGCGTCACCCGATGGAAGGGATGGTGTCGCAGTCATCGGAGGTCACAGGTCTCTTGCGGCGCCGAATGGAGCCGTCTCCGGCGAAGTGAGGCCCACATGATACGCGGGCCAATGGGTTGCTTGTGGGCGATGATCAAGCCGGCGTTGCTGGTGGGGGTCTTCGTCGGGATCGGTGTCCTGGCCTTCCCATGGGCCGTTCCACTCCCGGGACGTGGCGCACTGACCGGCAGGTGGGTCGGCGAGTTGCGGTCCAACACGGGTCCGCGCGCCTGGCTGTATGTGAACCTGCAAATGGGCCGCTCCGGTTACACGGTCCGGATCGGAGGTGACCAGCCGCTCGGCAAAGACGCGACCTTATGTACGAGTCGGCGACGCATCGATCTCCACGTGCGCGGCTACACGACCGCGTGGAGCGGCAAGTCTGTCGATCTTCTGCTGGAACCCGTGCAGCCAAGCCCTCCCGAGCTCCGGTTCGACGTCAAAGGGACGTGGGACGGCCACACACTGGAGCTCAGGGAGACGGACCGTTCGCTCGCGGAAGCGTTGAACGAGCCTAACAAGATTGCGGCAGCCGATTCGCAATGGATCGCCGCGACGTTGAGGCGCGGACCGAGGTCCCAGTTCGATGCGATGTGCGCCACGCTCGCCCGCCGAAAATGAGCTGCCTACCACCAGGACTCGAGCTGCGCGCCGACGAAACTACAGGAACGGTACGCGTCTCCAGTATCGACAAACCGCCGCCTGTGCCAGCCCTGGGGCAAGCCGCGTCGCGAGGTCGAGGATGCGCGTATCGCGGCCGATGAGCACCCGTCGCCGCCCGCGCTCGACCGCGCGCACGAGACGTCGCGCCACCTTCTCGGGGGCGAGTCCCCGCGCCAGCATCGCCGCCTCACGCGCCTGCTTCTCGGTATCGACGGCCTCGCCACGCGCGACCAGTGCGGTCGCTGTGGCACCAGGGTAAACCGCGGTCATCGTCACACCGCTGCCCGCCAACTCGGCGGCTAGCGCCATCGTGAACGCGTGGGCGGCGTGCTTCGACGCGGCGTACGCGGACTTCGTGGGCAGCGTGAAGAGCGCGAAGTCGCTGAGCACGGTGCACACGGCCGTGTGCGAGCCGCCGGCCGCGGTAGCGCGGAGGGCAGGGAGGAAGGCACGACAGCCGTGCACCACGCCCCAATAGTTGACGTCCATTGCGTGCTGCAGCTGGGCAAGCGTCAGCGCTTCCACACTCCCCGCGACCGAGACGCCCGCGTTGTTGACGACGAGGTCAACGCGGCCGTGCGAGCGCGCGATCTCGTCGGCCGCGCGGGCCATCGCGTCGGGATCGCGGACATCACACACGAACGGGGTACATCGCGCGGTTGTACGCGCAACCTCCGTGAGACCGGCGCTATCGATATCGATGATCGCGAGCGCCACGCCGCGCTTCGCGAGCTCCAGCACCACTGCGCGTCCGATCCCGCTCGCGGCACCGGTAACCACGGCGACGGACTGCGCGCCGAGCTTCATCGCTGCCGGCTGAAAGGCCGCACGTTGCCCTACCTCCGTTTGTCCGTCTTCCATTGCCACAGCGCGGCGGTAGTCGCCGCTGGCAACCGGTGGCCTGTTTGTCGTGCCACCATGACGATCTGCCCGCGGTGATGCGCTTCGTGTGCAATGAAGTACGTCAACACGTGGCCGACGTCGAGTGAGAGGTTGCGCCACACGTAGCCCTTCGACGGTGGAACGTGGCCCTGGGACGCGAGGCCGAGGTCGAGCAGCGCCTCCATCGCAGTGCTGCTCCGCTTCAAGGCGGTTATGACCTGTCGAGGCGCAACCCGACGGTGATCGACGCGTGCGGGAGCGGTGATGCCATGTTCCTGTCCGAGCGTCGTCAGCCACCGGCACCTGATGTTGTGAAGGTGGGCGGCGATTGCGCGGATGGTGCGCTGGGGGACGCCGGGAACCTGCAGTTCCCAGAGGTCAGAAGGCAGGCTCTCGATGAGCTGCATCGTGACGCGGTTATTCGTCCGCCAGGCTGCGAGTACGCTTGCTCCAAGGTCGGGTTCCGGGACCATGCCCATGCTCCCGTGGAAGGTTGCGCCGGTGGTCCTTCACCTCGCCTTGATGATTCCAACTCTCACATCGATGCCCTCTCCAACCTTACCGCCAATGCCGTCGCTCAGCGCGGCATAGGCGACGTCGAGCGCCAGCGTCTCGCTCCTGAGTAACGCCTCGTGAGTCCGCGCGGCGGCTGACACGATGTCCGGCGCGTCGATCGTCAGGCGAATCCGATCCGAGACCGACAAGCCGACGTCGCGCCGGGCCTGCTGGATCACCCGAACGAGGTCGCGCGCCAGCCCTTCCGCCTCGAGCGCCGACGTCACCGTGGTGTCGAGCGACACGATCCCCGAACTCCCGGGTAACTCGGCTGCCGCACCAGCGTCCTTCGACACGAGCCGCCGCTCGTACTCGCCCGACTTGAGCTCGATCCCGTCCGCCACGACCGCGCCCGTCGGCGACGTCGTCCACTGACCGGCCTTTACCGCCTTGATCACGCGCTGGACATCCTTGCCGAGGCGAGGGCCGGCCGCGCGGGCATTCACCGTGATCTCGAACGACCCGTGCGACGCGAGGTCCGTCGTCAGCTCGACCTCCTTGACGTTCACCTCGTCCCGAATGAGATCCACGAACTCGCGCAGCCGCTCCGCATCTGCCGCCGCGACCGTCAACGTCGCGAGCGGCAACCGAACGCGCAGCTTGCTCGCCGTTCGCAATGCAAGCGTGGCCGAGCAGACCTGACGCACGCGGTCGATCGCGGTGACGAGCGACGAGTCGTTAGGAAGCTCGTCCACGAGTGGCCAGTCCGTCAGATGCACGGACCGCCCGCCGGTGAGTCCCATCCAGATCGCTTCCGCTGTGAACGGCATGAGCGGCGCGACCACCCGACACGTCACTTCGAGCACCGTGTGCAACGTGTCGATCGCGTCACGGTCCCCGGCCCAGAACCGATCGCGCGAGCGACGCACGTACCAGTTCGTGAGCGCCTCGAGGAACTCCCGGACCGTCGCACACGCCCCGGCCAGATCGTACCGGTCCATCTGCGACTCCACATCGGTCACGAGCTCGTTCGTCTTCGCGAGGATGTACCGATCGAGCACGTGCCGCGAGTCCGTGCGCGAGCGGCCTTCCATGTTCTCCGCGTTCGCGTACAGCGCGAGGAAGTAGTAGGTGTTCCAGAGCGGCAGCAGCGCCTCGCGGACCGCATCGCGGATGCCTGTCTCCGTCACGATCAGGTCACCACCGCGGAGGATCGGACTCGCCATGAGGAACCATCGCATGGCGTCCGATCCGTCACGGTCGAAGACCTCTCGCACGTCGGGATAGTTCTTCCGCGACTTCGACATTTTCTGGCCGTCGTTGCCTAACACGATGCCGTGCGCCAGACAGGTCCGAAATCCCGGGCGGTCGAACAATGCGGTGGCGAGCACATGCAGCGTATAGAACCACCCGCGCGTCTGGCCGTTGTACTCGACGATGAAGTCGCCGGGATAGTGGTGCTCGAACCACGTCGCGTGCTCGAACGGGAAGTGCACCTGAGCGAATGTCATCGACCCCGATTCGAACCAGCAGTCCAGCACTTCCGGCACGCGACGCATCATCGACTTGCCGGATGGGTCATCGGGGTTGCTGCGCGTGAGCTCATCGATCGTCGGGCGGTGCAGATCCGTTGGCTTGACACCGAAGTCGCGCGCGAGCTCGTCGAGCGAGCCGTACACATCGACGCGTGGAAACTTCGGGTTGTCCGAGATCCAGACCGGGATCGGTGAGCCCCAGTAGCGATTCCGCGAGATCGACCAGTCGCGCGCGTTCTCGAGCCACTTGCCGAACTGTCCGTCACGGATGTGCTCGGGCACCCAGCGGATCTGCTGGTTGAGCTGCACCATCCGATCCTTGAACTTCGTCACCGCGACGAACCACGAGCTGACAGCGCGCTGGATGAGTGGATTGTCGCAACGCCAGCAGTGCGGGTACGTGTGCTGATAGGTGTCGTGTCTCAGCAGTGCCCCCGACGCCTTGAGGTCACGGACGATCGCCTTGTTCGCGTCAAACACATGCTGCCCTGCGTAGGGCGGCACCTGCGCGTCGAACTCCCCGCGCGAATTCACCGGCGTGACCGGCTCGATGCCCGCGGCGTCGGTGACGACCTTGTCCTCCTCGCCGTACGCTGGCGCGATGTGTACGATCCCCGTGCCATCCTCCGTGGTGACGTAATCGGCCGAGAGGACCTGGTGCGCGTTAGGCTGCTTGCCGGCGAAGAAGTCGAAGGGCGGCGTATAGCGCGTCCCGACGAGCGCCGCGCCCGTGAACCGCGCGAGCACCTCGGGAGACTCGCCCAGTTCGCGCGCATACGCGCTCACGCGCGCATCCGCCAGGAGATACCGCCGGCCGGTGGGCGCCTGCACCACGACGTACTCGACGTCCGGGTGCACCGCCGCGGCGAGGTTCGAGGGCAGCGTCCACGGGGTCGTCGTCCAGACGAGCGCCTCGACGCCTGCCAGCGCCGGCCGATCGGACGTTAGGCGCAAAGCAACCGTGACCGCGGGATCCTGCCGGTCGCGGTACACGTCGTCCATCTTCGTTTCCGTGTTGCTGAGCGGCGTCTCGCACCGCCAGCAGTACCACAGCACACGGAACCCCTCGTAGATGAGCCCCTTGTCCCACAGCGTCTTGAACGCCCACATGACGCTCTCCATGTAGGAGAGGTCGAGCGTCTTGTAGTCATGGTCGAAGTCGACCCATCGCGCCTGCCGCGTGACGTAGTCGCGCCACTCCTCCGTATAGCGCAGCACCGACGTGCGGCATGCGTCGTTGAAGCGGGCGACGCCCATCGCCTCGATCTCGTTCTTGTGCGAGATCCCCAGCTGCTTCTCGGCCTCGAACTCGGCGGGGAGCCCGTGGCAGTCCCACCCGAAGCGGCGCTCGACGCGTCGCCCTTTCATCGTCTGATAGCGCGGGACGACGTCCTTCACGTAGCCGGTCAGCAGGTGGCCGTAGTGGGGCAACCCGTTCGCGAACGGCGGGCCGTCGTAGAAGACGAACTCGTTCGCGCCGTTGACGCCGGCCTCGCGCGACTCGACGCTGGCCTCGAAGGTCCGGTTGCGCTCCCAGTAACGCAGGACGTCCTGCTCCAGCGCGGGGAAGGACGGGCGGGATGAAACGCCGTCGCTGTCGGGGCGCTCGCTCACGCGAGCCTTGGGGTATGGCACGGGCGATCTCCTCGTCATGCGGTCGTGCTCGCATACGGGGACGACGCGTACGACGGTCGTACGCTCCGCGGTACCACCCCGCTTGCCCGTGCACTCGTCCGCACGGACCACTCACCTGCGGCTATACGGGCCGCACCCGGCCGGTTCTACTGAGGCGTCTCGCGCGCCCGTTCTTCCGGCTGGCTCCCCGGTGATGGCCGGATTGTCGCCATCCGAATTCTGCACGGTCTGTCAATAGCGCGGAAGGCGGGGCGTCACGAGAATTCTGCCATGGCACCAACGGACCTCGGCACGGACATCTTCGTCGTGATGGGTGTCGCAGGCTCCGGCAAGAGCCTCATCGGCGGTGCGCTCGCGAAGACACTCGGGCTCGAGTTCGTCGAAGGCGATCAGTACCATCCCGCCGAAAACGTGGCGCGAATGTCGGCGGGGATCCCGCTGACAGACGCCGATCGGCAGGGCTGGCTGAAGGCACTTGCTGCCCGCATGCGCGACGCCGTGAATCGCGGCAACGGGCTCGTCGTCACCTGCTCGGCGCTCAAACGGTCGTACCGCGACCTCCTTCGCGCCGAGTCGGGCGCGCCTCGGCTGCAGCTCATCTTCCTGCGAGGCGACCGTGCACTGATCGGTGAGCGAATTGAAGGCCGGCGCGGGCATTACATGCCAGCGTCGCTCCTCGATAGCCAGTTCGAGGCGCTCGAAGAACCGTCGCCTGACGAAAACGCGTGGGCGTACGACGTGACCGCCTCACCCGAGGACCTCGTCGCCACCATCGCGGCGCGGGTACGCGCATGACGCACGAGACGCGGCTGCTCCTGTTCGCGCTCGCCGCGGTGATCGCGCTCATCGTGCTGATCGCGCGGCTCAAGGTGCACCCGTTCATCGCGCTCGTCGTCGTGTCGCTCGCGATGGGACTCGCCGCCGGGATGCCGCCGGCGAACGCGCTCAAGGCGTTTCAGGACGGTGTCGGCAACGCGCTCGGGTTCATCGCCGTCGTCGTTGGTCTCGGCACCATGTTAGGCAAGATGATGGCGGAGTCCGGCGCGGCCACACGCATCGCCACGACGCTCATCGCGGGGTTCGGCGAGCGTCGAGTGCACTGGGCGATCATGGTCGTGGCATTCATTGTGGGGATCCCGGTCTTCTTTCAGGTCGGATTCGTTCTCCTCATCCCGCTCGTATTCACGATCGCGCGCCGAACGGGGCTGTCGCTGGTGAAGATCGGCATTTCGCTCGTTGCCGGGCTCTCGGTGGTGCACGGGATGCTGCCGCCGCATCCCGCGGCCATGCTCGCAGTGGGCGCGTACGGCGCGGATGTCGGCCTAACGATCCTCTACGGACTACTCGTCGGACTCCCGACGGCGTCACTCGCCGGTCCGGTGTACGCCGCGTGGATCGCGCCGCGCATCGCGCTCCCAACGGTGAATCCGCTGGCGGATCAGCTCGTGGGTGATCCGAGCGTGTGGGGCGACACCGAGCGCACGCCAGGATTCGCCATCTCGGTATTCACCGTCCTGATTCCGGTGATTCTGATGCTGCTCGCCAGCGCGGCGGACATCCTGCTCGGCTCGGCGAGTCCGGTGCGATCGGCATTGCATTTCGTGGGCAGCCCGATCGTCGCGCTGCTCCTCGCGCTCCTGTTCTCGTTCTGGTCGCTCGGCCGACCCGGCGGCTTCACACGCGAACAGGTGCTCAAGTTCTGTAACGACTGTCTCGCGCCCACCGCGGCGATCCTGCTCGTCATCGGTGCCGGCGGCGGCTTCAACTCGGTGCTCGTGCAGAGCGGCGTAGGGCAGGCCATCGCCGAGGTGGCGAAGGGGAGTCAGGCGTCGCCGCTCGTCCTCGCCTGGACTGCGGCTGCGCTCATTCGAATCGCCACGGGATCCGCGACCGTCGCGATGACGAGCGCGGCCGGCATCGTTGCGCCGATTGCCGCGGCAACGCCCGGCACGAGCCCGGAGCTGCTCGTGCTCGCGACCGGTGCCGGGTCACTCATGCTCTCGCACGTGAATGACTCCGGTTTCTGGCTGATCAAGGAGTTCTTCAACATGACGGTCCCGCAGACGCTCAGGACGTGGACGGTGGCGGAAACCATCGTCGGCGTCGCGGGGCTCTTGTTCACGATGGTGCTCGGCCTCGTGATCTAGGGCGCGTCGCAAGCTGTGCCGGCGCCTGGCAGCGCCATGCCTCCTCGAGTAACGGCCGGAGCTCCGACACGCTTACCTCGGCGAGCCGCACGAGCACGGCCGGGAACCCGTTGTAGTGCGGCTCCGTGAAGAACTTCGTGGGCTCGGCCGCGATCATCAGGTTCTTGTCGTTGAGCGAGGCGACGCGCACCGCGAGCACACGGGGATTCGCGACGCGCGGCTTCTTCGGCATCACGCGTTCCTTCCAGACCCAGGCGAATTTCTTGAGCTTGCCCTTCGCGCGGACGGAAAAGGCGAAGCGGCCATCGGCTTCCTCGGTCTCGGGAAGTGACAGCGCGATTCGGCGAACGTCCGCTTGAGTCGCCACGCGTCAGGGCTCGTCGGCGCTCGGCCCGTAGATCTGCGGAACTGTCGATCCCATCGGGCGCAGGTATGTCGTGATCTGACCGCGGTGATGCACGATGTCGAAGAGGAAGCTCCAGGCCATCGGCGACGCGGGCCGTTGGCTCCCGAAGAACTCCAGGTTGCCATCCCACCGCTCCGTGGGCAGTGAGCTCAAGCGCGCGCCCATGTTCGCACTCTGTCGTTCGTAGGCCTGGAGCACTTCCTTCATCGTTGCGGGCGTGTCGGCCGGCTCCCATGTCATCTTCCCGCGCTCGAGCCCGTCGATGAGCATCTGCTCCTCACAGACGATCTGCCACGCGATCTCCTTCGCCGTGCGCGACTTCGGATCCGGACGGTAGTCGGAACCTTCGGGGATCCTCGCGATGACGTTGCGGGTCGTCTTCGTTTCGTCCGTCCAGAACTGAGTGAAAAGGGCTTTCTCGTCCACGTGAATCTCCGATGAGTGAGCAGCGTCCCACTACGGCGCTGAGACGACGATTCTGGAGAGGAAGGCCATCAGGAGCAGCGCCGCCATGAGAACAGCTCCGACAATCCAGTACCGCCGCCCGCGCGGAGCCTCGGCAGGTTCGACGCCTGGGACCGCGCTGGCCGCGCGGAACTCCGCCAGTGCCTGTTCGAAGGCGTCTGGCGCGATGCCGGCATCGAGCGCGGCCTGCCGCAACTCGGCAACGGACGTTTTCGCTCGATTGACGGAATCCAGCTGGGTCGCACGAGCCAGCAGGACAGCTGAAGCGTTATCCGACAGCCGAGCCGAATCTTTGTCGCTTCCAGGATATGAGACCATCAGTCGACTCCCACTTCGGGTTTCCCCCTCACGGCCGCGCAGGCTGTTGGCGAGTGGAATCGGCGAACCCGAAGAAGCGATCAATTCGCCAACTGCCGTCGGCCTGCCGGACCAGCAGCGTCACGTATCTCCCGTATTCCACCATGCGCGCACCAGTCGAATCGCGGAACGATTGCTTGAACGCACCGAACTCCGTCGCGTGATCGGACGCCACGCGGCGAGACGCGACGGTGAGCGCGAGGTCCATGTCGTTCAGTGTCGCCCAGTTTCCGCGCACCATGTCCGCCATTCCGGCGGGTCCGCGAACGGTGTTGAACGCCGGCCATTCGAACGCCGCGGTGTCGGTGTACAATGCCGCGTACGCCTGAGGATCGCGAGTCCGGTATGCCTGGATGATGTGTGCGTTCAGCGAGTCGATCCCGGCGTTCGCGTCGCTGGCTGGCGGCTCCGGCGACTGCGCGCACGCGAACAACCCAGCGCACAGCGAGATGATGATGGCGACTCGGGCTGCGGTCATTGTTGGGCCGTTCGAAGTCTCGAGATCAGACGGGCACGTAACCGCCTAACGGCAACAAGGCCGGAATAATCGCATGATCCCCATCAACGTACCGAGAAAGTCGATCCGACGCCACCAGCCAGAGTTCCTCCGCCCGACTTGACGGCACCTCCGACGCGGGTAGCGTTGGGGCTACGCTCGCCGCCGCCCCCCTGGCCATTGCTAACCATCGTCCAGCAGGAGAGGCTGACATGACACGTTTCCGGCTGCTGTTCTCGCCGCTCGCCCTGCTAGTCCTGACGTTCCTCGCTGCGCCGTACGACGCACGAGCGCAGGGTGTCACGACAGCGACACTGAGTGGCGTAGTAGCCGACTCCGCGACGAACGAGCCGATCAGCGGCGCGACGGTCGTCGCCCTGCACGTGCCTACGGGAACGCAGTATCGCGCGCTCACACGCTCGAGCGGCGCGTACACGCTCCCGAACGTACGCATCGGCGGGCCATATCGCGTCACAGCCACGTTCCTCGGCTTCCAGCCGCGGAGTGCGCAGGACGTCATGCTCAATCTGGGCGAGAATCGGCGCGTGGACTTCGCGTTGCCTCGTGCCGCTGCGCAGCTGGGCGCCCAACAGATCGTGGCCGCACGGGACCTGGAGGGTGTGCGCACCGGCGCCGCGACCGTCGTCGATACGCTGCAAGTCCTCGCTCTTCCGTCGATCAAGCGCAGCACGCGCGACCTCACGCGCATCGACCCGCGGAGCGACGGCAACTTCAGCTTCGCGGGGCGCAACTGGCTCTTCAACTCGATCTCGCTCGACGGATCGTACTTCAACAACTCGTTCGGGCTCGACGATCCCGCGCCAGGTGGGCAGGCGAACGCGGAGCCAGTTCCGTTCGACGCTGTGGCGCAGGTACAGCTGTCGATCGCGCCGTTCGACGTGAGGCAGGGTGGCTTCACTGGCGCGGCAATCAACACCGTGACGAAGAGCGGTACGAACGAGTTCCGCGGCTCGATTTATTCGTTCCTCCGCAACGATGCATTCCAGGGCAACAAGGTGAGTGGCGCCGAGGTGGTCGCGAACCCAGAGCTCAAGTTCCTGCAGTCGGGACTGTCGATCAGCGGGCCGATCGTGCGCGACAAGCTGTTCTTTTTCATCAACGGTGAGCTGGAGCGTACCGAAGACCCCGGAGGGAACTTCGTCGCGAGTCGCGGCGGCACGACCGGCTTCGGAATCTCCCGCGTCAGCGCGGAGACGATGGATCAAATCCGCCAGCGACTCGTCCAGGTATACGGCTACGATCCCGGCCCGTACGACGGCTACATCAACAAGACCGACAACGACAAGCTGCTGGCGAAGATCGACTGGAACATCAGCCCCAACAACAACCTCGGCTTCCGCTATAACTATCTGGATGCGATCCGCGACCTGCCGCCACACCCGTTCGCGCTCAGCTTCGCGAACACGGGTCGGGGACCTAACGCGAGCAGCCTGCCGTTCCGCAATGCCGGGTACTCCATCAGTAATCGCCTGCACTCGTACGCGCTCGAGCTCAACAGCCGCTCGACGGGGTTCGCGAATCGATTCTTCGCGAGCTACAACCGATTCCGCGATCGTCGGAACCCGTTCAGCGACCCGTTCCCGACCATCGAGATCGGCGAAGCCGGAGTAACGTACACCACGGCCGGCCACGAGCCGTTCTCGATCCACAATATCCTCGACCAGGACGTCTGGCAGGTCACGAACAACCTCAGCCTGTTCCGCGGCAATCACGTCTTCACGGTCGGGGCGAACTTCGAGACATTCTCGTTCTTCAACTCGTTCAACATCTTCCGTAACGGCGTCTTCTTCCTCCCGCCGGCGACGGGTATCGGGACGACGTTCTCCTCTCTCGAGGAGTTCTTCCGGCTCACCGATCCGACCAACCCGAACAAGGTCGATTTCAATGGTCTGATTGGCACCGGACCGTACAAGGGGGAAACGATCTCCATCGGCCAGGTCGCGCTCTACGCACAGGACGAGTTCCTGGTGAACCCTCGGTTTACGGTGACGTATGGTCTCCGCATGGACGTGCCGATCTACTTCACCGATCCCGTCGACAACCCGTTCTCACGCGGGCTGACCGCGCTGGATGAGAACCAACAGACGGAGGTCGTGGACCAGAGCAAGCTGCCTGGCGCGAAGCCGCTGTTCTCGCCGCGTGTGGGCTTCAACTGGAACGTCGTCGGCGACCGCGCAACGCTGCTCCGGGGCGGTACGGGCATTTTCACCGGCCGCGTTCCGTTCGTGTGGATCGGGAACGTGATCTCGAACCCTGGCGCGAACCCAAACCTGTACCCGACCGCGCCGCCGACCTATACGGAGAGCGGGTCGGTCCTGGCTCAGTCGTTCGACCTCAACGCGATGGATCCCGACTTCAAGTGGCCGCAGTCGTGGACCACGGACCTCGCGGTGGAGCAGCAGCTCCCGTGGGGGATGCGTGGGACGCTCGAGCTACTCTACGCGAAGGACATCAACAACGTCTTTATGCGGAACGCCGATCTGAAACCGGCGACGCGGACGTTGCCTGATGGCCGCCCCTATTACGGCGGTTTCGGCGCCAACGAGCTGAACCCCGACGGAGGCGCTGGCATCTACGTCATTGACAACGTCAACGAGGGGTACTCCTTCAACATCACGGCACAGCTCCGCAAGGCGTTAGGCGCGTCGGCGACCGTCGGGTTGGGCTATAGCTTCACCAACGCGAAGAACAACCTCAAGTCCACCGAGATCGCGAGCCTGCTCTGGCAGACCCAACCAGTGCAAGGTGATCCGAACAACGCGGAGCTCAGCTACTCGGAGTTCGGCCAGAAGCACCGCATTGTGGGGGACGCCGTGTACACGAAGGTCTGGTCACCGCGCTTCCAGACGCAGATCGGTGCGTTCCTCGAGGTGGCGGAAGGCAATCGCTTCGCCGGGGCGGGGGGCAACCGCTACTCGTTCATCTACTCCGGCGACGTGAACGGCGACGGCTACGGCGGAAATGATCTCATCTACATCCCGCGCTCGCAGGGCGAGATCAACCTCGCCCCGTATACCCGCAATGGCGTCACGGTGTCGCCCGCCGAGCAGTGGTCGCAGCTCGACGCGTTCATCTCGCAGGACGACTACCTGAGCAAGCATCGCGGCGAGATCGCGGAGCGATTCGGGGCGGTGAACCCGTGGTACAGCAACCTCGATCTGCGCATCCTGCAGGATCTCGGCATGTTCCGCTCGGGCAACAAGAGCCACACGCTGCAGCTCAGCCTCGATGTGCTCAACGTCTTCAACCTGCTGAACTCGGATTGGGGCGTCCGGAAGGTCGCGAGCGCGTCCGCCACGTCGCCGCTCACGCTGGTCAACTTCAACGCGAGCGGGGCGCCGGTGTTCAATTTCACCGGGCCGGCTACGACGTTCATCGACGACCCGGATCTCCTGTCGCGTTGGCGGGCACAGCTGGGGTTGCGGTACTACTTCCAATGATGCAGTCCGCTGGTGCTACTCGCTGCACTGGGACGGTTGATCGTTAGGCCAAACAGCAGGACGCAGATTGCGCAGACCGCGCGTGCAGCGCACGCGCGGCGCTGATGACGCAGAACGGACGGTTGGTGGGTAAATCATTATAAAGAATGAGGGAACGGCTCCGGGGGACGCCGCCGTCCCGAAGAGCCGTTCCCCTCATCTCTTTCATCTGGCGCTGCGACGGCGGTTGTCTCGGATCGCGTAACCGTCCCGTCAGCGTCCTCTGCGTAGCGCGCGCAGCGCGCTCTGTGTCCTCAGCGGTGGCTCTTGTTCTGGCGAGGGGCTGTACGAGCGAGCGTCCTGGTCCTCTGTCCCGTCATGGTACCGGCTGAGCGGCTTGCCGTGCGGAGGCCCGCGCGATCGACGTCACAATGTCCCAGTTCAGCCGCACGAAGCGATGCAGCTCGCTCTCGAGGATGCGCTCCTGGTCGCTGTGCGCCCCGAAGCCGCGTGGCCCATCCTCCATGTCGATCGCAGGCCCGATGCCAAAGCACTGAATCCCCTTGGCCCGCACGAACGACATGTCGGTCGCGCCCGTGCCCATGACCGGAATCGCCGGCACGTTGTATACGCGGCGCACCGCCGACTCGATCGCCTTGAACGCCTCGGAGTCCAGCCGGCTCTCGGTACCCGTCGGGCGCCCGAACGCCGATGGGAAGCGAACCTCGACGGCCGGATCGTTGACGACCTTCTTCATCTCCTCGAGGAACTTGTCGGGGTCCTCGTCAGGCACCATGCGGACGTCGAGCGTCGCCTTCGCTTCCGACGGAATGACGTTCGAGCGATACCCGCCGGCGATGATATTCGGCGAGACCGACGTGCGCAGCATCGACGAATGCCGAGGCTCGTTCTCGTAGAGCCAATCGTCGGCGGCGCGCCGGACCGCGGGATCGGCCGAGAGAACGCCGCGGTAATGCTGCGCGACGTCCGGCGGTGAGAGCGCGGCGAGTCGCTCGAAGTACGCGCGGGTCGTCTCGTTGAGCCGAATCTCGGGACGCCACGCCCCGATGCGAGCGACCGCACCCGCGAGATGCACGATCGCGTTGGACTTGAGGGGCACCGACCCGTGTCCGGCGACGCCGCGGGCGATGAGCTCGATGCCTCGCCCGCGCTTCTCCAGCGTCTGCACCGTGGCGTACTTCACGTGGCCACCGATCCGCGTCGCGCCCCCACCTTCCGCCAGGCAGTATTCGGCGTCGATCTCGCCCAGGTGCTGGCGCGTGACGAAGTCGATGCCGACGCGCGTCGTTCCTTCTTCTCCCGACTCGGCGAGGAAGATGACATCGCGGTCGAGTGGGACGTTCAGCCGCTTGAGGAGCAGCATCGCCATGAGGCCAGCGGCGACGTTGTCCTTGTCGTCGACGGCCCCGCGCCCATAGACGTACCCACCGTCACGCGTCGCGGCGAATGGCGCGTGCGTCCACTTCGTGCTGTCCACCGTGACGACGTCGGTGTGTCCCATGATGAGGAGCGGGCGCTTGCGGCCGTTCCCCTTGAGGCGCGCGACGACGTTCGAGCGATTCGAGTCGAGCGCGAGGATCTGCGCGGGAATACCCTCGCGGTCGAACGCGCTCTTGAGATACTCCGCGACGCGGCGTTCGTTGCCGGGCGGGTTGCGTGTGTCGAGTCTGAGAATAGCCTGGAAGTGTTCGAGCGTTTCTCGCTCGACGTCGGCCCACTTGGGCTGCGGCAGTGATTGGGTGGCGGCCGGCGCGGCTGCGAGCGCGATCAAGACCGACGCAGTGACGAAGTATCGAAGTGTCATGGATGAGATGATACGCGTGCGACGCACCTGTGGCGACCCGCTAACGCGACAGGGCTATCGTCGCAGCCGACTGGAACGAACCGAGTCCCATTGGGCCGCTCGGCCGGCAGAAGACAGCGCGAGCGCCGCATCCCACGCCGCCGGATAGACGCCGCGACGGCGCTTTTCGACAACGACTTGTTCGCGCGCGAAATCCTCGCCATAGGCGTCGACCCACGCGGCGTAGAGCCAGAGGAAGAGAAAGGCGTGGTCGTCTTCGGAACCACGAAAGAGATCCGATTCGAGCCGATGCCCCAGCTCGTGCATCAGGGTCGCCCGTTTCGTATCCGGCGGATAACTGGCTCGCATACGCATGGGCTTGTCCCTGTAGCCGGAGCTGCTTGCGCCCTCGAACACGATGACGCGAATGACCGTGTCGCCGATGGCTGCGAACCGCAGCCCGGCCGCCGTCTCCAGCGCCTGGGTCATGCGGCGTCCCTCTCGCGCCCACAACGACTCATACTCGGAAACGGCAGCGCGAACGGAATCGGCTTCGGCGGTAAACGTGAGCCGGACAGGCGATAGCAACGCTTGCGGTTGGGACGGTGGCGGGGGCTGAGTTGTACATGCAACGGACAATCCGGCCAACGCCACCGCGGCGTAATGAGCTCGCATCTCTTCTCCGGAGCAATCACCGGTGTTGGATGCGCGTGGGCGGCGGACCGTTCATGGACCCCGGATGCTGCGCCGGCGCTCAGCCGTCTGCTAGCGCCGCGACACGTTAGGTGGCGTGATCACCGACGAGCCGCCCGATAGGCATGACCTCATCGCGGCGACACGGCGTGCTGCAACGTCGGCGGTGAGACCTTCCACTCACGTTCCAGCGCCCCCGTCGCGCGCAGACGCCGACACCGTGCCCGCAGATCGTGGAGGCAGGCCTCGCGGCCGTAGATCGTCCGCGACTCGAGATCGCGGTGCTCTGGCGCCGTGACTCGTAGCAGCGAGTCATCCGCCGTGCGTAGGTTGTAGTGAAGGCTGGCTTCGCGCACCGCCACGTCGGTCGTCACGATGATCAGGCGAAGGCCGGACTCCCGTTCGTGCATCAGCCACACCGTCTCGGGATGGGCCTCGCTGCCGCGCTCGATCTTCTCTGACAACTCGAACCCTTCGCGCCGGGCGAGCGCGAGGTAGCGATATGGCCCGTCGGACGCGGCAGTGTCCTCGGCGTCCGCCATCCAAGACGCGGCGACTCTCGACGCCGCCCGCTTCGGGCCCTCGACGGGTGGTCGCGCGAGCCGCTCGCGGAGCGCCGCTACCTCCACGGAGATCCGAAGCGCCTCAGCCTCCGTTGCGGTCCGCCGCGCAGCCTCCTCGGCCTCTCTGGCCTTCCGACGCGCGTCCTCCTCAGCTTCCGCTGCCTTCCGTTGTGCTTCCGCCTCGGCTTCTTCCGCGAGACGCCGCGCCTCCGCCTCTGCGGCTACGCGTTGGGCCTCGGCCTCCGCTAACCTCCGAGCCTCGGCTTCTTCCGCCTGACGGCGGGCTTCGGCTTCCGCCTTCGCCAACCGTTGCGCTTCGGCTTCTGCCGCCTGGCGCCGAGCCTCTGCTTCGGCGGCTTGCCGACGGGCTTCTGCCTCGGCCGCGCGACGCTGTTGCTCCTCCGCTGCTTTACGTTGCGCTTCCTCCGCGGCTTTTCGGCGCGCTTCGGCTTCGGCGGCTTTGCGTTGTGCTTCTTCGGCCGCCTTACGCCGCGCTTCCGCTTCTGCAGCTCGCCGTGCCTCGGCGATTTCTGCGCGACGTCGTGCTTCGGCCTCCGCCGCCTCACGCTTCGCCTCCGCTTCGGCGGCGCGTCGTCGTTCCGCCTCTTCAACGGCCCTTCGCCGTGCCTCAGCCTCTGCGACCCGCCGCGCCTCGGCTTCGGCCGCGCGTTGCCTTTCCGCCTCGGCGGCTCGACGTTGGGCCTCTTCGCGCGCCGCACGACGCTCGGCGGCCAGCTTTGCCTGCCGCTCTTCCTCACGTGCGCGCGCGGCGTCGGCTTCGGCCTTTCGCTGCGCGGCCTTCGCCGCCCTCTCCGTGCGAATCCGGGCGATTCTCTCGGTGGCGTGCCGCGACGCCGTGACGGCCGGCCCGGCGAGAGCCTTGGCGAGGTCGAGAGCCGACCGGCGAGCCGCCACTGCAGCACGGCCCACGCCGACGATCGCATCGCGCGCTGGCGTGCGCCGTGTTCTCACGACGGGCCGCGTGGAGGCAGCGGAAGGCTGGCGAACCGGAGCGGAGACGGGCGCGGCCGCGAATGCCCGTGACGACGGCGGCCGCACTTCTTGCGGCGGCTCGACCAGCATTGTGACGGGTGCTGTCGTTAGGTACGCGGGCCACACAACACACGTGGGCTTGGGCGCCCTACTCCCTACCTTCGAATCTGTTACCTCATAAAAGGGAGCGTGAAACCAGCGGGCTGTGCGCGAGTCATGGAGGAAGAAGGCGCCGGTGTTCCCGCCCGGCCCAACGATCAGAGCGGTCTGCCAGGGTTCCGCGAAGCATGCCTTGTGTACGGCCGCATGTGTTCGCGAGAGCGCCGCGTCCGCCGATCGACTGATGCAGTACCACCCGAGCACTTGACCCGAGTGTCGCCGCCTGAGGTTCCCGCTCAGCGTTCGAATCGTGTCGGCGACGGCACGCTCGTCGAACCATACCAGCGGCACTCCGACGTGCGATTCGATGAGAACGTACGGAGTGAGCGTGAGCGCGCAGTCCAATCGCTCGCCGAGCAGTAATCCGACGACGAGCTCTTCCGGACTACGGCGTGCGAGGGCCTGGACGTCACGCAGCGTCGACTGGCGAGTGAAGATTCGGCGCAGCCCACCGCCGCCTGGGCTAAGCGATGCAATGACGTAGTGCGAGTCGCGCAACGGCTTCCACTCGATCGAGAGGCCGACCGGCATCGCCCGTCGCCTAACGCGTTCCGCTTTTCCTAACAGTACGCCCATCTCACCTGTCCTGCCACGACGACCTGCTCGGGTGCCTCTACCATTGTACGGCGATGATCACGCCCCCACCAACCGGCCTGATCGAGGAGCGACTGTTGACCCTTGGCGGGCTCGACAGTGCGTGCGGCTGGTCCTAATGGCCGTCGCCTAATGGGTCGCCGACAAGGTAGCCGTCCTCTTCCGACACCACCTAACGGCCGGAGTTCAGCGGCAAGGCACGTTCCGCACCTCGTGGATCGTTGGGTGCCAGCACGGCGGCGCATCGTGGCTCGCCGAATCGCAGAACACTGCGTCCAACTTCTCAACGTCAGTACCGTCGGGCGCCGGGAATGGCGTGCGGAAGGTAAAGGAATGCGGCGTCGGGCCATGCTCCTTCAGGTACTGCAGACGTTCGGTGGCCTCAGTGACCGTTGGGATATGTCCCACCGGAACCCACCACAGCGCCAGAATGGGACCTTCAATTCGTTCAAACCATTGGCTGCGATCGCGCAGCGTGTGGACGTGGTGGCTCTTGTAGACGAACTGTTGAAGTGACTCGAGCGACTCCCACACGGACAGGTTGATCGCCATCAGGCTGTCGCTCGGATACGGGCGAACGGCGGTCGCATTGCCGTCCTCGGTCTGGAGACGCCATACGAAGCCGGGACTTGCGTCGGCGAGGGCGTTGATCGGATCGAGCGCCGTTCGGAACCCGTCCATGATCGGATCGTCGATCGGGGCACGGAAGCGGCCAATGTTGACCTGTGCAAGATGGAACGTGGTCACACAACTCTCCGCGTGAAGATTGGCCCGCTACGATGCAGCGTGACGCCGAGCGGGGCTGAGGAGCACCTCGTAGTGCGACACTGTGGCGTCGTACCCGGAGAGCATCGCCTCGGCTGCCGGGTCGACGACTGCCACGTCCGGCGTCGGACCGGCGAACCGCGCGATCGCATCGCGGGAGTCCCACTGCGTATGCACGACGAATTCAACCTCGCCGCCGAGGTCACGCCGAAGCAGGTACGCGCCGGCGAAACCGGGCAGCGCGTCCAGGCGGGGCAGCACGACGTCGGCGAAGTGCCGCGGATAGAGGTGTGCCCGGTCCGCGGCGGCGCGGGCACGCCATGTCCGGATAATCATGATGGCGTCTCCTCGGGCGACCTAACGTCTGCGGTAAGAGGATGCACCGCTGGATGCGTTGTTAACGGTCGGTAGGCTGCCCGAGCAGAGCTGTCGCGCGCTCGAAGCTCCGTACTGCCTCTCCGACCTCGCAGCCCGACGTGTCAGCGAGGTGGCTCGACTCGTTCCGCCTGGACCCTGGCGTTGTACCGCTGCGCCTCGCCGATGCGTTCCACCTCGAGCGCGACCGCGTCCATCGACTGCTGAAGCTGTTCCAGTCGCGCATCAGTGGAGAGTTCGCTGGCCTCGGCCGAGGATGCGCCGGCCAGCGTGTCGCGCCCGGGTCGCGGAGTGAGGCGCCACGCCGCGTAGATGCCGAGGATCGCCAGAACGATGTGGACGGCAGTGTGCGGTCCCTCACCGGCCGCCGCCGCGTACCCGGCGCCGCCGACGTTGATGAGGGTAAAGAGGGCCGCGACTATCCGCCACACCTTGGCGCGCCGACTCATGGTGCCTCCTGATCGCTACGAGGCTCCGTACGCGCCGGAGCCGACGTGGGATTCACGGTCCCCGCTTAGACCTTATTGAGTCCGTTGAGCGCCGCGACCTTATACGCCTCCGCGAGCGTCGGATAGTTGAAGACCGTATCGCGGAAATAGTCGATCGTCCCGCCCATCGATAGTACGGCCTGTCCGATGTGGATGATCTCGGTCGCGTTCTCGCCCATCACGTGCACGCCGAGCAGGCGTAAGTTGCGAGGGTCGAAGAGCAGCTTCAGCATGCCGCGCTCGTCGCCGATCATTTGCGCGCGGGCGAGCTCGCCGAACCGCGAGATCCCGACCTCATAGGGCACCTTGGCGGCCGTGAGCTCGCGCTCCGTGTGCCCGACCATGGAGATCTCGGGGATCGTGTAGATCCCGAACGGCAGCAGATGCGGGGCCGCCCGCATGGGGAATCCCAGCATGTGCGTGATCGCGAGTCGGCCCTGCTCCATCGAGGTCGCCGCGAGCGCCGGGAACCCGATCACATCGCCTGCCGCGTAGATGTGTGGCACGTCCGTCTGAAAGTTCTCGTTCACGCGGATCCGGCCTCGCGCATCGGCGGCAATGCCAGCCGCCTCGAGATTCAAAAGATCGCTGTTCGCCTGGCGCCCGACCGCGTACAGCAGTGCGTCCGCCTTCACGGTCTTCCCACTCTCGAGGTGTGCGACGACACGATCGCCCTCGATGCTAACCGACGTCACCTGCTCGCCGAGGCGAAACGTGACACCAGCCTCGCGCAGGTGATGACAGAGCGACTCGATGATCTCGTGGTCGGCGAAGTCGAGCAGCGTCGGGCGCTGATCGATGAGCGTGACGCGCGTGTTGAGCGCCGTCATCATCGCCGCGTATTCCATCCCGATCACACCGCCGCCCACCACGATCATTTCGCGCGGAATGACCGGGAGATTGAGCAGTTGGTCCGAGTTGAAGACGCGCTTCCCATCGGTGACGACCGTTGGACTCTCGGCTGGCCGCGTCCCACAGGCGATGAGCACCGTGTCCGCCGTGATCGTCGCTGGGCCATCGTGCCCTTCGATCTCGATCGTATGCGGGTCGGCGAACCTCGCCATCCCATCGATCGTCCTCACCCCGTTGCGCTTGAGCTGCGCCTTCACGACGTCGATCTCGCGGTGCAGCACGATCTCGATGCGCTGCGTGAGATCCAGCGCCGAGATGTCTTCCTTGACCCGGTAGTCGCCACCGTAGAACGAGCGCTGGCGGACGCCACTCAGGTAGAGGATCGCCTCGCGCATCGTCTTGCTCGGGATGGTCCCGAGATGCAGCGAACATCCGCCGACCATGTCGCGGCGGTCAATGACCGCCACGCGCTTGCGCAGCTTCGCGGCGGCGATGGCGCCCTTCTGACCCGCGGGGCCGCTGCCAATGACGGCGAGATCGTAGTGGGACGCCGACATGCGGCAACAATACCGGACCGGAGGGTCCGCGGCGAGTGGCCGATGGGATTACCGCCGGCCGTCCCTCGAAGGCGGAGTTCCTCCCTCCACGCCCGAGCTCCATCCCGGACGGCTCGCGTACGAACGAACCCCGGTCTCATGATCGCCACTGATGCGTTACTCAACGTGGGTAGCATGTGGCGTTGGCGTGTGGTTCCACGTCGGCACACTCATCGGCTCGATCGTTGTCCCGTGCGCCGCAGGCGCCCAGGCCGACGGCGCATCGGCTCGCCAGCCCGCGACGTTCCGCATCATCCCCGGCGCGAGTCAGGCATCGTACGCCGTGAACGAGGTGTTCATCGACGAGAACAACCGCCTCTTCACAGCGGTGGGAGCCACGCCGGCCGTATCCGGGGAGATCCTCGTCCATCTCACGCGGCCGGCGCTCAGCGGCATTCGCGAGATCGTCGTCGATCTGCGCCAGCTCACGTCCGACAGCGAGCGACGAGACCGGGCGCTGCGAGAGCGGTTCCTGGAGTCTCGACGGTACCCGTACTCGCGGCTCGCAGCCGCGGCGCTCATTGGCCTGCCGTCGGCCTTCACGCCAGGCCAGCCATTCCCGTTTCGACTCGAGGGCGACCTCGAAGTCCGCGGCGCCACCCGTCGCACGCACTGGCGCGGCGAGGCCGCGCTCGCGCGCGACACGCTGCGCGGCCGCGCGACGACGCAGGTCGCCATGACGGATTTCGGCATCGAGGTGCCGCGGTTCCTCTGGTTGCGTGTGGCCGATTCCGTCAAGGTCGAGATCCAGTTCGTCGCGACGAAGCTCGCGTCGCCACAGTCTGTCCCACCAACTCGCGATCAACCATCCGCCCGAGGAGGTTCGCGGTGAAAGGCCTGACTCTCGTGATGCTGATTCCACTGTACGTCGGCGCGCAGACGCCGACGGTCGCGCCACCCAACGCGACATCGCGCGTCGTCGTTCCGCCTAACGGGGAGCCGGGTTCGGCCCTCACGATCTCGGGGACCGTGTACGATGCAGACGGCTCGCCGCTGCGTGGTGCGTCAGTCTACGTCTACCAGACCGACGCCCGTGGCTACTACGACCCGTCGAACCCGCGCGCGAGCGATACCCCGCGCCTCAAGGGCTACATGCGAACGGATGCGCAGGGCCGCTACGAATTCCAGACGATCCGCCCCGGTTCCTATCCTGGCACGCGCAACCCGGGCCACATCCATTACCACGTTGTGGCGGCGGGGCATCGGGAGCGCGTGTTCGAGATCGTGTTCGAGGGGGACACCCTGATCCCCCCGCAATGGCGTGAGCAGGCGAAATCCGAGAATTCCGGCGTTGCCATCCTGGCTTTGAGCGGAGGCGGTAACGCCAGCCCGCTTCGGGGAATCCAGAACGTTCGGCTGCAGAGGCAGTAGCAACACCTAACGGCGCAAGGCAGGAACGGCGCCGAATCCCGAACGGCGCCGAATCCCGAACGGCGCCAGATGCCGAACGGCGCCAGATGCCAGACGGCGCAAGGCGACGGCGTTGCTGCATGGTCCTGCGTCGTTCGGCATTCGGCGCCTTCTGGCATTTCGCGCTGTACGGCATTTCGCGCAGGTCGGCATCTGGCGCTGTTCGGGATTTCCCGCATCTGCTGTTCGCCATGTATGACGCAGGCCCCTCCCGGCGCGTCCTACGATGAGCGCGCATCGAATTCGCGGAGATGATGGCTTGACCACAATCGAACTGGCGCCCGGCGAGTCCGCTGGCCCCCCTGCCGAAACGCTTGCCGGCTCATATCATCCGGGCGTGAACCGCCTGTTGACGCGCTCGAGTATCGTCGTCGCGCTGTTCTCGATGACGCTGTTCGTGAACGCCGCGCTGCTCTTCGCCGTGCAGCCGATGTTCTCGAAGATGGTCCTCCCCCTGCTGGGTGGCACGCCGTCGGTCTGGAACACGTGCATGCTCTTCTTCCAGACCGCCCTGCTCGGCGGGTATCTCTACGCCCACGTCACGACGCGCTGGCTCGACGTGCGCAAGCAGTCACTACTGCAGCTCGCCCTGCTCGCGCTCACGTTCCTGACCCTGCCCATCACGGTCGCTTCCGGGTGGGAACCGTCGAGCGGCCAGATGCCCGTGTGGTGGCTCGCGGCGCTGCTCACGGTGTCGCTGGGCGCCCCGTTTTTCATGCTCTCGACCGGCGCACCGCTGCTGCAGCGCTGGTTCAGCGAATCGGGCCATCCTGCGGCCGCCAATCCGTACTTCTTGTACGCCGCCAGCAATCTCGGCAGCATGGTGGCGTTGCTGTCGTATCCCTTCCTGCTCGAGCCGCGCCTGCCCCTCGCTCAGCAGAGCCAGCTCTGGACGGTGACGTACGCCATTCTCGTCCTGCTGATCGGCCTCTGCGCGCTCGTCACTCGACGACGATTCGTCTCGAGCGCTGCCGTCCTGCCGGGCGACATCACCTCTCGCTCATTCGCGGCGGACGCGACGGTGGCCGACATGAACGCCCTCGAGGCCGCCGCGACCGAGCCGGCCACGAGTGTAGTCGCCGAGCGACTGACGGTCTGGCGTCGAGTGCGTTGGGTGCTGCTGTCGTTCGTGCCGTCGAGCATGCTCCTCGCCGTCACGACCTACCTCTCGACCGACGTCGCGTCGATCCCACTACTCTGGATCGTTCCGCTCGCGATCTATCTGCTGACGTTCGTCATCGTCTTCGCGCGGAAGGTGACGATCTTCCGGCATGCGTTCTCACTCTGGCTTCAGCCGCCGTTTCTTCTGATTCTCGGCGTCGCCCTCGCGCTGATGATGCAGCGCAGCGTGACGGCGCTTGCGCCCACGCACCTCTCGGCCTTCTTCCTCACGGCGCTGGTCTGTCATGGCGAGCTGGCGAAGGACCGTCCGTCGGTCGCGCACCTCACCGAATTTTACCTGTGGATGTCCGTCGGCGGCATGCTGGGCGGGATCTTCAACGTCCTCATCGCGCCGCAGATCTTCAACTCGCTGCTCGAATACCCGATCATCATCGTCCTTGCTGCGGTGCTCCGTCCGTCAATGGTCGAGCGGCGTCCGATCGATCGCGAGCTCGACATCATCTATCCCGTCGCGCTCTGTGTCTTGATCGTGATGGCGATGCGGCTTGGATTCCCACCGACAGCCTGGGGCGACAAGGCACCCGTGTGGGTATTCGGCGGGTACGCGCTCATCGTGCTGCTCTTCCAGCGACATCCCATCCGGTTCGCGCTGGGCGTCACGGCGATCTTCGTCGGGGCAGCGCTCGGACGCGGCACCGATCAGACGCAGCTCTACCGCGGTCGTAGCTTCTTCGGCATCTACCGCGTCGTCGCCTATCCGAAGCATCACGCGCTGCTGCACGGCACGACGACGCACGGCGGCCAGAGCATCTTCCCGCAGTTCGCGCG
>Ga0075421_100000932_pt1 | contig 32802 bp, 29 predicted proteins | sample SoiMetdeltSBSDD5_FD_75292 | JGI IMG/M metagenome (GOLD analysis project Ga0075421, IMG submission 75292) | Bulk soil microbial communities from a Populus tree surrounding site in Tennessee, USA - Soil MetaG P. deltoides SBSDD5 | ecosystem: Environmental > Terrestrial > Soil > Tree plantation... | reverse complement strand
CATCGCGATCCCGCTGTACGCGAACATCCAGGCGCGCGCCCGTATCGCCAAGGCGCAGGCCGACGCTCGTACGCTCGCCTCCGCGGTGAGCATGTACTCGGCGCACATGGGCACGCTCCCCACCGCGCTGGGCGACCTGAACTCGGTGGCCACGAACAGCCTCGGCCAGACGGCCGGTCCGTTCATGGCCTCCACCCCTGCGCCGCCTGCTGGCTGGACGGCGTACGGGTACAGCTCGGCTGCGGCCGGGACGTTCACGATCTCGGCTTCGGGTGACTCGACCACCGTCAGCCTGCCGTAACGACCTCCACGCACACCCGGGGGAGGGGCGAACGCCCCTCCCCCCGTTTCCTTTGCCCCGAGCGAGTCCGAACGTATGCCGGAGCTGCTCAGGAGCCCGATAGCGGACCTGTGCGGCCTGCTTAGAGCGGATTCGGGCCGAGCAGTTCCCAGCCGTACTCCTTGAGCTGCCTGTCCCGTTCCCCCTGGCTCTTCGGCGCGTCCATCATCCTCTCGACGAAGCGGCCGGCGATGGCAGCCAGGCGACCTCGTCGCTGTTGTGATGCAGTTGTCACCGACATGCTTCCCGCCGCCCGCGGGAACGACGAAGCCCTTGCTTGCGGTCACGCTAGTTCGGCACGATGGCCGCGCGGGTGACGTGACCCTTGTCCTGCTGGATGAAGGCCTCGTTGATGTCTTCGAGTGGGAATTTGTGAGACACGACGGCGCCCCACGGGTACTTGGTGAGCGTGCGGCGCATGAGGTCGAGCGCGCCGCGGAGGTGCTCGGCCTCGTAGTGGGCGAGGCCGATGATGCGGCGATTACCGAAGATGATCCACGAGGGATCGAACTCCGCCTTCCAGCCCACGTTGATGTTGCCGATCTCGAGGTAGGCGCCCTCGGGGGCAGTCATGCGCAGGCCCTCGTCGACCACGCCGGGGTGGCCCACCAGCTCCAGCACCACGTCGCCGCCCCAGCCGTCGGTGAGCTTCTTCACCCGCTCGATGCGCTCGGCGGGGGTGGAGTCGCGCCGCATGTCCACCACGTCGGTGGCGCCGAACTTCTTCGCCAGCTCGAGCCGCTCGTCGATGCCGTCGATCACCACCACCTGGCTCGCGCCCATCTCGCGCGCCACCGCGCAGGCGTAGACGCCGAGCCCGCCCGCACCCTGTACCACCACCGTCTGGCCTGCCTTGAGCGCGGCGATGTCGAGCCCCGCGTACACCTGCGTGTAGGCGCAGTTGATGCCCGCCGCCATCTCGTCGGTGATCTCGTCGCCCAGCTTGAACACCGCATGGTTGGGCCGCAAATAGAAGTACTGGCCGAAGCCGCCCTGGAAGTGTGGCCACTGCTCGCAGGACACGAGCCAGTTGGCCTGGCGCACGGGGCAGGACTTGAACTGGCGCCGCAGGCAGGCCTTGCAGCGCCCGCAGGGGAAGAAGTAGCGGTAGAGCACGCGATCCCCTGGCTTGAGCGGCTGGCCGGCGGAGTCGGTGGTGACACCGGGGCCGAGCTTGGCCACCGTGCCCACGTGTTCGTGGCCGGTGTTGAGCGGCAGCGGCCGGCCCATCTTCTTGTAGTCCTGCTCGCCCCGCCAGTAATGCATGTCGGAGCCGCAGACATTGGCCAGCGCGATCTTGATGAGCATGGCCCCCGGCTCGGGCTCGGGGACGGGATACTCGCGGATCTCGAATGGGGTGCCGGTGCCGTGAAAGACGGCCAGACGCGCGGTGTCGGGCATGGGGAGGTTCCTCCTAGGGCTGGGATTCCGAGGGTCTTCGAAAGTGAGCCAGCGGCCGTCCTCGCGGCGGCCGACGAGCCCAGAGCGCTGCCGCCGCGACGCGTACGAGCGCCACTAGTAGCCCTCGCCGAGTAGCGGGAACGCGCTCGTCGCGTGCGGCAGCGTCACCGGCGTGGCCGGCCGCAGGTAGCTGGTGTCGAGCTGGGAAAGCCGGGTGACGCCCAGCAGGCCCATGGCGATGCGCACCTCGTCCTCCAGCAGCTCGAGGGTGCGCACGAGGCCGGGCGCGCCCGCGGCGGCGAGACCGCAGCACGCCAGACGCCCAAGGCCGACCACGTCGGCGCCGAGCGCCATCGCCTTCACGATGTCGGTGCCGCGCGCGTAGGACCCGTCCACGAGCACGGTGGCGCGCTTGGCGACGGCGGCCACCACCTCGGGCAGCACCTCCGTGCTGCCCGCCCCGTGGTCGAGCTGACGCCCGCCGTGATTGGACACGTAGACGCCGTCCACGCCGTGCTCGACGGCGATGCTCGCGTCCTCCGCGGTGGCGATGCCCTTGAGGATGAGGGGAATGGAGTGGCGGTCCTTGAAGCGCTTGACCTGCTCCCACGAGAGCGCGGCCTGGAAGTCCACTCCGGTGACGTTCTGGCGCCACGGCTTCACGAAGCGCCGCGCGAGGTCGCGCTCGCGGCGGCTGTACATGGCAGTGTCCACCGTCATGCAGAAGGCCGCGTAGCCGTGATTGATGGCCCGCTTGACGTGGTCGTCCACGAACTGGTCGTCGCCCCGCACGTAGAGCTGGAAGATGCGGAAGTTGTCGGCGGCGGCGGCGGTGGCCTCGAGGCCGGGATTGCAGGCGGACGAGAGCATCTGGGGCACGCCGAACTCGCCCGAGCCCACCGCGGCGGTGGCGCCCCCGCCCGGCGTGAAGGATTCGATGGAGCCGATGGGGGCCAGCATCACGGGCAGGCGCACGCGCCGCCCGAAGAGCGTGGAGGAGGCGTCCACCCCGCGCACGTCGCGCAGCACGCGCGGGCGAAAGGCGATGGAGTCGAGAGACTGGCGGTTGCGCCGGAGCGTGGTCTCCGTCTCGGTGGCGCCCATGAGGTAGTCCCAGGGGCCGGGGGCGAGATTGTGCTTCGCCGCCTTCACGATCTCGTGCAGGGTCTGGAACCGGTCCGCCAGGTTCGACGTCATGGCTCTCCTCGATGTATCCGGTCGGGGTCGGGAAAAGGATCCCAGAAGCGCGTGGCCGCCGCCACCGACAGCTCGACGTCCTCGTCTAGGAGGTATCCCGCCCGAACGAGTAGGCGGGCCTCATGGCGGACCCGCGCGAGGTAGTCTTCACGCGATCCGTAACGCTCCTCGACGGACGGACGGGGATCGCCCGACGTGTCGCGCTCCGCGCGGGTGCGCGGGAAGGGGAGGGTGCCGCCGGCGAAGACCAGGAGCTGCTCGGCGCCGCCGATGTCCGGATGACGCAGGGTCCAGCCGGTGTGCGTGGCCACCGGGACCGCCAGCTCCGGGAGCACGATGCCCGCGACCTCGTTGCCATCGGCGTCGACGGCGGACACGAGCGAGCCGAAGGCCCGGCCCGGGCGCGGCGGCAGCGCGGACCAGTCCAGCCGCCGCGGCTTGGCATGGTGCCGGAGATAGCTGGCGCGCGGGATCTTCGCGAAGGCGGGCGCGAGGCGCTCGGGCGGCACCGCGGTGCCGTCGGCAAGCCGCGGGTGACGGCTGGGCGGCGGCTCCACGCCTTCCGTCACCCAGCGGTCCAGATTGACGAGGGCGGCGCGGAGCAGGGCGGAGTAGTCCACGACCCCGCGGAGGTTCTGCGACTTGTCGACGGACCCGGTGGGATCGGCCGGCGCGATCTGGACATTGCTGGGCGGCCACACGCCGAGGCCGTGCTCGGTGCCCGCGAAGTGGTACACGCGCACGTTGGGTCCGTGGGCGAGGTCGCGCTCGCCGTCGGGATCGGTGTGCAGTAGCGACGCGTCCCCGCGGTGGTACTCGGCCGAGGTGTTGGTGTAGAAGGCGCGCAGCCGGCTGCCCCGCGCGTCGAGGCGCGCGTGGAGGGCATCCTTCATCCCGGTGTCGCCGTCGGTGGCGGGCTGATCCGCGAACGGGAAGAGATGCGCCATCATGTGGTTGCGGTCCTTCGAGTTCTGACCGAAGCGCTGGTTGAACTCGCCGCGCATGCCGCCCGCGACGTTGGCGAAGATCCCGTCGAAGGCCTCGCGCCCCTGCTCGTCGAGGTTCAGATCCTCGTAGGCGAAGGTGCGGAGGAGCCGGCCGGTTTGCGAGCGCCCGTAGGCGTACGCCCAGCGAATGGCGCCGCCCGGCGCGGGATTGCCCTCGGCGGCGCTCCCGTGCTTGAGCCAGGACACCGCCTCCCGCAGCGCCGCCATCGAGAGGCCCAGCACCGGCGCCCCCTCGGCGGTATACACGATGCGGTAGAGCCGGCCCTTCTCGAACCCGCCGTCCAGGTGGATGTGGCGCGCGTCGGGCACGACGCGGCCACCGTCGATCCGCGCGAAGCGCCAGCGCTCGCGGGGGATCGTCTCGACGGGCCCGTCGGGCTGGTCGGACACCGTGAGCAACGCGTCGCGCTCCTCCAGATCGGCCGCGCGATAGGCCAGATGGCCGCGGTCGGACAGGAGGAAGTCGGGCACGTCGCGCCCGGCCTGGAGCTGCGAGTAGACGCGGCCGCGCAGGGGGCGTCCGTTGGTGTCGCGCGCCTCCGGCGCCTGCATCCGGTAGAGCCCGGCGATCTCCGGCACGTCGCATTGCCAGCCGCAGGAGATCACCACCCAGCCGCGCTTCATGAGGAAGCCGTCGCCCACGTCGATGGGCGGGTTCGCGTCGGCCCCCGGCACGAAGACCGGGCGCGTGGCGCGGTTGAAGTTCGGCACCGACACGGTGTTGCCGCGGTTCACCACGTCGAGGAGCACGCGGCCGCTGCACTGCGCCCGGTCCACGGGCAGCAGGATGGAAACGTCGCTCCACCACTCCACGCGGCCGGCGGCATTGCGCGGGGCCAGCTCCACGTCGGTGATGCGGCGGTTGGCGGCGTGGAGCGGATCGATGGCGAAGTGCAGGCGCCCCTTCAGCTCCTCGTAGGCGCCGGCGACGCCGAAGGCCGCGCCGGCGGCGAGAGGCCGGCGCATGATGACCTCGAAGCGGGTGACGGCCATGGGAGCCTCAGTCGGCGCCGACGAGACGGGGCAAGACCTGACCGATGGAGCCGCGCAGGACGACGTCGGCCAGGTCGTCCATGGCGGTGGGTTCGGCGTTCAGGATGACGAGTCGCGCGCCGGCCTCCCGAGCGATGGGCACCACCCCCGCGATGGGGAACACCGCCAGGGTCGTGCCCACCGCGAGCAGGAGATCGCAGGCCCCCGCGGCCCGCTGGGCGCGCATGAGGTCCTCGCGCACCAGGCCCTGGCCGAAGGAGATGGTGGCGGACTTCAGGATGCCGCCGCAGGAGCGGCACGCCGGGTCGGCCTCGCCGGCCCGCACGCGCGCGAGGGCCCGCTCCATCGGCGCGCGCTCGTCGCAGGAGAGACACACCACCTCGCGCATCGTGCCGTGAATCTCCACGATGCGCGCGGGGTCGGAGCCGGCCTTGGCGTGGAGGCCGTCCACGTTCTGCGTGATGAGGGTATGGAGCTTGCCGCGGCGCTCGAGCACCACGAGGGCGCGGTGTCCGGCATTGGGCTCGGCCGTCCACGCGGGCGAGTGGAGCCGGCTCTGCCAGACGCGCTTGCGCACCTCGGGATCGGCCACGTAGTGCTGGATGGTGGCCATCTTCTCGGCCTGCGGATCGCGCGTCCACACGCCCTGCGGCCCGCGGAAGTCGGGAATGCCCGACTCCGTGGAGATGCCGGCCCCCGTGAGCACCACGATGCGCGTGGCGGCGTCGATCAACTCGCGGCCCGCGATGAGATCCTGGCCGGCAGGAGAGCCGAGTGAATCGGTCACGGCCCCTTCTCCGTTTCGGCGAGGCATTCCGCGAGGAGATCCAGGGCCGCGCGGGTGAAGGCCCACATGTTGGCCTCGCGGTCGCCGCGGCGCGTCTCGATCGTGCGGGCGCGCTCGACCGGGCCGACGACGGCCACACATGTGTGGCCGGCAGCGTCGCCGTAGCGATTGCCGGTGGGCCCGGCGGCACCGGTCTCGCCGATGGCCCACGTCGTGCCGAGGCGCTCGCGCACGGTGCGCGCGTTCACGAGCGCGGCCGCCTCGGTGCTGGAGCGGATGCCCTTCACCGCCTCGTCGGGCAGGGTGAGAAGGGCGCGCCGCGCGCCCTGCGTGTAGATCACGCCGCCGCCCATGAAGTACTTCGAGGCCCCGGGGATGGAGAGGAGCGCGGCGGCGATGAGCCCGCCCGTCGAGGACTCGGAGACCGCCACCGTATCCCCGCGCGCGACGAGGCGCGCGGCGACGGGCGCGGCGAGGCTGGAGAGCAACTCGGGCACGGCGCCGAGGATAGCATGGGCGGCGGCCCCCTTGCCGGGCCGCGGGCGCGCGCCTATCATGGCCCTCGCACTCATCGACCACTCTCTGGAGGAACCCATGGGTCAGTTGGACGGCAAGGTCGCCATCGTCACCGGCTCGGGACGAGGCATCGGCAGGGAAGTCGCGCTACGCCTCGCCCGGGACGGCGCCGACGTCGTGGTGAACGACCTCGACGACGAGCCCGCGCGGGAGACCATCGCGCTCGTCGAGAAGCTGGGCCGCAAGGCGGTCGCGTGCGTGGGCAACGTGACCGCCCCCGACTTCGGGGACCGCATCGTGGATACCGCGGTGAAGCAGCTCGGCGGCGTCCACGTCATCGTGAACAATGCCGGCTACACATGGGACAACGTCATCCAGAAGATGACCGACGAGCAGTGGTACGCGATCATCGACGTTCACGTCACCGCGCCCTTCCGCATCCTCCGCGCCTTCGCCAACTACGTCCGGCCGGTGGTCGACGAGGAGGGGAAAAAGGGGCAGCGAATAGTTCGGAAGATCGTCAACGTGTCGTCCACGTCGGGCACCAACGGCAACGCCGGCCAGGTGAACTACTCCGCCGGCAAGGCGGCCATGGTGGGTGTGACCAAGACGCTGGCGAAGGAGTGGGGGCGCTACAACGTCACCGTGAACTGCGTGGCCTTCGGCTACATCCAGACGCGTCTTACCCAGCCCCTCGCCGAGGGCGAGGCGGGCACCATCGAGGTGGACGGCCGCAAGGTGCGGGTGGGCGTACAAGGCGCCCGCATCGCCGCCATGAACCAGATGATTCCGCTGGGCCGCGGCGGCACCCCCGCCGAGGCCGCGGGCGCGATCTATCTCTTCTGCAGCCCGGACTCGGACTATGTGAGCGGCCAGACTCTCGTCGTCACGGGCGGCAACTGATGGCGCGTAAGCCCGCGCTGAGCCTGGCCGCGGTGCCCGGCCGGCGGCGCGCCACCCTCGAGTTGGCCCAGCGCATCGAGCAGGAGGGCTATGCCGGCATTTACTGCCCGAGCATGAACGACGGGCTCGCCCTCTGTCAGGGCATCGCCCAGGCCACCAAGACCATTCCCTTCGGCACCAGCATCGCCAACATCTACACACGGCACGCCTACGACTTCGCCAACACCGCCGCGTTCATCCACGAGCTGTCGGGCGGGCGCTTCCGCTTCGGCGTCGGCGTCAGCCACGGCCCGGCCCATCAGCGGTTGGGCGTGAAGCCGGGCAAGCCGCTGGAGGACATTCGTAAGTTCGTGGCCGATCTCCGCGAGGGCGGCAAGACGGCGGGCGAGCTGCCGCCGATCGTGCTGGCGACCTTACGACAGAAGATGGTGGCGCTGTCCGCCGAGATCGCCGAGGGCGCGGTGTGGGCGAACGCCGCGCGCTCGCACATGGCGTCGTCGCTCAAGCACTTGCCGGAGGCCAAGCGGAAGGATCCCAAGTTCTTCATCGGGAACATGGTGCCGACGGTGGTGGCCGACGATCGCGCCGCCGCGGCGGCGGTGAACCGCAAGACCCTCGTCAACTACGTGAAGCTCCCCAACTACCAGAACTACTGGATCGAGGCGGGCTTCGAGGAGGAGATGCAGGCGATCCGCAAGGCCATTGCCGCTCGGGAGGAGGATCGCATCCCCTCTCTCATGTCGGACCGCTGGCTGCGCGAGGTCACGCTCTTCGGCACCGCCGCGGAGGTGCGCGACGGCGTCGAGGCCTGGTACGCCGCCGGCGTCAACACGCTCATCGTGGTGCCGTCGTCCACCCGAGGCGGCCAGCTGGTCGCCTTCCAGGAAATCATGGAGGCTCTGCGCTGATGAACGCCCCCGCCGTTGACACTTCCCGGCTCAAGATGCCGCTGTCCGAAGCCATCTTCACCCAGCGCGCCATCCGGCGCTTCAAGCCCGACCCCATTCCCATGGCCGACCTGCGCCTCATCATCGAGGCGGCGGTGCGCGCGCCCAACGGCGGAAACCAGCAGGTGGGTCGCTTTCTCGTCCTGACCGATCCAGCGGTGATCCGCGAGTTCGGCGCGCTCTACCGCGAAGCTTGGTGGGCCAAGCGCTGGGACGACCACAAGTGGACGAAGCCGGAGGACATCCCGCCCGACAACAAGAACTACCGCTCGGCGATGGGGCTCGCGGACTCCATGAAGGACGCGCCCTGCGTGGTGCTAGCGTTTTCCACGGGTTCGGGCGGCGCCAACTCCGTGATCCCCGCCGTCCAGAATCTGATGCTCGCCGCGCGCGCCCTCGGCATCGGCTCGGTCCCGACGACGCTCCACGCGAAGGTGATGGACCGCGTCAACGCGCTGCTGGGCATCCCCAAGGACGCGACCTTCCAGTTCTGCGTGCCGCTGGGCTATCCGCAGGGTTCCTTCGGTCCCAACAATCGCCGGCCCACCGCGGAGACGACGTTCCTCAACCGCTGGAACGGGGCCGTGCCCTGGAAGTAGGCGACGCATGCCCGAATTCGATCTCGTGGTGCGCGGCGGGACTGTAGTCGACGGCACCGGCGGTGAGCCGCGTGACGCCGATGTCGGCGTGGCCGACGGACGCATCGCCGGCATCGGACATCTTTCCGGAAGCGGACGCGAGGAGATCGACGCGCGCGGCCTGCTCGTCACGCCGGGGTTTGTCGACATCCATACGCACTACGACGGTCAGGTGACGTGGGATGAGCGCTTCGCGCCCTCTTCCGGGCATGGAGTGACGACCGTGCTGATGGGTAATTGCGGCGTCGGCTTCGCGCCCTGCCGGCCTCAAGACCGCGACACCTTGATCATGGTGATGGAGGGGGTGGAGGACATCCCCGAGGTCGTGATGCGGGCGGGCGTGCCATGGAATTGGCAAACCTTCCCCGAGTATCTCGATGCCCTCGCCGGTCGGCAGTGCGATATCGACTTCGCGACGCAGGTGCCTCACGCGCCGGTGCGTGTCTACGTGATGGGCCAGCGGGGCGTCGATCGCGAGCCGGCCACCGCGGAGGACATGGCCCAGATGGCGGCGCTTGTCCAGGAAGGACTGCATGCCGGAGCCCTGGGGTTCACCACGTCGCGCTCCCTGTTCCATCGACGTAGCGACGGTGCCTTGACCCCGACCATCACGGCGGCCGAAGAGGAGCTGGTCGCGATCGCCCGCGGCATGGGCGAGATCGGCAAGGGGGTGCTGCAGGTCCTGGACGACTTCGCCGACACGAGCGAGGATGGCTCGACGGAGTTCGCCCTGCTGCGCCGCCTGGTGCAGCGATCGGGGCGACCACTATCCTTCACGCTGCTCGACATCTCGATATATCCAGGGCGCTGGCGCACCCTGCTCCGGGAGGTCGAGCGTGCCAATCGCGACGGCCTGCCCATTCGCGGCCAGGTGGCGGGACGGCCGGTGGCGCTCCTCTACGGCCTCGATCTGTCGTTCCATCCCTTCTCGACCTGTCCGAGCTATCGCGAGGTGGAGGATCTGCCGCTGGCCCAGAAGCTGGCACGGTTGCGTGATCCGGCCCTTCGCGCGCGGCTCCTGGCTGAGGAACCAGTCTACGGCAATCCCCAGATGCTGAAGTTCATGCGCAACGTGGGGAACATGTTCGTGCTGGGCGATCCGCCGAACTACACGCCCCGCCGAGAGGAGCGTCTGGATGCGCGGGCGGCGGTGGCCGGCGTCACGCCGCTCGCCCTGGCCTACGATCTCCTCACCTCGGGCGATGGCCGGACCATCCTGTTCCATCCCGGTGCCAACTACAGCGATTGCTCCGACGTCAACATGGCGAGCATGCTGAGTCACGAGGACACCATCTTGGCGCTGGGCGACGGCGGCGCGCATTATGGCCTGATTTGTGATGCCAGCTACACCACCCACGCGCTGACGTACTGGACCCGGGATCGCCAGGGGGAGCGCTGGCCGCTCCCATGGGCGGTGCAGCAGCTCACCGACGTGCCGGCGCGCGCGGTGGGGCTAGGCGATCGCGGCCGTTTGGCCCCTGGCTACCGGGCCGACATCAACGTGGTCGACTTCGAAGGCCTGCGAATCGAGGCGCCGCATCCGGTGCGCAATCTTCCAGGCGGCGGGCGACGCCTCGTACAGACGGCGGTAGGCTACCGCGCCACTATCGTCGGCGGCGAGATCACTCGTCGCGACGGAGCAGTCACCGACGCACTCCCCGGGCGGCTGGTGCGCGGCGCCCGCGGCCCATCCGCGAGATAAGGTGATGGGCCGGGCCGGTGCCCTCGAAATAGCGGATCGCGCGCGATCACTGAATGATCGCGGCGGCGCGGGCGAGCACTGAAGGCGGAAGCGTCAGACCGAGCGCCTGGGCCGTCTTGAGATTGACCGCCAGCTCGAACGTGGTCGGCTGCTCGACGGGGAGATCGGCCGGGCGGGCGCCCTTCAGGATCCGGTCGACGTACCCGGCCGCGCGCTGGAAGAGCTCCTCGTAGCTCGGCCCATAGGCCATCAGCCCGCCGGCCTCGACGTAATCCCGGAACGCGAACACGGTGGGCACCCGGTGCTTCAGGCCCAGCTCCGCGAGCCGGCGACGATGACCGTAGAACATCGCGCTCGACGCCACGAGGAGGCCGCTCGCCCCGTCCGCGACGATGGCGCCGAAGGCGCGGTCGAAGTCTGCGGGCCCGTCGACGCCTTGTAGCGTCAACGACACCTTCGCCGACCGTGCCGCCTCTTCGGTCTCTCGCTTCGTGAGGGCGTCGATGTCGCTCGTCCGATGCCAGACGAGCCCGATCCGGGTGGCGTGGGGGAGCGCCTCCCGGAGCATCTCCAGCCGCTTGGCGCTGAGCTCACGTGAAAGGGTGGTCAACCCGGTCACGTTCCCGCCGGGTCGGCCGAGGGTCGCGACGAGCCCGAGGCCGACGGGATCACCCCCGGTCGCCATGACGATGGGGATGGTCGCGGTCGCATCCTTCGCGGCGCGGGCCGCGGCGGTGCCTGCGGTGAGGATGATGTCGACCTTGAGGCGTACGAGCTCGGCCGCCAGCGGAGGCAGGCGGTCGGCGCGGCCGTTCGCCGATCGGATCTCGAAGGTGAACGTTCGCCCCTCGACGTAGCCGAGCTCGCGCAGGCGCTGCTTGAACGCCTCCCAGGGGCGGGGGCGGATCTCGCCGGCTTCCAGGTACCCGACTCGGTAGGCCGGGCGCGCGGGCTGCGCCGCGGCGGCGAGTGGGGCGAGGAGGAGAGCCAGCAGGAAGCCGACACGACCGAAACGCATACTAGTCGATCGCGCGATCGGCCCGGCTCAGTCGATGACCCGGTCAGCGCGGAGCAGGAGGGCGGGGGACAGCACGAGGTTCATCGCCGTGGCCGTGCGCCGATTGAGCACCAGCTCGATGACGGACGGAAGCTCGATCGGCAGGTCGCCGGGGCGGGCCCCTCGGAGGATCCGATCGACGAAGGCGGCAAGGCGGCGCCAGGCGGCCGGCACGTTCGGTCCGTACGAGAACAGATGGCCGCCTTCGGCGAAGCTGGCCCAGCCGGTTGCGCTGGGGATGCGCTGCTTGATGAAGAACGCCGCGAGGGCCTGGCGCTGGCCGAGCATCAACGTGTCCGGGAAGACCATCGCCGCGTCGGGGCGGGCGGCCGCGACGGCACCCATCGCCGTGTCGAGCTCGGCAGGGTTGCGCGCCTGATGGTAGCTGACCTCGATGCGGAGCTGTTCGGCCGCCGCGCGTGAGGCGGCCAGCTCCCGCTGCTCGCCCGGGTGCTCGGGATTGGCGAGGAACGCCACCCGCCGCGCCTTCGGAACGATTTGCCCGAGAATCTCCATCCGTTTGGCGATCAGGTCGAGGGCCAGCAGGGAGACGCCCGTGGAGTTGCGCCCGGGCCGCGCGTAGCTATCCGCGAATCCAGCTTCCACAGGATCGCCACTCTGCATATAGACCACCGGAAGCGGCGGAGAGAGGCGGCTCACCGGGCGCACTGCTCCGCCGTGCGTGACGATGACGGCCGGCTGCAGCGCGGCGATCTCGCCGAGCAGCTTCAGCACGCGCTCGGGCGAGTAGTCCCCCCAGCGCGCGTCGAGCACGAAGGTTCGGCCTTGGACGTAGGCCCGCTCGCGGAGTCCCTCGAGGAAGGACTCGAACGTCTCGGCCGTGTCGGCCCGACTGGCGCCGGACAGGTACGCGACCCGCGGCATTGAGCTCGACTGGGCCCACGCCGCCGATCCCCGCAGGGCGAGGACGGATCCGAGGGCGAGGATTGCCCGACGACGACTCACGGGCGCGCCGACCGGGATCCTGCCGGCCGTCATCGCGCGGTTCCGCCCGGTGTTCCGATCTCGCGCGCCAAGGCCACCACGTGCGCCAGGGTAGCCAGCCGCTCGTCGAGCGCCCGGCCCGCCGGCTCCACCCGCAACGTCGTGATCCCGGCGGCGCGGTAGGCGGCGATGCGCGCGCGCACCATGGCCTCCGTACCGAGGAGATTGGTCTTGAGCACCATCTCATCCGGGACTCGGGCCGCGGCCTCGTCACGCTTGCCCGCCAGCCAGAGCTGCTGCACCTCGGTGGCCGCGTCCTCGTAGCCGGCGCGGCGGAACGCGTCGTTGTAGAAGTTGTGTCGCGCCGAGCCCATCGCCCCGAGCGTGAAGGCCAGGCCCGGCTTGCGCTCGGCGATCAGGCGCTCCACGTCGTCGCCGAAGGCGGCCACGCCGCCCGCCTGAAGATCCAGGTCTGCGAGCTTTCGGCCGGCGCGCGTCGCCCCTGCCGCAAGCGGGTCGAAGAACACGTGGGCATGCTCCGGCATGAAGGAGGTGCCGAGCCACCCGTCCGCGACCTCGCCGGTGAACTCCAGGCTCTTCGGCGACAGCGTGGCCAGGTAGATCGGGATGGGCGGCACCGGCGGTGCGCCGGAGCGGATCGCCTTGCCCTCGCCGCCCGGCAGGGGCAGCTCGTAGATCTTGCCGCGATGGACGAGGTGCTCCCCGCGTGCCACCTTCCGCACGATCTCGATGATCTCGCGCATGCGCTGCACGGGCCGGTCGAAACGGATGCCGTGCCAGCCTTCGATCACCTGTGGGCCGCTCACGCCCAGCCCGAGCACGAAGCGGTTGCGCGACATGGCGGCCAGGCTCATGGCCGTCATCGCCACGAGCGCCGGCGTGCGCGTGCCCGCCTGCATGATGCCGGTGCCGAGACGCAGACGGGTGGTGCGCGCGGCGAGGAAGGCCAGCGGGGTGACCGCGTCGTGCCCCCACGCCTCCGCCGACCACACGTCGTCCACTCCGAGGCGCTCGGCCTCGACCACATAGGTGGCCGCTTCGGACCAGTTCTCGGTGGCCAGCCGCTTGGAAATGGCGACGCGCATGCGGAAGCCGGCTCGCTAGCCGAGGGCCGCGGCGATCTGTTTCAGCTGGCCCGCGTGGTCGAGGTCGTGGAGGCGCATGAAGAGAAGCGTCTCGCGCCAGTTGAGCGGGCCGAAGAAGGGATGCTCCACGGTGCCGTCGAGGTGACCCGCGGGATCGGCAGTGAGGACGCGCGCGAACAAGGCGGAGCGATCTTCCTCGAGGAGCTCGAGCCACTCCTCGGCGGGGCGGGGCTCGGCCTCGTTGCCGCGGCCGGCCGGGCGCGCGGGGAGGGGCGCGCCCGCGGCGAGGGCCACGATGGCGCCGCCGAAGTAGCGGCCGGCCGCAATCACGTGCGCCAGCACCTCGTTGGCGCTCCAGTCGTCCGGCCCCGGCCGCTGCGTGAAGCGGTCCGGGGGCACGAGCGCGGCGGCGCCGCGGAGATCGCGCATCGCCTGCTGCACCTTCTCGACGATGTCGGCGGGCGTGAGCTTGGCGCCCTGCGCCTGGAGATAGCTCCGGACCCGCGCCTGCTCGTCGTTCACGGCGCCGGCGCGACGTCCACGAGGCAGGAGTTGTAGGTGGTGGCGCCGGATGGGGCAGCCCGGTCCTCGGTCAGGACGTTCGCGGAGCCGCGCGTGTCCACGCCGTCCGCGCCCCGCGCGAACCACGCGCCCTCCTTGATGGACACGACACCGCGGGCGACGCGGGCGGTGACGCGCGCGGGCAGCTCGGTCCCGCCGCGATCGTTGAAGACCCGCACGCGCTGACCGTCCGTGATGCCGCGCGCGGCGGCATCGTCGGGATGGATCCAGACGTCCTGGGTGTCCACCCGCGCGAGGATGGCCTGGTTGTCGTGCGTGGAATGGGTGCGCGCCCGCGACTTGGGCGAGACGCAGTACAGGGGATGCCGCCGGTCCGGCGCCGGCGGGGGGACCCACGTCGGCAGCGCGGAAATGGGCCCGAGCCCGCAGGGATCGGGATCGCCGGCCAGCGTCGTGGAGTAGATCTCGATCTTGCCCGACGGGGTGGAGAACGGGTGCGTCACGGGGTCGCGGATCTGGGCGGCGAAGGCGACCGGATCCGCCGGCGGCGCCAGCCGGGCCACCCCGGCCGCTCGAAAGGCCTCCCAGTCGTCGATCTCGCTGCCTTTCGTGAGGTCCCGGAGCCACGCGTCCTCGCTCTTGTCGTCGTCGGTGGGCAGGCCGAGGCGGCGGGCGAGGTCGGCGCAGATGTCGCGATCGTTCCGGCACTCGTACATCGGCGCGATCGCCTGCTTCATGTAGATGACGTAGTGGCCGCTGCCGCTCCAGGGAGTGTGCACGTCGTTCCGCTCCCAGAAGGTGGTGGCGGGGAGCACGATGTCGGCGAAGCGCGCGGTGGGGGTGAGGAAGTGATCGTGCACCACCATGAAGTCGAGGCGCTCGAGGGCGGCCACCGTCTTGGCGACGTTCGGGAGCTGGTTCACGAGGTCGCCGCAGGCGGAGTACACCATCTTGATGTCGGCCGGGTAGCCGCCCGCGCGCCCGCGCTCGAGGAGATCGGCGAGCAGCGGCGAGGCCACGCGCGCCCCCGCCGGGTTCTTCCCCGCCCCGAGCCGCGTGACCCCGTGGGGGCGCGCGCCGCCGCTGCAGCCCGAGTTGCCGCCGGTGATCCCCACGTTGCCGGTGATGGTGGCCAGCGCGTAGGCCGCGCGGTGGAACTGCTCCCCGTAGGCGGTGCGGCCGGGCGCGTAGCCGGTGTGGAGCGCCGCGGGCTTGGCCGCGGCGAATTCGCGCGCGAGGCGCCGGATGGTCTCGGCGGGGACTCCGCAGAGCGGCTCCGCCCATTCGGGCGTCTTGCGCACGCCGTCGCGGAGCCCCAGCAGGTAAGAGCGGTAGGAGCCGCCCGCCGGCGCGCCCGCGGGCAAGGTCGCCTCGTCGAAGCCCTGCACGTAGCGGTCGAGGAAGGCCTGATCGTGGAGCCCCTCGCTGACGATCACCTGCGCCATGGCGATCAGCATGGCGGCGTCGGTGCCGGGGCGGATGAAGATGTGCTCGTCGGCGAGCTGCGCGCTCGTGCGGGTGACCCGCGGGTCCACGCAGATCATGCGGACGCCGCGCGCCTTCGCCCAGTGGAGATACTGCATGGAGCCGGTGCCGAAGTGCCCGTCGCCCGGGCTCCAGCCCCAGAGCAGCATGAGGCGCGAGTTCACGTAGTCGCCCGGCTCCCGTCCCGCGAACTTGCAGTCGACGGCGGCGCCGTAGGTGTGGCGCAACGCGAACACCTCTGCCTCGTTGGAGATGTTGGACCAGAGCTCCGTGCAGCCCCCGAAGCGGTGGAGCAGGCGCACGACCGCCGAGCGATTGTGGAGCGACGCCGTGCTGCCGGTGCGCGAGCAGTCGAGGATGGCGGCGGGCCCGTGCGCGTCCCGGATCCGGCGCATCTCGCCCGCGATCTCGTCGAGGGCGGCCTCCCACGAGATCCGCTCGAACTGCCCGGCGCCCCGCGGCCCGACCCGGCGCAGCGGATAGCCGAGCCGGTCCGGATGGTTCACCCGCTCGGCGGCCCCGAAGCCCCGCACGCAGGCGTGGAGCGGCGGCATCTCCGGGGTCCAGCGGCGGGGATCGGTGCTGATGCGGGCGATGCGGCCGTCCACCACGTGGGCGTTCACCACGCAGCGGCCCCCGCAGTTGTGCGCGCAGGTCGACGTCACCACCGTCTCGCCGGGCTTCCCGGCGGGACGCGGATTCTCGTAGACAGTGCGCGCCGTCACCCGCGCCTCAGTCGAAGACGACCACGCCGCGGGCCACCTGGCCGCTCCGCAGCGCGGTGAAGCCCTCGTTGATCTGGTCGAGGGGATAGGTGCGGCTGACGAGCTCGTCGATCTTCAGGCGCCCGTCGAGATAGAGATCGACGAGCTTGGGAAAGTCGGTGTTCGGCCGTACCGAGCCGTACATGGTGCCCTTGATGCACTTCTCCTGCAGCGCCATCATGTAGGGCGTGATGGGCGCGCGGACGTTCAGCGCGGCCATGCCCACGATCACCGCGGTGCCGCCGGGCCGGATCGCGTCCACGATCTGCAGCGTGGTCGCCTCTCCGCCGATGGCGTCGAAGGCGTAGTCGACTCCGCGCCCGGCCGTCAGCTCGCGCACCTTGTCCACCACGTTCTCGCGCGAGGCGTTGAAGGTGTGGGTGGCCCCGAACTCCTTCGCATAGGTGAGCTTGCTGTCGAGGAGATCGGCGGCCACGATGATGCCGGCGCCGGCCAGGCGCGCGCCCTGCACCACGTTGAGGCCCACGCCGCCGCAGCCGACGACCAGGACGGACGCGCCCGCCTCCACCTCGGCGCAGCGGGTGACCGCGCCCACGCCGGTGGGCACGCAGCAGCCCATCAGCGCCGCCTGGGGCCAGGGCATCTCCGGCCGCACCGGCACCAGCATCTCCGCGGGGCACACCACCCGCTCGGAGAAGGTGCCGATGCGCGCCATCTGATTGATGGGCGCCCCGTCCTTGTGAAGGCGATGCGTGCCGTCCAGCATGGCCCAGCGGGCGGACGTGTGGCCGTCGCAGAGAATGGTCCGGCCGATGGAGCAATAGAGGCAGCGGCCGCAATGGGGGCGGAAGGAGAAGATCACGTGATCGCCCGGCTTCACGTTGGTGACGCCGGGGCCGACCTCCTCGATCTGTCCCGCCGCCTCGTGACCGAGCACCATGGGGAGCGGCGGCGTCCAGTCGCCGTTCATGATGTGCCAGTCGCTGTGGCAGATGCCGGCGGCCTTCACCTTCACGCGGGCTTCGCCGGCCTTGGGGCCGTCCTGCTGGAGATCGACGATCTGGAGAGGCTCGTTGGCCTTGAACAGGACGGCGGCTTTCATCGCGGTCACCTCGTCGTGAAATGGCGGTTCGAGGCGAGAATAGCCCAGTTAAACGCGCTTCACCAGCGGCGGGATGGAGGCGAGTGCGGCGGCGGCGCCGCAGGCGAGGAGGCCCAGGGCCAGCCACGGCAGCTGATACGAGCCCGTCGCCTGGAGCAGGAGGCCGAAGAGCGGCGGGCCCACGAGCACGCCCGACCATGCGCACGCCACGGCCACGCCGGTGAGGAGCCCCGCGTAGCGGGGCCCGCCGACCTCGGCGGCCAGCGCCAGGTAGAGGCCCACCCAGCCGAAGGCGCCGGCGCCCGCGATGAGGGCGACCACGCCCAGGAGCGGACCGGGCAGCGCCGCCGTAGAAGCGAAGATGAACGACGTGGTGCCGCCGATCAGCGAGTTGATGATCACACAGGGCCGGCGGCGTCCGCCGAAGAGGCGATCGCTCACGATGCCCCAGCCGAGCCGGCCGGCAGTCCCCCCGGCCTGCACGAGGGCGAGGAGCCCGCCCGCGGCCACCACGCTGAGCCCGAGCTGCTCGCGCGCGAAGAGGGCGACATAGGCGAGCACGGCGGCCTGGGTCATGCCGAGGGCGAGGCCGGACGCGAGGAGCACGAGGAGCGAGCGGTTGCCGAGAAACTGGCCGAGGTCGGCGAAGCGCGCGGGCTCTCCGCCCGCCGCCGAGGCCCGCGGCCGATCGCGCGGCATCAGCGCCAGATCCACCGCGGCGGCGAGGAGGGAGGCGAGCGCGGCCGCGGTGAGGGCCGCGCGCCAGCCGTGGGTCAGCGCGAGGGCGGGCAGGGTGAGCGAGGCCGCGATGCCGCCCACGGTGAGCCCCGTCTGCTTGATCCCCATGGCGAAGCCTCGCTCGCGCGCGGGAAAGCGGTCGAGGATGGCCTTGCCGGTGGCGGGATTCACCACTGCCCAGCCGAGCCCGGCGAGGAACAGAAGCCCCAGCATCGGCGCGAGTCGCGGCGCCATGGCGGCGAGGGCGACGAAGGCGCCGGTGATGCACTGGCCGGCGGCCAGGGTGATGCGGCCGCCGAAGCGGTCGGTGAGCCAGCCCGCGGGCAGCGACATGACCACCCCGCCGAGGTAGATCGCGGGCAGGAAGAGCCCGACCTGGGCGCGCGTGAGCCCGAGGTCTTCCAGCAGGAGCGGCGCCAGCGGCGCCACCGCGAGCACCGACACCGCGCCGAGACCGTGCGCGCCGGTGACGAGCGCGAGCACGCCCCAGCGTCCGCGATCCATCATCTAGCCTTAGCACGGCCGGCGACGCCACGCAGTGATACGATCCCCCCCACAACAGCCCCGACAGGAGGACGGCTCCGTGCGACTGTTCGACCTCTCCGGCAAGGTGGCGGTGGTGACGGGTGGCAACGGCGGCATCGGCTTCGGCATGGCCCGCGGTCTCGCCGAGGCGGGCTGCGCGATCGTGGTGGCGGGGCGCAACGCGGACAAGAGCGCGCGGGCGGTGAAGGAGCTCCAGGGGCTGGGCGTGCGGGCCGCCGCCGTCGCCGCGAACGTGGCGGACGAGGCCGCGGTGGCCGCGCTGATCAAGCGGACGGCGGAGGACTTCGGGCGCGTCGACATCGTCATCAACAATGCCGGCACCAACATCCGCAAGCTGCCGCAGGACCTCTCCCTCGACGAGTGGCACCACGTCATGGACACCAACCTCACCAGCGCGTTCCTGGTCTCGAAGGCCGCCTACCCGCACATGAAGCGGCAGGGGGGCGGCAAGGTCATCAACATCGGGTCGATGATGTCGATCTTCGGGGTGCGCTTCTCGCCGGCGTACGCCCCCTCGAAGGGCGGCATCGTGCAGCTCACCAAGGCGCTTGCCACCGCGTGGGCGGTGGACAACATCCAGGTCAACGCGGTGCTGCCGGGCTGGATCGACACCGAGCTCACCCAGAGCGCGCGTCGGGAGGTCGCGGGTCTCCACGACTCCGTGCTGCGGCGCACGCCCGCCGGGCGCTGGGGCGTGATCGAGGACATGGCGGGCGTAGCCGTATTTCTCGCCGGCCCGGGCTCGGATTTCGTGACCGGGACCGCGATCCCGGTGGACGGGGGCTATTCGATCCAGGGATGACTGCGGTACCATCAAGACCTTGACGACGAGCTTGACGACCCGGCTCTTGGCCCTCGCCTTCTTACTCCTGGCCGCCGGTTGCGCCTCGGTGGCGGGACCGGACGCGGGGGCCCTGTCCGCCGCGCCCGTCCCCGCGCTGACGTTCGGGCAGGACACTTTCGCGTTTCCCAACGAGAGCCTGACCAAGAACCGCGGCAAGCCCGACCTCTACGCCAACTACTGCTTCGTGATGGCGCGCGCGGTCATCCAGTTCCAGCGATTCGCGCGCTTCGCCCCCGACGAGCCGCGACTCGACACCGCCGCCTACACCGAGCGCGTCCGGCAGGTGGTGGCGCGCGCGTCGTGGCGGGATCCCCTGCCGGAAGTCGAGCGTACCGTGATCCCCGGCTTCGCCTCCCTCCACGATCTGTCCCGCGAGGAGGAAGGGGCGGTGAAGGAGGGGCTCGGCGGGAAGTTCTGGACCATGGTGCACTGGACCAACTGGCGCGTGGTCCTCCCCATTCCCGGCGCGCATCAGGAGCAGGTGGCGCGCGAGACGCTCGACGAGATCCGGGCGCGGCGGCCCGTGCAGTGGCTGGTGACGAACTTCCCTACCTGGGAGCTGAATCACACCGTCATCGCCTACGATTTCCAGCCCACCGCCTCCGGCGACGTGGCGTTTCGCGTCTACGATCCCAACGACCCCTACTCGCCCGGCACCATCACGTTCGACCGGACAGCGCGGCGCTTCGTGGCCACGCGTCTCTTCGACACCACCGTGGGCGGCATCCGGGCCTTCCGCATGTACTACGGGCCGCTCCTCTGAGCACGCGCATGGCGCGACGTGAGCGGGTGGCGGTGCTCGCGGCGGGAGTCACCACGCCGATCGGGCAGGATCTCGACGCGTTCTGGTCGTCGCTCCTCACCGGGGCGAGCGGCATCTCCCTCATCGAGCGCTTCCCGGTGGCCGATCTCCGGGTGGGGCGAGGCGGCGAGATCAAGAAGCTCACCCGCCTGAAGCGCTGGGACCGCGTGCCCGATTGCCGCGCCACCCGCCTGCTCGTCTCTGCGGCCGACGAGCTGATCGCCCACGCGCCCGTGCGCCCGCCCGTGGTGGCGCCCACACGGCTCGCGGTGGTCGTGGGCACGGCGCTCGGCGGTGTCGAGGAGGGGGAGCGCGCGCTCGCGGGCGCCGCGCCCCGCCGCCTGCGCGGCGCGCTCTACGATGCCCCCGGCGACAACCTGGCGCGCTGGCTCGGCGCCCGTGGCCCCGTGCTCACCGTCTCCACCGCCTGCGCCTCCGGGGCCACCGCGCTCGGCATCGGGGCCGACCTGCTCCGGCAGGATCAGGCCGATCTCGTCGTCGCGGGCGGCTACGACATCCTGTGCCGCTTCGTGATGCGCGGCTTCGACGCCCTCCGCTCGCTCACCCGCGACGAGGTGCGCCCGTTCGACCGCCGTCGCAGCGGGCTCCTGCTGGGCGAGGCGGCCGCGCTCGTCCTCCTGTCGCGCGAGGCCGACGCGGGCCGTGCGCCGCTGGGCTTTATCCGCGGTCACGCCAGCACCGGTGACGGCTCGCACATCTCCGCGCCCGATCCCGAGGGCCGGGGACTGGAGCGCGCGGCGCGGCTTGCCCTGGCGGAGGCGGGGGCCGGGCCGGAGGACGTGGACTTCGTCAGCGCCCACGGCACCGCCACCGTGCTCAACGACCGGATCGAGACCGGCGTGCTCAAGCGCCTGTTCGGCGCGCGGGCCCACGCGGTGCCGGTGAACTCGATCAAGCCGACCATGGGCCACACCATGGGTGCGGCGGCCACCCTCGAAGCCATCATGTGCCTGCTCGCCGGTCGGCACGGCCAGATCCCTCCCACGCGCCATCTGGAGGTGCCGGATCCGGAGTGCGATCTCGACTACGTACCCGGTGCGGCGCGCGCCTTCCGGCCGCGCCTGTCGCTGAGCACCTCCCTCGGCTTCGGCGGCTGCAACGGGGCCCTCGTGCTGGAGAGTACCTGATGCCGGCGGAGATCATCGCGGCCCCGCGGGTGCGGGCGCTCGGCCTGGTCACGGGCTGGGGCCGGGGCGCCGCCGCGCTCCCCACCGACGCCCGCGCCGCCGCCGCCGGGCGGTCGGTGGTCGGCCTCGGCCGCCCGGCCCTGTCGGGGGACCGGTTCCGCCGGGCGACCCGCGAGTGTCTCTGGGCCCTTGCAGCCGTCGAGTCGATGCTGGAAGATGGGCAGACGGATCGGGCGGAGATCGCGGGCGAGGGCACCGCCCTCCTCTTCGTCACGGCGGCGGTGTACGGCGCGTCGAATCGGGCCTTCATCGAGGGGACCGGGGGCAGCACGCACTTCGCCTACACGGCGCCCGCGGTGATCCCCGCCGAGGCGGCGATCGAGTTCGGGCTGCGCGGGTCCTCCGTGCTGTTCGTCGGGGGGGCGCCCGCGACGCTGCGCGCGATCTGGTACGGGGCCACCCTGCTGGCACAGGCCGCCTGCGAGCGCGCGCTGGTGCTCGCGGTGGAGACGTTCGAGGAGTGCGCCGATCTCTATGCGCGCGCGCGGCGGCGGACGGCACCGCCGCTGGTGGAAGCGGCGGCGTGCCTGTGGCTCGAGCCGGGAGTGGGGCGGCTCGAGCTGCGCTCCACCCGCGCGCGACGGGCCGAGGCGGGGGCCCGCGCACGGCGCATGGGCGAGATGCTGGCGTGCGGGCCGCTCGCCGAGCTCGCGAGCCGGCGGGCGCTGGCGGCCGCGGAGCCGCTGGAGCTGTCGGGTGTCTGGCGCGGCGAGGCGGCCGATCTCATCATCACGAAAGGCGGCGGATGACGCAGAAGGAAGTGCTCGACGAGCTGAAGGTCATCGTGGTGGAGCGCCTGCGCTTCGATCCGCGGCGCGCCGCGGAGATGACCCTCGAGACCACGCTCCCCAAGGGCGTCGAGGGGTCGCTGGGCCTGGACTCCCTCGACTTCATCGAGCTGTCGGTGGCGATGGAAGATCGTTTCGGCATCACGGTCGAGGAAGGGCAGGATCTGTCCGCCGAATTCCACTCGCTCGACTCGCTCTCGCGCTACGTCCTCGCCAAGATGGGGCCGGCGTGAGCGCTCGCGCCGCGCGGCCCCCCCGATGAGCCGCATCGTCGTCAGCGGCATCGGCGTGGTGAGCCCGTACGGCGCGGGGGTGAAGGCCTTCTGGGAAGGGCTGGCCGCGGGTAGCTGCGCCATCCGACCCATCTCCCTCATCGACACCGAGGGCTTCCGCGCGCGCATCGCCGCCGAGGTGCCCGCCGACGTGATGGCCGGGCTCGGGGTGTCGCCCCGCCGCGCGCGCGCCGATCGCATCGGGCTCGCCGCCGCGCGGGAGGCGCTCGCCGACGCGGGTCTCGGCCCCGCCGAGCGGGCGGAGGCCGCCCTGGTGATCGGCGCGGTGGGCGGCGGCATGCTCGAGGGGGAAAGCTGGTACTGGGAGGAGACGCGGACGGGCCGGCCTTCCCCCCGTATCAAGGCCCTCCGCTCCATCCTGCCCTACACGCACGCGGAGACTCTGAGCTGGCGGCTCGGTATCCGCGGTCCCAAGGAGACGGTTGTGATGGCCTGCGCCTCGGGATCGGCCTCCCTCGCCCTCGCCGCCGATCTCATCCGCGACGGCGTGGTGCCGCTCGCCCTGGCCGGGGGAGTGGACGCGTTCACTCGCATCTGCTTCATGGGGTTCAATGCCCTCAAGCTGCTCGACCCCGAGCCCTGCCGGCCCTTCGATCGCGATCGGCGCGGCATGTCCATCGGCGAAGCAGCCGCGTTTTTAGTCCTGGAGGACGCCGAGCACTGCCGCGCGCGGGGCGGCAGCGTGCACGCCGAGCTGCTGGGCGCCGGTATATCCACCGACGCCCACCACGTCACCTCGCCCCACCCCGAGGGCGAGGGGATGATGCGCGCGATGACGCTGGCGCTCGCCGACGCGGGAATCGACGCGGGCGCGGTGGACTACGTCAACGCGCATGGCACCGGCACGCTGCAGAACGACCGCACCGAAGCGCTCGCCCTCGCGCGCGTGTTCGGCGCCGGGCGAGTGCCGATGAGCTCCACCAAGTCGCTGGTGGGCCACACGATGGCGGCGGCGGGCAGCGTGGAGGCGGCGGCCACCGTGCTCGCGCTGCGGCACGGGCTCATTCCCCCCACCGCCAACCTCAGCACCGTCGACCCCGAGATTCCCTTCGACTGCGTGCCGATCACCGCGCGGCCGGCGCCGCTCGAGATCGCCCTCAGCAACTCGTTCGGCTTCGGGGGGCAGAACGTGAGCCTGATCTTCCGCCGATGAGCCCGCCGCGACGGGTGGTGGTCACCGGGGTCGGCATGGTGAGCGCGGCCGGCGCGGGCAGCTCCGCCGCGGTCGCTCGGGCGCTCGGCCGCGGCGAGCCGTTCATCCGACCCGTCGCCGCCTTCGACACCGCGGGGCTCCCGTGCCATCTCGCCGGCGAAGTAGACGACGCGGCCCTCGAGCCGCTGATCGACCGCGACGCCGCCCGCCGGATGTCGCGCATCTCCCGGCTCGCGGTGGCCGCCTGCCGGCTGGCCGTCGACGAGGCCCGGGTGGACGGCGGTCCGACGCTCGGCCTCGTGGTGGGCACCGAGTTCGGCGACTTCCGCTCGAGCGGAGAATTCGCCACTGGCTACTTGAAGCGCGGCCCGTCCGGGCTGTCACCCATGCTCTTTCCGGGTACGGTGATGAACGCGATGGGCGCGGCGGTGGCCATCACCATCGGTGTGAAGGGGCCCACCGTCACCGTGAACCAGGCCTCGGTGGCGGGCGACCTCGCGGTGGCGCGGGGGGTAGCCCTCGTCGCGCGCGGCCAGGCGGAGGCAGTGCTCGCGGGGGGCGTGGACGAGCTGTGCGAGCCGGTGTATCGCCGTTTCGCCGACGAGCTGGGGGTGCTGTCGCCGATGCGCGGTCGGGACGGGCGGCGCGCGGGGGCGGAGGGCAGCCGGCCGTATGCCGCCGAGCACAACGGTCCCGTGTTGGGCGAGGGGGCGACCTTCCTGGTGCTCGAGGACCACGAGGTCGCCCGGGCGCGCGGCGCCACCGTCCTCGCCGAGCTCGTGGGCGCGCGCTGGGGCAATGTGCCGGTGGCGCCGCACACCGCGCCGGTGTCGCGGGCGGATTCGCACTCGGCCGTCCGGGCGAGCCTGGCCGCGGCCGGCGTGCCGACTGCCTCGCTGACCGCGTGCTGGGGCGCCGGGAGCGGCGATCCCGCGCTGGACGACTGGGAGCTTGCGCTGCTCCGCGCGGACCTGCCCGGCCGGCCCGACCTGGTCCCGCCGCGCGCGCTCGCCGGCGTGTTCGGACGGCACGCGGGCGTCGGCGCCATCCGGGTGGCGGCGGCGGCGCTCGCCGCCGGCGCGGGACCCACGCTCGCGCATGGTCTGGCCCGCGGCGGCTGTCGTACCGCGCTCGTCCTCGCGAGCCCGGTCCGCCGGTGACGTCGTGGGCGACCACCTGATCGTCATCCCCGTCTTCAACGAGGCGGCGACCATCGCCGACCTCGTGAGCCGCGCCCGGTGCCACGGCACCGTGGTGGTGGTGGACGACGGCTCGTCGGACGCGAGCGCCGCCGCCGCCGCCGCGGCGGGCGCGGATGTGCTCCGGCTGCCCCGCCAGCGCGGCAAGGGCGAAGCGCTTCGGCGCGGCTTCGACGCGGCGCTGGCGCGCGGCGCCGAGCGCGTCGTGACCCTGGACGGTGACGGTCAGCACGACCCCGACGAGATTCCGCGCCTCCTGGAGGCGGCCGCCGAGCATCCCTCCGCGCTCGTGATCGGGGGGCGGCTCGGCGCCGGCGTGCGGGAGAATCCTGCCGAGCTCGGCTACCGGGTCATCCCCCGCGCCCGGCTGAACGCGATGCGGGTAGCCGGCTTCTTCATCGACTGGCTCACCGGCTATGCCCTGCGCGACACGCAGTCGGGCTTCCGCGTGTACCCGCAGAGCCTCCTCGCGGCGGCACCGCCGCGCCGCGGCGGCTTCGTGCTGGAGACCGAGATGCTCCTGCGCGCGGCCGCGCTCGGGCTGCCGCTGGTCGAGACGCCGATCACTGCCGTGCATCACGCCGAGCGGCGCAGCCGCTTCCGACCGCTGCGCGACGGATTGGCTGTGGGCGTCTATCTGGGAGGCCAGGGGCTGCGGCGCTGGGCTCGCGATTTCGGCCTGGTGACGTGGCGGCTCGTGAGCGTCATGCGCGCCGAGCGGCGCGTGCCGCGGCACCGGGAGCTCGCCAGCGCCACCGCGGGCCATCGCGGCAATCCCGGCGAGCTCATGCTGGCGGTGGCGGCCTTCGCGATGGCGCGGACGGCCGAGTCCTGGCAGCGCTGGTGGCACGATGCGCGTGCCGTGCAGATGCGCGAGGCCGCCCGTGCCACCGTCGCGCTGCCCGTCCTCCTCGTCCTGGCGCTGGCCCAGCCGCTGCTCGGCCTGACCGGCCGCGACGCGCTCACCCCGTTCATCCGCCGCGTCTACGCGCAGGATCGCCTCGCCCGCGCCCTCCGCCGCGTCTCTGCCCCCCCGCATGCCTAGCGCCACCTGCGACACCGACGTTCTCATCGTCGGCGGCGGGCCCGGGGGATCCACCGCCGCCACCTTCCTCGTCCGCGGAGGGCTGGACGTGACGGTGGTGGAGCGCGAGGTGTTCCCGCGCTTCAAGGTGGGCGAGTCGCTCGTGCCCAACTGCATGCCCATCCTCACGCGCCTGGGCGCGCTCGACAAGATCAAGGCGCACGGCTTCCTCGACAAGTTCGGCGCCACCTTCCACGATCAGGAGCTCGACCGCGAGGCATCGTTCACCTTCCGCGAGGGGCGGCCGTGGCCGCAGTTCACCTTCGACGTGCACCGCGCGGAATTCGACCAGCTGCTCCTCGACCACGCGGTCAGCCAGGGGGCGCGGGTCCTCCAGCCCGCCACCGTGGAGAAGGTCGCCTTCGACGCCGACGGCGTCACCGCGCGGGTCAGCGGCGGTGACGGCGAGCGCGCCGTCCGCGCCCGCTTCCTCGTGGACGCCAGCGGGCGCGACGGCTTCCTCGCCTCGCGGCAGGGACGGCGCGAGCCGATGCCCGGCCTCGGGAAGGTGGCCATCTTCGCTTACTTCCGGGGCGCCAAGCGCTGGCCGGGACGGGAAGAAGGCAACGTGCGCATCTACATCTTCCCGGAGGGGTGGTTCTGGTACATTCCCCTCGCCCGCGACGAGACCAGCGTGGGCTGCGTCCTCCACTCGCGCACGGTGAAGGGGCGGGAAGGGTCGCCCGAGGACCTCTTCCATGCCATGGTCGAGCGCTGTGAGCGCGTGCGGGAGAACCTCCGGGGGGCGGAGCAGGTGACGCCCATGTACACCGCGGCCAATTTCTCCTACTCGGTAGAGCCCATCGTGGGCGACCGCTTCATCTGCGTGGGGGACGCGGTGGCCTTCGTGGACCCGATCTTCTCCGCGGGCGTCTTCCTCGCGATGGCGACGGGGGAGCTTGCCGCCGGGGAGATCCTGAAGGCGTTTCGGACCGAGCGCTTCGCCGCCTCGCGCTTCGCCGGCTATGCCCGGCAGGCGCGCAGGGGGATGCGGCCGTTCACGCGGTTCATCACCCAGTTCTACGACCGCCAGTTTGTCGAGATTTTCACGAGCCCGAGAGACATTCTCGGACTCGTGGACGCGGTCACCTTCATCCTCGCCGGCGGTGGTTTCCGCCGCATCCCGCTGAAGTTGCGCGTCCAGCTCGAGCTCTTTTTCGCCATCGTGCGCATCAACCGCCGCGTCCGGCGGCACCAGGGTCGCGCGGAATCCCGACTGGAGTACTAGTGCGCGGGCGCGTGTTTCCGCGAGGCTACGGCTTCACCGTGCTGGGCATCGCGGTGGGTATGGCGGGCCTCGTGGCCCTCGGCGCCATGGCCGAGCGCATCAGCCGCTTCATCGAGGGCGGTGACCGCTTCGTCCTCGGCCAGATCTCGGTGGCCGGCGAGGGGATGGGCATGGGCGCGGGCTTCACCGCGGGCGGGCTTCTGCCCGCCGCGCGCATGGCGGAGATCGCCCGTGTGCCCGGCGTCGCGATCGTGCAGCCGCAGGTCATGCTCCCGATCAGCACCAGCACCTCGCACTTCCTCACCGTCACCCAGGAGCTGGTGATGGGCATGGATCCGGCCGCGCCCCTCGCCAACCGCCACTACCAGTCGCTACCGGTGCGGTCGGGCCGTCCCCTCGCCGCGGGCGACCGGAAGGTGGCGGTGCTCGGGAGCGACTTCGCGGCATCGCGGAAGCTGACGGTGGGCGCGACGCTTCCCATCGGCGCGCTGGAGTTCGCGGTGGTGGGCATCCTCGACAAGACCCTCACCGCGCCCGACCGCTTCGCCATGGTGCCCCTGGAGGATGCCCGCGACGTGTGGTTGCGCCGCGATCCGCTCCTGTTCCGGGTGTTCGGCACCGGCGGGCTCACGCGCGCCGACCTCAACTCGGGCGCGGCGGTGGGCTGGCAGGATGGGGTGGATCCCGACGACCTCGCGCGGCGCATCCAGGCCGCGGTGCCCGGCGTGAACGTCACGATCCCCGGCGAGCTCTCCCGCTTGCTCCGCACGTCCACCGCCTTCTTCTCCGCCCTCCTCATCGGGATCGGCACGCTCGCCCTGGTAATCGGGGGCCTCTCGCTCGCGAACACGGTGACCGCCGCCGTCTTCGAGCGCATCCGCGACTTCGGCGTCAAGCGGGCCCTCGGTGCCACCGACGGTCAGCTCCTCGCCGAGGTGCTCGGCGAGGCGCTTCGGGTGAGCCTCTGGGGCGTAGGGCTGGGCGTAGCCCTCGCCCTCGGTATCGGCGCCCTGGTGGATTCGCGCACGCTCCGCGAGGGGCAGCAGCTCTTCTTCTTCTCGCCGCGCCTGCTCGGCTTCACCTTCGTCTTCGCGCTGCTGCTGGGCAGCCTCGCCGCGGTGTACGCGACTTTGCGTATCGCGCGCCTTTCCCCGGCCGAAGCCATTCGCCGGGGCGCCTGAGCCGTGCAAATCCGCGCGCGCGGGCTCGGCAAGACCTATCCCGGGGTGAACGGCGCGCCGCCCGTGCGCGTGCTGGACGAAATGAACCTCGAGGTGGAGTCGGGGCAGCTCCTCGCCGTGATCGGCGAATCCGGCTCCGGCAAATCCACCCTGCTGAACCTGCTGGGGCTGCTCGAGCCGGCGAGCGCCGGTGAGATCTGGTTCGACGCCGAGCGCGTGAGCCATCTCGGCCGGCGCGCGCAGTGCCGCGTGCGCGGCACCCGCATCGGCTTCGTGTTCCAGTCCTTCCTGCTCCTCGCGGGCCTCACCGCGCTCGAGAACGTGCTGCTCGCCGCGCGCTACGTGGGGCGCGACGGCCGCGAGGCCGCCCGGGACGCCGAGGGTCTCATGGAGCGTCTGGGGGTCGCCCACCGCCGGAGCCACTATCCCGCGCAGCTCTCCGGGGGCGAGCAGCAGCGGGTCGCGTACTGCCGCGCGGTGCTCAACCGCCCGCCGCTCCTGCTCGCCGACGAGCCCACCGGCAACCTCGACGAGGGGCACGCGCGGGTGATCCTAGACGAGCTGCACGCGGAAGCCCACGCGCGCGGCGCCGCCGTCGTCCTCGTGACTCATCGCGCCGACGCGGCCGCGCGCGCCGACGCCCGTCTGCGCCTGGTCGCCGGTCGGCTCGCGCCGTAGATGCGCGCCGCCCTCGCCGCGGCGGCGCTGGCGTTGGCGCTGCTGCTCCCGGGATTGGGCGGCGCCCCGTTCGACGACCCCGGCGAGGGACAGCACGCGGAGATCGCGCGCGAGGCCTGGCGCTCCGGCGACTGGCTCACGCTCCGCCTCAACGGGGTCCGCTACTTCGACAAGCCGCCGCTCCTCTACCTGGGGCAGGCGGCTGCCTTCTCGGTGGCGGGCGTGTCGGAATGGACGGCGCGCCTCGCGCCGGTGGCGGGCGCGGTGCTGGCCGTCGCCGGCACCGCGTGGCTCGGCGCGCGGCTGCTCGGGCCGGGCGCGGGACTCCTCGCCGGCGCCGCGCTCCTGTCCTGCGCCCTCTTCGCGGCATTCGCGCGCTACGTGCGCCCGGAGACGCTGTTCCTGGCGACCATACAGTGGGGCTTCGCCGGCCTGCTCCTCGGCTGGCGAGAGAGCCACCGCGGCTGGACGCTGCTCGGCGCCGCCGCGCTGGGTCTGGCGGCCTTCGCCAAGGACCCCCTTGGCCTCGTGGGGCCGCTGGGCGCGGTGGCGGCGGCGCTGGCACTGGCCGGCCGGCTCCGTCCCGTCTCGGCCTGGCTGCCGCCCGCCGCCGCCGGGCTCGCCGCGCTCGTGGGCGCCGGCTGGTACGCGCTCGCCGCGGCCCGGAACCCGGGCTTTCTCTGGTACGTATTCGTGGACAACCACGCGCGCAATGCCGCGCGCCTCCGCCTCTATCCCGACGAGGACCTGCCCATCTCGGCGCTGGAGTTCGCGGCGACGACCTTGCTGGGGGCTTTTCCGTGGATCGTGCCCGCCATCCTCATGGTCGTGGCGCTGGCCCGCGCGCGCGCCTGGCGCGACGCCCGTGAGACGCCCTGGGTCGCGCTCGGGCTCTGGGCGGTGGGCAGCGTGGCGCTGTTCGTGGTCCTGCCGTTCCGGCTTCCGCACCATGGCTTGCCCGCGTATCCGGCGATCGCGCTCCTCGCCGCGCGCTGGTGGTGGGAGCGGCGGCCCGCCGCGGGGCGCGCGGGAGCCTGGCTCCACGTCGCCCTGCTCGGGGCGGCCGCGCTCGTGTGCGCCCTGGGCGCGGCCAGCGATGGACGGCTCTTCACCGCCGAGGTGCTCGGCGTGTCCGACGTCACCACGCGCAAGGCGAGCACCGCGGCGTCCGGCGTCACCCTCGACGCGCTGTGGCCGCGCTTCGCCGCCCTCCTCGGCGGCGCCGCGGTGGTTCTCGCCGCCGGCACGGCGGCGCTCCTGCTCGCGCGCGGCGGCATGCTGCCCGCCCGGCGCCGCGGCGTCGAGGCGGTGGTGGTCGCGGCCACCATGCTCGCCACGGTGCCGCTCGTGGGCGCGGGCCTCGGCGTCCTCTCGACGTCGCGCGGACTGCCGCGGCTCGCCGCGGAGGTGGCCGCGCGCGTGGGGCCCGAAGATCTCCTCGTGCACGAGGGCCCGATCGAGGCGTCGGGCGCGCTCGAGCTCTACTCGGGCCGCCGCCCCGCGCTGCTCGACGGCACCCGGAGCGTGCTGGGCTTCGGCGCGACCTTTCCCGACACCCGCGAGATCTTCTGGACACCGGAGCGGTTTCAGCGGGAGTGGCTCTCGGACCGGACGGTGTATCTCGTCACGCCGCGCGCCCCGGCGTCGAGCGTTCTCGCCGCCATGCCCGCCGAGCGGCGCCGGCTCATCCTCGAAGACAACGGACGCCGCCTCTACGTCAACACACCCTCCGGGCGGCGATAAGGGGCCGTTGGCTTCGCTGCCGGCCTCGACCGGGCCGGCTCAGCCCTCGCGGTAGAAGATCAGCAGAACGCCGATCACCACCAGCGCGGGAGGCCAGATCTTCGCGGCGATCCGCCGGTCCGAGGCGGGCAGCCGCAGCTCGAGCCAGCGCGTCCAGCCGATGAGCACGGCGAGCAGCCCCAGCGGCAGGTGGGTCACCTCCATCAGGTAGGCCTCCTTCATCCGGATGAGCGGATGCGCATGGGCGAGGAGGAGCCCGCCGCCGACGGCGATGAGCAGGGGAATGGCCCGCGCCCATCCCGGGGCCGTGAGCCGGCGCTCGTGGATCAGCCACTCGATCAGGCCGAGGGCGGCGGGCAGAAGCGCGAGCACGCGATGCTGGACGATTTCGGGATCGGTGAGGCTTCCCAGGAACGTCTGCGTCGCGCTGAGCGGCCAGGCATTGGGGTCGGAGCGAAAGAGAAGGAATCCGGAGAGCCCGAGAAAGACCAGCGGCCAGTGGCGCGCCCAGCCGATGCCGCCCAGCCGATGGAGCGCGGCGAGCAGGCCGATGAGGAGGACGAACAGGCCGGCGACGTTGTGATTGTACTCGGACCAGGCAGAATCGGCGGGCGTGCGCGGGGCGAGCGGATCGTCGACGTCGGCGGCGACGGCGAGCTCGGCCAGGGTCGGCGTGCTGAAGCTGGGCCAGCGCGGCGTGAAGCGCTCGACGACCTCGCGCGGTGTCGCCCGGTCGGCGCGCACATCCACTCCGGGCGGGGCCGAGCCCAGCGAGGCGGCGGTGAAGAGCAGAGTGATGGCGAGCCCCGCTTCGACCTCGACGAAGCGCCGGAGCCGGGGCGGCGGGACGGCGCGGTCGGGCGGCAGACGGCGCACCGCGCGGAAGTTCAGCGCGCCCAGCGCGAGGAGCCCCGCGACCAGCGCGAGCTTGGCCAGGAGCATGCCGCCGTAGGCGGTGCCGACGAGCGCGGTAAGCTCCCCCACGTAGGCGACAGCGAGGGCCCCGCCGCTGAGGATCAGCACGAGCACTGCTCCCTGCGCGACCCGCGAGAAGCCCCGGAGGATGCGCGCGGGCGAGGCACGATCGCCCCGGACGAGCACGAGCGCGGTGAGATGGACGAGCCCGCCCGCCCAGACGGCGATCGCCACCTGATGAATCGCGTCTACCACGAGGAGCCAGCCGCGGTCCTCGAGACGGCCCGCGGCGTGGCTGGTGCCGGCCGCGCCGATCGCCGCGGCGACGCCGGCCAGGAGCAGGGCGAGCCATGGTCCGCGGGGCTGCGGCGCGCGGCGTGCGCGGAGTGCGGCGGCCAGCGCGGCGATCGCCGCCAGCATGCGGACGCCGCTGGCGAGGGCGAAGGGCGTGGCGAGCACGGCGAGGGGTGACGCGCCGGGGGCATCGGCCACGCTCGCGACGATGAGACCGAGCGCGGCGGCCTGCGCGAAGAGGAGGAGCGCGGCGCCCCCGCACGCCAGGGCGAGACACCGCCGGGCGGCGGGGGCCAGATCGGGATCGCCGCCGGGCCCAGGCCGGAGCGCGACGAGCCCGAACGCGGCGCCGCCCAGCACGAGAGCCTGCCCGACGAGCCCGAGCGCGCGGAGGAGCACGAGAGCGAGCGGCACCACGGGACTGGAGTATCCCATGGAAGCGCGGGACGGTGTCAGCCGGCCGCCGTGTATCATGGGGCCCGGTCCCATGGCGCCCGCCTATCTCCGCACCCTGTTCCTCCACCCGCCGTCCGCCGACGGCTTCGACGGCGGCGCCGGCGCGCGCTATCAAGCGCGGCGCGAGATCCGCTCGTTCTGGTACCCGACGTGGCTGGCGCAGCCCGCCGCGCTGGTACCCGGCTCGCGCCTCGTAGACGCGCCCCCCGACGGCCTCACCCTGGACGACGTGCGCCCGCTCGCGCGGCAGTACGACCTCTGCGTCATGCACACGAGCAC
>Ga0075421_100000931_pt1 | contig 32808 bp, 28 predicted proteins | sample SoiMetdeltSBSDD5_FD_75292 | JGI IMG/M metagenome (GOLD analysis project Ga0075421, IMG submission 75292) | Bulk soil microbial communities from a Populus tree surrounding site in Tennessee, USA - Soil MetaG P. deltoides SBSDD5 | ecosystem: Environmental > Terrestrial > Soil > Tree plantation... | reverse complement strand
ACGCCGTACTTGTCGGAGGTGAAGCTTTCGACAGCGATCTCCACCTCCATGTCGGTCTGCTGGCTCTCCAGCTCCAGGCCGAGCCGGCCGCAGAAGATGTCGATGGCCGCGCGGTTGCCGGCGCTGGCAATGCCGATATGGTCGATGCGTTGCACCTTGCCGGCAGGCGAGGCGCGCCGTTCGACCGGCTCGGTGAGATAGAGGCGGACACCGGCGGTTGCCGCCGGGTCGAGGGCGACCCGGTGGCGGCGCTGCAATCCGTATCCTGGATTGCCCGGCAGCCGCGCCACCCCCTTCGCCTGCGCCTCGGCCGCCGCCCGCTCCGGGTCGGGCACGGCCAGGGCCACGTGATGCACGCCCGCCCTCGCCTCGCCGTCCACGAACGGGTCGCCCGCGGCGAGCACGGCCACGGCGCCGCTGCCGGCGGCGAACAGAGGCACGGTGCGCGCGCCATCCGCGACCGCCACGTCCGTGCGGGCGAGCCCGAGCGTGCGCCCGAGGAAGTGCGCCGTCCTGTCGGCATCCCTCGAGACGAGGGTGACGTAGGCAAGCTCGAGTGGCATCGGCGGTCTCCCTGGCCTGCGTCCGGGCGCTACCAGAGCGGGGCGCGGCCGACCCAGGCGAGGAAGGCGAGGCCGCCGAGCGCGATCAGGAAGAAGAGGACGGGAACGATCATCTCGACGCCCGATCCCGTGAGGAACCTGGTGCGCGCCTCCCATTCCCTGCCGAATGGACTGTACGGAAGGTTGCCCTCCATCTCGCCGATGACCTTGTACTTGGCCGAGCTGATGCTGCGAAAGGTGCGCAGCGCCAGGAACCAGGTGACGCTGACGATGAGCAGGAGCACCGGCAGCGTCCAATGGGCGATCGTGCTGACGAGATCGAGGCTTTGCGGAGGCGTCTTGAGCTTGCCTTCCAGGAGGAAGGCGTAGGCGACGAAGATGCCCGCCACCAGGGTGAGGTAGAACTTGTTGGTCTCGATGCGGCGATCGATGTTGCGCTCCGCCGTGTCGACGTAGAGCCTGTAGATCTCGGTATCGCGATCCGTCGACGACATGTGCGTCATGGCAAAGCTCCGAAACGGCGGCCTGCGAGCAATCTTCGATGCAACAGGAGCGGCCCGGGGATGGCAGCCGCGCTGCAGGTGCGGCGTGGAGGGAGGGGGATCGCGTCGCGCCAGTCTCCGACCCCGGCTCAGTTGTGGTCCTCGGGCAATGGCGGGAGGGGGAAGAAGTCGATACCCTCCTCGGCGAGGGCCTGGGCCTCCTCGTGGGTGGCCTCGCCGTAGATGCCGCGCGCGGGCGCCTCGTCGTAGTGGATCTTGCGGGCTTCCTCGGGGAAGCGGGGCCCCACGTACTCCGACTTGGCCTCCACCTCCGCCCGCATCTTGCGCATGGCGGCCGCCAGCTCGCCGTGGGCGGCGAGGCGGTGCGTCTCAGTCTGCGCCTGGGCCACCGCCTGCGCCGAGGCGGCGGCCGGCTCGGCCGGCTTCGCGGTGCGCTTGCGCCTGACGGTGCGCTTGGCGATGGCGGGCGCCATCAGGGCCTTCTCGACCCTGGTGTTGCCGCACTTCGGGCAGCTGATCTCGCGGCGCTTCGCCTGCCGGTCGTAGGCGGTGCTGTCGGCGAACCAGGCCTCGAACTCGTGACGCTTTTCGCACTTGAGCCGGTAGCGGATCATGAGGCTTCCTTGCTCAATGCGGTCTTGCTCAATGCCTGGGCGCGTCCGATCTGGAATGGCCGGTCGTGCTCCAGCGAGGGGATGCGGGAGCGGGCTTGCGCCACCTCGGCCGGGTCGACATCGGCGACGATCACGCCGGGCCCGGTGCCGCCGCCCTCGGCCAGGACCTCGCCCCACGGCCCGACGACGAGGCTGTGGCCGTAGGTCTGGCGGCCGCTCTCGTGCCTGCCGGCCTGGGCGGCGGCAAGGACGAAGCAGCCGTTCTCGATGGCGCGGGCGCGCAGGAGCACATGCCAGTGCGCCTCGCCGGTCTGGCGGGTGAAGGCCGAGGGCATGGCGAGGAACTCGGCCCCCGCCTTGGCGAGCGCGCGGTAGAGATGCGGGAAGCGCAGATCGTAGCAGACCGTGAGCCCGAGCGTGCCCCAGGGCAGCTCGGCCAGCGTCCCGGCGTTGCCGGCCTGGTAATTGCGGGACTCGCGGTAGCTCTCGCCGCCGGCCAGCTCCACGTCGAACATGTGAATCTTGTCGAAGCGGCCCGCGATCTCGCCGGTGGGGGCGAACAGCAGCGAGCGGTTGGCGATCTTGCCGTTGGGCGCGAGCACGGCCATGGAGCCGACGTGCAGCCAAACCTCCAGCTCGCGCGCCAGCGAGGCGAAGTAAGCCACCGCCGGATTACCCTCCTCCGGGCGGATGGCGGCGAAGAGGCGCTGACGCTCCAGCTCCATGATGGTGGTGATCTCGGGTGTCTGGACGTAGCTCGCGCCTTTGGCCGCCGCCTCGCGGATGAGCGCCCCGGCGTCGGCCAGATTCCTTTCAACATCGCGCCCCGTGCACATCTGCACGAGGCCGACCCGGAACGTGCCTTTGGTCTCTGCCGTCATTGCACCGGCCTTCCCGCCTCTATCCGGCTGCCAATGTAATGGTTTTCTCGGGCAGCGCATAGGACGCCCCCGGGATCGCAGAGTCGCAACCGGATGGGGGCTCGGGCGTCGCTGGAGCGTTGCGCCGGTTGCGCCTTCGACCCGTGCCGGCCACGATCCGCGATGGCGGGCGCTGCCGGATTGGCCGTGAGTGTGGCCGGATTGTCGCCCTACCGCATCGGGCATCGACCGGGCTTCACGGGCCGGCGGCGAGCGCCTCGTTCGTCACCAGGGCCAGGGTGAGGACATCGACCCGGGCGGCGCCGGCGCGTTTCAAGGCGCGGGCGCAGGCGTCGGCAGTCGCGCCTGTGGTGAGGACATCGTCGACGATGAGGACATTGCGCCCACGGAGGCGGGCGCGGCGCCGATCGGGGACCCGGAACGCGCCCGCGACATTGCGCCGGCGCTGCTCGCGCGTCATCCCCACCTGGCTCCTCGTGCGGCGGACGCGCGCCAGCAGCAGAGGATCCATAGCGACGCCGGTCTGCCGCGCCAGCTCGCCCGCCAGCACCGCCGCCTGGTTGAAGTGCCGCAGGATCAGCCGCAGGCGGCTCAGCGGCACCGGCACGATCACGTCTATGCCGGGAACGAGCTCGCGCCCGGCCTCGGCGAGCCAGCGGCCCAGCAGCGTGCGCCCGTCGTGGCGGTCGGCGTACTTCAGCTGGTGCACGAGGGTGCGCATGGCCCCCGTGTAGTGCGCGACCGCCCGCGCCCGGTCCCACGCCGGCGGATGGGCCACCGCCGCGGCGCTCACCATCCGCTCGCCGGTCGAGAACGGCAGGGGGATGCCCAGGACGTCGCACAGCGGCGGCCGGATGAAGTCTACCTCGCGCCAGCATCCCGCGCACAGGAGGTGGTGTGCGCTGACGCGGGCGCGGCACACGAGGCAGCACGGCGGCACGATCACGTCGGCGCATGCGCCGAGCGCCCGGCCGAGCGCCGCGGCCACGCCGGCGGCCGGGCGGCCGGTCCGCGACGGCGTCTCTGGCGTGTCGGGTGTGCGCATGGGGCCCCGTCCGGAACCATACTCCGGCACCATATCGTGCTAAGCCATGATACCCGAGCCGAGGAACGAGAGCGACCCGTGCCGGAGCCAGTGCAGATCTTCGACCGGCGCCTCCTGATAGCGCGCCGCAACCGGGTGGCCGACACGGCCGCGGACCACGAGTTCCTGCTCGCCCGCGTTGCCGACGACCTGACGGAGCGGCTCGGCGCCATCAACCGCACGTTCCCGAACGCAGCCTCGGTCGGCGCTTATCACGGCCTCCTCGGGCGCCGGCTGCGGCGCCTGCCCGGCATCCGGACGGTGACCGACGTGGAGCCGGCCGCCCGGTTGCTGGCGCAATGCGACGGGGAGCGCCTCGCCGCCGACGAGGAGGCGCTGCCGTTCGCCGAGGGCTCGCTCGACCTCATCGTCTCCGCGCTCTCCCTGCAGCACGTGAACGACCTGCCCGGCGCCCTCGTCCAGATGCGCCGCGCGCTGAAGCCGGACGGCCTGATGCTCGCCGCCCTCCTCGGCGGCAGCACGCTCGCCGAGCTGCGCACCGCCTTCCTCGTCGCCGAGGCGGAGACGCTGGGCGGGGCGAGCCCGCGCGTCGCCCCGTTCGCTGACGTGCGCGACCTGGGCGGCCTCCTGCAGCGGGCGCAGTTCGCGTTGCCGGTGGTCGATTCCGACACCGTGACCGTCACCTACGCCTCGCCGCTGGCGCTCATGCGCGATTTGCGCGCGATGGCCGCCACCAGCGTCCTGATCGCGCGCCGCAAGGTGCCCCTGCGCCGGGCCACGCTGGCGCGCGCCATCGAAGTCTACACGGAGCGTTTCGGCCTCCCCGGCGGCCGCGTTCCCGCCACCTTCGAGATCGTCACGCTGACCGGCTGGGCGCCCCACGAGAGCCAGCCCAAGCCCCTGCGCCCCGGCTCGGCCCAGGCCCGCCTCGCCGATGCGCTGGGAACGGAGGAGCTGCCCGCGGAGAAGGCGGAGAAGGGGTCAGACCCCTCGCGCAGCCCGGGTGTCTGACTACCACCCGCGGAGGCGAGGGGTCTGGCCACCCGTCATCCCGGACGGAGCGCGGTGAGCCGAAGGCGAGCGGCGCTCCGATCCGGGACCTCGTGAGGTCTCGGCTAGTTCCGGGAGGTCCCGGATGGCCTCACCCTCGGCCCCGCGGGCCGGGCCGCGGCTTCCGGGATGACGGGTGGCGACAGCCGCATTGCACCGATGCAACCAAGGAACCGGCTACTCCTCGGACAACTGCACCGAGCCGAGGCGGAGCGCGTTGGCGATCACGCTCACCGAGGACAGGCTCATGGCCGCCGCGGCGAGCATCGGCGACAGCAGCAGGCCGAACACCGGGTAGAGCACGCCCGCGGCCACGGGCACGCCCAGCGCGTTGTAGACGAAGGCGAAGAACAGGTTCTGCCGGATATTCCGCATCGTCACCGCCGACAACCGCCGCGCGCGGGCGATGCCGCCGAGGTCGCCCTTCACCAGGGTGACGCCGGCGCTCTCCATGGCCACATCGGTGCCCGTGCCCATGGCGACGCCCACATCGGCCGCCGCCAGGGCCGGCGCGTCGTTGACGCCGTCGCCGGCCATCGCCACCACGCGCCCCTCGCGCCGCAGCCGCTCCACGCTGCGGCTCTTGTCCTCGGGCAGCACCTCGGCCTCCACCTCGGCGATGCCGAGCCTCGCCGCCACCGCGCGCGCCGTGGTGGCGTTGTCGCCGGTCAGCATCACCACGCGGATGCCGTCGGCCTGCAGGGCGGCCAGCGCCCCGGGCGTGCTGGCCTTGATGGGGTCGGCGATGGCGATCGCGCCGGCGGCCCGGCCGTCGACGGCGACGAGGACGACGGTGGCGCCGTCCCGGCGCAGCCGGTCCGCCTCCTCGGCCAGCCCGCCCGCGTCGATGCCGGCCTCCTCGAGGATGCGCCGGTTGCCGATCACGAGGCGCCGGCCGTCCACGGAGCCGGTGACGCCCTTGCCCGTGGGCGCGTCGAAGTCCTGCGCCTCGGCGAGCGCGAGGCCGCGCTCGCGCGCCGCCGCCACGATCGCCGCCGCGAGCGGATGCTGGCTGCCGCGCTCCAGGCTCGCCGCCAGCCGTAAGAGCTCCGCTTCCGGCTGCCCTGGAGCGGGGTGCACGGCCACCACCTTGGGCTTGCCCTCGGTGAGCGTGCCGGTCTTGTCGACGACGATGGTGTCGACCTTCTCGAAGCGCTCCAGCGCCTCCGCGTTCTTGATCAGCACGCCGCTGCGCGCGCCGCGGCCGACGCCCACCATGATCGACATGGGCGTAGCGAGCCCGAGCGCGCACGGGCAGGCGATGATGAGCACCGAGACGGCGGCGATCAGGCCGAAGGTGAAGCGCGGCTCCGGCCCCCAGACCGACCACGCCAGGAACGCCAGCGCGGCGACGGCGATCACCAGCGGCACGAACCAGCCGGAGACCCGGTCGGCCAGCCGCTGGATCGGCGCCCGGCTCCGCTGCGCCGCCGCCACCATCTGCACGATGCGGGCGAGCATGGTCTCGTGGCCGACCTTGTCGGCGCGCATGACGAAGCTGCCGGACTGGTTGAGGGTGCCGCCGATCACCTTGGCGCCGGCCTCCTTGGTGACGGGCATCGACTCGCCGGTCACCATGGATTCGTCGACCGAGCTGCGCCCCTCGAGGAGCTCCCCATCCACTGGCACGCTTTCGCCGGTCCGCACGCGCAGGCGGTTGCCGGCGAGGACGGCGGCGAGGTCCACCTCCTCGTCGCTGCCGTCGGGGCGGATGCGGCGCGCCCGCTTGGGCGCCAGATCGAGCAGCGCGCGGATCGCGCCGCCGGTCCGCTCGCGCGCCTTCAGCTCGAGCACCTGGCCCAGCAGCACCAGCACCGTGATGACGGCCGCCGCCTCGAAGTACACCGGCACGGCGCCGTGCAGGGTGCGCAGCGCGGGCGGGAACAGGCCGGGCAGGACGGTGGCGACGATGCTGTAGGCCCACGCCACCCCGGTGCCCATGGCGATCAGTGTGAACATGTTGAGGTTGCCGGACCTGACCGAGGCCCAGCCGCGCTCGAAGAACGGCCAGCCCGCCCACAGCACCACCGGCGTCGCCAGGACGAGCTGGATCCAGTTGGAATTCTGCGGGCTCACCAGCGCGTGCAGATCGACGAGGTGGCTGCCCATCTCCAGGAGGAGCACCGGCAGCGTCAGGACGGCGCCGATCCAGAACCGGCGCGTCATGTCGGCGAGCTCAGGGCTGGGCCCGATCTCGGCCGTCACCAGCTCGGGCTCCAGTGCCATGCCGCAGATCGGGCAGGAGCCCGGGCCGGCCTGCCGGATCTCGGGGTGCATGGGGCAGGTATAGATGGTGCCCGCGGGCACCGGCGCCGCCCTCGCCTGCTCCGCCGCCAGGTACGTCTCGGGGGAGGCGAGGAACTTCTCGCGGCAGCGGGCGCTGCAGAAGTGGTACGGACGCCCCGCGTGCATGGCGGTGTGCTTCGCAGTGTGCGGGTCGACGCTCATGCCGCACACCGGGTCCTTGACGCCGTCCGCCGGGGCGGCGGCGTGTCCGCCGTCGTGATGGCCGCGATGCTGGTGCGCGCCGGCCTCGCTCATGATTGGTCTCCGTAGCCTTCCGGTGAGGCGGTGAGATGGTGAGATGGCGAGTGACGGGCGGCATCCTGGGCCAGGGCGGGGGATGAACGATAGGAGCCTGCCTGACGTTCGGCCCCCCAGCCCGACCACGCGCACGTCCCCAAACTCACCATCTCACCCGTGTCGCGAAGGGTCTGAGCCCCTACTTGACTGGATATACCCCTATGGGGTATCGGTCAAGGCATGCAGGACGCAACCAAGGCATCGTGCCGCAGGCGCTTGAACCGCATCGAAGGGCAGGTGCGCGGACTGCTGCGCATGGTCGAGGACGAGCGCTACTGCATCGACATCGTCACCCAGCTCGCCGCCGTGCGCGCCGCCCTCGCCCGGGTGGAGGAGGAGATCCTGCGCGACCACGTGGCGCACTGCGTGGAGGGCGCGATCCGCAGCGGCAACGCCGCCGAGCAGCGCCGCAAGGTCACCGAGCTGATGGACGTCCTCGCCCGCGCGCGGCGGTAAGCAGCGTAGGGTGCAACAGGGCGTCAGCCCGTATTGCACCCAGCCAACCTCGTCACAATCGCCGTCCCTCGTGGCGGGGGCGCATCGGTGCAATGCGGCTTCGCCTTATTGCACCCTACGTTCTTCGCAGACTGACGCTATAGTCGGGGCAGCCCGCGCGACCAACAATAGCGGCACGTCTTCAGGGGAGGAGAGCGACATGCATCATGCCAGGAACATTGCCGCCGTCCTGATCGCCGGGCTGGCCGCCGTCCTCCCTCTCGCCGGGCCCTCGGCCGCCCAGAAGTCGGGCGGCATCCTCCGCACCTACAACAGTACGAACCCGCCGAGCGCCTCGATCCTCGAGGAGGCGACCATCGCGGTGGCATTCTCCTTCTCCGGCGTCTTCAACAATCTCCTCGTCTTCGACCAGTCCAAGCCGCACAACGGTCTCGATACCATCGTTCCCGAGCTGGCTGAGAGCTGGACGTGGGATGCCTCGCGCACAAAGCTGACCGTCAAGCTGCGCGGCGGCGTCAAGTGGCACGACGGCAAGCCGTTCACGGCCAGGGACGTGCAGTGCACCTGGGACAAGCTGAAGGGCAAGCACGCCGACGCGTTTCGCAGCAATCCACGCGCGGTGTGGTGGACCAACCTCGCGGAGGTGACCATTAGCGGCGATCTCGAGGCGACGTTCGTGCTCGCCCGTCCGCAGGCCTCCTTCCCCGCCCTCCTCGCCTCCAGCCTCTCGCCGGTCTACCCCTGCCACGTGCCGGCCAAGGACATGCGCCGGAGCCCGATCGGCACCGGCCCCTACAAGCTCGTCTCGTTCGAATCCAACAGGTCCATCAAGCTCGCCAGGAACCCGGACTACTGGAAGCCGGGGCGGCCCTATCTCGACGGCGTCGACATCACTATCATCGGCAACCGCTCGACCCGCATGCTCGCCTTCATCGCCAACGAGTTCGACCTGACGTTCGTTGCCGATATCACGGTGCCGCTGATCGGCGAGGTCAAGGCGCAGGCTCCCAAGGCGATCTGCCCGCTGGTACCGACCGGGGTCAGCACCAACCTGATGGTGAACCGCAACAAGCCCCCGTTCGACGACGCCAGGCTGCGCAAGGCCATGGCGCTGGCGCTCGACCGGCAGGCCATGATCGACATCCTCAGCAGCGGCAAGTCGAGCATCGCCGGGGCCATGATGCCGCTGCCGGAAGGCGGGTGGGGGATGCCCAAGGAGATGACCATGGCGTTGCCGGGCTACGGCGGCACCCAGGCGGAGCGCCAGGCCGAGGCGCGCCGCATCATGGAGGGCCTGGGCTACGGCCCCGGCAAGCGGCTGAAGGTGAAAGTCTCGACGCGCGACTTCCAGTCGTTCAAGGACCCTGCCGTGCTGCTCGTCGACCAGCTGAACCGCATCTACTTCGACGCCGAGCTCGAGATCATCGAATCGGCCGTCTGGTACGGCCGCATCACGCGCCAGGACTATGCGGTCGCCCTCAACCTCACGGGCTCGGGCGTCGACGACCCCGACGTCACGCTGCTCGAGGGCTACGCCTGCAACTCGGACCGCAACTATACGAAGTACTGCGACCCCGAGGTCGACAAGCTGCTCGCAGATCAGTCCGCGGAAGCGGATATCGCCAGGCGCAAGGAGATCGTCTGGCGCATCGAGCGGGTGCTCGCCGAGGATGTGGCGCGCCCCATCATCACCCACAGCTCCGCGGCGACCTGCTGGCATCCTCGCCTCAAGGATTTCGTGCTGCACGAGAACTCCATCTACAACAACTGGCGGCTCGAGCACGTCTGGCTCGACAAGTAGCGTCTCGGGGAGGCCCCGCCGCCATGCTCGATCTCTTGCAGGGCATCCGGGTCGTCAGCTTCAATCATTTTCTGCTCGGGCCGATGGGCATCCAGGCGCTGGGCGACCTCGGTGCCGACGTGATCGCGGTCGAGGCCCCGGAAGGCGCCTGGCAGCGCCACTGGAGCAGCGGCAACATCTGGCACGACGGGCAGAGTGCGCTGCATCTGTGCGCCAACCGCAACAAGCGCAGCGTTGCCATCGACCTGAAGTCGCCCCGAGGGCGCGAGCTGGCGCTGCGGCTCGTCGATACCGCCGACGTGGTGGCGGAGAACTTCCGCCCCGGCGTGATGGAGAAGCTGGGGCTCGGCTGGGAGGCGCTGACAGCGCGGCGGCCGGGGCTCGTCTACGCGGCGGCGTCGGGCTACGGGCCCGATGGCCCCTACGCCGAGCGGCCGGGCCAGGACCTGCTGGCGCAGGCCCTGTTCGGCCTCGCCGCCATCACCGGGCAGGCTGCGACCGGCCCGCGTGCTGCCGGCGTCTCGGTGGTCGACCATCACGGTGCCGCCCTGTTCGCCATGGGCATCCTGGCCGCAATCGTGCGCCGGCAGCGCACCGGGCAGGGCTGCCGCGTCGACGCCAGCCTGATGCAGGCGGCGCTCGACCTGCAGATGGAATCGCTCGTGGCCTGGGCCAACGCGCCGGCGCGCCCGGTGGTCACCCAGGCCCACGCCCATGTCTCCGGCTGGTACTACGCGGCGCCCTACGGGGTCTACGCCACCCGGGACGGCCATCTGGCGCTGTCGCTGTCGCCCTTGAAGGCGGTGGGCCAGGCTCTGGACGAGCCCAGGCTCGCGGCGTTCAGCGAGAACGACAGCTGGAGCCGCCAGGACGAGATCGGCGCCCTGATCGCCGGCCGCCTGCGGACGGCCACCACCGCCGAATGGCGCGCCCGCATGGAGCCCCTGAAGATCTGGCATGCGCCGGTGCAGGGCTACGCCGAGATCGCCGAGGACCCGCAGGTGCGGCACATGCAGTCGCTGGTGAGCGTGCCGGGCAGCGGCGATGCCGGCGCGCCGGTCACCCTGGTCAATCATCCCGTGCTCTACGACGGCGAGGCGGCTCGAGTGCGCCTGCCCCCGCAGCCGCTGGGCGCCCAGACCGAGGAGGTGCTGAAGGAGATCGGCCTCTCCGGCGCCGAGATTGCGGGGCTGGCCGAGGCCGGCGTCGTCAAGCTGGGCTGACGCCGCGCGGATTCCCCTCGCCCTTGCGGGGAGGGGCTAGGAGTGGGGGGAACCCCGACGCTGATGTTCTGCAACGACTGCCGCATCCGGCGACCAGGGAGGAGGCCCATCATGCAGGAGTTCTACGTGAAGCCTGGCGACGGCGTCTCGTTCGCCAAGACCGTGGGCGAATCCGACGTCTACATGTTCGCCGGCATCACCGGCGATTTCGCGCCCAATCACGTCGACGAGCAGTACATGGCCCGCTCCAGGTACGGCAGGCGCATCGCCCACGGTGCGCTGCTCATCGGCTACGCCTCCACCTGCTCCACCCGGATGATCGAGAAGTGCAACGGCCTCGCCGGCGACGAGACCGCCGTGTCGCTCGGCTACGACAAGGTGCGCTTCCTGGGCCCCGTCTACATCGGCGACACCGTCACCCTCACCTACACCATCACCGAGGTTGACCCCGTGAAGCGGCGCTCGCGGAGCGAGATCAAGGTCGTGAACCAGAACGGCGACCTGGTGGGCATAGCTCAGCACATCCTGGCGTGGGTCAAGGACAAGGCCTGAAGCACCGCACCCGTCATCCCGGACGGCGCGCTGCGCGCCGAAGGCCAGCGGCGCTCCGATCCGGGACCTCGTGAAACGAGTCGAACCTCACGAGGCCCCGGCCCCCGAGCTGGGGCGAGGCTGTCCGGGACCGGATGGACGGGCCCGAGAGCGGTCTGCTATCAAGGCCGGCAAGGCCGCGCGGGCGCTCGAGCGGACGGTCGCTGCCTGTGAAGGCCGTGCATGGGAGGAGAATATGGAAGAGCGCGATCCCATCGACATGCCCTTCCTCGTGTTCGTCATCGTCGTGGCCATCGCCGCCGTGACACTGGGCGTGATGATCTTCCCCCATCACGCTGGCTGAATCAGGTGTCGGGTTCAGGTTTCAGGGAACGGATTCAGAAGCTCCGGTCCCGACGACTGGAACCTGAAACCTGAACCCGACACCTACTCTCAGATCACGCTTTTGCTATTGCACCTTGACCCGACGGCGCTTGCCTGCCACTTATGTAAATGTTATAAACATTAACACTGGCTCTAGGACCGGGAGAGAAAACTGCGATGTTTGAGGTCATCGCCCGCATAGACGACTTCGGCAAGCTGGCCTGGATCGGCCTGATGGTGCTGGGCTTCATTGTGTACTGGCCCCTCGGTCTGGCGATCCTGGCCTTCATCATATGGAGTGGACGGATGGGATGCGGATGGCACCGGGGTGACGTCGAGCAATGGCGCACGCGCGCGATCGAGCGCGTGAATCGCGCGGCGGAACATTGGGAGCGCAAGCGCACCCGCTGGGATGAACGCAGGCGGCACTGGGGCGGTCCCCACGGCGCCGGCCCCAACGGCGGCGGCCTCCATGAGACCGGCAACCGCGCCTTCGACGAGTACCGCACCGAGTCGCTGCGCAAGCTGGAGGAGGAGGCCAACGAGTTCCGCTCCTTCCTGGAGCGGCTGCGCATGGCCCGCGACCGCGCCGAGTTCGACGAGTACATGAAGGAGCGGCGCAACCGCCCCTCCGGCCCCGCCCCCGACCCGCAGGCCTGAGGTTTCAGGTTCTGGGTTTCAGGTTTCAGGGAAAAAGGACTCGACGCCCTGAAACCTGACCCCTGAAACCTGAAACCTCACTTGAGCAACGGCCCGCGCTGGTCGTAGGCTCCCCCCACGCTCCGGCTCCGAGATCGGCGCGAACGGGAGGCTCGACATGAAGTTCCTGTGGTTCCATCTGATGCCCTACAAGGAGCTTCCTGCCGACTTCAAGGACAAGCACCGCTCGGTCTGGGTCGACATCCACTCCTCGCTGTTCGACCCGAAGCGCGCGCATCACATGTACAACGAGTTCCTCGACGAGCTCGAGTACGCCGCCGACTGCGGCTTCGATGCCATCTGCTGCAACGAGCACCATTCCAACGGCTACGGCCTGATGCCCTCGCCGAACCTGATCGCCACGGCGCTCGCGCGCCGCACCACCGACGCCGCGATCTGTGTGCTGGGCAACAGCCTGGCGCTCTACAATCCCCCGACCCGGGTGGCGGAAGAGTTCGCAATGATCGACTGCATCTCGGGCGGACGGCTGATCGCCGGCTTCCCGGTGGGCACGCCGATGGACACCACCTACGCCTATGGCACCAACCCGAGCCAGCTTCGCGACCGCTACCACGAGGCGCACGACCTCGTCCTGCGCGCCTGGACCGAGAAAGACACCTTCGCCTTCAACGGCCGCTTCAACCAGCAGCGCTACGTCAACATCTGGCCGCGGCCCATCCAGCAGCCGCATCCGCCGATCTGGATTCCGGGCGCCGGCTCGGTCGAGACCTGGCGCTGGGCGGCGCAGATGGACTACGTGTTCTGCTATCTCTCCTACTACGGCTACAAGATGGCCCAGACCGTCATGAAGGGCTTCTGGGAGGAGATGGCGCGCCTCGGCAAGGACCGTAACCCCTATCGCGCTGGCTTCGCCCAGGTGATCGGAGTGGCGGAGAGCCGGCAGCAGGCGTTCGACCTCTACAGCGAGGCGGCGGAGTATTTCTACGGCCGCTGCCTGCACGTCGACCCGCGCTTCGCCGCCCCGCCCGGCTACGTCACCGAGGCGACCCAGCGCGCCGGCATCGAGAGCCAGGTCAAGATGGCGGCCGAGGGCAAGGCGCCGGTCGCGGGGAGAACGTCAAGCCTCAGCTCGCTTGCGCGCGACATGAAGGGCATCGTGGAGAACGGCTACGTCGTCGTCGGCTCGCCCGACGAGGTCGTCGAGCAGCTGCGCGAGCTGGCGACCACGCTCAACGTCGGCCAGCTCATGTTGATGATGCAGTTCGGCAACCTCGAGTCGGAGACCGTCAAGTACAACACGCGCCTGTTCGCCGAGAAGGTGATCCCCAAGCTGCGTCCGCTCTTCTCCGGGTGGGAGAACCGCTGGTGGCCGAAACCCCTGGACGGGCGCCAGCGTGCGCCCCTCCCCGCCTTCGCACCCGCCGTGGCGGCGGAATGACCCGTCATCCCGGACGGGGCGACGCGAGCGCTTGCGCGAGCGGCGTTCCGATCCGGGACCTCGGGAAGTTGGGTTCGACTCGTTTCTGGAGGTCCCGGACAGCCTCCCCCGGCCTGCGCCGGGGTCGGCTTCCGGGATGACGGATGGAGAGAGATGCCCGAGACCCTGACCATCGACATCAACGGCTTCCCCACCCGCGTGTGGCGCAAGGGCACGGGGCCCCGCATCGGCTTCCTCGCCGGCTTCGGCGGGCTGCCGAAGTGGGTGCCGTTTCTCGACCGGCTCGCCGAGGCGCGCACGGTGATCGTGCCCTCGCTGCCGGGCTTTCCCGGCGGCGACCGCGGCCACGCCGTGCTCGACACCCACCTCGACTGGGTCCTGGCGGTGCGCGAGACGATCGACAAGGCGGGCCTCGCCGGCGCCGATCTCGCCGGCAGCTCGGTGGGCGGCTCGTTCGCCGCGGAGGTGGCGGCGATCTGGCCGGAGAAGGTCGGGCGCCTGGCGCTGATCGCCCCGTTCGGCCTCTACGACGAGAAGGACCCGGCGACCGACCCTTGGGCACAGAAGCCCGATGAGCAGGTCACCCTCATGACGGCGAACCCCGAGATCTACAAGGCGCTGAAGGCGATGCCCGCCGGCGCCAACTCGATCGAGTGGCCGATCGAGCAGACGCGCGCGGCGGAGGCCGCGGCGCGCGTCTTCTGGCCACTGGGCAACACCCGGCTCGCGCGGCGGCTCCCTTACATAAAGGCGCCGACGCTGGTCCTGTGGGGTGAGCAGGACCGCGTCCTGCCCAGGAGCTACGCCAAGGTCATCGCCGAAGCCATCGGCGCCAGGACGGAGGTCAGGATCATCCCCGGCGCCGCGCACCTGGCGGAGCTCGACCAGCCCGACGAGGTCGCCGCCGCGATCCTCGGCTTCATTGACTGACGCGGGCCGCGCGACGCCGCGGCTGGGTCAGGTGTCAGCACCAACTGTGTTGCGCGAAAGAGTAGCTCTCGCGGCTTACCTCAGGCACCCTCTTTGCTCTGCTATAGGAGGATGCAAACATGCGCAGAATCGCACTGACTGCAGTGATCGTAGCGTCCTGCTCGTTCGCCGCGTTGGCTGGACCGAAGGAGGAAGCGCAGGCGGTGGCTGACAAGTTCATCGCAGCGTTCGTCGCGGGGGACTTGGAAGGTACCACCGCGCTCTATTCGCCGGACGCGCTGTTCTGGGGGACCGTAAGCCCCGAATTGGGCACCTCTCCGCAAGTCGTGCGGAAGTACTTTGCCGACAACTATGCGGCACGCGCCAACGTGCCGCTGAAATCCGCAAGCATCACGGACAGCTCCGCCTTGGTTCTCTCGGATGACACGGTCGTTATCGCGGGAAGGTGGCAGACGGAGCGTCCAAACGCCCTTTCTTTGCTTCGCTTCACCATGGTGGTTCACAAGAAGGGTGGTCAGTGGCGAATCGTGCACCTGCACTCGTCACCCCGTCCGAAGCAGTGACACGGCCCCGGTTCGAACGCCCGGTCGCCGTCACAGCAGCTTCCTCAGCTCAGCCCGCAGCGCCGGCGCCAGGTCCGCGCGCGCCAGGGCATAGGCCACGTTGGCGGCGAGGAAGCCGAGCTTGGTGCCGCAGTCGTAGATCGTGCCGTCGAAGCGGAAGGAATAGAACGGCCGCCTCTCGGCGAGGCGGATCATGGCGTCGGTGATCTGGATCTCGCCGCCGGCGCCGCGCTCGCCCGCCGCCAGGATGTCGAAGATCGCGGGCTCCAGGATGTAGCGGCCGGAGATGTGCAGGTTGGAGGGCGCCGTGCCCCGCTTCGGCTTCTCCACCATCGCCGTGATGCGCGAGCTCTTTGCCTTGGCGTCCTCCACGCCGACGATGCCGTACAGGTGCGCCTGGTCGTCCGGCACCGGGGCCACGGCGATGTAGTTGCCGGGGCGCGCGGCGTAGGCCTCCATCATCTGGCCGATGCAGGGCGTCTCGGCATGATGGAGCATGTCGGGCAGGAAGAGCGCGAACGGCTCGTTGCCCACGATCTCGCGCGCGCACCACACCGCGTGGCCGACGCCGTGCGGCGCCTGCTGGCGCGTGAAGCTGGTCTGGCCCGGCTTGGGCAGATCGCGCATCAGGCCCTCGATCTCGGCGGTCTTGCCGCGCTCGGCCAGCGTGCGCTCCAGCTCGAACTGGCTGTCGAAGTGGTCCTCGATGGCGCCCTTGTTGCGGCCGGTGACGAAGATGAAATGCTCGATGCCGCCGGCGCGCGCCTCGTCCACCACGTGCTGGATCACCGGGCGGTCCACCACGGTCAGCATCTCCTTCGGGATGGCCTTGGTGGCGGGCAGGAAGCGGGTGCCGAGCCCCGCCACGAGAAACACGGCCTTGCGGATGCGATTTGACACTGCGATCTACTCTCTCAGGGGCTATCTCGTGGTTCGGGGGGCCTACTTGGTTGGTCCTCGACAGGAGCTGTCGCTGCTATGACCCGGCATGCTCCATCAGCCGAGAAATTGCACAAACCCTTGCGCCGTAATCTTACATCGGATCGGCGCGTCTTCGCTCAGCTTGGCAGGCGCGTACAGTCATGCCCCGCCTCCGACGGCGCTGCCGCGAGCTTGATTCGACCACTTTCTGTTAAGGGCTTGACCATACCACCCGTTTAGGGCTAGCGCGCACCTGTGATTCGCTTGTTAGTTGGGCGTGACCTTGTCGCAATCAAGGCGCACCACCACGGGGGAGAATCCTGAGACATCTCGGCACACTCGGTTCGCGGGCCGCATGGGGCGGGGCGCTGCTCGCGCTCGCCCTCTGCGCCCTCGTCCAGAACCCGGCCGCGCTGAGCCAGGGCACGGACGGCTTCCGCAGTTTCGTCGAGGCGCTGTGGCCGGAGGCCGAGGCGAAGGGCGTCTCGCGCGCCACCTTCGATGCGGCCTTCAAGGGCGTCGGGCCCGACCTGTCGCTGCCCGACCTCGTGCTGCCCGGCAGGCCCAAGACCGATTCCAAGGGCCAGGCCGAGTTCACCCGCACTCCAGCAGAGTACCTCGACACCGGCCAGCTCGCCCGGCTCGCCGAGCAGGGCAAGGCGCTGCTCGACAAGCATCGCGAGGCGCTCGAGAAGATCGAGCGCGAGATCGGCGTGCCGCGCCAGGTCGTGCTCGCGATCTGGGGGCGCGAATCCGCCTTCGCCAGGCCGCGCTCTTCGCACTATGCCATTCGCGTGCTCGCCACCCAGGCCTGGACCGGCCGCCGCAAGGAGATGTTCCGCAACGAGCTCCTGCATGCCCTGATGATGCTGCAGGACGGCATCCTCACCCGCGAGGGGATGACCTCGTCGTGGGCCGGCGCCATGGGGCTCACGCAGTTCATGCCCTCGGAGTACTACACGCTGGCCTACGACCTCGACGGCGACGGCCGCAAGGACATCTGGGGCTCGGTGCCCGACGCGCTCGCCTCCGCCGCCAATCAGCTCAGGGGCCGCGGCTGGGTGGCGGGCCAGACCTGGGGCTACGAGGTGCGGCTGCCGGCCGGGGCCTCCTGCCTCCTGGAGGGGCCGCCCCACGCCAGGCAAGTCAGCGACTGGGTGAAGCTCGGCGTGGTGCGCGTGCGCAACCGGCCCTTTCCGCCCGAGGCGCTCGACCAGGAGGCCTTCATCCTGACCCCAGGCGGCGCGCACGGCCCCGCGTTCCTGGCGCTCGAGAACTACATGGTCATCAAGCGTTACAACATGTCGGACCTCTACGCTGTGTTCGTCGGCAACCTGGCCGACCGCATCGTGGGCGGCGGCGACTTCCATGCGCGGTGGGGTGCCGTGCGCCAGCTCGCCGCAAGCGGCATCGAGGAGATCCAGCGGCGACTCGGCGAGCGCGGCTACGCCATCGCCAAGATCGACGGCAAGGCGGGCATGAACACGCGCGCCCTGATCGGGGCCTATCAGAAGAAGAGCGGCCTCGAGGTCGACTGCTGGCCCTCCGAGGCGCTACTCGGCAGCCTGCGTGGCAGGGCGGCGGCCAAGCGGCAGGCCCGCCCCCCGGCCACCAAGGCCAAGAAGAGCGCATCGGGAGACGATTAACCCAATTGCTGCCCCCATTTGTGCCCCAATTGCTGCCCTTGTCGCGGCCTACGAAGTAACGCATGCTGGCATACGGCAAAATGGAAGCGAGCGGACGAAGCGGCGAGGGCCGGCGGGCGACGCCCGGTCCTCGGCCTGCAGAGGAGTGCTGGCCCTGCTGGTGAGCCCTGGACGGAGCCTGCGCACCCTCCTCGCGGCGCTGGCCGCGCTCGCCCTTCTGCCGGGGCGCGGCCTGCTGGCGCAGGAGGTCCCCGGCACCAGCTACATCACGCCCTTCCCGGCCGGCGACATCTACCGCATGCAGGTCTACGGCGATGCCTTCGCCGAGGGGCTGCTGGGCGGCCTCGTCGACAGCTTCACGGGCGACCTGCGCGTGCAGCTGCAGAAGAAGCGCCGCCCGCTCGCGGGCGTGACGCGCTTCGAGTTCGACGACGAGGTCAAGGCCGAGGAAGCCGGCCGCGATCCGGTGCACGTCGCCATCGTCATGATCGGCTACAACGAGCGCTATCATATCCGCACCTCGCCGCGCGATCGCATCGATTTCGGCACGCCGGAGTGGCGCGAGGAGTACGGCCGGCGCGTCGACCGCCTCGCCAGGGCGCTCAGGAAGCGCGGCATGGCGGTCTACTGGGTCGGGCTGCCGATCATGCGCAGGCCGGAGCTCAACGACACGGCGCAGCTCATCAACGAGGTCGTGCGCGAGCGCGCCTATCTCAACGGCATCAAGTATATCGACATCGGCGCGCACTTCGCCGACGAGCTCGGCAACTACACCCCCTACGGGCCGGACGTGGCCGGCAAGCAGCGGCTGGTGCGCGACGTCGACGGGGTGCTGTTCACCTGGGTCGGGTTTCGCAAGCTCGCGCACTTCGTGGAGCGCGAGATCAAGCGCGACCTGACGCTCGCCCGCAGCGAGCGCTCCATTCCGCTCGCCGGCTCGGAGGCGGAGCAGAAGCGCATCGCGGCGCTGCGCCCGCGCCCGCCCGACAAGGACGCGGGCGGCAAGGGCGCCGCTGTGGCCAAGGACTCCAAGGGCAAGGAGGCCGCGAAGGGCGCGCCGAAGACCAGCGCAACCGGCCCTGCCGGCGAGAAGCAGCCGCCCACGGCCGACACGTCGCCCGACCCGAAGGCCGACCACGGCCGCATCGTCCTCAAGACTGTGGCCGCGGGCGGGCGCGAGGAGACCGTGACGCTGGAGCTGCCCCGGCCGGCCATCCCGTCGGCCGTGCTGCAGCTCATCACCCGCAAGGAGACCGGCGAGCGGCCCTCGCCCATGGGCGACGCCCTGGCCGACGATATCGGCGGCGGCGTCGTGGTGCTGAGCTCGGTCACGCCGCTCGGCACCGATCCCGCCGGCCCGCGCAAGGTGTCCCCCGGCCAGCCCTACTACCAGGTCTGGTTCAAGGGCGAGCGCCTGCCCCCCCGCCCCGGCCGCTCGGACGACATGACCTGGCCGCGCCCCGACCCGGAGATCGCCATCGAGCCGCCCCCCCGCGCCAAGTCCCCCCGGCCGCCGGGCAAGACCCCTCCGCGCAGCTAGCATTGGCGTAGGGTGGGTTAGGCGCGAAGCGCCGTAACCCACCGTCTGCACACGCGCGAAAAGTCGGCGGTGGATTACGCGCCTTCGGCGCTAACCCACCCTACGCACCCGCCACAGCGCACGGCTTAGATTGGCCCCGATTGCGCCCGATCATGCTGGCGAGTGGGGAATATTCTGTCACGAGAGAGCTCTCGGATGCACGCATCGATCCGGTGGATTGCGGCTCTTGCCCTCACTGCGCTGACCTGGTGCTCCGGCGCAGCAGCCGCAGACCTTGGCCCGCCGGTTGCCGCCTCCTGCCCGGAAGCGCCAGAGGCCCGGTACTTCCCGGCCGGCAGCACGTTCTACCCGCCTCCGAAAAATGCCGGCGCATGGGATGGTGATTTGTTCGTTCGCCAGTGGTACTCGAAGCATCTGGCCGTGATGCAGGAGCCATCGCTTTCGTGCGGCACGCTGGAAGCCGCCGAGACGTATCGTTTCTTATGGCTCCGCACGTTTGACAACCCTATCGCAGTCCGGGTGGCTCGTCGCGGCGACGACTACAGCCTCGAAGCCGTGATCTTGGACGGCCAGGGAGGCTATGAGCCAGCGCGCATATCGCGTCGCGTAAAGAGGACATTGTCCGGCGATCAGTGGCGAACCGTGATCGCCAAACTAGAGGAAGTACAGCTCTGGCAGATGCCGACGAGAGGCAATGAGAAGCTGGGAAAGGACGGGGCTCAGTGGATTGTCGAGGCGCGTCGTGACGGGCGATATCACATCGTGGACCGCTGGACAGGCAACGACAGCCCCAGTCGGTTGGAAAGCTGTTTCTCGACCTCGCGGGCCTGGGCGATGTAGGGCCTGTCTACTGACCGCAATCCGCCATGGGGTGAGTAACGAGCACCCCCAAGCCTCTATCAGCAGGAGGGACGCAATGGTCACAACCGCCATGAAGAAGAGCAAGGCCGTCTCGAACGAAGCCAAGGCAGAAGCCTCGCCCTCCCAGCTTATCGATGCCCGCATCGCGGGGCTGGGGGATTGGCGGGGCGAGATGCTCGCGCGGGTCCGGGCGCTCATCAAACAGGCCGACCCCGAGGTGGTCGAGGAATGGAAGTGGCGCGGGGTGCCGGTGTGGGAGCACGCCGGCATCATCTGCACCGGCGAGACGTACAAGGCCGTCGTCAAGCTCACCTTCGCCAAGGGCGCCTCGCTCGCCGATCCTGCGGGCCTCTTCAACGCCAGCCTCGACGGCAACGTGCGGCGCGCCATCGATCTCCACGAGGGCGACAAGATCAATGCGAAGGCGCTCCAGGCGCTCGTCCGCGCCGCCGTGGCGCTGAACATCTCGCCGCGCGCAGCGCGCCCTGCCCGCTCCCGTAGGGTGGGTTAGGCGCGAAGCGCCGTAACCCACCATCTGGACACGCGCTAACCCTAGACGGTGGGTTACGCGCCTTCGGCGCTAACCCACCCTACGAGCCTGTGGTCTGGGCGGGGCGCGGGCGGCGCCGGCCGCGCTCGAGCTTGCTGCGCTGGCTGATCTTGACGGCCATGCCGTCGAGCTTGCGCAGCGCGGCCTCGAAGGCGTCGCGGATGGCGAGGCCGAGCTCCTCCGAGCGGTTGTTGTTGCTGCCGACGCGCTCGTGGGCGACGACGATGGGCCTGCGGCGCGGCACGCCGATCTCGATCTTGATCTGGTAGACCTTGGGCCTGAGCGCGGTGCGCTGTGGAACCTCGATGCCGACACGGCACCTCGTCATGCGCCCGAAATGCTTCTCGAGCTTGGCGGCTTTCTCGCGCACGCGCTGTTCGATGGCGTCGCTCTTCTCGACTCCGTGAAAATGCACGTCTACCGGCGTGGTCATGAAATCGCCCTTTCGGCTGGGGACCTCCATTGGACACGTGGGAGCGGCCCCCACGCCGGTCAAGATGGCCGAGGGGGTCAGACCCTCGCCTCCGCCGGTTCGACCTTCTCGCGACGTTGCGGCGAGGGTCTGACCCCCGCTCGCGACTGCCGAAGCCCGACGCCCCGCCATGCCAACATTGCATGCGGGCGCAGGGCCGAATAGCATCGCTGAACCAAGCAAAAGAGCCTGGGACGGAGACGTTCCTCTTCCACCCGCACAGCACGGAGCAAGGTTGGACCATGGCGACGTACAACATCCTTCTGATGGGCGCTTCCTACGGATCGCTGCTGGCCTCCAAGCTGCTGTTCGGCGGGCACCGGATTCACCTCGTCTGCCTGCCGCCGGAGGCCGAGCTGATCAACGCCGAGGGCTTCCGCGTCAAGCTGCCGGTGCGCGGCCGGTCCGAGCCGGTGCTGCTCGACTCGCGCCAGCTGCCCGGCAAGGTGACGGCGGGCGGTGCGGACGGCGTCAACCCGAAGGACTACGACCTCGTGGGCCTGTGCATGCAGGAGCCGCAGTACCGCTCGCCCGGCGTGCGCGAGCTGCTCGACGCCGTGGCCAAGTCGCGCGTGCCGTGCATGTCGATCATGAACATGCCGCCGCTGCCCTACGTGAAGCGCATCCCCGGCCTCGATGCGGAGGCGCTGCGCCCCGCCTACACCGACCCGACGGTGTGGGATTCGTTCGATCCCAAGTGCATGACGCTCAACAGCCCCGACCCGCAGGCGATCCGCCCGCCCGAGGAGAAGGTGAATTTCCTCCTCGTCACACTGCCCACCAACTTCAAGGTCGCGAGGTTCGACGACGAGAACGCCACCGCCATCCTGCGCCAGCTGGAGAAGGACGTTGAGGACGCACGCTACAGCGCGCCGGAGGGTAAGATCGAGCTGCCGGTGAAGCTCAAGGTGCACGACTCGATCTTCGTGCCGCTCGCCAAGTGGGCGATGCTGCTCGCCGGCAACTACCGCTGCATCCTGCCTGACAGCATCCGCACCGCCCAGGAGGCCGTGCATTCCGACATCGCGACCTCGCGCTCGGTCTACAACTTCGTCAACGACCTGTGCGTGAAGTTGGGCGCCGACCCGGCCGACCTGGTGCCGTTCGAGAAGTACGCCGCCGCGGCCCAGAGCCTCGTGCGCCCGGCCTCGGCCGCGCGCGCCATCCAGAACGGCGCGCCCTACATCGAGCGCGCCGACAAGCTCGTGCACCTCATCGCCAGGCAGAAGGGCCTGAGCCACCCCGTCATCGACGCCATCGTGGCCCTGGTGGACTCGCGGCTGGAGGCGAACCGCAAGAAGGCGGCTTAGACCAGTCATCCCGGAAGCCGAGCCCCGGACTTGATCCGGGGCTAGGCTATCCGGGACCGCGGATAGCGGGTCAGAACCTGCCTCCCGAGGTTCCGGATGGGAGCGCAATGGCAGCCAGGGGAGACGAGGCATGACGGCCGCTGCACCATTCGATTTCGCCGCTTTGATCGCTCCCGGCCAGCCTCCGCCGGCGGTCAAGTGGACCGGCTTTCCCCGGCACAACTTCGTCGGCGGCCACAACGACCCGGAGCACGTGCCGGTCGAGGCGCTGGCGGCGGCCGCCAACGCCGTGCTGGCCCGCGAGGGACGCACGCTCGCCACCTACGGGCTCCAGAGCGGGCCGCTCGGCTACCGGCCGCTGCGCGAGTTCCTGGCGCGCAAGCTGAAGGGCCACGCCCGCATCGCCTGCGACCCCGACGAGGTGCTGGTGACGTCGGGGTCCCTGCAGGCCCTCGACCTCGTCAACGCGCTGCTGCTCGTCCGCGGCGACACCGTCCTGATCGAGCACGCGAGCTACGGCGGGGCACTGCGGCGGCTGGCGCGGCTCGGAGTCGATGCGGTGGGCGTGCCACTCGATGCCGACGGCCTGCGCGCGGATGCCCTGGCGTCGGCGCTCGAGGACCTGGCGCGCCGCGGCATTCGCGCGAAATACATCTACACCATCCCGACGGTGCAGAACCCGACCGGCACCGTCATGAGCGAGGCGCGGCGGGCCGAGGTCATTGCCCTGGCACGGCGGTACGGGGTGCCGATCTTCGAGGACGAGTGCTACTCCGACCTGGTCTGGTCGGGCACCCGGCCGCCCGCCCTCTACGCCATGGCCGGGGGCGAGGGCGTCATCCACATCGGCTCGTTCTCCAAGTCCATCTCGCCGGCGCTGCGCATCGGCTACATCGTCGCCCGCTGGGACATCCTTTCGCGCATCCTGGCGCTCAAGAGCGACGGCGGCACGGGCGCACTGGAGCAGATGGTGCTGGGCGAGTTCTGCCCCGCCCACTTCGAAGCGCATGTGCCCAAGCTCACCGAAGCCCTACGCGCCAAGCTCGACACCCTGATGGAGGCGCTGGCCGAGCAGTTCGGCACCGCGGCGGAGTTCGAGCCCCCCGCAGGCGGCATCTACCTGTGGGTGAAGCTGCCCGACAGCGTCGATAGCCAGCGGCTGGCGCAGATGGCCCTCGCCGAGGGCATCGCCATCAACCCCGGTCCCGAGTGGACCATGGACAAGGCTTACGGCGGCAGCCGGCTCAGGCTCTGCTTCGCCCATCCCTCGCACGAGGCGCTGCGCGAGGGCGTAGCCGCGCTCGCCCGCGTCTGCAACCGCGAGTTCGGCGTGCCGGCGCAGATCGCCAACGTGAGGGGAGGCTGATGCCAACCATGTCTCCCAGGCCCTTCACGCTGCAGATTCCCGACCCCGCCATCGCCGACCTGAAGGAGCGGCTGGCGCGCACGCGCTGGCCGGACGAGCCGCCACTCGAGCCGTGGTCGACGGGCACCAGCGTCGGCTATGCGCAAGAGCTCGCCGAATACTGGCGCACGGGCTTCGATTGGCGCGTCTGGGAGGCGAAGCTCAACGCCTTCCGCCAATTCACCGTGCCGTTGGGCGGCATCGACCTGCATTTCATCCACGAGCCGGGGCGCGGCCCGAGCCCGATGCCGCTGCTCGTCGCTCACGGCTGGCCCGGCTCGGTGTTCGAGTTCCACAAGCTCATTGGGCTGCTCACCGAGCACTTCACGGTGGTTGCGCCGTCGCTGCCGGGCTACACGCTGTCCTTCAAGCCGGGGCAGAAGCGCTTCGGCGTGCAGGAGATCGCCGCGGTCCTCGCCGGGCTGATGACGGACGTGCTCGGCTACCGGCGCTGGGGCGCGCAGGGCGGCGACTGGGGTGCCTTCGTCGCCTCGGTGATGGGTCACCGCTATCCCGAGCGCCTGGCGGGCATCCATCTCAATCTGCTGGCGGTCCGCCGCGACCCGGCGATGCTGCAGAGCCCGACGCCCGAGGAGAAGGTGTACCTGGCCCAGCTCGACCATTTCCTGAAGGAGGAGACGGGCTACCAGTGGATCCAAGGCACGCGCCCGCAGACGCTGGCCTTCGGCCTCACGGATTCACCCGCCGGCCTCCTGGCCTGGATCGCCGAGAAGTTCCGTGCCTGGACCGACAATGCCGGCAGTCCCGAGGATGCCGTGAGCCGCGACGAGATGCTGGCCAACGCCTCGCTCTACTGGTTCACGGGCGCCATCGGCTCGTCGTTCTGGCCCTACTATGCGCGCATGCACGGGCCGTGGCCGATTCCGGAGGGGCAGACCGTCGCCGTGCCCATGGGCTATGCCGAGTTCCCCAAGGAGATCCTGCGTCCCCCGCGCTCGCTGGCGGAGAAGACCTACACCGACATCCGGCGCTGGAGCGCGATGCCCAAGGGCGGCCACTTCGCCGCCCTGGAGCAGCCCGACGCACTGGCGCGCGAGGTGGCGGAGTTCTTCCGGGGTCTGTAGGGTGCAAGCGCGCGGTCGCGCGCTTGCACCGAGCCTACTCTCTCCGCCGCCGTCTCCAGCCCGAGTGAATGTGCGTAAAGGGGCAGCGTGTCGATCCCACCCAATGCGGAGTGATCGTTGATATGCCAGATCCGCAATCCCCGCCGCTCGCAATCGAAGCGGCCTCCGCCCCGCCACGCACCACGTCGTCCAGCTATCCCGAGCCGTTCTTCAGCCGCATGCTGAAACGCGAGAAGTGTCCGCTCGGCGACCTGTTCGGGCTGAAGAACTTCGGCGTCAACCTGACGCGCCTCGCGCCGGGCGGCGAATCGGCGCTGCTGCACCGCCACTCCAGGCAGGACGAATTCGTCTACATCCTCGATGGCGAGCCGACGCTGGTGACCGACGGCGGCGAGGTGGCCCTGCGGCCCGGCATGTGCGCGGGCTTTCCCGCCGGCGGGCTTGCGCATCAGCTCGTCAACCGTACCGACCGCGACGTGGTCTATCTGGAGATCGGCGACCGCAGCCCCGGCGACGAAGGCTCCTACCCGGTCGACGACATCAAGGCTGTCGGCGGTCACGGCAACTGGCGATTCACCCACAAGGACGGCACCCCGTATTGAGCCGTGGGGTAGGGCGGAGGCCGAAGGCCGTAATCCGCCGACCGACCTCGGTAACGGCGGATTACGCTTCGCTGAACCGCCCTACGGTCCACGGCCAATTGCGCCACCCGGTGGACATAATATTCGTCTACAGAGCAGTCGCGCACGGGGATGCGCCGTTTCCGTGAACCGGTACGCGCGTCACCGCGACAAAAGGGTGGAGGCGCCGTCGCCGCATTGGACCGAAGATCTGCATGGGGGTGTGATGCACAAGGCAATTGCCGCCGTCGCCGCAGGGCTCGGGCTCCTCTGCGCAGCCCCTTCGCTTCGAGCGCAAGAGTCGCGGCCCGTGAACCTGCTTGCCCTGCAGGAGGCGAAGCTGGAGCATGCGAGCGATCCGGCCGCGGGCGCAGCCGTCCTCAAGACTCTGACCGACGGCGACGCCGGCACGGCCGTCGTCCTGGCCGGCAGCGACACGGCGCCTCTGACGCTCGTCATCGGCTTCAACGGAAAGGTGGTGTCGCTGGAGCAGCTCGAGGTGAGCCTCGGCAACGCCGCGAAGGAGAACGCGGCAATCCACGTGGATCTCCTGGTCTCGTCGCTCTCGCCCCATGCCGGCTTCCACTCCGTGCGCTCCGACCCGCTCGCGCCGACCCAGAAGGCGCAGAGTTTCGCCTTCGGGGCGGTCGGCGCCAAGTGGATCATGCTCAAGGTGTCGGCCCCGCCCAAGGCGCAGCGCGTGAGCCTTGCCGAGATCAGGATCGTCGGCCGCGAGGGGCCGCCGCTGTCGCGCTACAAGTTCAAGGAGTCCCCCGCCAAGGCCTTCGACGTGCTGCGCCGCCTGGAAGGGAGCGCGGCGCTGAACCTGTCGATCACGCCTGACGAGGCCAGCCTGTTCGCCGACGCGCAAGACGGCAAGCTCGACCAGTGGTCGTTCGCCGATGCTGCGCTGCTGGTCTCGGGTGTGGCCACGGCGGAGCGGCGCAAGGCCTACCTGGCGCGGCTGGACGCGCTGGAGGCACAGGCGCGCGCGGCCACGGCCTCGGCCAAGGGCCCCTTCGAGCGCGGCGCGGCCCTGCTCCGGTTTCTCCATTCCGGACTGATGGCCAAGGGCTACGCGTCGCAGCAGACCGACCTCTCGACCATCCTCGACACGGGCACGTTCAACTGCGTCTCGTCGGCCGCGCTCTACAACGTCCTGGCGCGCCGGCTGGGGCTGGACGCACGCGCCGTGGAGGTGCCCGACCATGCCTTCTCCATCGTCTACGACGGCACCGCGCACGCCGACGTGGAGACGACCACCGCGGCCGGGTTCAACCCCGCGCGCAACAAGGCGGCGCAGGCCGAGTTCGAGAAGCTCACGGGCTTCGCCTACATCCCCGACAGCCACCGCGACCGGCGCCGCGAGGTGGGCGAGCTGGGGCTCCTCGCCATCGTCTACTACAACCACGGCGTCGAGCTGACCCGGCAGAAGCGCTACCCCGAGGCGCTGCTGGCCTACTTCAGGGCCATGAGCCTCGACCCGGAGTTCGCCTCGGCCGTGCAGAACGCGCTCGCCGTGCTGGCAAACTGGAGCGCCGAGCTCACGCGCCAGCGCAAGTTCGAGGAGGCCCTCAACGTCGCCGTGATAGGGCTGCAGCTGGTGCCGCAGGACGCCGCGCTCATCAACAACCACAAGGCGGCTTGGTCGCAATGGGCCGACGCGCTGATGAAGGAAGGCAGGAACGACGACGCGCTCGCAGTCCTGCACCGCGCCGAAAAGGCGATCCCCAAGACCGGCTTCGACAGCATGCGGGCATGGGTGTTCATCCGCCAGGGCGAGGAGCACATCAAGGCCGGCAACTGGCAGGCGGCGCTGCAGGTGGCGGAGCCGGGCCTCGCCAAGCTCGATGCGGTGCCGCGCGAGGAGCTCGCCAGATGGGCGGAGTCCCTCCACAGCCGCTGGGCGGAGAGCGAGATGCGCAAGGGCAACTTCGCCGGCGCGCTCGACATCGTCTCCAGGCGCCTCACAGAGCAGCCGCAGGACCGGCGGCTCACCAACCACCTCGCCTACCTGGTCCAGGAGCAGCTGAAGCACACCGCCGCCAAGGACGGGGCCGACGCGGCCGATCGCATGATCCCCGACCTGCTGGCGCGCTTCCCGCAATATCCGGACGTGAGGAAGGTGGCGGCGGCGCATCTGCAGCGTCGCGTGCAGACGCTCACTGACGAGGGAAAGTACGACCTGGCGCTGGCGGCGGCGGAGCGCGTGGGCCAGCTCATCGGCGACGGCCGGCTGGCGGCCGAGACCGTGGGCGCGGCGTACGACCGCTGGGCCATGAAGCTCGCCCGCGCCAGGCAGTGGGATGACGCCCTCGGCGTCTACGAGAAGGCCCTGCCCAAGCTCGCCGACAAGGGGAACGCCGAGAACAACATCAGGTACCTCGTGCAGGAATGGACGAAGGAGGCCCACTCCCAAGTGGGGCTGCAAGGCACGCGGGATCTGCTGCGACGGCAGCTCGAGCGCTTCGCCAACGTCAAGGATATGCACGAGATCGCCAGCGCATACGTCCAGCGCAGCGTGCGCGAGCTGGCGGGCAAGCGGGAGTACGACGGCGCGCTGGCTGCGCTCGATACCCTCTCGGGCCTCCTCCGCGGTCCCGACGATGCGGCGCGGATTGCGTCAGTGGTGTACGACACCTGGTCCGGCGAGCTGAGCGGCAAGGGCGACTGGCAGGGTGCCGTGGATGTCTACCAGCGGGCGCTCCTGAGGTTTCCAAAGAGCAGCCATCTCGTGAACAACGCCGAGGCCAGCTGGTACCGATGGTCGAAGGTCTTCATGGACAAAAAGGACTGGCCCGGCGCCATCGGCATCTACGAGAGGGCGCTGGAGCGCATGCCGGACTCGAGCCTCTTCAAGCAGAACCTCAGGTACTGCCAGGAGCAGCTGGCGAAGGGCGGGTAGGGACCCGCGCGTAGGCTGGGTCGACCCCGGCGAAGGCCGGGGGAAAGACCCAACAGACCTATCCGATGGGGCGTTGGGTCGGCGCTCCGCTTGACCCAACCTACATCTACATCGGTGCGGCAGGTGCTACGGCATGGGCAGCGCTTCGTGCTCCTTCAGGACGCGGCCGGTGTCGATTTCGGCCTCCATCAGCTTGACGCGGTAGCCCCAGAGCTGGGCCAGGTACTGCAGCGTGCGCTCGGCCTCGGTCTTGTCGAGCAGCACGCCGTTGCGCACGTGGTGCGTGAGGACGAGGCGGCGGCTGCCCGACAGGTCGGCGTCGGTGACCTGCAGATCCGGGTCCTGCGCGGCTACGTCGTAGTGGCGCGCCAGCCGGCGGCGCAGGTCGCGGTAGCCCCGCTCGTTGTGGATCGCCGAGACGTCCATGGTGCTTTCGCGAGCGTCGTCGTCGACCGCGAACAGGCGGAAGTCGCGGATCAGCTTGGGGCTCAGGAACTGCAGCACGAAGCTCTCGTCCCGGTAGTCGGCCCAGGCCTGGCGCAGGGTGCCCATCCAGTCGCCGCAGCCGGCGAGATCGGGGAACCACTCGCGGTCCTCGTCGCTGGGCTCGGTGGCGATGCGCCTGATGTCGTTCATCATGGCGAAGCCCAGCGCGTACGGGTTGATGCCGGAGTAGCGGCGATCCTTGAAGATCGGCTGGAAGACGACCGACGAGTGGGAGTGCAGGAACTCCAGCATGGTGCCGTCGGTCAAAAGCCCGCGCTCGTACAGACGGTTCAGGATCTCGTAGTGGACGAAGGTGGCGCAGCCCTCGTTCATCATCTTGGTCTGGCGCTGCGGATAGAAGTACTGCGACAGCAGGCGCACGATGCGCAGGAGCTCGCGCTGCCAATCCTCGAGCTTGGGCGCGTGCTTCTCCAGGAAGTAGAGCAGGTTCTCCTCCGGCAGGCCGAGGCGGCGATGCTCGGTCTGCACGCCGGTGGGCTCGGCGGCGCCCTCGCGCACGATCTCGGGCAGCGTGCGGTAGATGGGATCGAACGTCGCCTCCTCGTACGCGCGCCGCTGGGCCGCGCGCTCCTTCTCGCGCTTGACGATGTTGCGGGGCCGGGGCCTGAGGTCGCGGCTGACGCCCTGGTTCATCAGGGCGTGCGCCGCATCCATGACGCTCTCGACTGCGTCGTCGCCGTGGCGCTCCTCGCATTCGGCCACGTAGCTCTTGGCGAAGCTCAGGTAGTCGATGATGTGGTCCGGCTGGGTCCACATCCGGAACTGGTAGTTGTTCTTGAAGAAGTGGTTGTGGCCGTAGGCGGCGTGGGCGATCACCAGCGTCTGCATGGTCATGGAGTTCTCCTCCATGATGTAGCTGATGCAGGGGTCGGAGTTGATGACCAGCTCGTAGGCGAGGCTGCGCATGCCGCGCTTGTAGTAGGCCTCGTCGCGGGCGAAGCGCTTGCCGAACGACCAGTGCCGGTACATCAGCGGCATGCCGATCGAGGAGTAGCTGTCGAGCATCTGCTCGGCCGTGATCACCTCGATCTGGTTGGGATAGATGTCGAGGCCCAGCTCGCCGATCGCGATCTCGCTCATGGCGTCGTGAACCTTGCGGATCAGATCGAAGCTCCACTCCGCTCCGTCGAACAGAGGCCGCACCTTGCTGGTCTTGCGCCTGGGGGCCTTCACCTGTGTCACTCTGCCGATCCCTCTCGCCCTTGGCCTCTCGCCCTTGGCCTCTTAATCCTTGGCCTTGCCCGCTCACGCTGCGCCACTCACGCTGCCGGGCTCATCCGCCCAGCTCACGCCGGCAAGCTCAAGCCGCCATGTCGCCGGCGGAGAACAGCTCGTGGAACACGGGGTAGATGTCCTCCGGCGAGGAGACCCGCCGCATGGCGAAGTTGCGATGGCGCCGGGCAACGTGGCCGTAGCCGTGCCACACCGGTGTCTCGTGGGTGTCGTTGAAGCGCTCGCCGTGCGTGGTCTCGACGTAGGCGAAATACTGGCACAGCGGCAGCACCTCCTTGTCGAGCAGGCGCATGCAGCGCGGCATGTCGTCGTGGAAGTTGTCGCCGTCGGAGGCCTGCGCGGCGTAGATGTTCCAGTCCGCCGGCGAGTAGCGGTCCTTCACTACCTTGAGCATCTCCTCGAGCGCCGTGGAGATGACGGTGCCGCCGGTCTCGGTGCCGCGGAAGAAGGTCTCCTCGTCCACCTCCATGGCGGTGGAGGTATGGCGGATGAAGACGAGGTGCACCTCGCGGTAGTAGCGGGTGAGGAACACGTGCAGCAGCATGAAGAAGCGCTTGGCGAGGTCCTTCAGCGGCTCCGTCATGGAGGCCGACGCGTCCATGAGACAGAACATCACGGCCTGCGTGGTCGGCTTCGGCACGCGCTCGAAGCGATTGTACTGCAGGTCGATCGGATCGATGTAGGCGATGGTGCGCCTGAGCCGGATCTTGTGCTCGAGCGAGGCGCGCAGCGCGGCGATCCTGGCGGGGCTCGGCGGGTCCTCCGCCTCGGCTGCGGCGAGCTCCGCCTCCAGGCGCTTTACCTCCTCCTCGCTGGGCCGGCGCAGCGCCATGCGGCGCCCCAGGCTCTTGCGCATGGTGCGGGTGCGGTTGAGGCGCGCCGGCGGACCCTCGGTGGTGAAGCCGGCGCGCGCGAGCTTGGGCGCTTTCAGGTCCTTCAGCTTCACCTTGATCAGGTTGGGCAGCTTGAGGTCGTCGAAGAAGAGGTCGAGGAACTCCTCCTTCGTCAGGGTGAAGGTGAACTCGTCCTGGCCCTCCCCGTCGGGGCTGCCCTGGCTGCCGCGCCCGCCGCCGCTCGGCGGCTTGGGGATCTCGTCGCCGACCTGGTACTCCTCGTTGCCGGGCAGCACATAATCGCGCCGGCCGGTGTTGCGGCCGAGGGAGAAGGACGGCTCGCGCAGGCTCTTCGAGCGGATCGTCACCTTCTCCGAGCCTTCCGCCTCCGCCACCCGGCGGGTCCGAAGCGAGTCCTTGATGGCCTCGCGGATTTCAGCCTTGGCGCGGCGCAGGAACCTCTGGCGGTTGCCGAGGCTCTTGGACTTGGGGTTCAGACGCCTGTCGACGATCTGCATCGGTTAGCCGCTCGGTGGTCGGTGCGTGGCGCTCGGTTCAATGGCGCACGGTTCAGTGGCGCACGGTTCAAGGGCCGGCGGCCAGCGACCGCCGCACAGGCCACAGACCCTAGCACGGGAACGGCGGCCCGGCACCAGCCCTTCAGCTCGACTTCTTCACTCGCATGTACCATTCCACCAGCCGGCGGACCTGGCGCGGCGTGTAGCCGCGCTCGACCATGCGCTGCACGAATTCCTCGTGCTTCTTCTCGGTCTCGCTGTCTTGCTTCTTTCCGAAGCTGATAACGGGCAGCAGGTCCTCGACCTGGCTGAACATGCGCCGCTCGATGACCTCGCGGATCTTCTCGTAAGAGGTCCAGCTCGGGTTCTTGCCGCCGTTCTTGGAGCGCGCGCGCAGCGAGAACTTCACCACCTCGAAGCGGAAGTCCTTGGGGTTGGCGATGCCAGCCGGCTTCTCGATCTTGGAGAGCTCCTGCTCCAGCACCTGCCGGCTCATCAGCTGGCCAGTGTCGGGGTCCTTGAAGTCGTGATCCTCGATCCAGGCGTCGGCGTAGGCCACGTAGCGGTCGAACAGGTTCTGGCCGAACTCGTGGTAGGACTCCAGATAGGCCTTCTGGATCTCGTTGCCGATGAACTCGGCGTACTTGGGCGACAGCTCCTCCTTGAGGAACTCGATCCAGCGGTTCTCGGTCTCCTCGGGCATCTGCTCGCGTCGCACCGCCTGCTCGGTAACGTAGAGCAGGTGCACAGGGTCGGCCGCGACCTCGTTGGTATCGAAGTTGAAGGTTTCCGACAGTATCTTGTAGGCGAAGCGCGTGGAGGCCCCATCCATGCCTTCGGTGACGCCAGCCGCATCCCGGTACTCCTGGATGGTCTTGGCGTGCGGGTCGGTGTCCTTGAGGCTCTCGCCGTCGTAGACCCGCATCTTGGAGTAGAGAGAGGAGTTGTCGTGCTGGCGCAGGCGGGTCAGCACCGAGAAGCGGGCCAGCATCTCCAGCGTGCCGGGCGCCACCGGCGCGTCCTTGAGTTCGCTCGCCGCCAGCAGCTTCTCGTAGATCTTGCGCTCGTCGGTGACGCGCAGGCAGTAGGGCACCTTGATCACGCTGATGCGGTCGAGGAAGGCCTCGTTGTTCTTGTTGGCGCGGAAGCTCTGCCACTCGCTCTCGTTGGAGTGGGC
>Ga0075421_100000929_pt1 | contig 32849 bp, 20 predicted proteins | sample SoiMetdeltSBSDD5_FD_75292 | JGI IMG/M metagenome (GOLD analysis project Ga0075421, IMG submission 75292) | Bulk soil microbial communities from a Populus tree surrounding site in Tennessee, USA - Soil MetaG P. deltoides SBSDD5 | ecosystem: Environmental > Terrestrial > Soil > Tree plantation... | reverse complement strand
TCTTCGAAAGAGACGAGGCACGCCTTCGCAAGCTCATAAACCAGGTCCGCCAGCCGGCGCTCCCCCGCCTCCTTGCCCCGCACGAGCAGAAATTCCACCGCCGTCCCGCCCGGCTCGGCCGCCAGGTGCCGCATCGAGTCGCGCTGCGCCGCCAGCACCGTCAGCGACGTCGTGCACGGATGGCAAGCCGGCACGTGCACCAGCACGTCCCCCCGCCCACCGTCCCGGTCCAGCAGCCGCTCGAGCTGCTCGCGCGGCATGTCGCACGGGCCGGAGGCACCCCGGTTGCCCGCCTTGGCGCCACGAACCGCCCCGCGGCCCGCCGCCCCCCTGTGACCTTTGCGCCCGGCCGGTGTCTTCCTCTTCGAAGCCGCCAGCGGGGCGGATGCGCGACCGACCTTGCGGGCGCCGCCGCCCGTCGGGCGACGCGCCTTGCTGGCCGACTTGCGCTTCGCCGGGCTCATCGACGCCTCCTCTTGCCTTTGCCACGGCCACCACGGCCACCGCCGCCGGGGCCGCCCTTGGGTCGCTCGCCGTACGTGCGCAGCAGCGCGGCCAGCTCGTCGGCCAGCCTCGTGCGCGCCGCCACGAGGAGCGACGCGACCGCATTGTTGCCTACCTTGACCGCCTCGGCCACCTCCGCGAGGGACAGTCCGTCCACGTCTCGGGCGAGCAGCAGGCGCCTTTGTAGCGGCTCGAGCCGGTGAAAGGCCGTCGCGAACAGCGCCTGCGCGTGGCGCGAGGCGCGTGAGCCGCGCGTGCCGAGCGGCCGCGGGCCCTCGGGCGCCTGCGCGAGGGCCGACAGGCCTGCCTCGCCGGCCAGGTTGGCGGCGGCCGACGTGGTGGCCAGGCGGGAAAGAGCCTGCGCGTCCACGGGGTCGGCGACGCCGTCCAGCGCGGCCAGCACGGCGCCAGGCGATTGCGCGAAGTCGCGCACGAGGTCGGATGCGTCGGCCTGCATGGATTTCTCGGCCGCGGCGAGGAAGTGCGCGCCGCCGGCCCGCGTGGCGGCGTCCGGCGAGAGGTCGACGAACAGGCGCGCCATGTGCCTGGCCGCGAGCGTTGCCGCCGGCACGGCCAAGCCCGCCTCGCGCGTGATCGCGCGGGCCGCACGCCCCAGCAGCGGCGCTGCCACCGCTGCCAGCGCCTCGAAGGCCGCCGGGTCGTTGTGGGCGAAGAACCGCTGCAGCAGCGCCGCCGCGGCGCGGTCCACGTGCAGCGGGTTGCCGGGATCGAGCGCGCCGTCGGCCGGCAGGGCGTCGCGGCCGGCCAGTCTCTCGACCTCGCGACTCAGGTCGTCCGATTCCAAGCGGCGACGCCCTCGCTGGTCGGCCCCCGGACCATTCCCGGTGCACCTCTGCCCGAGGCGCGGTGGAGAGGCCGAACTGTGCCGAAAAACGGTAGCAGAACGGCCCGGGGGGTCAAGGGAGCGAGGTCGCGACGGCCAGGCCTTGCCTGGCGACTCCGGCTCGCGCCTGCGGCGTCCAAGCGCCGGCCTCGGCGTCGCGTGGCCGGACGGCCGACACGGCCGCCAAGGGCCGCATGGTCAGAGTGAAAAAAGTGCTCCGAGCATCTGCTCCGCACGTTTTTTTCACTCTGACCACGCGGCCCCGGGACGAGCGATCGGCGACGGCGCCGATCGGCGGGCGACATCGCGGAGCGCTTTAGCGAGCCCCACGCGGCGCTTCACGAGGACTTGCCTGCACGCCACGCCATCAGCCATGCCTCCGCCTCGCGCGGCGGGAAACCGATGTCGACGGCGCGCCAGGCGCCCACCAGCTCCGGCCCTCGGCCGACGAAGAATCCCGCCTTCGGCCCCACGAACGTGACCGTCTCGTGCGCGCGCACCGCCACGCCTTCGTCGCCGCCGAGCACCTCGCCCGTCGTGGCGTCCAGGCCCGACGGCACGTCGATGGCCAGCACCGTCGCGGGTGACGCGCTCACGTGCTGCACCGCCGCGCGCGCCGCGCCGCCGAGCGGCCGCGCGAGTCCCACGCCGAAAAGGCCGTCGACGAGCAGCGTGCGCGCGTCCAGCGCCGGCGGCTCGGCGGTGACGCGCGGCGGCCGCGCGCGATCGGCGCCGGCGAGCGCGTCCGCGCCGGCCGCACGCGGCAGCGGCTGCCAGACCAGCGTCTCGAGCGCGGGCCGCAGGAGACGCTCGGCCACGAGTGCATCGCCGCCGTTGTTGCCGGGGCCCACGAGGAACACGGTGCGCGTGAGGCCGCGCTCGCGACAGAGCCGCCGCGCCGCCTCGGCCACGCGCGCGCCCGCGGTGGCCATGAGGCCCTCGATGCGGAAGCCGCGCGAGACCAGCCAGCGATCCATCGCCAGCGCCTCCTCCGCGGAGAAGGCGATGGGCGCGGGCTCGCTCATGCGCAGCAGCGTGCGGGATCGGCGGCGGGTGCGCCAGCCGCATGCTCCCGCGCGCGCGAGCCGTGTGATACCAAGGGCCCATGCCGCCGGCCCAGGACTTCCTGCGCGACCTCGCCCTCGTGCTGTGCGTGGCCGCGGTGACGACGGTGCTGTTCAGGCGGCTGCACCAGCCGGTGGTGCTGGGCTACCTGCTGGCGGGCGTCATCGTGGGGCCGCACGTGCCGGTGCCGCTGTTCGTGGACGAGGCCGTCATCCACACGCTGGCCGAGCTGGGGATCGTCCTGGTCATGTTCGGCATCGGGCTGGAGTTCAGCCTGCGGCGGCTGGCGGCCGTGATCCCCATCGCGGGCCTCGTGGGGATCATCCAGGTGAGCGGCATGCTGTGGCTCGGCTACCTCGCCGGGCAGGCGCTCGGCTGGAGCGTGATGGAGTCGGTGTTCGCGGCGGCGGCACTGAGCATCAGCAGCACGGTGATCGTGGCGCGCATCTTCGCCGAGCAGCGCGTCACGGCGCCGTACACCGAGCTGGTGTACGGCGTGCTGCTGGTGCAGGACCTGGCGGCCGTGCTGATCCTCGCGCTGCTCACGGCGCTGACGAGCGCGCCGGGCGCGGGCGGGGAGCCGCTGCAGGTGCTGGCGCTGCAGGCCGGCAGGCTCGCGCTGCTGCTGGCGGCCATGGTGGTGGGCGGGTACCTCATCGTGCCGCGCGCCCTCCGCGCGGTGGCGCGGCTGGGCAGCGGCGAGACGCTGCTCGTGGCCTCGGTCGGCCTGGCCTTCGCCTTCGCGCTGCTGGCGCGGCAGCTCGGGTACTCGGTGGCCATGGGCGCCTTCCTCGCGGGCACGCTGACCGCCGAGGCCGGACGGGCAGACGCGGTGGAGCGCCTGGTGCACCCGGTGCGTGACATGTTCGCGGCGGTGTTCTTCGTGGCCGTGGGCATGAGCGTCGATCCGCGCGCGCTGGTGGAGCACGGCGGCGCAGTGGCGCTGATGACCCTGCTCGTGGTGGCCGGCCAGCTCGTGACGGTGACCGTGGGCGCGGTCCTCTCGGGGCACGGCGTGCGCACGGCGGTGCAGACCGGGCTGTCCCTGGCGCAGATCGGCGAGTTCAGCGTGATCATCGCGGGCGTGGGCGTGGCCAGCGGCGCGGCGCCGCCGGCGCTGCTCGCGGTGGTCGTGGGTGTCTCGGCGGTCACCACCTTCCTGACCCCGTGGCTGGTGCGCGCGGCCGAGCCGCTGTCGCTGGCCATCGACCGCCGTCTGCCCCACTCCGTGCAGACCTTCGTGACGCTGCACGGCACGTGGCTCGCACGCCTGCGCGAGCGGCGGCGGCGCGCGCACTCGCCGGTGCGGCGCGTCGTGTGGGTGCTGGTCGTCGACGGACTGCTGCTGGCGGGCCTCGTCGACGGCACGGCCCTGGCCTTCGAGGCGCTGCAGCGGCTGGTGCACGAGCGCTTGCACTGGAGCGGGAGGCCCGCGCGCTGGCTGGTGATCGGCGCCGCGCTGCTGCTGGCCGCGCCGCTCCTGACGAGCGTGGTGGCGGCATCGCGCCGGCTGGGCGGCCTGCTCGCCGAGCAGGTGCTGCCGCCGGCGGCCGCGGGCCGCGCGGACTTCGGTGCGGCGCCGCGGCGCGCCCTGCTCGTGGCGCTGCAGGTGAGCGTGCTGCTGGCGGTGCTCGTACCGCTGGTCGCCCTGACCCAGCCCTTCCTGCCGCTCTATCTCGGCCTGCCGGCGCTGCTGCTGCTGGTCGCGCTGCTGGGGCTCATCTTCTGGCGGCGCGCGGCCGACCTGCAGGCCCACGTGCGCGCCGTCTCCGAGGTCATCCTCGAGGTGCTGCGCAGCGCCGCGCCGGCCCGCGCGCCCGCCGCGCCGGGCGCCGCGGACACGCATGCGGCGCCGCAGGTGGAGCAGGTGCTGCCGGGACTGGGATCGCTCGGCGAGATCCACGTGCAGGCCGGCTCGTGCGCCGACGGCGCGACGCTGCGGCAGCTCGACCTGCGCGGCCGCACCGGCGCGACCATCGTGGCCATTCGCCGCGGCGCGCAGAGCCTGACGGATCCCACCGGTGCCACGCAGCTCCTCCCGGGCGACAGTCTGGCGGTGGCCGGCACGGACCAGGCGCTGGCGGATGCCGCCGACCTGCTGGCGCGGCCGCCCGGAGCGCCGCGCGACTGACAGGCTTGCGCGCGCGGCCGCCGCCGGTTTCGATGCTCCTCATGCTCCGCGCTCCCGCTCCCGCTCCCGCCGGCCTCGCCGTCCTGCTGGCTGCAGGCCTTTCCGCGTGCGGCGGCCCGCCGCCGCTGGCGCTCTCCCCCGCGCCGGTGCCCATCGGCTACGACGCCGACGAAGTGCTGGACGTGGTGCTGCTCGACCCCGACCACGACCACGACATCGACCTGGTGGCCGCCACGACGCAGGGCCTGCACTACCTGACCCGTGACCACGGCGCATGGCGCGAGGCGACGGCCGGCACGGCGCTCGAGCAGGCCGGCGTCGCGCGCGCGCTGCGCGCCGACGGCGACGACCTGCTGCTGGAGCGGCCCGACGGCACGCGGGCGCGGCTGCAGTACAGCGGCATCGGGAGCTGGCACGCGGGCGGCGAGCCGCCGGCCGCGCTGCCCGACGCGTCGCGCGAGGCCGCCGCGGATCTCGACGGCGACGGCCGCGCCGATCGCGCCGAGCTGGACGATCGGGTCGTGCGCGTGCTGCTCGCGGATGCAGCCGGCAGGCTGTGCGACATGACGCGCGAGGTGGGCGCCGACACGTTGTCGCTGCGCGGGAAGGGGCACTCGCTGTACGCCGCCGATCTCGACGGCGACGGCCACACCGACCTGCTCGCGGTCGGCGGCCGGATCATGGCGTTGATCTCGAACGGCGGGCGCAGCCCGCTCCAGAAGCCATGAGGCGCGCCGGTCTGCTGCTCGTGCTCGTGCTGCCCGCCTGCGACGGCTCGCCCGTCGCTTCGGCGGAGTCGGACGGCGCGCGGCCGGCTCCCGCCGAAGCGAGGCCCGCCTGGTTCAGCGACGTGACCGCTGCCGCCGGCCTGGCCTTCACGCACGCCGAGGGCGCCGAGCAGTGGGACATCCGCCCCACCATGGGCCCGGGGCTCGCGTGGGCCGACGTGCAGGGCGACGGCTGGCAGGACCTCTACGTGGTCGGCGGCAGCGGACAGGATGGCGCGCTGTTCGTTTCGCGCGGGCGCGACGCGGACGGTGCGGTGAGCTTCACGGACGAGACTGCCGCGCGCGGCCTCGTCGGTCCGCGCGGCGCCGGCATGGGCGCGAGCTTCGCGGACTGGGACGACGACGGCGACCAGGACCTGTACGTCACGCGCGACGGCGGCAATGCCATGTGGAAGAACGACGCGGGCCGCTTCGCCGACGTGACCGAGGCGGCCGGCACGCGCTGCGGGCTGTGGAGCGCCTCGGTGGCGTGGGGCGACGTGGACCGCGACGGCGACCTCGACCTCTTCGTGACCAACTACCTGCAGTTCGACGCGACGCTCATCCCTCCGGAATCCGAGCGGCCCGCCGAGCGGCGCGAGGACCCGATCGCGATGCTGCCGTACGTGTTTCCCGGGCAGCCGTCGGTGCTGTATCGCAACGAGGACGGCGTGCGGTTCAGCGACGTGTCGGCGGGCGCTGGCCTCGTGACGCCGCCGCCGGGCAAGGGCCTGGGCGCCGTGATGTTCGACGAGGACGAGGACGGCTGGCCGGATGTCTACGTGGCCAACGACACCACGCCCAACCAGCTCTGGCGCAACCTCGGCGGCTGGCCGGCGACGGATGGCGGGGCCGCGGCCCCGCCGCCCGACGCCGCCGCGGGCCGCGGGGGCTTTCTGGAGATCGCGCTGCAGGTGGGCCTCGACGACCCGCGCGGCGGCATGGGCCTGTCTGGCGCCGACGTCGACGACGACGGCGACGAGGACCTCTTCGCGAGCTACTGGCAGACCGAGCCCAACGGCCTGTACCGCAACAATGCCCGGCACCGGCCGAGCCAGCGGCGCTTCATGCCGCGCTTCGAGGACATCGCCGTGGCCGCGGGCCTCGGTGCGCCGTCGGTGGGCTACGTCGGCTGGGGCTGCGCGCTGGCGGATCTCGACGGCGACGGCGACGCCGACCTGGCCGTGAACAACGGCTACACGAGCCCGGACTACGAGACCACGATGCAGTGTGTCGGCCAGGTGCCGCACCTGTACGAGAACGTGACCGCGCCCGGCGCGCTGGTCTCGCACCGCGACGTGCCGCGCTGGGAGCTGCTGCCGGCGGCCCGGGCGGGTGCAGCCTTCGCGCGCGCGCTGGCCGGGCGCGGCCTCGCGGCCTGCGACTACGACGCCGACGGCGACCTCGACCTCGCGCTCTCGGCCAACAACGGCCCGCTCACGCTGCTGCGCAACGAGCGCAGCGGCCGGAGCCTGCACGTGCTGGTCGAAGGCGACGGCGCGACCGTGCCGCGCGAAGCGGTGGGCGCACGCGTCACGCTGCGGCTGGACGACGGCAGCGAGCGCACGGCCTGGGTGCACCGCGACGGCAGCTACCTGAGCGGCCACGAGCGCGGCGCCTGGTTCGGGCTGGGAACCCGTCGCGCGGAGTCCGTGGTCGTGCGCTGGCCCGACGGCAAGGAGACCTCGCGCTCGCTCCGGGAGGGCGCGGGCGAGGGCCTGTTGACGGTGCGACGCGACAGCTGAAGCGACCGCGGGCGACGGGCCCGATGCCGTACCGGCCCGGGGCAGGCCCCGGCGAAGGATTCATCCGCCGGGCGACACCAAGCTGCACCGCCGCCTGGCGGAACCGCCTCCTTCGGAGTCACGACCCCATGTCCCCGCGCCCCTTCGTCCTCGTCGCCGCCCTGTCCCTGCTGGCTTTCGCCGTGCCGCGCCCCGCGGCGGAGGACGTGCCGCGCGCCAAGGAGCTGCTGAAGCACTTCGCCGGCACGTGGGACGTCGAGATGACCTTCGCCGGCATGCCGCCGTCGAAGGGCACCGAGACCAACCACCTGCTCACGCACGGCCTGGTCCTCGTGACCGAGTACCGCGCGCCCATGGGCCCGGGGCAGGAGTTCGAGGGGCACGGGCTCATGGGCTTCAACCCGCGGACCGGCGCGTGGACGTCGGTGTGGGCCGACAGCATGGATCCGAACATCAGCATCAACGAGGGCACCTGGAGCGCGGACGGCAAGACCTTCACGGTCGAGGACGAGATCGACATGGGCATGGGTCCCGTGCGCATGGCGATGGTCACCACCATCACCGATGCCGACCATCACACCTTCACCATGTCCGACAGCAAGGCGGCCGCGGGCGCCGCGCCCATGGTGAAGGCCACCTACGCGCGGCGCGCCGGTCCGTAGGGCGCCGGCTGCAGGCCCGGGTCCTGATGCGGTAAGCTCGGCGGCACGCGCGCCACGAGGGCGCGCCCGCCGGAGGGAAGCCCCATGACACGCGCCCTGTTCGTCCTCGCCCTGTCCGCGCTGCTCGCCCCGCAGGCCGCCGCCGTCGAGGGCGTCGTGCACAAGGTGCCGTCCGAGCACCCCACCATCCAGGCCGCCGTCGACGAGGCCGCCGACGGGGACATCATCGAGATCAGCAAGGGCACCTACGCCGAGGACGTGGTGGTCACCGGCAAGACCGGCCTGCTCATCAAGGGCAAGGGCAAGGTGGTCATCGATCCGGAGACCGACACCGGCCTCACGCTCGACAGCTGCACGTCGGTGCGCGTGGAGAAGATCCGCGTGGTCGGCGCGGCGCCCTTCGGCTTCCACCTGCTGGACAGCACGGACTGCGAGCTGTTCAAGTGCCGCGTCGAGCTCTCGGCCGAGGACGGCATCCGCGCCGACGGCGGCAGCGGGCACCTCATCGAGAAGTGCACCGTCAAGGACGCCGGCCGGGACGGCATCGCGCTGGGCGCGGAGGAGCTGACCTTCGTGGACGGCTGCACGGTCCTCAAGTGCAAGCTGCTCTTCCCCGGCGAGGACGGCGTGGAGGTGAACGGCAGCAACAACACGTTCGAGAAGTGCACCGTGAAGAAGCCGCTCGACGACGGCTTCCAGATCGACGAGACCACGGTGGGCTCGCTCAACGAGTTCATCTCCTGCAAGGCCATCAAGCCCGCCTTCGACGGCATCGTGGTGAACGGTGACGGCAACGCCTTCCGCTTCTGCAAGGTGGTCCAGGCCGGCGCCGACGCCGTCTCGATCGGCTCGGGCACGGGCGCCATCATCGAGGACTGCAAGCTGACCAAGCCCTTCAGCAGGGGCATCTTCGCGGGCTCCACGACGACGAACGTCACGCTCGCGCGCAACAAGGTGACCGGAAGCAAGGAAGAGGACGGCATCGACATGAGCGGCGACGACGCCGTGGTCGAGGACAACAAGGTCACGGGCGCCGGCGACAACGGCTACGAGATCGACGGCGACGGCGGCCTCTACACGGGCAACTCGTCCAAGGGCGCCAAGGACGACGGCTTCGAGCTCGGTGGCGTGGACAACACGCTCTCCGGCAACTCGGCCCACGGCAGCAAGGGCTTCGACCTGTTCGACACGTCGCCCGGGGACAACACGGTCGAGCTCGACAACGACTTCGGGACCGTCTTCCCGTAGCCATCGGCCCGCTCGTCGATTGTTTCACTGTGGCGTGATCCGCGCCGTGCCGCGGCCTACGCCGGACCCAAGTTCTTTGCCTGCGGGGCGCACTCCCCCGCGGCACGGCCGGTTCCCATGCGCGCATCCCTCACTGGAGGTTCACCCATGAATCGGCTGATTTCCGTGCTCCTGCTCATCGCCGGCCTCGTCGTCGTCGGCGTCGGCATCAATGCGGCCAACTCGGTCACGTCCGAGACGGCGACGGCCGTCACCGGCGCGCCCACGGACAGGGCCCTGTGGCTCATGATCGGCGGCGGCGCCGTGGCGCTGTGGGGCCTGATCGGCCTGATCCGCAGCCTGTCGGCCAAGCCGCACACGGTCTGATCGCGCGCGTCGGAAGGCCCGCCGCGCTCCTCAGCGCGGCGGGCCGGAGGCCGGTGGCACGGACCCGCCGGCGCCACCCGGCTGCGGGACCGGCGCGCCCTGCTCGCGCGGCTCCAGCGTGAGCGTGAGCCGCTCGAGCGAGTTGGGATGCACGGACACCGTGCCCCGCCCCATCTCGAAATTGCGGCGCCGCGCCGAGACGTCGTAGTCGCCGGGCGGAAGCGTCTCCACGAGCACCAGTCCTTCGTCCACGCCGCTGCGCGCGCGGCGCGAGACCAGGTGCACGTGCTCGTCCTTGCTGCTGCGCACGTCCACCATGGCCCCCCCCAGCGGACGGCCCTCCGCGTCGCGCACGGCCACCTCGAGGTCGCCGGTCGGCGGCAGATGGTAGAGGCGCGACACGGGCGGGCCCGGCGCGACCACCACCGACAGGTCGTCGAACCACAGGCCCGGGCCGCCGGCGATGCGGTAGATGCCGCCCGCGCCCAGGTTGAGGCGCACGAGGCCGTCCTCGTCGGTGCGCCCGTTCGCGGACTGCTTGCGCAACTCGCCCGCGGGCATCGGGGCGTCGCGCGCCTTCTCCCACGGTGCCGCGGCCACGGCGTAGCCGGGCACGGGGCGGCCGCGGCCGTCGAGCACCGTGACCTCCAGCACCGCCGCCTGGGAAAGCAGCATGTCCGTGAAGGGTGGCGCGACGCGGCCGTCGAAGTCGATCGCCGGGCTGTCGGCCGTCACGTAGTCGCGCGCGGAGAGGCGCAGGACGAAGCGGCCCGGCCCCGGCAGGTCGAACCAGAACTCGCCCGGCACGCCGGACTGCAGGTGCAGGCGCTCGTTCGTGTTGCGCTGGCGCACGCGGCCGCCCTCCACCGTCTCCACCCGGAGCTGGCCCCAGAAGTCGTCCATCGGCTGGCCCGTGGACGCGTCGGCGACGCGGCCGCGCCAGCGGATCACGGGCGCGAGCATGACCAGGAGGTCCGGGCTGCCCGGGAAGATGCCGGGCACCTCCTGGTCGAGGAAGCCCTCGGCCTCCAGCGCGAGGCGATACTCGACGCCCGGCGGCAGCGGGCCCACGCGGAAGCTGCCATCGGCGTCCGAGTAGCCCGAGCGGTCCGGATCGCCGCTGTCGCGCGCCGCCGGCCGCGCGCGCACGCGCGCCGAGGGCACGGACGCGCCGACGAGGTCGACCACGCGCCCCGAGATCCACGCGCCGCCGGAGAGGTCGAGCGTGATCGTGCCCGCCGGCAGCGCGAGCGGGTCGAGCACGAGCGGCAGGCTCTCGAGGTCGCCGTGGCGCGCCTGCAGGATGAGCCGGTCGACGCCCGGTCCCGCCGGCGCGTGCACCAGCGAGGCCAGGCCCTGCGCGTCGGTCACGGCCTGCGTGGTCTCGGCGCCCTTGCTGCGCGCCGCGACCTCGGCCCCCGCCACCGGCGAGCCGCCGTCGAGCACCTGCAGCGCGAGCGGCAGCACGGGCACGAGCTGCAGCAGCAGGCCCTCGCGCTCGCGGCCCACGCGATCGCGCGCCGACAGGTCGCCGAGGCGCGCCGTCACGAACGTCGGCTGGGACAGGAGCAGCTCGGTCGGCACGTCGCCGGGAAGCAGCGCGAAGTCCCCGCCCGGATCGGCGCTGCCGTAGGCGAGCACGCCGTCGGGCGCGGCGAGGTCGAGCTGCGCGCCGCCCGCCGGCAGGCCGTTGGAGGCGATGCGCACCTCGCCCGTCACGGCGTCGGCCGGCGTGAGCGAGACGATCACGGGCTCGTCCCCCTCGAGCAGGCGGGACTGGTAGCGGTCGTGGCGCTCGGGCAGGTAGCCCGGCGACGTGCACAGCAGCGTGAAGCCGATCGAGGGCGCGCCCTCGAACTCGAAGCGGCCGTCGGCGCCGACCGTCGCGCTGCGCTCCTGCACCAGGAGTGTCAGCGGCAAAGGGTCGCCGCCGGCGCGGGTGGCCGCCACGTCCACCACCAGCTTCACCTCGCCGCCGGCGAGCGGCTTCTCGGTGACGCGATCGATCAGTCGGCCCGCGAGGAGCCGGCCCGGCGGCAGCTCGAGCGTCACCGAGCCCGCTTCGGGCGCGAGGTTGCCCACGAGCCGGGCGTCGTAGCCGGGCGCCCAGGCGCCCGCGATCACGTCCAGCGCGGGCAGCGGCCCGATGCGGAACGTGCCGTCTTCGCGCGCTTCGCCGAGCAGCGTCGTGTCGCCGTGCAGCGCGATGACGCGGGCGCCCGGCACGGGCTGGCCGGTGGCCTCGTCGAGCACGACGCCGGCGAGCTGGGTCGCGCGCTGCAGCATCACGACCAGCTGGTCGCCCGCGTGCACCGCGGCCAGCTGCGCGACGGGATGCCGGCCGCCGCCGGCGCGCAGTGTGTAGTCCACGCCGGCGCGGGCCGGCAGCGTGAAGCGGCCGTCCCCATCCGAGACGCCGCGCGACACGACCTGCGGCAGCCGCTGCTCGCGCGGCCCGGCCTCCCAGTCGTCGTCCTCCAGCGCCAGCCACGCGGTCTCGCCCGCGACGGGCAGGCCGGCCTCGTCGACCAGCCGGCCCGTCACGGAGCCGCGCACGGGCTGCTGTCCGGCGAGCGCCTCCGGCTCCAGCCCCGCGCCGGCCGGATCGCCGGCGAGGTCCCGCAAGGCGCGCGGGTCCGCGACGTCGGCGCCCGGCAGGAGCGGCAGCCCGGCCTTGTCCGTCTGCATCGACGTGCGTCCGAGCACGCCGGAGCCCGACAGCGAAACGTCACCCTCGCCCGCCTGCAGAAGGGTGAAGATCAGGATGGCCGAACCGGCGAGCAGCACCAGCATGGGCAGCAGCAGGAGCTTGCGGTTGGACATGCGGGCCTGGTCGCAAAGAGGCGGAACACCAGTCTAAGGAGTGCGCTTGAACCGGCGACCCGGCGTCATGTTCGGAATCCTGCTGGCCGGACTGCTTTCCGTCGGGCTGGCCGCCTGGCTGCTGCTCGGCAGGGGCCAGCAGGACGGCCCCGCCGGAGGGCTGCTGGCGGCGCATGGCAGCGATCTCTCGGCGGCCGAGTTGCCCGCGGCCGAAGTCGCGGCGCCCGACAGCCTGACGGTCGCAGCCGCCGCGCCTCCGGGCCTCGCGGATGCGGCCGGCGCAGCGGACGCCGCGCCGGCGGAGCCGCAGCGCGGGCTGCAGGGCTTCGCGCGCATGGAGGATGGCAGCGCGCTGCCCGAGGGGCTGGAAGTCTTCGCGTGCCGGAGCTGCCCGCCGCCGGTGCTGTTCAGCATGCGCGATCTCATGGGCGGCGAGGACGCCGCGGGCAACCTCTTCGGCGACGAACTCGACGGCGACCTCGCGGGCCTCTTCGGCGACACGCTGGCGCAGGCCTCGCTGGCCAAGCCGGGTCGCGACGGCCACTTCGAGCTGCAGGTTCCGGCGGCGAGGGACGTGTGGCTCGGGGCGCGCGCCGAGGGCGTGTGCCTCGTGTCATCGGTGCGCGTGCCGGCGGACGCGGACGGCGAGGTCGAACTGCTGCTCGCGCGCGGCGGCGTGCTCGCGGGGCGCGTGCTCGATGCGCAGGGCCGGCCGATGGCCGGCGCCCGCGTGAAGGGCGCAACGCCGTTCGATCCCTACGGCGTGCTCGACACCGCGGCGCGCATGGCCACGCTCGGCACCGTGCGCACCGACGACGAGGGCCGCTTCGTGTTCCCGCAGGTGCCGGCGGGCCTGGCGTTGCAGGTGGCGGCCACGTCGGCAAAGGACCTCGGCCTCCTCGACCGCGTGCGCGAAACGAGAAGTCGAGCGGAGGCGGCGCAGCAGCACGGGCACGAGCTGTCGGCTGAGGACAAGGCACGGATGTGGGATGCAGTCGTCGGAGAGACCGATGGCTCCGTGCCCGAGAACCACGTGGCCTTGCAGCCCGCGCGCGCCGACGTGTCCGCGCTGCATCCCGGCGAACGGCGCACGCTCGAGCTGGTGCTGCTGCCGGCGGGCGCCGTGCGCGGCGTCGTGGTGCACGCCGATGGCACGCCGCTCGCCGGCGCGCAGGTGCGGCTGCGCCGCACGAGCATGGCGCTCAAGGACGTGTCGCTGGGCGACGCCGGTGGCCTGATGGACTTCACGAAGAGCGCCGAGGACGGCTCCTTCGCCTTCCCCGCCGTCGCCGACGGCACCTACGAGGCCGTGCTCACCGAGGAGGGCTGGCGTCTCGCGCGCGCGAAGAACCTCGCGGTCGAGGCGGGCAAGGTGATCGAGGGCCTGCGGCTCGTGGCCGAGGAAGGCCTCGCGGTCAGCGGCCACGTGCTCGATGAGAACGGCCAGCCCGTGAAGGACGCCGACGTGGACGGCTTCCCGCCCCCCGGCCTCGTCTCCTTCGGCGCGACGTTCGAGCGCCAGCTGCGGCCGGATACGGAGACCGACGCGAACGGCGCCTTCCGCCTCGGCGGCTTCGACGCCGGCAAGGTCCGGCTGCGCGCGAGCAAGATGGGCTACCGCGCGCAGCAGCTCGACGTGATGGCGGGCGATTCGGACGTCGAGGTGCGGCTGGAGCCGCTCACCGCGCTGTCGGGCATCGTCGTCTCGCTGGCGGACGGCGAGCCGGTCACCACCTTCACCGTGGGGCTCACGCCCTCCGAGGGCCTGTTCCAGCCGGGCGACATGTTCGGCTCCGGCGCCGAGGCGGGCTTCGAGCGCGTCGTGCGGCCGCGCCGCTTCACCGATCGCGCGGACGGCACGTTCACGCTCGACAACGTCACGCCCGGCTCGTACTCCGTCCTCGTCGCGGCCGACGGCTTCGGCGCGCTAGTCGAGAGGGACGTGCAGATCGACGAGGGCGGGCGGCGCGGCCTGGTGATCATGCTCGAGCCCGAGTGCGCGGTGCTCGGCCAGGTGGTGGACGGGCGCTCGGGCGTGCCGGTGTCCGGCGCTATCGTGCGCATCACCAAGGGCGGCGGCATCGCGGACATGCTGGACAACATGGTGCAGCCCGGGCCGTCCGTGCGCGCCGACGGCCAGGGCCGCTTCCGGCTGGCCGGGCTGCCCGCGGGCCCCACGCGCCTGTCCATCGAGCACCCGAAGTTCCGCACGCTCGGCCTCGCGGACACGGTGCTCGCGCCCGGCGAGGCGCGCGACCTCGGGCTGCTGCGGCTGTCCGCCGGCGCGGCCGTGTACGGCACGGTGTCGGACACGCGTGGCGTCGTGCCCGACGTTTCGATCATGGTCTCCAACGCCACGGGCAGCACGCTCAAGCGCACGACCAGCGACGCGCAGGGCCACTACCGCGTGGAGGGCCTGCCGCCCGGCACCTACAACGTCATGCGCATGGACTTCAAGTTCGACATCGGCGGCGACGCCTCGCCGATGGACGTGATGAAGGACATGACCTTCGAGAGCGTCACGCTGGCCGAGGACGAGGAGCGGCGCGTGGACCTCTCCGTGCACGCCGAGGGCGGCGTGAAGCTCCTGGGGCGCGTCACCGATGCGGGCGGGCCCGTGGCCGGCGCGATGCTCACGCTGCTGCCCGACTCGGAGGGCGCGCGGCTCGCCTTCACGACCACGGACAAGGACGGCGAGTACGAGTTCGCGCCGGTGCCCGAGGGCCGCTACGGGCTGCAGGTGCTGCCCATGGACAGCATGGCCGGCCAGGCGCAGGGCCAGCCGGGCTCGCCGGTCTTCGACGCGCTCGTGCTGGGCGCCGTGGCCGAGCAGCGGCACGACGTGGCGCTGCCGGGCGGCATCCTGCAGGGCAAGGTCGTCAGCGCCGACGACGGCCGGGCCGTGCCGGGCGTGCGCGTCGTGCTCGAGCGCAGCGATGCCAAGGCGCACGAGCTCTCCTGGCTGGTGGCCATGGGCGGCCGGGTGGGCGAGACCTACGCCGACGCCGCGGGCGCCTTCCGCTTCCGCCACCTGCCCGGCGGCACCTACGCGGTGGTGGCCGGCGGCCAGAACCTGCTGGGCATGGGCACGTCGGGCTGGGCCGTCGAGCGTGTGGAGAACCTGGACGTGCTCGAAGGCAGCACGGGCTTCACGGTCGAGATCGAGGTGGAGCCGGCGGCGGTCGTGGCCGGAACGCTGCGCGACATCGGCGGCCAGCCGCTCGCGGGCGCGGGCGTGTGGGTGCTCGACGCCTCGGGCGCGCCACGCTCGGTGTTCAGCGAGGTGACCAGCCGCGAGGGCGGCAGCTACGAGGTGGGCGACCTCTCCCCGGGCACGTGGTCGCTGGCCTTCATGGACGGCTCCCACGCGCTGACCATCGTGCACGGCGTCCTGGTGCGTGTCGGCGAGCGCACGCCGCTGGACGTGACCCTGCCGCCGGGCGTGCCGCTGCGCGTCGCCCTCGGCGGCCGCTCGGCGGCTTCGGTGGACGTCAGCGTCAGCGGGCCGGGCGGCCCGCTCCCCTGCCGGCTCATGTCGCTGTCGGACCTGGCCAGCCTGCCCCATGCGAGCTCGACGCTTGCCGTGGGCACCTACGCCCCCGGGAACTACCACGTGCAGGTGACGGCGGCCGGCGCGCCGCTGCTCGACGAGGGCGTCGTGCTGGTCGGCACGGCCCCCAAGCTGCTGGAGCTGCCCCCGCCCTGACGGGCCGGTCGGGGCGGAAGGCCCGGAGCCTGCGCCGGACCGACCGGCCGACCGTGACGCTTTGTGGCCTCCGTGGTAAGCTCGCCACCGCATCAAGACCGCACGGTTCCAGATCCTGCCATGTCAGCCTTCCCGCTTCGCCGCGCCATCCTGAACCTGCGTGCCCGATACCACCTCTGGAGCGGTCGCCGCGCGTACCGCCTGGGGCGGCTGCGCGCCGCGGGCCGGCACTTCCGCGAGGCGCTCACGTGCGGCCTCGAGTCCTTCGAGGCCTACCTGCTGCTGGGCAAGATCTGCTACCGCGAGAACGACCTGGCGCGCGCCGCCACGTTCTTCGCGCGCGCCCGCAACGCGGACCCGACGCGCTACCTGCTCGAGGGCTTCCCGGACGACTTCATCGAGACGCTGCGCGAGCGGCAGCACGCGGCCATCACCGACCGGCCCGAGTACCGCGTGGTCATCGAGTCCGCGCGCCGGCCCGGCAAGGCGGCCGCGCCGACCGTGCGCGTCCCGCGCGGCGCGGGGCGCGAGCGCCCGCCGGGAGACTTCGCGAGCCGTGACGAGTGGCTGCGGCACAAGGACAAGCCGGCGCTGCGACCGGGCGAGGGACACGACGTGGACTGGGACGAGGCGGCAAGGAAGCTGTTCGGGGATTGAAGGGCGCGGAGTCCGCCGGCACGGAGACCAGCCGGTAACCCGCGGGCGCGCTCAGCGGCCGAGGTAACCCAGCGCCTGGATTTCCTCGCGCACCCCGGGGGACAGCGCCGGCGCTGACGGCATCGCGCCGCCCAGAGGCGGCCAGGCCGCGAGCCACTCGTCGAGCATCCGGCCGAGGCGCGCCAGGCGCTCCGGCTCGGCGCCCGCGACGTCGTGCAGCTCGCCGGGATCCCGGGCGCGGTCGAAGAGCTGCAGGCTGCCCGCCGGCACGCCGCGCTCGCGGATCTCCCCGCGCACGAGCGTCCAGCCAGCGAGATCAGCCGCGAGGGCGGTGTCGGCGTGCTGCGCCGTGCGCAGGCGCGGGACCGAGGGCGCGTCCCGCAGCGGGCGTCCCGGCAGGTCCGCGGGGATCGGAAAGCCCGCGGCCGCCAGCACCGTCGGCACCAGGTCGAGCCCGCTGGCGGGCGCCTCGTCGCGACCGGGGGGCCGCTGCGGGTCGGCGACCAGCAGCGGCACGGCGAGCAGCTCGCGGTACAGCGAGTGGCCGTGCTCGAGCATCCCGTGGTCGAACAGTTCCTCTCCGTGGTCGGACGTCAGGATCACCAGGCACGTCCGAGGGTCGAGGACCCGCTCGAGCGCCTCGAGGAAGTCGCCGACGTGGTCGTCCATGCGGCGCACGGCGGCGTCGTATTGGCGCGACACGCAGGCGCGATCCGCCTCGTCGAGCAGGAGCTCCCCGCTCCGGAAGGGCCCGAAGAGCACGTCGTGCGTGAGGTCACGGTCCGCCAGCGGCCCCTCGTACGGCGCGGCCGGATCCTCGAAGCGCGCATCGGCGCGCCACGGCGCGTGAACCATGTAGGTCTGCAGGAAGACGAGCACGGGCCCGGCGGAGGCGCGCTGCCCGGCCCACTCGAGCGCCGCGCTCCAGTCCGGCTGCTGGAAGGGACAGCGCACGAACCGGTCGAAGCCGCGCGCGAAGCCGAAGGCCGACCCCACGTAGCCGCCCTCGGTCACGGCGCAGGTCGCGTAGCCCGCCGCCGAAAGCCGCTCGGCGAGCATCGGCGCCGACGGCGGCAGGGCGTCGGGAAAGGCCAGCACTCCGTGCTGACGCACCGAGTAGCCGCTCAGCATCGAGAGCGTCGAGGGCAGAGTCCAGTTGCTGGCGGCCAGCGAGTCGAGGTGCACGACGGCCCGACGCGCGGCCCAGGCGTCGATCCGCGGCGTGTTGCGCGCCGGCCCGCCGCAGGCCCCGACGCGATCCGCCCGGAGCGTGTCGATGTCGATGATCACCACGTGCGGGCGCGGATCGGGTGCCGCTCGCGCCCCCAGCACGGCGAGGCCGGCCCACAGCGCCTCGAGCTGGAAGCCCTCGGCCGCGTCCGGCTCCTCCGCGGACAGCACGAGCGTCGCCGGCCCCGCGCACGCCGGCAGCGGCGCGACCGCGCGCACGAATCCCTCCGAGGCCCGCACGGTACGGTCGAGCAGCACCTGCGCGCTCCCGCCGGCCGACAGCCGCGCGAGGAAGCGCACGGCGGGATCTCCGCGGCGCACCTGCAGGACGCGACCCTGCCCGTCGCGCGCGCGCTGCACCGGGGACACGGCCAGCACCAGCTCGAGCTCGCCGCCGGCGATCGAGGCCACGTCGATCTCGCAGCGCGACGGCACCGGCGCGAGCAGCCCCCGGCGCATGTCCGTGTCGACCACGAACTCCGAGACGCTGCCCACCCGTGGCGCGCTGGCCGTCGCAGCAGCCACCGTCGGCGCGCCCGGGCGATCGTCTCCCGCGAAACCGACCTCGAGCGCGCCGGGCGGGCCGCTGCCCACCGTCCACACGGCCGCCGTCGCCGAGTCCCACCAGAACAGGCGCGACCCGTCCGGACTGCGCCACGTCGGGACGGTGCCGAAGGCGGGGCCGGGCGGCAGCGCCCGGCCGTCGACCAGCAGGCGCGGCTCCCCGCGGCCGGCCGGCCGCGCGACCTGCAGCAGCGCCACTCGCACCTCGCCGTCCCGCGGCACGCCGTCCAGCATGCGGAAGGCCTCGGGCAGCGGGCGCGGCGGGCCCCAGTCCCTCTCGCCGATCAACACCGGCCCGGCGCCCATCGACCCCTCCGCTGCGGAGCCCGCGCCGGTCGGCAACTCGATGGCGGGTCGCTCGGTCCAGCGCCAGCGCGCGGGATCCGCGAGCAGGTCGCTGCCGGGGGCGAGCGCAACCGCCTGGCCACCCGGCGCGACGCCGACGCCGTCGTCCGCATCCGGCGTGCAGGCCGCCAGCACGATCAGGAAGGACAGCGCGGCGTGAAACGCCCGGCGGACGCCGTTCTCGATCCGCCGCGGCCGGCCCGGCTCGCATGTCACCTGCCCGGTTCTCCTTCGTGCCCCGCGGTCGTCGGGATGGACGCTCGCCCGAGCGACGAGGCGCAGCCGGCCACGTTAGTCGCCGCCGTCGCGCCCTGTCCACTCCGCATCGTGCTGCAGCCCGCCGGCTCGCGCCGCTCGAGCTTTCGATCAGGTCTGCGGCGCCGGCGCCGTTGTCGTGCCCCGGCGCCCCTACGAGGAACTCGAGCTTGCCATCGTCGTCGGAATCGCCCGGGCCCGCCAGCGGGTAGCCGAAGTTCTCGGCCGTCGCTGTGCCCTGCACGGAGAAGTTGAAATTGCCGGTGCCATCCCACACGTCCACGCGGCCGGCCGCGCCTGCAGCGCTCGCGCCTCGGGAATCCGGCTCGGATCCACGTGCCGCGATGCGACCGCGGCGATCTTCTCCTCGCCGACGATCACGGCGAGCGCCAGGATCGCCGCCTGATTCGCCAGCACGGGGTCGGCGCCGCTCGAGCCCGGGAAGCCGCCGCCAGGACCGGCGCTCGCAGCGGAGGAGCCGACACAGGCTGCCCGGATTCCCGTTCGGATCGTCGACATGGCGCAGAGTCTGGTCATCGCCGGCGCTCCTGCCGAGCATCGCCCTGCGGTGACGCCTTCCTTGTCCAGCGCCAGGGATGTGCGCGAGGAGGTCCAGCGCCCGGACGGAGATCGGGACCGCAGCTGACGCGCCGGCCGCTCAGTGGCCGGAGCCGCCCGGTTCCCCGCCGCCGTCGCCGCCCAGGTAGCCGAGCGCGCGCAGCTCCTGCATCACGCCGTCGTCCGCCACCGGCGCGCCGCCGTCCACTCGTCCCGCCGCCGCGGCGTCGAGGTTCGCGATCAGCAGCGACGAAAGGCGCTGCACGTCCTCGGGGCGCTGCGGCGCCAGGTCGTGCGCCTCGCCGGGATCCGCCGCGACGTCGTAGAGCTGCGACCTGCCGGTGAGCAGGTCGACCACCAGCTTGCCGTCGTTCGCGACGACCGCGGCCTCGCGCAGCTTCTCGCCCACGGTCAGCTCGGCCACCGCCGGCTGCGGCCGCAGCGCCCCGCCGCGCAGGGCCGGCACGAGGCTGCGGCCCGCGGCTTCCGGCGCCGCGGGCAGGCCCAGCACGTCGAGCGCGGTGGGGAAGACGTCGACGAGGCTCACGCCCATCGCGCAGCGCGCCGGCGGCGCGCCCGGTGCGCGCACCAGCAGCGGCACGTGCACGACCTCCTGGTAGAGCGTGTGGCGGTGACCGGTCTGGCCGTGGTCGAGGAATTCCTCGCCGTGGTCCGCGGCCACGATGACGGCCGTCGTCGCCAGCAGGCCGCGTGCGTCCACGTCGCCGAGCAGCTGGCCGAGGCACTGGTCGGTGAAGGCGATCTCCGCGTCGTAGGCGTCCAGCGCCCGCGCGCGGCCGAAGGCCTCGGAGATGCCGCGGTGCGGCACGTAGTCGCCGTGCGGGTCGAAGTAGTGCACCCACAGGAACCAGCGCGGCGCGTCGGGCCCGCCGGCGTGCGCCGCCAGCCAGGCGATCGCCTTGTCGGTGACGACATCCGACGTGATGGCCCCGGAGGTGAGGCGACCGCGCCGTCCGACGGCCCGCTGCTTGCCGCGCAGGATGTTCTCGTACGAGCTGAAACCCTGGTCGAAGCCGTAGTGCGGGCTCAGGAAGACGTTGCTCGTGACGGCGCCGCAGACGAAGCCGGCGGACGCGAGGCGCTCGCCCAGCGTCTCGAGCGCCGCGGGCAGGCGCTGCTGCAGCTCGACGCAGCCGTGCCGCGACGGCAGCGAGGACGTCATGAGCGAGGCCATGGCGGGCAGCGTCCACGAGGACGTGGACATCGCGTGCTCGAACAGCACGGAGCCTGCGGCGAACTCGTCCAGCGCCGGCGAGGTCGGCCGGTCGTATCCGTAGCAGCCGAGGTGGTCGGCGCGCAGCGTGTCGATGGTGACGAGCAGCACGTTGCGCGCCGGCGGCGGCGCCGTGGCGGCGGCCGCCGGGACCTCCGGGCCGCCCGGCGAGCAGGCCGCCGCTGCGAGGGCCAGCGCGGCCGCGAGCCGCGCGGGGCGTCTGCCAGGGCTCAGGGGAAGATTCCCTGCAGCACGTTCGACGAGGACCACCCGCCAGGCACGCCGCCGTCCTGCACGAAGAACTGCAGGTCGACCTGCGCGCCCGGCGGAACGCCCGCGGGCGCGTGCGCGACCAGCAGCACCTGCCCGAGCGCATCCGTGGCCAGCGGCAGGATCGCGGCCGGCACGACCGGGAACGGGCAGCCCTTGAAGGTGCCCGAGCCGAGCGACGTGCCGAGGATCAGCGGCGCCGTGGCGGAGGGCGCCGCGCCGCTGAGCAGCAGCGTGTCCGTGCCGTCCGGCACCAGCGTCCCGAGGCCGATGAGCGAGAGCGGCCCGACGGAGCCCGGGCACCCGAAGCCGAGGTCCGCGAAGGCGCCGGGCGCGGGATCGAGCGGGAAGATGGCCGCGTCGATGTCGACCGCCGCCCCGATGAAGGCGGCGATCGGATTCCCGTTCTTGAAGAGCACGCCCTGGTCCGAGCCGTACTTCGCGCCGGTCGAGAGATACCAATTGCCCTCGGCGTCGACGGCCACTCCGCTCACCGTGCCCCAGTCGTCGTCGTCGAGCTGGAAGAGGAGCTGCTTCCCGGTGGCCGCCGTCCACGACCAGACGCCGCCGCACGGCGCGTCGGGCTCGTCGCAGCCGATGTAGTAGTCGTTCCTCTCCGTCGCGATGTATACCGTGCCGTCCGGCGCGACGTCGACGTCGGCCACCATGTCGGCGCGGAACGTCGCCACCGGCTCGCCGTTGCGGAGCAGGAAGCACTCCTTGTCGCCGTAGCTGTAGTAGCCGGGATAGGTGCCGAGGTAGATGTTCGAGTCGGCGTCCACGGCCACCGACGTCGCGTGGCCGAAGGCGCCCGTGTCGAGCGCTGCCACCTCCACCGGCCCCGCGCCGTCGAGCCACAGGTACACGTGGCCGCAGTGCGTGCCGTCCTCGCAGTCGTAGAAGTCGCCCTCGGTGGCGATGAACACGCGCCCGTCGGGCGCCACCTCGGCATCCACCGGGAACTCGTCGAAGGACGCGACCACCTGGCCGTCCACCATGAGCTGCCCGCGCAGGGGGTGGGCGTCGTAGTACTCGATGTTGGTCACCGCGTAGTGGTGACCGGCGAGATCCGCCCCGACCGCCACCAGCTCCTGGTTGTAGGGGACGTCGATCGGCATCAGCTCCATCGGACCGACGGCGGCCTGCCAGACGTCGACGGCCGGGCAGTACACGTCGTGGTATTCGCAGGCGGAGTAGTCGCCGCGGTTCATCACGTAGACGGTGACGCCGGGAGGAGCCGGCGGCGGCGCGGGATGGTCGCCGCGATCGAGGTCGACCACGTCCTGGTCGAAGACCTGCACGACCTGGCCCGTCGAGTCGAGGATGCGCCCGACGGGGGAATCGGAGTAGACGGCGGCCGTGCCCGCGTAGAAGGTCGTGGCATCCACGGCGGCGACGCTGGTCAGCACGCCGAGGCTGTCATCCGCCAGGGACAGGACCTGCACCGGCGGGGGCCCGCCGATCGTCCAGCGCAGCACCTTGCCGCATCTCACCCCGGAATTGTTGCAGCTGGTGAACTCGCCCAACGTGGCGACGTAGATGGTCGCGTCGTCGGCGACGTCCAGATCCACGGGAGTGTCTTCGAAGGTCAGGACCGTCTGGCCGTCGACGAGCAGCGCGCCGCCGAAGTGCGCGGCGTAGTCGTCCGCATCCGTGCACGCGAGCACGTGCCCGTCCGGCGTGACCGCCACGGACAGCACGGCGCCGACGCCGTCGCCGGCCTGCAGGTCGAGCACCTTCTCGGCACCGTGTTCGGCGGTCCAGCGATAGATCGTGCCGCAGGCGCTGGCGTACTTCTCGCAACCGCCGTAGTAGTACGCCGGCCCGACGGCCACGTACACGGCTCCATCGGGACCGACCGCGACGTCACCGGCCCCTTCGGGGAACGCGGCCACGGCCTGGTTGCCGCGCAGCAGGTAGCTCTGCAGGTCGTAGCTGACGATCGACGTCAGCGCGTACCCGGTGCCCTGCGCGTCCCCGCCTGCGGCGATGATGTCGCCGTGGAAGGTGTTGTCCAGCTGGATGACGGGGATCAGCTGCCCGCCCGACCAGTGCACGACCTCGCCGCAGTCGCCGGGCAGGCCGTGCTTGTACCCGCAGTCGTAGCCCACAGACGAGAGGCCCACGTAGAGGTCCTGCGCAGCCGCGCTCGCGGCGCACAGCATGAAGGCGCAGCACAGCCGACGGATGTACATCCCTCTCCTCCTGGCCCAACGCCCGAGACAACCGCTCGCGGCCCCCGAAATGCCGCGCAGCACGGCGACACAAGTCTAGGCGGGATGCGCAGGATTGAACAGGGTCCGCAGCCGCTCCGATGGGATGAGCCTGGCCCGTCTGGCTGGCCCCGGATTCGCGTGGCGCACGCCGAGCCTGGACGGACCTACTTCCTGGGCGCGCCGGACGGAGGGACCGAGAGGCGGCGCTGGCCGTCGGCGAGCAGGTCGCCGAAGCGGGCGTGGAAGAGCTGCTGGCCGGCGACGGAGATCGTGAGCAGCGGCTCGACGCCTTCCTTCATCATGAGCTTCTGCTCGTAGGAGCCGTCGAAGCGGTCGCGCACGCCGCCCTCGAGGCTGGCCTCTCCCTTGACGCACACGTCGATGTCCGCGGCGTGGCCGGGGCCGAGCAGGTTGCCGAAGCGGTCCGCGGGCGCGACCAGCAAAGCGTAGGTGGACTCGCCCAGCGGCAGCACGGTCACCTTGCTGTGGTCCGGGTCGAGCCTGGCGAGACTCACCAGGAGCGACGTCGATTCCTCGCGGTGCACGCGGCCGCATGGCGTCGAGGCGTCGATGCGCAGGCCAAGCCGGTAGTTGCCCGGCACGCGCGTGGCCTCGAGCAGGCCCGAGAAGATGCCGTCGCCCGCGCGCGCGTCGCCGTGGAGCTTCTCGCCGCTGTCGAAGAGCTGCACGGACTGCACGGTGCGCGCGCGCAGCAGCTTCACGAAAGCCGGGTCCCGGAACGCAGCCATGAGGCGGCTCACGAACGGGACGCGCGCCTCCTCGACGTCGCCGAGCTTCTCCCCCATCGGCTCGACACGGGGCAGCCACCCGGCCAGCAGGTTGCCGATGGGCTGGCGCGGCATCGAGACGTCGACCCAGACCTGCGCCTTCTCGGATACCGGCCTGGTGTCCGCCGTGAGCGCGACCGTGAACGGGATGCGGTCACCCGTCACGTAGTCGGCGCGCGGGAAGCCGAAGTCGTAGTGGAAGCAGGGCTCGTCCAGGATCGCCGTGAACTGGTAGCCGACCGGCCCGCTGCTCTGGCTGGTGAGCACGACGCTCCAGCTCCCGTCGGTGAAGCCGTCGAGGTCGTACTTCTCGATGCGGAAGAACTCGCCCTCGCGCACCTCGACCGGCGCGGTCAGGGCGCCCGGCGCCACCACCGTCATGGTGACGGCGTCCTTCTGCAGCACGCCCTTCCACGACAGCACGAGCGTCAGCGAGATGGCCGCGTCGTTCACGGGCACCGAGAGCTTGCGCGCCTCCTTCTTCTGCGCCAGCGTGTCCGCGTCGGTCTCCACGACCTCGAGCGTGGCGGTCTTCAGACTGCCGACGAGGTCGTTGGTGTAGAACAGGTCCAGCTCCTCGTCCGGCGCCGAGGTGAAGTGGTGCAGCGCCGCCGTCTCGTCGGCCACGCGCTCGATGAGCGTCTCGAAGGAGTCGCCGTCGACGCCGACGCCGATCGTGTGCACCTGCAGCGAGTGGTCGTCGAGGAACTGCCCGTCGGGCACGATGGCCGAGCCGTCGGGCGCCTCCGCCGTGCCCGTGTCGCAGAAGAACGCGCCGAAGGGCAGGCTGCTGCCCGACGCGAAGGTCTTGATCTTGAGCCGCGCCGGCGTGCCCTCCTCGCCCACGAACGGGTTCGTGGACTGCATGCCGTCGGTGAACAGGATGATCACGCGCTTGCTCGTGCTGCCGGCGTCGAAGCTGTCGAGCGCCACCTGCAGCCCGCCGCCCATCGCCGTGCAGCCGCTGGCGGACTCGGCGCTGACCTCCGCGACGATCGCGTCCACCGTCGCCGCCGAGGTCATGTCCAGGAGCATGGGCGGCGAGGCGGACACGGTCGAGGTGTCGGTGCTGAAGAACACGATGCCGATGCGGTCGCCCGCGATGGCATGCACGCTCCACGTCCGCAGGAACACCTCCACCGCCTGCCGCAGCAGCGCGATCTTGGTCAGGCCGAAGGAGCCGCCGGGCACCGGCGAGTTCATGCTGTCCGAGACGTCGAGCACCAGCATCAGGTCCACCGGCCCGCGGTCGGGGACGTCGAAGTCGTCGTTGATGGTGCGCGAGTCGCCGTAGTACGGGCCCGTCTGGGGCGCCGTCGTGTCGCGGCTGGCCACGAGCCACGGCAGCGCTGCGTCGGGGCCCACGAAGATGTTGTCGCGCTGCGTGTTCGTCGGCGTGAGGCTCGCGGCGCCCTGCCACGGCGAGGCCCAGATCAGCGCCGTGAAGCCGGGCGTGTAGTACCGCACCGAGAACTGCCCGTTGCCGCCGGTGTCGCACTCGAGGTTCGGCGTCCACGTGAAGGCGGGCACCGCGCCGCCCGCGTACGTCGTGCCGTCGGCGGGCGCGGTCAGCGTCGTGCCCACGCCGTGGTCCTCCGCGATGCGCCCGAAGGACGCCTTCTGCGCCTCCGTGCGCCCGAACACCAGCGCCTGCCAGCACTCCGAGAGCGTGTGCGTGAGGTTGTCGGCCACCGCGGCCCACAGCACCGCCGGCGTCTCCGCCACGCCCGCGTCGCCGCCGTCGTCGGCCGGATCGTAGAGGTCCCAGAGCAGGCGCTGGTTCACCACCTCGTCGCTCTCGCCGAGGAAGAGGCCGTCGTTCGGCTCGAGGTCGTAGGTGAGCGGCGCGCCCACCGGCTTGGTGTCGGTGTAGCTGGTGTCGCCGAGGTTGGGGATGCCCAGCGCCGCGTGGCCCAGCTCGGCCTGCGCCATCACCGCGAAGAAGGTGGCCCAGGCCTCGCCCCACGCGAGGCGCAGCCCGTCGTCCTTGCCGTGCGTCGAGCACAGGTCCTCGCCCAGCGAATGCCCGCCGCCCGGGCTGTCCGCGAGGTTGAACTCGTTCTGGACGTGGTGGTCGTACTCGTGCTGGATGTTGTCCCAGTCGTGCACGTCGGTACCGGCCAGCGTCACGGTGGCGCTCGGCGGCCAGTAGCTCGAGCCGTCGCCCGGGCCGGGGAACGACAAGATGCACACGCTGGGCAGCGAGCCGCCGACGGCGGGCAGGAAGCGCGAGACGCTGTTCGCGGCCTCGTAGGCCTCGAAGGCCACCTGGTTCGAGTTGGCGACGTCATTGCCCGCCGTCACGTTCAGCGTGACTGTCGTGAAGTCCGGCACGTCGACCACGGCGGGCAGCGAGTCGACGGACCACGCCGAGCCGGCGTTCGCGAAGTCCTCCACGCTCACCGTCGAGCCCTGCGCGAGCACGATCACGAAGATGTCGCGGCCCGAGCCGTCGCCGTCGTTGTCGTCCACGCTCACGGAGTAGTTGCCGCTGCCGTCGGTGGTCGTGGTGGTGACCAGGTCGTCCGGGCCGGCCTCCTCGTCCCACACCTCCACGTTCGCGAAGGTGACCGGGTGCGTGTTGCCGTTGATGTCGGTGAAGAGCACCTGGCCCGCCACCGTGATCGAGCGGTGCGTCCCGGGATCGGGCGCGCTGACGCTGCTCTGCACCTTGGCGCCCGCGCGGCGGCGCTTCGCCAGCGCCTCCTCGATCTCCTGCGGCGAGAGCCCCTGCTTCTCGAGCTGCTCGCGCAGCTCCTGCAGATCGAGATCGAGGATGCTGTGCGCGCTGAAGTACACCCTGGCGTCGCGCACCAGGACGTAGAGCACGAAGGACTCCGAGACCTGCACCGGCGCGCCCGGCTCCACGCGCGGCGGCGACTGCACGCCCACCGCCACGAGGCCGTACCCGCTGCCGCTGACCCGCAGCCGCAACGGGATCGTGCGCGCGTCCCCGGCCTGCAGCGCCGGCAGCTCGCCGTCGAGGTGCCGCTTGAACGGCAGGTCCTTCACGACGGGCGGAACCTCGCGCGTCACGGCGCGGAAGCCCGGCGGCGGCTCGACGACGTCGATGCTGCCCGCGACGCCCACCGTCACGCCGAGCGCTCCCGTCGCGACGTTCGGGCTGAGCGCGATGATCGCCGTTCCCTGGCGCTCGGCGCCCGCGAGCACGGGCGCCTCGATGCGCACGTCGACCGGCGGCGCGTCGAGGCGCTCGGGCTGCACGACCAGCTTGATCGCGTCCGCCTGCTCCTGGCCCGGCAGCGCGGTCGCGCAGCCCGGCAGGAGGGCGCCCAGGCCTCCCGCGATCACGAACGAAACGCCCATGCACATCAGCTTGCGATTCATCGTGCGCTCCTCCCGACAACGGAGGATGAGCCAAGCAAGGCCCCCATCGTATCCACCTCTGTCCCGCTCCGCCCCGGCCACAAGCGTCGCCCCGCCCTTGCACACCCTCGCCCGAGCCTGTCACCGTCGCCACGTCGTGGCCGGTGACCTCGACAACGACGCGCGGCCCGACCTGGTGGTCTCGGCGGGAGTCGAGAGCTCGAGCGCGAGCGGAGCGATCGGGGCCGCGACACCCTGACCGCCCCGCGCCGCGCGCTCAGAGCGAGGCGTCCAGCCAGCCCATGAGCGTGACCGACTCCAGCGTGGTCTGTCCCGCGGCGTTGATGGCCAGCTGCATCGGCACGGTGAGGCCATCGAGCGCGCCGGCGAGGTGGATGAAGCCGCCCGCCGAGACCTGCACGCCGTCACCGCCGTCGGGGAAGCTGAGCGGGAAGGGGAAGTCGATCGAGCCCGCGCCTCCATTGCCGCCCGTCACCGTGCCGCCGTGCACGGCGACTCGGCCGCCCGTCACCTCGATGCCGGCGCCGCCGGCCGTCGGATCGGTGGGCGGCGGACCGCTGGACTCGAAGGCGCCGCCGCCGCCCTGCACGATGCAGTCCTGCAGGATGGCCGCGCCGCCGGCCGCCACGCGCCCTGCCGGGGAGCCGGGCGCGGCGTAGGTGCCGGCCTTGACGAGGATCTGCTCGCCGTCCCGGGCGGCGTCGATCGCGTCCTGCAGCTGCGTGAAGTCGCCGCCGCCGGACGCATCGACCACGATGGTCGCGCGAGTCTCCGCGGCCAGCAGCGCGGCTCCGGCGTCGCGGCGCTCCCTCGGCGAGCATGAATGAGGGCTCGGCAACGCGGGACGTGCTGACCCGGGGATGGGCCAGACAAGACCCCGACTCGCGGCAGCGCTGCTACGATCTGCCGCCGAACCACCCCGGAGACCACGCCATGCGCCCGTTCCTCGCACTCGTGCTGGCCGCCGTCGGCGCCATGCCCGCCGCCGCCCAGGGCGACGCGCCGCTGGGCTTCGTGACCGACGGCGACTGCCGCTACGAGTTCGTGAACTTCGGCGACCTGTTCGAACCGCCCACGCCTTTGGTGGCCGGCTTCTCGAACTACAAGGCCTGGCCCGGCGACGGGAGCTCGGGCGATAACCTGCGGCAGCAGTGGTTCTACTTCCGCATCGACGAGGTGTCGGCGGAGCGCGCCTTCCCGCATCCCGACACCGCGGCCTACTCCAGCGAGCCGGGGCTGATCGAGCTGGGCTGGGAGATCGGTCCCGAGCTGCCCTTCGCCGCGCACCTGGAGTGCGAGCTGCGCGACACCGGGGACCTCATGTCGATCTTCGTGCAGCGCCTCACGCTCACCAACCCGGGGCAGGAGCCGATGGACGTCGAGCTCTTCCACTACGCCGCGATCACCGTCAACGAGTTCTTCGGCGGCTTCTTCGACACGGCCACGCTCGTCGGCCCGAACCACATCCAGGTCGACGACCACGGCACCTACGTGTTCGACCAGTACGCGGCCCTGGACGCCGACGCCTGGAAGGTGCAGGCCTTCAACAACCTGCTGCAGTTCGACCTGCTCAACGCCACGCCATCGAACTTCACCAACACCGGCCTGCCCTTCCCCGAGGGCTTCTTCACCGGCGCCTTCCAGTGGCACCTCTCGCTGCCGCCCGGCGGCTCGGAGTCGGTGCTCGTCTCGATCAGCGTCAACGACATCGCGACCTTCGAGCTGCACGAATTCGACTGGACCGCCCTCGGCCTCGGCAAGCCCGGCAGCCAGGGCACGCCGGTGCTCGACGGTTCGGGCCCGCTCTCGCCGCAATCGGACAACCACCTCGACCTCGGCGGAGCCAACCCGTCGTCGTCGGCGACGCTGGTGGCCGGGCTCGGCCAGCTCGACGCTCCCTTCAAGGGCGGCACGCTCGTGCCGGCCCCGCTATGGCTGCTGCCCCTGGCGACGGACGCCTCGGGCGAGCTCAGCCTGCCCTTCGTGATGCCGGCGGGCCTGCCCTCGGGCACGAGCATCTACCTCCAGTTCTGGATCAGCGACCCATCGGCGAGCGCAAACCTGTCGGCCAGCAACGGCCTGCAGGCAACGACGCAATGACGGGCGCGACAACGCCGGCCGCCGCAGGCCCGGCGCAGGACGTCCAGCGCCCCCGCACCTTACCGAACAGAACTGTCATCGCCCCTCCGCGCCTTGCGGATGCACCATCGACGAACCCTCAGCCCGAGGGGCACGATCGTCCGCCATTCGATGAACCGCTCTCCTCGGACCGGGAGACCCCGGCGAGGTCACCACGATGCGCATCCAGGATCTGCTCCTCCCGCTGTGCCTGCTGTTCCCGGGCTGTCTCGTGTCGCGGGACACCAAGAACGAACCGCTCGATGCGGCGCGCATCGAGACCCTGGTGCCCGGCACCACCACGGCGCGCGAGGTGGTGGAGTGCCTCGGCGCGCCCACCGAGGTGGTGCAGCTCGGCCACCGCAGCGCCTACCGCTACGACTACACCCAGACCAAGGAGCTGGGCATGCTCGCGATCGTGGTCATCGTCACGAACAAGGACACGCGCGCCGACCGGCTCTGGGTCTTCTTCGACGAACACGAGGTGCTCACGCACATGGGCAAGACCTTCGCCGCGGAGCAAGCGACCTACTCCTGGCCCTGGGAGGACGAGGGATAGGAGGCGGAGTGAGCAGCCTGCGGTGCGGCCTGGTCGCCGCCCTGGAGGGTGTGTTGCTGCTGCCCGGCTGCATCGCCTTCCACTGGGACCGCGACACGCGCTTCGAGGTGGTGCCCGGGGCGGAGCTCGACGCGCTGCAGCCCGGCGACAGCAGCGTCGACGATTGCCTGCGACTGCTCGGCGCACCGCTCTGGGTGTGGGAGACGGCCGAGGACGGCCGGCCCGGCGCCGTGCTGGCCTACGGCTGGTACCGCGCCGACGACCGCTTGTTCCGCGTGACTTTCCCGCTGGTGCAGCACGCCAAGGCCAACTTCGACTTCCAGCGCGTGGACGGCTCGCTGCACGGCCTGGTGCTGTTCTTCGACGAGGACTGGGCGCTGCTGCGCTGGCGCAGCGGCCGCCTGGAGGACATCACCAGCGACATCGAGGGCGTCCCGCGCGAGCGGCGCCCGAGCGTCGCGGGGGACTGAGGGCAAGCTCCGACACGCCCCTTATCTACGTCACTCCCCGCCGAAGAGCTCAGGCGGACCGCGCGCCGGATGCACCGACGGCGCCGCGGTCGGCAGTCCCAGTGCCGCCAGGATCGCCCGGATCACGGAGCCCTGCGTGATCGACGCGATGATCCGTCGCCGACCGCCGCAGCCCGGGCAGCGCAGCACGTCCAGCGCGAAGACGCGCTTGAGGAAGTCGGCCCACGGGTGGCGGCCGGCGTCGGGCCCGGCGCCCGCGGCGGCCGGAGGGGGTGGCGGGCCGCGGCGCGGGGCGACCCGAAGGTCCCGTCGACGGCTACATGAGGATGCCGAGCATCTTCTTCACCAGGTCCTCCAGCGACATCATCGTAAGCGCGAGCGGGACGACCGGCACAAGAGTCGCGAGGGCGAGCTGAAGGACCGCGTCCCTCGTCACCGGTGCCATGCGCATCGTCCGCACCACCTCGAAGCTGTTGCCCAGGTCGGCCAGCGACTGGATGTCGCCGCTGCCCACCAGCGCCTCGTCTGCCGGCGCGCCGCCGCGCAGCCACTTGCCGTCGAACTCGCGCACGTAGCGCTCGGCCAGCGTGCCGTACTCGCGCAGCCCCGCCCGCTTGGCCTCGGCGAGCCGGCCCGCGAACAGCAGCAGCGGGCCGAACACCAGGCACAGCAGCAGCACGAGGACCACGGCCAACTCGGCCTTGAAGTCGAGCAGCCCCGCCCCCGCGTAGAAGATGCGGTTGGCGATCAGCCCGGCGAGCAGGGCGCCGTGCGCCGCCGCCAGCGGGACGAAGGCGAAGGCGGTGCCCGCCAGGAATCCCAGGCCACCGACGCGATCCGGGTGTGTGGGGATCAGGCTCAGCTCGAGGCGCGAGACCCGCCACAGGAAGCGCGTCCAGATGAAGATCCGGAAGTACCACCGCAGCAGGAGGAACTGGAACAGCGGCAGGCTCAAGTAGCCGTACCACATCCCGGCGGGCGAAAGCTCCGGGCCGCCTTCCGTCGGCACCGCGTACCACGTGGCTGCGCCGAGGTCCATGTAGTGGCGCCAGACGATCGAGACGCCGACGAGGTAGACGAGTGCGATCAGCAGCAACTCGGCCACGACCGAGTTGCGCAGGCGCATCGCCGAGTCGATGGCGGCCTCGAAGCGCGGCATGGCACTCGCCGGAATCAGCCTCCGCTCCAGGAACTGCTTCAGCACGAAGCGCATCCGCGTGTGGACCACCAGCTCCGCGACGACGAGCAGCGGCAGCGCCACCAGGAAGCGCACGTGCACTTCCACGTCCCGCAGGAACGGCACGCTGATGCCGCCCAGCGCCTGCCCCTGCAGAGCCGCGAGCACCAGCAGCGGCAGCCAGGCGAGCAGCACGATGACGATCGCGCGCCGCCGCGCGAGCTCCAGCGCGGCGCCCGCGATGTGCCCCTTGCGCAGGATCTGGTAGAGCGGCCCGCCCAGCACGAGGGAGAAGTCCGGCGGCTCGCGGACCGGCTGCTCACCAAAGGCCAATTCCGCGGATGCCATGGGTCAACTCCCGGGTCGTGGTCGGCTCCCGGGGAGTTTCCCAAGCAACTCGCGGGCCCAAGCGGTTCCGTGGACGCGCCACGACCGGGAAGGGGGCGGCGCGGCCCGGGGGGATAACCCAAACAAGGTCCCCGTCGTAGCCGCTCCCGGCCCGCGCAGATCCTCGCCACTCTTGAACACCCCTGCGGCCGCTGTCCACCCGCGAGGACAGCCAAGACGCGCAAGGCCGGCCAGCCCCCGGGCGCAGCGCGCACCCTGCAGGCGCCCCCGCACCTCGCGCATGCCGCAGCGTCTCGATCATCGCGCCTTGTCCCCCGTCACGAGGCGCCCGGCAGGCTGACCGGGATGCGCGGGACCGTCATGTGCCGCCGACGCTCGGGCCCCCGCCTCCCAGGAAAGGAGCTCGGGCGGGTCCCGCGCGGCCGCCACCGCCGGCGCCTCGCTCGGCACGCCCAGGGACGACAGGATGGCCCGGATCACCGGGCCCTGCGTGATCCCCGCCAGGATCCGGCGCTAGCGGCACAGGCGCTCGAGCGACGGCCGCTGCCGCTGCCCGCAGCGCCGGCGGATCGCGCGCCTTCATCCCGGCCGGGTCGCGAGACGCTCCGCGTCGGCGAGGTCCTGCGGGCGACCGGTGGCGCGCTTGTTCAGGATGAGCGCATCCCGACCGATCACGAAGACTCTCAGCCCATCGAGGTCGGCCTCCACGCGGTCGGGCCACGCCTCGTCGAAGGTCACGCCGGGAATTCCCGTCAGAAGGTCCACGCGATTGGGTGAGCGCCCCAGCTGAATGACGCGATCGGGTGCCGCGAAGGCGTCCGGCTCGAGGCCGAGGCTGGCGAATCCGAAGG
>Ga0075421_100000926_pt1 | contig 32945 bp, 32 predicted proteins | sample SoiMetdeltSBSDD5_FD_75292 | JGI IMG/M metagenome (GOLD analysis project Ga0075421, IMG submission 75292) | Bulk soil microbial communities from a Populus tree surrounding site in Tennessee, USA - Soil MetaG P. deltoides SBSDD5 | ecosystem: Environmental > Terrestrial > Soil > Tree plantation... | reverse complement strand
TGCGAGAACCAACTCATCCATTCCCACTGCCTACTCCCTACTGCCTACTGCCTGGCCCCACCCGTGATCGCCCCGGCGAGGGAAGCCGGGGCGATCGGGTGGGCGAAATGGCCGCCGGCAGGCCCCCAAGGGGCAGCGCAGGGGGGGCGCTCGGGGGGCTTGCAAGGGCGGCTGAAAAGAGAGGTAGCATGCCAGGAACGAAAAGGGAACATAAAATTCGCGTGACCCTGCTCTTCCGGTGTTCTTGGGCGAACTGCTGTGGAAAAGGGCGCAGGGCCCGGCGCTCGGTGGTACACACTCCGGCTGAGAGATCTCCCTTCCTTCTCAGGGGTCCGGCCCGCCGGTCTGGCCTGCGCATTCCCAGGAGGCATCACAATGCGAGCGTGGCGGGTCTCGGGCTTGGGCCTGATGGCGGGGCTCGGCGCGTGGCTGCTGCTGGCCGAGGCGGCCGGCGCGTTCCAGTTCAAGGACGAGGCCGGCAAGTTCTCCGCCAAGTTCCCGGCACCGCCGACGCTGCACAAGGTCGAGGGGCAGGGCTCCACAGGCCCGCAGGTTCACCACACCTGGGAGGTCGACGTGGGCGAGCGTCACTTCTCGGTGACCTACACCGACTACGCGCGGGCCCCCGTCAAGAACTACGACAAGAACGTGATGGTGCTGCTCCAGGCCAGCAAAGGCAAGCTGATCCACCAGGCGCGGATCGAGCAGGGGGACATCGACGGCCGCGAGATCATAACCCTGCTGCCGGGCGGGGCAGTCATGCGCCAGCGCATGTTCCAGGTGGGCAACCGCCTCTATCAGGCATTCTATGCAGGACCCCAGGGCACCGAAAAGCAGGAGGAGGTCGAGACGTTCATGGTATCGTTCACGCTCCTGAAGTAGCGTGGCCGCCCACGATCTCCGGAACGCGACCGGCCGGTTTCGTCCGTCCTCTGTGGTATTCGACCGAGGGAGAGCCGAACCGGGGCCGTCCGCCGGGCAGACGAGGAAGCCACGCATCGGCTGCCGTTCGGCCGTTCGGCCGTCCGTTCGAGCAGGCGATTTGACACCGGCGATTTGAACCATGGTGCTCTCGGGCGTCAGCCACGCTTTCTCCGACGATATTGCCATCGACCTGGGCACTGCCAACACCCTGGTGCACGTGGCGGGCCGGGGCGTCATCATCGACGAGCCGTCGGTGGTGGCCGTGCCGGCGCGCGGCTCGAGCCACGACGTGCTGGCGGTCGGCCTGCGCGCCAAGGCCATGCAGACGCACAAGCCGCCAGAGCCGGTGGAGATGATCCGCCCCATGCGCGACGGCGTGATCGCCGATTTCGTCGCCACCGAAGCGATGCTGCGCCACTTTATCGCCCGCGCCCGGAGCATGCTGGGCTTCCGCCGGCCGCGCATCCTCATCTGCGTCCCGGCCGGGGCGACGCCGGTGGAGCGGCGCGCGGTGTACGAGACGGCGCTGTCGGCGGGGGCCCGGCGCGTGCACCTCATCGAGGAGCCGGTCGCGGCCGCGCTGGGTGCCGGCCTGCCCGTCGACGGGGCCCAGGCCTTCATGGTGGTCGACGTGGGCGGCGGCACCACCGACGTGGCCGTGCTCGCCGCGGGGCGGATCGTGCAGGCCCGCTCGCTCAAGGTCGCCGGCAACGCCATGGACGAGGCCATCGTGCGCCACGTACGCCGCGTGCACCGCCTGCTGATCGGCGAAGGTACGGCGGAGCGCATCAAGATCGAGGCGGGCACGGCGCTGGCGGCGCCCAACGGACGCGACATCGAGATCCACATCAAGGGCCGGGACCTCGGCAACGGCCACCTGAAGAGCGTCGTGCTGACCCCGACCGACATGGCCGGGGCGCTGGCCCTGCCGGTCGCGCAGATGGCCGAGTTCATCCGGCGCGCGCTCGAGGATCTGCCCCCCGACACCGCCGCCGACGTGACCGCGCGCGACATCGTGCTGACCGGCGGCGGGGCGCTGCTCGACCGGCTGGACGGCGCGCTCAGGGCGGGCGTGGGTGCCGCCTTCCGGGTGCCGGATACGCCGACGCATTGCGTGATCAAGGGCTGCGCCGCGATGCTGAAGTCGCTCGATCGGCGCCAGCATCTGCTGGCGGGCCCATGAGATCTGTGGGACTCGCGAGGCCCGCGCGGCCGCGGCCCACGGCCGGCGGGTGGGCCATGGCCGCGAGGCGAAGCGCGAGGCCCGCGGCAACGGCTGGCTGGACAGCGGGCGGAGGCGATGTTAGACGAGCCCGCACCGGGGCCCTGCGGGCCCCCATTGCCTCTCAGGTTTCCTCTCGGGCGGCGCTCCCGGCTTGCACCGGGGCCGGCTTGGCGGCGGGTGTATAGCTCAGTTGGTAGAGCAGCTGACTCTTAATCAGCGGGTCGCAGGTTCGAGTCCTGCTACACCCACCATCGCCCAAGACATAGTCGAAACACACGAATTGACGTAGTCAACCGGCCATCTAAACGCCGTCTTGCCCACACCGGACGGCTGTTCACGTTGCGTCCCGGCCGTCCTTGAGCATCTTGATGGATGGCGCTTCGCAGCGTGCCCTGGTCGTGGAGCCTTGGCAACGTGCGACCAGGGGGGTTACCAACCGATCGCCGTGAGCCTGGCCCGCTCATCAAGCTGCAGCAGACGCTCGCCCAGACTCCGCACGTCCTCCTCCGCAGCAACGATGGCGCGATCGAGACGGGCCAAGAGGTCTCGCACCGCTACACGCTCGGTTCGGCCTTTTTTCAGCATCTCCAACACGGCCGCCAGTGCGCGGATCAAATCGAGCCGCTCATCGACGAGCGGGTCGCCCGTGTAGGGCATCGCCAGGCAGGCGGCCAGAGCCTGGCGCGTGGCGGGATCATCGAGGTTCACGGGGCTCTTGACTCTCGTGCTTGATGGACGTGGCACCGTTATCCACCTCGGGCGTTAACGTCCTGTGCTGTCAAGAAGCATCCATCGACCTGGAGTGTGCCCTGGCCGACGAGCCTGCTGCTCCGGCCGATGATCCTGAGGTCGTTGCTGCGAGGCCAAAGCGGCTGCTGCGGCAGCCGCGACCGGAAAGCCGGTCCGACGGACTTCGATATTCACTTGCCGCGCTGCGAAAGCTCGTACTCCTTGGCTACGCGCTCGACCGTCTCATCGACGGACTTGATACGATAGAGTAGGTCGCCGCCTTCCGCTGGAAGCAGGCGCAGGATCTTGTATCTGCTCGCCGAAAGCGTGCCGCTGCTCGATCGTCGGGAGCTGTAGTCGACGAATTCGCCAACTTTGTACTTGTGTTGGGCCATGGGGTACCGCGTGTCTTCTCTACTGGAGCACTGGTGTTGGAGCGTTACCGTCCCTTCTTGACCGCGCGCTTCGGGCCGCCCATGCCCACGCCACGTTCGAAGGGAGATGTCTGCGCCACGGGCTTGGGCTTCTCCGCTTTGGGTTTTTTCTTCTCGCGATTGCTCTTCTGATAGCCACGCGCCATTGCAACCCTCCTTCACCCTTTCTGACGCTTCGAGGGGCCGTCGCTCCAGCCGCGCCAGACATAGTAGCCGACGTCGGCGATCCCCTTGAGAATTGGCTCCGCCATGACCGGTGCGGGCACTGCCAGGCGCTGGCCGAGCTCGAACGCTTCGCAGAGGCGCCAGCCCAGCGTGCACGGTGACCGGGGGATGTTGGCGCCGGTGATGTCGTGCGACACGGCGTAAAGGTCCTCGCCCTCGCACTGGAAAAGGTAGGCGGTACGGGATGTCTCTGTCACTGCTCTGCTCCTTGCTGTGCAGCCGGCTTCGATCGCCCGAGCGGGTGCTTGCACAGCAATGTCTGAGAGCCCGTGAAGAGATGATAGCCGGTGGTGGCAATTTCCTTGACGGCGGCCCCGAGGCTGAACCCGTATTCTCTGTGCGTTGGCTGCAGCGGGCCGATTTGCATCCAGAAATGCCAACGGTCAGATGCGGCAGGGGGAGGCAGGCGCGGATCGTCCTTGGCCCCCGTGAGCGCGCAATCGCTCGTCGCGCCGCTGCGGTATATGTAGATGCGCCTGCCCATCGAGGCTCCTAGCGCTCCTTTGGATCATCCGACTCGTGATGATCGATCAGGCCGGAGATGTCGCCCTCATCCGGCTCTTCCTCGAGCACGACATCATCGGTCGGAGCGGGAATGAGAGCCTCTTCATTGGCGTCCTCGGTCGCCGCTACCTCGGGAACGGCATCCGGCTCAGGGGGGGGGAGCTTGAACCTTCTGCCGCGCCAGCCCGGCCGTGCGGTCCGCGTTCCGGCTTCAGCGTCGATCAGCGGAACGTCAGGTACGTACTGCGCCCCGCACGATGGACAGACAATCGGGTCCCGCAAGAGGTCGTAGAAGCGCGCTGCACATGCTTGGCAGATGCGTTTGGTGCCACGCAGGGCTTTAATCTCTCTGGAGATTTCAGTGATTTGGGTGACCTCGAAGGTCTTGTTGCCGAGTCCAACCGCGCCGCGGGGGCCAAGCCCCGACGACGCATCTCAGTGCCCGCTCATGAGGGCTTTCAGCTAGGCTTTCTCGAGTTGCCCGGCCTGCTTGCCGCGGCCCTTCTTGTCGTCCTCGAGCGTGAAGCTCACTTTGTCACCCTCGTTGAGCATGGCGAGCCCTGCGCGCTCGACGGCCGTCGCATGCACGAAGACATCCTTGGAGCCGTCGTCCGGGGTGATGAAGCCGAAGCCCTTGGCGCTGTTGAAGAACTTGACCGTACCGGTGAGTCTCATGATCGGAAACCTTTCCCGTTGTGCGTGAAGGGCCGGTCATGAATGGACCCACGCTCGGCCCAGACAACTCAGGATCGGGAAAGGGGCTCGGCCGGCGGCGGCCAGCATCTAACCAAGAAGTGAGCACACGGCCCCGCGTGGACCGCACCGACCTCCCAGATATGGACCTTGCCGGACCGAAATACAAGAAAAAGCCCACGAGCATCGCAAGTCAGCCTCTTCCTCGGTCCGCGGCGCGCAGCTTATTGGTGGAGCACCGCAGGGCGCGCAGCTGGCGAAATGAGATCATTCTCCCGCGCTCCTCGTCCCACAGCGCGAAGCGGACGCAGCGCAAGCTCTGGGGCAGCGTTATGCGTCCCACATCCTTTAGCACCGGATAGTCGCGCAAGACGCCGGACAGGCGATAGCAGGGTATGCGGCTGCACATGTGGTGCACATGGTGGACACCGATGTTGGCGGTGAACCAGCGCAGGACGGACGGCAGATCATAGTGCGAGCTGCCATGCAGCGCCGCTTCGGGCATGGTCCAGGTGCCGGTCCTGGCCCAGAAGGTCTCTTCGAACTGGTGCTGGACGTAGAACAGCCAGACCCCGGCCGACGCGGCAAGCAGCACGATCGGCATGTGCACGAGCAGGAAGGGCCGCACGCCGACCAGCCACATGGCGGCAACGAGGAGCGCGGCGATGGCAGCGTTGGTTGCCATCGGGCTCACCCAGGGGCGCCAGCGCCTGAACACTTCGCCGGCCGGATATCTGTGTCGCACGAGAAAGAGGTAAGCCGGCCCCAGGCCGAACATCACCAGGGGGTGACGGTAGAGGCGATAGCCAACGCGCCGCAACCGCGAGGCCGCGAGATACTCGCCGACGGTGAGCGTGGCAACGTCGCCGATGCCGCGGCGATCGAGGTTGCCCGAGCTGCCGTGGTGCACCGCGTGGCTGCGTCGCCAATGATCGTAGGGGGTCAGCGTCAGCACGCCGATGATGCGGCCGATCCAGTCGTTCGCCAGCCTATGGCGGAAGAATGAGCCGTGTCCGCAATCGTGCTGGATCATGAAGAGCCGCACCAGGAAGCCGGCAGCCGGCACCGCCACGGCGAGGCTGAGCCAGTAGCTCCAGTGCAGGCACGCCCACGCGGCAATCCAGAGCAGAAAGAACGGAACGGCGGTGACGAGGATCTCGAACGCGCTGCGCATGGGGCTCGGTGCACGGTATCGGTTCAGAATCGGCAACCAGTCTCGTGCAGAGGGAGCGCCGCGCGCTGTTTCGACCTTCAAGACGTCCGCCTATCTTCCGGGACTCGAGCCATACCGGCTCATTCAGGCACACTTGGTGTGCTCGCGCACCTCTCAATAGCTTATAGCAAGGTCGCCGAGCGCCTTCGAGCAGCCCCGGCGCGCCGCCGACCGCCGCGACCGGCCCTCGGGCCGGGTGCCGAGGCTCCCTCTCACCGGCCGTGCCCCCGCCGCCGGTGTCCCCTGGCTGCGGCGGGCGTGCCTCATTTTCTTGTGCGAGAGCGCGCCGGAGAGGGTCGCCTGATGCCCGCCGCGGGATCAAAGGTACTCGGGGTCGGGCAGAGCGAAGTGGCCGCTCTGGGCCTTGGGCGGGCTTCTGCCGGGTTGTGGGTCCCACGTTTTCGCTGGCTGGCGCAAGCTCGGCACTGCCAATCGTCGTGCGGGACGAACGCCTTTTCTGGTTGAACTTCGGCGAGAGGAGGACCGTCGCATCCTGGCACAGCCCGCGTTCCCTGCGTTGCAACGATTCCGTCCGACCCTGGTTGGATTCCAACAAAAGGTTGTCGCAAACCCATCCGCGGCCGACTTTGGTTGCCTCTTCCATCGGTCCACCCCGGTGTCAACGAATGCAAGGAGAGCGGATACGTGCTGCAGGTGCGTCAAGTCAACGGCCCGCTCCAGTTCTCTTTGTGGCACGTCGCGACTGGCGCTTTGGCTGCTCTCGGACGGTCGCCAAGGTGCGCTGGCGCAGCGGCCGATCCATCTTATACAGAAGCAGATGATTGCCGCAGTCAGGCGATGCTCGAAATTGGGCGCACCGGCTCAGGTTCGAAGCCGGGTCCAACTGCGCATCGGGACGTTGACTGGCGCAGCCAGCCGGGAGAAGGGAGCGGGATCTCGAGACAGGTGGCTGTCCGGATCGCGAGATGCCGTCCAATTGCAGGTGGCAGGCGGGAGAGGTGACGACATGATCACGGTCTTCGGCTCTATCGGCATGGACCTGCTGTTCGCCTTGCCGCACTTGCCGGCCGTCGGCGAGACCGTGCTGACGCCGGCTTGCACGATGGCCATGGGCGGCAAAGGCGCCAACCAGGCCGTGGCAGCCGCACGCGACGGTGGCAGGGTGCGTTTCGTCGGCAGTGCAGGCGCGGACAGTTTCGGCAGCGAGGCGCGATCGCTGCTCGGGGCCGAAGGCATCGATCTGGCCGGCCTCGCGACCGTCGATGCGGCGACCTGCGTGGCTTCGGTCCATTTTGACACGCAAGGACGCAATCAGATCGCGGTTGCCTCGGGAGCCAATCTTTTGGCGAGAGCCGATGCGCTGCGCCCGGAGTTTCTCGCATCCGGCGATTGGCTGGTGCTGCAGATGGAGATTCCCAGTGGCGAGGTGTCCAAGGCCGTGGCGCTCGCCAAGGCGCGGAGCGCCCGCGTCATCCTCAATCTCGCGCCGGCTCTGCCGGTTGAGGAGGCGGTGCTGCGGCAGGTCGATGTGCTGGTCCTCAACGAGCACGAGGCTTCCCTGCTTTGTACGCAGATAGGCCAGGCATCCGGTGCACCCGCCAAGCTTGCGGGCCCCCTCTCGAAGCTGCTCGGCACCACCGTGATCGTAACGCTGGGACCGGACGGCGCTGTTGGCGCAAAGGGTGACCAGACCTGGCAAGTCCCGTCCATGCCGGTGAAGGCCGTCGACACGACCGGAGCCGGCGACTGCTTCGTTGGCGTGCTGGCGGCGGCCATGGATCGCGGATTGGAGCTGCAGCCTGCCATGCGGCGAGCGTGTGTGGCGGCGAGTATGGCGTGTACGCGGGTCGGTGCCGCACCGAGCTTCCCGGCCGGACTGGCAATCGATTCGATGCTGGATAAACCTCAATGGCAAAGCGGAAAATCCTGATCGACTGCGACCCCGGTCACGACGATGCGGTCGCGCTGCTGTTTGCGGCGCGGCATCTCGATCTCGTCGGTGTCACGACCGTGCATGGCAACAACAGCCTCGAGAACACCACGCGCAACGCGCTGGCCGTGCTCGAGCTGGGTCAAATCGAGGCGCCGCTGGCACGCGGTTGCGCCGAGCCGCTGGCGATGCCGAACGCGGGCACAGCCGAGGTGCACGGCTCGACCGGCCTCGACGGCGTCACGCTGCCCGCGCCGAGCCGGCGACCCATCGAAACGCACGCCGTCGACTTCATCATCGAGACGGCATCGCGTCACCGGGGCGAGCTGGTGCTGGCGACGATCGGACCGGAGACGAACATCGCGCTAGCCCTGCGCCGCGAGCCGCGCCTGAAGCACTGGCTCGCCGAGATCGCCGTCATGGGCGGGTCGACCGGCAACGGCAACGTCACGGCAGCTGCGGAGTGGAATATTCACTGCGATCCAGAAGCCGCCTGGGCGGTCTTCACCAGCGGCATCCCCATCCGCATGGTAGGGCTGAACATCACCCGAATGACAGGCCTCGAGCAGACCGACATCGACCGGCTGCGTGGATCGGGCCGCAAGGTGGCCGGCGTGATTGGCGGCTTGCTCGAATTCTACCTGGCCAATCAGCGTCAGCGCGCCGGCATCACCATCGCCCCGATGCACGACGTCTGCGCCGTGCTGCCCTACGCCTGTCCCGGGTTGATCGAATATGCGCATACCCGCGTCGAGATCGAGCTGAGAGGAACGCACACGCGCGGTATGACGCTTTGCGACTTGCGGCCGGCGGCGCTGGCTGCGGACCCGAAGCGAACACCGCCACCAAATGCACAAGTCGCCATCGAGGCCCGCAGCCGCGATATTGTCGAGCGGGTCATTGAGACACTTCTGTCCTATCCCTGAGACGCGGGTGGTCATGGACGGACCAAAGCGCCCGCCAACGTGGTCTCCGATGTCCAGTTGCGTTTCGCCTGCATCAGCCGCCCTGCCGCTCCAGGCGTCGGTCTAGACACTCTCCCTTCCGCTCACTCTGGTTTTTCCGGATGGCCCGGGAGCGCAGGCCGTGACCAAGTTTGGCGCCTGCGCGCTCGCATCGTGCCGCCGCCGCGGCGACGCCGGGAAGAACGCTGCGGTGACAAGGGCCCGTTCTGCATGGCTCCGCTGGTCGATCCGCGTTCCGGTGATATCGAGGACGACGCATCCAGTACGAAGCGGAGGTCGCTGCTCGGCATCGCCGGCAGTCTGCTGACCGAGATCAGCCTGCCCAAGTTGTTGACGGCTTGGCTGTTGCTGATCGTACTGCCGGGCGTTCTTCTCGGCGTCGCTCCCCTGGTTGCCTCAGGGTGGCTGGCAACCTTGTCCGGGAGGGTCTCTGCACCGCTCGACGGAATCTGGCCGCTGCTGCTGTTCGCGCTCCTCGCCCTGCTGGGTTGGATCGGCGGGCGACACCTCTTGCGGGCGGCCGAGCAGGGCTTCTGGTCCCTCAATGCCTTGGCGCTTCAGCCGGGCTATGCCCTTTGCCGCGAGGTCCTTCGGCACCTGGGCGCACACTTCCTGGCGCCTCGGCTCGGTGCTCGGGGCCGCATGCGTCTGGGTGCGGCAACTGCGGCCGGTGCCGGCCTCATTCTTTGCGGCGTCGCGCTGAGCGTCGTGCTGCTGGCGTGGCCGGCCTCCCGCTGGATCGGTGGCATCGCGGACCTGGCCGCACCGCTGCGGCTGGTGGTGCCGGCGCTGGCCAACGCCGTCGTCATCTTGGGCAGCTACCTGGCGGCAGCGTCCCTCTTCTGGGGCATCGCCGACGCCCTGATGGATCAGCCGCGCGATCTTGCGGCATTCGACCGACAGCCGGGCGATGGTCGATCGTGGCGCATTGCCCACCTGTCGGACCTGCATGTCGTCGGCGAGCGCTACGGCTTCCGCATCGAGAGCGGGCGGTACGGCCCGCGCGGCAACGAGCGGCTGAGGCGTGTGCTGGCACGCCTCGATGCCATTCACGCGGATAGGCCCATCGATATCGTCCTCGTCACCGGCGATGCAACCGACGCCGGCCGGTCGACCGAGTGGGCCGAGCTCTTCGACGTGCTTGCCCGCCATCCGGAACTGGCACGGCGGGTCCTGTTGTTGCCCGGCAATCACGACCTCAACATTGTCGATCGGTCCAACCCGGCCCGCCTCGATCTGCCGCTCAGCCCCGGCCTGCGGCTGCGCCAGATGCGCACCCTTTCTGCCATCGCTGCGCTGCAAGGAGAGAGAGTCCATCTCGTCGATCCGGCGACAGGGCGGCTCGGCGACACGCTCTCAGCCGCCTTGTCGCCCCACCGTTCCGCGATTGCGTCGTTCGCCGACACGGGGACCTTGCGCCTTTCGGCAAGACTTGCGCGCATCTGGGCCGACGCGTTCCCGATGGTGCTGCCCCCGGAAACTGAGGACGGGCTGGGCGTCATGCTCGTCAACTCCACCGCGGAGGCGCATTTCTCCTTCACCAACGCCCTGGGGCTCGTCCCGGCCGCCGAAGCGAAGGGGCTGGCTGCGGCTGCCCGGCAGTTTCCACAAGCGCGATGGATCGTGGCCCTGCATCACCACCTTGTCGAATACCCCACGCCCGCCGCCACCTTCTCGGAGCGGATCGGAACGGCACTGGTCAACGGCACCTGGTTCGTGCGTCAGCTCCAGAGGCTGGGCGAACGCGCTGTGACGATGCACGGACACCGCCACATCGACTGGATCGGCGAGTGCGGCAACGTGCGCATCGTATCCGCACCATCGCCCGTTATGGAGGCGACCGACAGCGAGACGACCTGCTTTTACATCCACACGTTGGCTGCCGGATCCGGAGGCAAACTCTGTCTGCTGACACCCGAGCGTATCGATATCGTGGGCCCTCGCCCAGAGCGCGAGGGAGACCCGCGGCACCGCGGCAGGAGGAGGTTTCATGCCAGCACAGACCACTGATCCCTTCCTCCTGGAGGATCTCGAGGACGCCGGCAGGACGAAGGAGCTCGCGGCAAGCGATCTAACTGCGCTGCAAGCCGTCGCCAGCTGGACCAAGACTTTCGTGGCCAGACCTCACAACGATCTCGGCCGCCCTGGGCCCGTGTGTCCCTTCGTGCCTACGGCCTTGGAACGTAAGACACTTTGGCTCTCTCCCGCGCGGGTTGCGGACCGGGGCGTGCCGCAGATTGTTCAGCTCATAAGCGGTTACAAGAAACTGTTCCTGAACGCTCCTCAACCCATTGATGGCGACGACGCGGACTACAAATCAATCGTCGTTGTTTTCACCGATTTGCCGGGGGATCGCGCAAAGGGTCTCTTTGACGAGGTCCTCCAGCAACTTGCAGTTCCATCTTACGTGCAAGATGGACTGGTACTGGGAGGGTTCTATGGAAGCAGCATGGGGTCTGCGTTGTACAACCCAGGCTTTCGACCATTCACGGCACCCGTACCGTTTCTGCTGATGAGGCGTGCGGTCATCAGCGACTGGAAGTTCTTTTTGGACAAGGAGGACTGGCTCAACTTCTGGGCGCGCCGCTATGGAGAGGCCGGTGTCCAGGCTCTTGCCGACGAGCTGCGCCGCTTGCCGTGGCGCGCGAGGCGCGACTAGCCCAGGTGTGGCCGCCCTTTGCTGTCGCCTTGCATGGAGTCTTCGAGGACGGCGTCAGGCAAATTTCACCCGCGGCCCAGGTGACTGCTTGTCTCCCATCGGCGCGGCGGAAGGCGTCGTCGTGCAGGCGTCCGAGAAGCCTGCACATTGAAGGGCATGTCGAGTTGATGAGAAGGTTCCCGTCAGGCTGCGCGGCCCGGCACGTTCACCGGGAACCTTTTACTCCAATGGCCCATCCAAAAGGCGGTCAAACAAGACCCGGAAGCCCGTTCCAAGGAGGTAACCATGGCACAGGCTGTTTGGACTGCCATCACAGGACGAAGCGTGGTTGCAGGGCTGACCATGACGGTCGCCCTCGTAGGCGCCTTGTTCGCGGCGGACGCCGCATACGCGCAGGCTAAGGAAACTGCGCCCGAGAAAAGCTTGTACGAGCGGCTGGGCGGCGTCTTCGCCATCGCCGCGGTGGTCGATCACTTCAGCGATGCCATCGTGAAGAACCCCATTGTCGGCCAGAAGTCCAAGAACCGGCAGCTGCGGGAGTGGCACACCAAGACCCTGGGAAGGCTGCCTGGCCTGAAGTTCATGCGTACGCTGTGGGTCTGCAACGTTTCGGGTGGACCCTTCCAGTTCATGGCCACCAAGCCGGGCACGACGCCGCTCGGCCTTGAAGAAGCCCATCGAGACCTCCGCATCTCCCCCGCTGAGTTCGACGAGGTGGCAGCAGAACTCGGGCGAACCCTCGATTTCTTCAAGGTACCGAAGCGCGAGAGGGACGAAGTCCTGGCAGCCTTCGCGGCCCACAAGGACGAGGTCACCGCAGGTTACGTGGCGGCCAACAAGCGCCGCTGACTCTTTTCTGGTTCCCATTCCAGTTCCTCGGACGCCCCCTGGCCGACACCAGGAGGCGTCCCCCTGGGCCACCTGCAAGCGGTGCGTCGGCATCGGTGGCCCATGCCGAGTTTTTCGCGCAGGACCCTGCAGGCCTCGAAGGACGGGGCCGCGGCATCAGGCGCGATTGCAGGCGCTCTCCGCCCCCGGGGTACTTTCGTAGCGACGCGGGCCGCCCCTCACCGCCGCCGGATGAGCCACTGGCATATGCGAAGCCCGTTCGGGCAGTGCCATCGATGGCTGCGCTCGGCAAGCGGAGCGAATTCTCCGGCCTCCGGGCGCATTTCGGGTTTGCTCGGGTGGTGCTGGCCAACGGGACTTTGGTTCGAAGGCGCCGCGGCCTGCCGGGGCCTGGACATCCCCTAGGCTTGTTTCGCCGCCACGACGTCGATTGGCTTCCGGCTGCGGCGCGGGTCGCGCTCTCGGCTCGCCGTGGCATGTGCCCACCTGAGCTGCGTGTAGTCGAACGTCTCCTCGATCGTCGGCTTGACGACCCTGAAGTATGGCGAGAGGTCGAAGTCGGCGGGCGTGTAGAGGCTGTGGTGGCGGATGTGCAGGATCGCCTGGCGCTGGAATTCGGTCATGCCCCGCATCCCGGCCGCGATGCGCTCTACTCTCGGCAGGATCGGATATCGCACATGCTGGAACGCGGCCGCTATGAGGGTGGAGCAGATGGCCCTCGTCGGCTCGCCGGAACCCAATGCAATCATGCGCCTGCGCCAGCGCGAGGGCACTGGCGGTGTCGGCAGCAGGTAGCGCGCGAGGTCGACGACATTGCGCATGTCGTACCGCGTGCCGAGGTGTGACACCATGTAGGCGATAACGGCTTCGCGGTCGGTGTCGGTAAGCCCGACCGGCCGGCAGATGCGCGTGTGAAAGCCGTCGTACTTGGAAAGCGGTACGGCCACGCACCCCTCGCCCAGATTGACCTCTATCAGCGTATCGGCTTCCGTTTCCGAGCCCCCGAGCGCATTGCCGACGTAAAGCGCGGCATGCGACCAGGTCGATTGCGTCAGGTATTTGATCGCGGTCGAAAGCCGGTTGCTGCCCGAGACCAGGAGCACGTCTGCCCGGCGCAGCGCGCGCCTGAGGGCGGCCGGGTCCGACGGTACGAAGGGTGCTTCGCCGGGAGCCTCTCGTCTCAGCCAGGCGCCGAGTCTTCGGCCGAACCAGTCCAGGCAGGTGTCGAAAGCGGTCATTGGCTCGGCCACCGTGCAGTGCGGCTAAACGTCGATGTCGTGGCGGGCTTTCGCCAGCGTCCGGGAGTCGACTATCGACCCTTCGATGGCGTCGAGAGCTGCAGCCGCGCCAGCACCTTGTCCGTGGTCTGTGTGCAGCGTTTGCCGTCGAACGGGAAGGTCTCCGTCAAAGTCGATGCAAGCTGCTGGTCCAGAGCCTCGCGCAAGAGCCGTCGCGCTCTGTGCAGCCTGGTCCTTACCGTTGCCGGCTCGATGTCCAGGAAATCGGCGGTCTCCTCGACGCTCATTTCTTCGATGTCGCGCATCACAAACACCGTCCGGAAAGCTTCCGGCAGTTCGTCGATCGCGCCCTCGATGAGACGGCGGATCTGCTGTTGCGCGGCGGCGCGCTCCGGGTCGGTACCTGGTTGCATGGTGGGAAACGGGATGATGTTCGCCGGCCCGGCGGCCTCCGCATCGAGCACTGTCAGGTCGACCGTTGGCCGTCGCTGCCGCAGCCGTCCGAGAGCCTCGTTGAGGGTGATGCGCGTGAGCCAGGTGGTCAGGCTGGAGTCGCCGCGAAACGTGCCGAGGCTGCCAAAGGCGCGAACGTAGGCTTCCTGCACCACGTCTTCGGCTTCGCTGTCGTCCGCCAGGACAGAGCGGGCGACGCGGTAGAGCCGCCGGTTGTTGCGCTGCATGAGGGTGCGGAAGGCGTCGCCGTTGCCCCGGCGCGCCAGTTCCACCAGCTGAGCATCGTCGAGCGCTTCCAGACGGCTGGGCTGTATGGCCTCTCGTCCCTGCATTGGCTTTACCTCTATTGGGTCCATCCATTGGATGCGCTCTAGAGGGAAAGGTTCCCGGAGCGCGCCGATCCGTGAAGGCCGATCGCCGACATGAACTCCTGGCGCGTTTCCGGTCGGTCGCGGAACGCACCCAGCATTCGGCTCGTGACAAGGGTGGCAGACATCTCGCGGACGCCTCGGCTCCTCACGCATCCGTGATCGGCCTCGATGACGACGGCGACACCCTGCGGTCCCAGCACCCTGTCCAATGTGTTGGCGATCGCCGCCGTCAGTCTCTCCTGGATTTGCAGGCGCCTGGCATAAGCCTGCACCAGACGCGCCAGCTTCGAGATGCCCACCACCCTGGTGCGCGGCAGGTATCCGACATGAGCGCGTCCTGTTATCGGCGCCATGTGGTGCTCGCAGTGGGACACAAAGCGGATGTCGCGCATGACAACCATCTCGTCGTAGCCGTCGACCTCCTCGAAGGTACGCGCCAGGTGGGCGCCCGGGTCCTCGCCATAGCCGGCGAACCACTGCTCGTAGGCCCGCACGACACGGGCCGGCGTATCTTTCAGCCCTTCCCGCCCGGGGTCGTCGCCGGCCCAGCGGATGAGGGTGCTGACGGCCGCTTCCGCTTCGGCGCGGGTCGGACGCAACACCACGCCGGCCGGTGCACCAACAAGGGTGCGACTGGAGGTTCGCGCATCGATCTTTACCAGCGTATTCATAAACCGCCTCATGCCTTGAAGTCACGCTTTTCCGCTTCACCAAGCGTTGGATGGATGCGCGGCAAAAAGGTTCCCATGTGCGCCGCCGCAACCCCGATCGCGGCCGAGCGCGTGTTGACGGGGACCTTCTTCCCCTCGCCGCATCCGACTTTTGCAGTCCCCAAGTCCGCTCGATGGAGAGTCGTATGGACACTGGAGGCCGCCATGCCCGTTGACGACCGCGGGACAATCGGAAAGCGGACGCAGGACCGCGGCACTGCTGGCCCGCGACTGCGAAGTCAATGTGATGTGACGCGAAAGCGGCCTATGGAGCACATCCTGGGTCTGTAGCTGGGGGAGTTCGTTCCCTCGCTGCACGGCCAGCATGGAGCTGATTTCCCGTCCCGAGGACCATGGCAAGCGCCATTGCGCAGACCTTGCGGTCACCGGCATTTTGGTGCGGTCGCGCACAGCAATCGCGGAGTTGAGCCGGAAGCTTGGAGCGGCGCCTCACCCGGCGGGTGCGGCTCACGTCTCAGGAACCCGCAAGTAAAGCCAAGGAGGAAAGGCGCCGATGAACACCCAGGTCGATACGCGCGCGCTGGTGGCTGCGGCCGGAGACGCCGTCGTGGCGTGCGATGCGCGCGGTACCGTCACGCTGTGGAATCCCGCGGCCGAGCGGATGTTCGGCTACACGGAAGAGGAGGCCCTCGGCCAGTCGCTCGACATCATCATCCCGGAACGTCTGCGCAAGCGTCATTGGGACGGATACTTCAAGACCATGGAGACGGGTGTCACGCGCTACGGCCACGACGTGCTGCGCGTACCCGCAATCGACAAGGCGCAGCGAGCACTGTCCATTGCCTTCACGGTGGCATTGCTCCGCGCCGGCGACGGCAAGGTGGAGTCGATCGTCGCGATCATACGCGACGAGACCCGCCGCTTCGAGGAGGATCGGGCGCTGAGGAGGCGGCTCGCGGAGCTGGAGGCCAAAGTGAAACCGTAGGTGTCAGACCCGGAGGGCTCCCGCAGGGTCTGCACCGCCCGCCTCACGCCTTCGGCCTTACGCCGCCGAAGCGCTCGGTCAGATCGGCGGCGGCGCGCTTGACGAGCGGGCCGAGCTCGCCGAGACGCTCGTCGGTGATGCGCACCGTCGGACCGGAGACGGAGATCGCACCCACGGCCTCGCCGTGCTCGTTGAACACCGGGGCACCGACGCAGCGCATGCCGTCGGCGCGCTCCTCGTTGTCGATGGCCCAGCCGCGCTTGCGGGTGGCGGCAAGGTCGGCGAGGAGCACACTGGGATCGACGATGGTGCGCTCGGTGAACCGCTCGATGCCGACGCGCTGCAGGGCCTCCGTCACGGCCTTCTCCGGCAGGGTCGACATGATCGCCTTGCCGAGGCTCGAGGCATGCAGCGCGCCATGCGAGCCAGGGCGATGGAACGCGCGGATGGAGCGATGGCATTCGACCTGGGCGACGAACACGACATAACCGTCGTTCTCGATACCCATGCTCGCTGTCTCGCCGCTCGTGCGCATCAGCTCGCGCAGCGTCCGGCGGCCGACATCGACGATCCTGCGATTGCGAAGGAACGCAGTGCCGACCTTGAACGCCTTCACGCCGATCAGGTGGTTGCCGCGCGCGTCACACATCACGAAGCCCGCCGCCTTCAAGGTCGCCAAAATGCGATGCGCTGTCGAGGGGGCGATGCCGGCGCGCTGGGCAATGCCCGTCAGCGACAGCCCCTCCGACTGCGCAACGATGGAGAGCAGTGCAAGGCCGCGGTCGAGCGCCTGGATCGAGCCCCCCTGTGCGTGACCCGCCGGCTCGTCGTCGGGAAGCTTGCCGTCCTCTGCGAGGCTCGTGTGTCTCGGGCGTCCTGGCATGGTTGGTCTCATACGATTGGTCGCTCTGCGACGCTGGCCAGCCGCCTCGCGGCAGGTCAACTGCGCAATCAGGCATCATCCTATGCATTTTGGAAATGTGTACTGATCTGTTACCATATCATGACCATATCACATTGAAATAGCTGCTTTAGTTTGGCGTCTAGCCATGTGCGACAAAAATGGAAATGGTTTCCATAACCATTCAGGCATATGGTATACCAGTCACCGGCAAGGGTTTATGTTTGCGCAGGAGCTTGCGATGTCGGTCTCGCTGAAGCCTTACCAGCCTGCGCCAGTTGAGTTCTTCTCCGCGGGCCTCGAGACCACAGACGCCGTGCTGGCCGGCGCCATCGGCCGCGAGGTGCGCCGGCAGCAGACCGAGATCGAGCTGATCGCCTCGGAGAACATCGTCAGCCGGGCTGTGCTGGAGGCGGCGGGCTCCGCGCTCACCAACAAGTATGCGGAAGGCTATCCTGGCCGGCGCTACTACGGCGGCTGCCAGCATGTCGACGAGGTGGAGACGCTCGCAATCGAACGGGCGAAGCAGCTCTTCCATTGCGGCTTCGCCAACGTGCAGCCGAGCTCGGGGAGCCAGGCCAATCAGGCGGTGCTGCTGGCGCTGGCGAAGCCCGGCGACACTATCGTCGGCCTCTCGCTCGCCGCCGGCGGGCACCTGACGCACGGCGCCCCGCCCAACCTCTCGGGCAAGTGGTTCGACGTGAGGCCCTACGGGGTCTCGGCCGAGACCCAGCGCATAGACTACGACGCGCTGGCGAGGCTGGTGCGTGAGTGCAAGCCGCGCATCCTCATCGCCGGCGGCTCGGCCTATCCACGCCAGATCGATTTCGCCCGCATGCGCGCGATCGCCGACGAGGCCGGCGCGTTCCTGATGGTCGACATGGCGCACGTCGCGGGATTGGTAGCCGGCGGCGTGCACCCGAGCCCGCTTCCACACGCGCATGTCGTGACCACGACGACCCACAAGACCCTGCGCGGCCCACGCGGCGGCATGGTGCTGACGAACGACCCGGAGATCGCGAGGAAGATCGACTCGGCGGTGTTTCCAGGGCTGCAAGGCGGCCCGCTCATGCATATCGTTGCCGGCAAGGCGGCGGCCTTGGCGGAGGCCCTGCGCCCGCAATTCAAGCCTTACGCCCGCAACGTCGTCGACAACTGCCAGGCCATGGGCGAGGTGCTGCGCGATGGCGGCTACGACCTCGTCACCGGCGGCACCGATACGCATCTGGTGCTACTCGACCTGCGGCCGAAGAGGCTCACAGGCAATATCGCCGAGAAGGCGCTCGGCCGCGCGCGCATCACCTGCAACAAGAACGGCGTGCCGTTCGATCCGGAGAAGCCGACGGTCACCTCTGGCCTGCGGTTGGGTTCGCCGGCCTGCACCACGCGTGGCTTCGGGGTCACGGAGTTCCGGGAGGTGGGTCGGCTCATCGTCGAGGTTCTGGATGGGCTTGCAAGTAACGGCGAGGCCGCCAATGAGGGCACCGAGGCGCGCGTGAAGGCGCAGGCGCTGGAGCTGTGCGCGCGCTTCCCAATCTATCCTCCCGCCTAGCGGCGGCTTCGGCACCAGCCGGACTCGCCGCACTTTTTTCGGACACACCCATCAGAACCCCGAGCAGGGAGAACAGCATGTCAGGCTTCCACGGTCTTTTCATTCCCGGTCCAACCAACATGCCGTTCGGCGTGCGCCAGGCGATGGACATCCCGCTCGAGGACCAGCGGGCGCCCGATTTTCCCGAGTTCACTCTGCCCCTGTTCCGCGACCTCAAGAGGGTGTTTCAGACCGAGAAGGGGCAGGTCTTCGTGTTCCCCGCCTCGGGCACCGGCGGCTGGGAGGCGGCCATCACCAACACGCTCTCGCCGGGCGACAAGGTGCTGATCGCGGTGATGGGGCAGTTCTCGCATCTGTGGGCCGATCTGTGCCGCCGGCACGGTCTCGAGGTGGATGCTGTCGAGGTGGAGTGGGGCGAGGGGGTGCCGCTCGCCATCGTCGAGCAGAAGCTCGAGGCCGACAGCGCGCACGCGATCAAGGCCGTCCTCGTGTGCCAGAACGAGACCACCACGGGCGTGACCAGCGACGTGGCCGGCGTGCGCCGTGCGCTGCACACGACGCGGCATCCCGCCCTGCTGATGGTCGACGGCGTCAGCTCGATCGCCAGCATCGACTTCCGCATGGACGAGTGGGGCGTCGACCTCGCCGTATCGGGCTCGCAGAAGGGCTTCATGCTGCCGACGGGCCTCGGCATCGTCGCTGCGAGCCCCAAGGCGCTGGAAGCGGCCAAGGCCGCCAAATGCCCGCGCTGCTTCTTCGACTTCGCCGACATGATCCGCACCAACAAGGACGGCTTCTTCCCGTATACGCCGGCGACGACCCTCCTGCGCGGCCTGCGCGCCTCCTTGGACATGCTGCTGGCCGAGGGGCTGGCGAACGTGTTCGCCCGCCACCGCCGCGTGGCCGAGGGCGTGCGTCTGGGTGTGGCGGCGTGGGGCCTGGCGCTGTGCGCCAAGGCGCCCAAGTGGCACTCCGACACCGTGTCGGCGATCTGCGTCCCCAAGGGTTGCAACAGCGACGACGTGGTGAAGATCGCCTTCCACCGCTACCGCATGTCCCTGGGCGTGGGGCTGAGCAAGGTGGCGGGGCGCGTGTTCCGCATCGGCCATATCGGCAATGTCAACGAGATCATGATCCTGCAGGCGCTCGCGGGCTGCGAGATGGCCTTGCGCGACGCCGGCGTTCCCGTAGCACCGGGGTCGGGTGTCGCCGCGGCGCAGGAGCATTTCCGCCGTACGGCACCACGCATGGAGCTTGCCAAGGTTGCCTGACACGGGAAGGTCCCGATGAAGGTCTGCATCTACGGCGCCGGTGCGATTGGCGGCTATCGGGCTGCAGGGCTTGCCCAAGTCGAGGCGGCGGGCTCCGGCGATGTCGCGTATCGGGCGCAGAAAGCGGCTTCAGCGGCGCAATCTCAGAGGTCGCGCATGTCACAGCTCCCGCACCATCCTGCCGGCACGCGCATCGTCGTCCTCGATCGCGGCACGTTCGGGCCGGCTGTCGAGCTGAGACGGCCCAGCTTCGCGCACGACTGGGCCGAGCACGACCGTACGGCTCCGGCCGACGTGATCCGGCGGCTGGACGGCGCCCATATCGCAATCACCAACAAGGTCCCCATCCGGCGCGCGCAGCTCGAGGAGCTTCCCGCGTTGAGGATGGTTGCGGTCGCCGCCACCGGCTACGACGTGATCGACATTGACGCCTGCCGGGAGCGCGGCATCGTCGTCTCCAACGTGAAGGGATATGCGGTCAACACCGTGCCGGAGCACACCTTCGCTCTGATCCTGGCACTGCGGCGCGGCATTGCCGTCTACCGCCAGGCGGTCATCGACGGCGCCTGGCAGCAGGCCAGCCAGTTCTGCTTCCATGCCTACCCCATTCGCGACCTCAACGGCTCGACCCTCGGCATCGTCGGCGAGGGCGCGATCGGGCAGGCGGTGGCGCGTCTCGGCCAGGCGTTCGGCATGCGCACGCTCTATGCCGCGCACAAGGGCGTGAGCGGGCTCGGGCCGCTCTATACGCCGTTCGACGAGGTGCTGGAGACGAGCGACGTCATCACGCTTCACAGCCCGCTGCTGCCGACGACGCGCGACATGATCCGGATGGCGGAGTTCCGCAAGATGAAGCGGCGGCCCCTGCTTATCAACACGGCGCGCGGGGGGCTGGTGGTGGAGAAAGACCTGGTTCAGGCCCTCGACGAGGGCCTCATCTCCGGGGCGGGTTTCGACTGCCTCACGGCAGAGCCTCCGCCGCCTAACCACCCCTTGCTGGCGATCCTCGGCCGGCCCAACGTCATCGTGACACCGCACGTCGGCTGGGCGAGCCAGGAGGCCATGCAGGAGTGCTGGTCGCAGGTGATCGGGCACATCGAATGCTTCCACAACGGCCAACCCTACGACATTGCGACCTGATCCGCCTTGCAGATCCTGCTGAGGAGCCTAGCTTCATGGTGCGCTTCCGATTGTCTGCACCCCGCGGCGTGTGCCGTCCTCGCGGCGCGTGACCGGGATCGGTAGCCTCCGCTCGAGACGGAGACCGCAATGGACCTGAGGAACCCTGCCGAGCCTGCAGACAAGGATCTCCCGCTCCGCGACGACATCCGGTTGCTCGGGAGGGTGCTCGGCGATACCGTGCGCAAACAGCAGGGCGAGGCGATCTTCGACATCGTCGAGCACGTGCGCCAGACCTCCATCCGCTTCCGACGCACCGAGGACGACGCGGCGCGGCGTGCGCTGGAGAGCACGCTCGACAACCTGTCGCACACTCAAGCTATCCATATCATCCGCGCCTACAGCTTCTTCTCGCACCTCGCCAATATCGCCGAGGATCAGCATCACATCAGGCGCACACGGGCGCATGCCCGCGCGGCCTCCGCGCCTCGCGAGGGCCGCATGGCGCATGCCCTGATGCGCGCCAGCGATGCCGGCGTCTCGGCCGATCGGCTCAGGGACTTCTTCACGTCGGCGTACATCGTTCCGGTGCTCACAGCCCATCCCACGGAGGTGCGGCGCAAGAGCACTATCGACCACGAGATGGAGATCGCGCAGCTGCTGGCCGAGCGCGACGTGACGCTGCGCACGCCCGAGGAGGAGGCCGCCGGCGAGGAGGCGTTGCGGCGCGCGGTGCTCACGCTCTGGCAGACCAATCTCCTGCGCTCGACCCACCTCACCGTCCTCGACGAGGTCGCCAACGGCATCTCGTACTACGATTACACGTTCCTGCGCGAGCTGCCGCGCCTCTACAGCGCCGTCGAGGACCTGCTGAGCGAGCGCGACCCGTCCTGGAACGGACAGGAGCTGCCCCGGTTCATGTCCATGGGGAGCTGGATCGGCGGCGACCGCGACGGCAATCCCTTCGTTACGGCGGATGTCCTGCGCCAGACCCTGCGCCTGCAGAGCAACCACGTGCTCGAGCACTATCTCGAGGAGCTGCATCAGCTGGGCGCAGAGCTGTCGCTCGACGGACGCCAGGTGGGGGTCTCCCACGAACTCGCCAAGCTCGCCGAAGCTTCTCCCGACCGCTCTCCGCATCGCCGGCACGAGCCTTATCGGCGTGCCATAACCGGCATCTATGCCCGGCTCGCAGCGACCGCCCAGACGCTCGACCAGCGCGAGCTGCCGCACCACGCCGTGGGCGAGGCGCCGCCTTACGCGCATGCCGAGGCCTTCCGGGCCGACCTCGACGTGCTGCATCACTCGTTGGCGGCCAACGGCTCGACCGGCCTGACGCGCGGCCGTCTGCGCAGCCTGCGCCGCGCGGCGCAAGTCTTCGGGCTGCATCTGGCCGGCGTCGACCTGCGCCAGGGCTCCGACGTGCACGAGCGCACGGTCGCCGAGCTGTTGGAGGCGGCCGCGCCCGGCAAGGGTTATCTGCAGCTGGCCGAGCCGGAGCGGCGTGCGGTGCTCCTGGAGGAGCTGGCGACGGCGCGCCCGCTCACCTCGCCGTTCGTCGGGTATTCTCAGGAGACAGCCGCGGAGCTGGCGATCGTACAGGCCGCGGCAGAGGCGCACCGCCGCTACGGAAAGGCCGCCATTCCCAGCTACGTGATCTCCAAGGCGGGCAGCCCCTCGGATGTGCTGGAGGTCTCCCTTCTGCTCAAGGAGGCGGGGCTGCTGCATCCTCGCGAGGGCACGCTCGATGTCAACGTCGTGCCCTTGTTCGAAACCATCGAGAACCTGCGCAGCTGCGGACGCATCATGGACGAGCTGCTGGCGTTGCCGCAGTACGTGCGCCTCATCGAGAGCCGCGGCCGCGTGCACGAGGTGATGCTCGGCTACTCCGACAGCAACAAGGACGGCGGGTATCTCACGTCGGGCTGGGAGCTCTACAAGGCCGAGATCCAGCTGATCGAGGTTTTCAAACGTCACGGCGTGAGGCTGCGCCTGTTTCATGGCCGCGGCGGCACCGTCGGCCGCGGGGGAGGCTCCGCCTATCACGCCATTCTCGCCCAACCCGGCGGCGCGGTGCAGGGCGGCATCAGAATCACGGAGCAGGGCGAGGTCATTGCCAGCAAGTACTCCAATCCCGAGGTGGGACGGCGCAACCTGGAGATCCTTGCGTCGGCGACGCTGGAAGCCACGTTGCTGCACGCCGGCCAGGCGGCGCCGCGCCCCGAGTATCTTGCGGCGATGGAGGAGCTCTCGGCCAGCGCCTACCGGGCCTATCGCGACCTCGTCTACGACACGCCGGGCTTCGAGCGCTATTTCTGGGAGTCGACGGTGATCGGCGAGATCGCCAGGCTCAACATCGGCAGCCGGCCCGCCTCGCGCAAGGCCTCGACGCGGATCGAGGATTTGCGCGCGATCCCCTGGGTGTTCAGCTGGGCGCAATGCCGGCTGATGCTGCCCGGCTGGTACGGCTTCGGCGCGGCCGTCACAGCGTGGCTTGCGGCGCATCCCCACGATGGCATGCGCCTGCTGAGGGACATGTACAAGGAGTGGCGGTTCTTCCGGGCGCTGCTGTCGAACATGGACATGGTGCTGGCCAAGAGCGACATCGCCATCGCCTCGCGCTATGCGGCGCTGGTGGGCGATACCGAGCTGCGCAGCAGCGTGTTCTCGCGTCTGCGCGCCGAGTGGCAGGAGACCATCGAGCTCCTTTTGGAGATCATGGAGCATGAGGCGCTGTTGGCGGACAACCCGCTCCTCGCGCGCTCGATCCGCCACCGGTTCCCCTACCTCGACCCGCTCAACCACATGCAGCTGGAGTTGCTGAAGCGCTACCGCGGCGGCGACAGCGACACGGCTGTCGTCGAAGGCATTCACCTCACCATCAACGGCATTGCCGCCGGCCTGCGCAACAGCGGATAGGAGACGGCCGCCGCGCTCTCGATCGACGCCCAAGCTCCAGGCGTTCCCGTCACGGATGCACAACGCATTTACCATATGTGCGGAGAGCCGTGCCCGCGCCAGGTGTCGCCCCCGACAGCACCGCAGCGTCGTCAAATTTGACCGACTATATGGCCGCAACCGGCGAATGCCGTGGCCCGCGTCTCCGGATTGCCGGGCGCAGCCACCACTACGGACTGAGGAGATCCAGACATGAGACGCGATCGGCGAGCCAAGATCGTTGCAACGCTCGGGCCGGCAAGCTCGGACCCGACCAGGATCCGGCAGCTCTTCGATGCCGGCGTCGACGTGTTCCGGCTCAACTTCAGTCACGGCGTCCACGAGGACCACGCGGCGCGCTTTCACGCGATCCGGGCCATCGAGCGGGAGGTCGGCCGTCCGATCGCCGTGCTGCAGGACCTGCAGGGCCCCAAGATCCGCATCGGCACGCTGGCGCGCGGCAAGGAGATGCTGGAGCCCGGCGTCGTCGTCCGTTTCGACAGCGACGCAGGTGCGGGCGGCAATGGACGCGTGCCGCTCCTGCATCCGGAGGTGCATGCAGCCATTGCGCCCCGTCACCAGCTGCTGATCAACGATGGTCAGGTGCGGCTCGAGGTGGTCTCGTGCGGGACCTCGCATTTCGATGCACGCGTCGTGGTCGGCGGAGAGATCAGCGACCGCAAAGGCGTCAATCTGCCGGATACGCTGCTCCAGCTCTCGCCGATCACGCCCAAGGACCGCGCCGATCTCGAGTTCGGTCTCGCCCTCGGCGTGGATCTCGTCGCGCTCTCGTTCGTGCAACAGCCCTCCGACGTGCTCGAGGGTCGTAGCCTGATCGGCGACCGCGCCGGTCTGATGGTCAAGATCGAGAAGCCGGCGGCATTGAAGCGCATCCGCGAGATCGTGCAGCTCGCCGACTCCGTGATGGTGGCGCGCGGCGACCTGGGCGTCGAGATCCCCGCAGAGCATGTCCCCGGCTGGCAGAAGGACATTGTGCGCGAGTGCCGGACCGCCGGCAAGCCTGTGATCATCGCCACCCAGATGCTGGAGTCGATGATCAACTCGCCTACGCCCACGCGCGCAGAGGCGTCGGACGTTGCCACCGGCGTCTTCGACGGCGCCGATGCAGTGATGCTTTCGGCCGAGTCCGCGTCCGGCAGATATCCGGTGGAGGCCGTCGCCATGATGGACCGCATCATCGCGCACACCGAGAGCCACGGCTCCTACCGTCCGATCCTTCATGCGCTGGAGTCGAGCGGCGAGCCGACCGTCGCGCATGCGGTGGCAGCCTCCGCAACAACGCTCGCGGCCAGCATCCGGGCGGCGGCCATGGTTGCCTTCACCGACAGCGGCAACACCGCCACGCGTGTGGCGCGCGAGCGCTCCCGCGTGCCGATCGTCGGCGTCACTCCGGACGAGCGCACCGCGCGGCGGATGGCGTTGCTCTGGGGCGTGCACAGCGTCAAGTCGGCGAACATCGCGAGCTTTGCCGAGATGGTCGAGCAGGCCGTGCGCCATGCGCAGGAGGAGGGCTTCGCCGGTAAGGGGCAGAACATCGTGGTGATCGCCGGCATTCCGTTCGGCCAGTCGGGTACAACCAACAATATTCGCGTGCTGGCGGTCTAGCCCCAGACCACGGACGGTCCCCGAGAGCTCCACTCGACTGCGGCTCCGGGCCCACCCGGACAAGCTCGGCGTGCAGCCAATCCGTCAGATCAGATATCGTTTGGACTTTTGCTCGACGAACATCCCCACAATGCGGGAGCGGCGGCCTTTGCGGTCCGCCTCGGGGCGGCATCGATCCGATCCTGTCGAGGCATCTCTCATGGATGCGGGCAGGCCCAAGTTGCCGGGCGCGCCAGGCAAGCGGAGCCATTTCGTAACCTCGGGCCGGGCGCGAGCATGACCAGGGCGCGAGAGAAGCGCATATGCCTCGGGCTAGGCATTCCCCAGAGGGCTTGCCAGGGCGGCCCCGCCGACCGACGGCAGCCCAAGGGATCACGACCGTAGAAAGCGAGGAACCATCTTGGCCCCCTTGGCGACCACACCACGAGAACGCGTCCTCATTGACCTGGCGCTGCAGGGCGGCGGAGCCCATGGTGCCTTCACGTGGGGCGTGCTCGATCAGCTCCTGGAGGAGCCGTGGCTGCAAATCGATGGAATCTCGGGCACCTCGGCGGGCGCAATGAATGCCGCCATTCTCGTGCATGGGTTCATACAAGACGGCGCGGAGGGGGCTCGCATGGCCCTCGCGGCGTTTTGGCGAAGGGTCTCGAATGCGGCGCTCCTCAGCCCCTTCCGGCGCACGGCACTCGATGTCCTTCTTGGCCGTTGGAGCCTCGACGGCTCGCCGCTGTTCGTGGCGGCCGACATGATGGCGCGCGTGCTCTCGCCTTACGATCTCAATCCGGCGGGCACCAATCCTCTGCGCGGCGTCCTCGAGGAGTCCATCGACTTCGCCCACCTCTCGGACGGGCGCATCAAGGTGTTTGTCACCGCAACCAATGTCCGGACCGGACGAGGTCGTGTGTTCCGCAACCATGAGCTCAATCCCGACGTGCTGCTCGCGTCGGCGTGCCTGCCCACGCTGTTCCAGGCCGTCGAGATCGATGGCGAGCCGTACTGGGACGGCGGCTACGCCGGAAACCCGACCATCACGCCGCTCGTGCGCGAGTGCCAGTCGCAGGACACGATCCTCGTCCAGATCAATCCCATCGAGCGGCAGGGCACGCCCCGCTCGGCCCGCGACATCCTCAACCGCGTCAATGAAATCTCCTTCAATGCTGTGCTGCTGAAAGAGCTTCGCATGATTGCTCTGTTGAGAGGCGTCGCCCAACCGTCTGACGAGGAGGGCGCGCGCTGGGCAGGGATGCGCGTTCACCGCATCGCCAGCGAGGTGATGGTGGACCTCGGCTACTCCTCCAAACTGAACGCGGAGTGGGACTTCCTCACCATGCTCCGCGACGAAGGCCGCAAGGCCGCCGAGACGTTCCTCCGGCGGCATTGCCACGACCTCGGCCGGGCCTCGTCGCTCGATCTCGATGAGCTGCTGCAAGGGGTCTGAGTGGTGGCCTTCCTCGGCATCGTGGCTGGCCTTGGCCTCCTGATCTGGCTGGCCTATCGCAGTTGGAGCGTGCTCCTGCTGGCGCCCGCGACGGCACTACTGGCCGCGTTGCTCGCGGGCGAGCCGTTGCTCGCCCACTGGACGCAGACCTTCATGGGCAGCGCCGCCCGGTTCATCGCCCAGTTCTTTCCGCTGTTCCTGCTCGGGGCCGTGTTCGCAAAGCTGATGGAGGACAGCGGGTCAGTATCGGCAATCGCCGATTTCATGACGAAGCAGCTCGGGGAGCGACGTGCCGTTCTCGCGGTCGTGCTCGCAGGTGCGCTCGTCACCTATGGTGGGGTCAGCCTCTTCGTTGCCATGTTCGTCCTCGCGCCGATGGCGCAGGGTCTCTTTCGCTCAGCCGGCGTCCCCCGCCGCCTGATACCGGCTGCTATCATTCTCGGCACGTCGACCTTCACCATGTCGGCGCTGCCGGGCTCGCCGTCCATTCCAAACGCGATTCCGATGCCCTATTTCGGGACGACCCTGTTCGGCGCACCTGGACTGGGCGTCGTCGCCGCGATCATCATGTTCGCCTTTGGGATGTGGTGCTAAATCGTGAGGAGGCGCGTACCCGCGCGATCGGTGAGGGCTTCGGCGAAGGCGGGCCTGCATCGGCCGATCGGCTGGCACGCGACGAGAAGCTGCGCGAGCGAGCCACCACGGCACGGGAGTTCGACCCCGCCGAGCTGACGCACGGCCGTTCGGCCGGAACCCCGCCGCCTATCTCGACGGCTGCTCTTCCCCTGGTGATGGTCGTGCTCATCAACTTGGGTATGTCGCTGATCGTCCTGCCGAGGCTCGACGCGAGCTTCCTGGCAGAGGAGCGCTGGGGGGCGACGTCGCTGTCCAGCGTCGGCGGGGTCTGGGCCATCGTGACGGCCCTTGCGTGCGCGATCGTGGCCGCCATCGCCATCAACTTCCGGCGCCTCCCAGCGCTGCGCGAGACCATGGACGCGGGGGCCAACGCCGCGGTCCTTCCCTGCGTCACGGTCGCGAGCATGGTCGGCTTCGGCGCGGTGATCGCGGCGCTGCCCGCCTTTGGCGCCGTGCGCGACTGGGTGCTCGGAATGGGCGGGGGGCCGCTCGTATCGCTCGCGGTCGCAACCAACCTGCTCGCAGCCCTCACGGGCTCGGCGTCGGGCGGGCTCACCATCGCGCTCGACGCGCTCGCCCCGACGTACCTGGCGCGGGCGTCGGAGGCCGGGCTCGACCCCGGTCTCCTGCATCGCGTCGCTGTCATCGGCGCCGGCACGCTCGACATACTGCCACACAGCGGCGCCGTGGTGACGCTGCTCGGAATCTGCGGATCGACCCACCGCGAGGGCTATCGCTACCTCGCGATCGTCGGCATTGCCGGCGCCGCACTGGCCCGTGTCGCGGTGATGGTGCTCGGCTCCGTCTTCGGGTCGTTCTGACGGGCCGGATTTCGACAGAGCCCAGGGCTGACTTCGGCAGCCGCCGTCAAGCGAGGCGATAGGGGTCGTCGCGGCTTCGGCGTTATCCCATGGGCATCGGATAACACCCGCGAGATCAGGTGCGACGCATCGGCCTCAGAAGCATCGGGCCGAAGCTTGCCGCAAAGCCGGCGAATGCCAGGACCCAGGTTGTCGCAGAAATTGTCAACGACGCTTCGCGCCAGATGTCGAATGCACTCAGGATGCGGGCTGCTGCAGCGATCACGACCCCCGCGTAGATGAGTTGGGTTGCCGGCGAGGCAACCAGCGCCTGTCCGGTGTGACCGAGGCTCGCGCGTGTCATGACGGCCAGCGTCATGGTTCCGATCGCCCCCGCCGTCCACCCGTGCAGCGCACCCGAGGCGACCACAAGTCCTGGCGCAGCGATCGACAGGGCCAGCAGAAGAAACCCGATGGGCACGAACGCGTAGGCCACGTGCAACACCAGCAGCAGCGGCTCGCCCGCGGTACGATAGCCGGCCCAGCGTCCCAGCCGAACGGCGTGCAGCAGACCGGCGACGCCGGCCAGCGCGGCAGTCGGCACCATCGCTTCCGGCAACGCAATCCAGCCGGCAACGGCCGCGGCCGCGACGGCGATTGAGACCGCATCGAAACGGCCGAAGGGGACAGGCAAGCGCCCCGGCCGCTCACGGGCAAGCCAATTGCGCGTGAAGCTCGGGACGATGCGTCCACCGATCAGAATGATGAGCAGGACGATCGCGCCGATGCCGATGCGTGTGCCGTAGCCGCTGCCTCCGCGCGCCAGGATGGTTTCGGCATGGAACGCGGCGTTGCCGATGAAGAGGAGACCGACCAGCACGAGCACCTTGAGGTTGTGCAGGCTCTTTCCGGCGACGATCTCGCGCGCGATCACGCCGGTCAGGGTTGTGAGAAACAGCAGATCGACCGCCGCGGCGCTCGTCATCCCGATGTAAGCCGAGAGGAGGATCGCGAGCCGGCCGGCGGCCCAGAGCAGCACCAGCGCCAACAGAGGGGCGCCCGAGACCGGCAGGCGCCCGGTCCAGTTCGGCACCGCGGTCAGCAGGAAACCGGCAACGGTGGCGACCACGTAGCCGTACACGAGCTCGTGCACGTGCCACTCGAGCGGAGAGAGGGCTGTCGGGAGTGTGAGCGAGCCTGCAAGCAGCGGCAACGAGACGGCAACGACGAGCGCTGCCCAGATCGCTCCCAGCAGGAAGAAGGGTCGGAACCCGTAGCTCAGAACGGCTGGCCCACCGTAGGCCCGCATGCGTTCGGCCGTCCCCGCCATCGCTTCCCCTCAATCAATGCACCCGGAGATCGCCCGGAGATGCCAGCTCCACTCCGGTCACCGTGGCCCGGGCCGACAGACGCGCAACGTACTGAGCAACAGCCAGACGCCGCGACCGCTCCGCCACGTAGGCGGCAATGCGCACGTGCACGGCCTCGAACGGAAGCAGCCGGCCCGCGATGTGGTGCTCCAGGCGGATGATGTGAAAGCCGTAGCGGCTCTCCACCGGCTGGCTGATCTCGCCCTCCCTCATTGAGAAGAGCGCCTGCTCGAATTCGGCCGTCGTCATGCCGCGCGTGACCTGGCCGAGATTGCCTCCGTGGGCGCGCGATGGGCAATCGGAGTGAGCGGAGGCAAGCCGTGAGAACGCATGCGGCGCCTCGCGCAGCTCGGCGAGCAACACCTCCGCCCGTGCACGCGCGGCGGCGTAGGCAGCGGGCTCCTCACGACGAGCAGACAGCAGGATGTGGGCGCATTCGAGGATGTCCGGCGAGCGGAACCGCGCACGGTTGCTGTCGTAGTAGCGGCGGCAGGAGGCTTCATCCGGGTCGGGCGTCGCCACCTGGCTGTCGATGAGGCCGCGGATCAGCGCCTCCTCGTCCGTCTCGCGCCGCCCATGGCCATCCTCTGCGGGAGCGGGCCGCAGATCGAGCCGCCGGGCCTCCTGCAAGACCAGCTCGCGCACGACGAGCGCGCGGGCTGCAGCCTGCCATGCCCCGATCGGGGTCGGCGCGGGATGGTTCTGGGCTTCGCGCGAGATCGCCTCGTGCGGGATCGCGACGCCGTTCACGCTGACGGCGCGGCGCGGCACGCTGGACAGGACGGATTGCACGGAGCAGCTCATGGCGTCACTCCGCGGGCTCGCATGGCCCGGCGTGCCGGCAGCGGCCGTGGGGCGGCGGGGCGGTTGGCGCTGCGCACGATCTGGTAACCCCGCCGGCCGAGGTACCAGACGGGCGCGCTCCACATGTGCACGAGACGCGTGAACGGGAACACCAGGAAGATGGTCATGCCGAGGAACAGGTGCGCCTTGAAGAGCGGGTGCGCATCCGCGACCAGCCGCCAGGAATCGAGCTTCAGGGTGAGCACCCCCTGGGCCCAGTCCATAAACTTCACCATCTCGTGCCCGTCGAGGTGGCCCAGCGAGATTGGGATGGTGGCCAGGCCGAGCAGGAGCTGGGCGAAGAGAAGAAGCAAGACGGCGATGTCGCCGAACGAGGAGGTGGCGCGGATGCGGGCGTCGAAGAGGCGGCGGTGCGTCAGCAGCGCGATGCCGATCAGGCAGGCGATGCCGGCGATGCCTCCGATCAGAATCGCCATCCATTGCTTGGCCGTGTGCGAGATGCCGACGGCGTCGAACACCCAGATGGGTGTCAGCAGGCCGACGAAATGGCCCAGAAAGATGACCAGGATGCCGACGTGAAACAGGTTGGAGCCCCACATCAGCTGGCGCCGGCGCAACAGCTGGCTGGAGCCCGAGCGCCACGTGTACTGCTCGCGGTCGAAGCGCAGCAGGCTGCCGAGCAGGAACACCGTGAAGCACAGGTAAGGGTACCAGCCGAACACGATCTGATTGAGGATGTCACGCATGGGGGGCCTCATCTGAGGGGGTGCGGCCGTTGTAGGTGACGACGGGGCGTTGCGGCTTGCTCGCCGGCATGCCCGGCGCCGGACGCTGGACGGCGCGGACCTTGGCAATCAGACCGTCCTTGCCGCATTGCCCGGCGGTCGCGCCGGCGCCGAACGTGACCTCCTCGTCCTCCCACGCCGCATCGAGCGCCGCGAGATCGTCCGGGTCGTCGTCGCGCTCGCCCAGGAGGGCCTCGACGATGGCGCTTTGCGGTCTCGCCTGGGCAAGGACCTGCAGGCAGGAGAAGATGGAGGAATAAGGCACCTTGCGTTTCTTGAGCCGCTGCCGGATGGCCTCCAGGATGTGCGCCGTCTCGGCGATGAGGCCGCGGGCCTCGGCCTCGGGGATCTGGGATAGGAACTCCAAAAACAAGGGCAGGTGGTCCGGCAGGTCGCCGCCCCTCATGGCGAGGCCGTGGCGCTCGTAGAGCGCCGCGAGATCCACCATCGCCTGGCCGCGGTCGCGGCTCTCGCCGTGCACGTGCTCGAACAGGTTGAGCGACAGCGAGCGCGTGCGGTCGAACAGGAGCACGTAGCGCTCCTGCAGGTCGTAGAGGTCGTGCGTGGCGATCTCTTCCAGAATGCGGCCGAGCCGGCCGCGATCCTTCTGCGACAGCTGGCCCTCTGCGTCGACTGCGGCACACAGCTCTGGCGCCGCCGCCTGCAGCTCCGCCGTGGGGTAGCCGAGGAGGGCCGAGAGGACCTTGAGGGTGCGCTTCATGAGCCGATGAACTCCGTGGGGGTGCGCGCCGTCTTGGCGCGTGGGGTGCCGAACAGGCCGGTCCCGGTGCGGCCGTCAGAGCAGCCGTTGCCGAACGAGAAGCCGCACGACACCTTGAGCTCGTAGGCGTCCTCGCCCAGCTCGCGGTGGGCGGTGGGGATCACGAAGCGGTCCTCGTAGTTGGCGATCGCCATGATCTGGTACATGTCCTCGATGTGCGCACCGGTGAGGCCCACGCGGCGTGCGATCGACTCGTCCAGGACGCCGTCCACGGTCTTCGCCCGCATGTAGGCGCGCATGGCGAGCATGCGCTCCAGCGCCAGGGCCACCGGCTGCTCCTTGCCGGCGGTCAGCAGGTTGGCGAGGTAGCGGAGAGGAATGCGCAGCGACCGGACGTCCGGCATCTCGCCGTCGCTCCCCATCTTCCCAGCCTCGGCGGCGGACTGGATCGGGGAGAGCGGCGGCACGTACCAGACCATGGGCAACGTGCGATACTCCGGGTGCAGCGGGAAGGCGACCTTCCACTCCATGGCCATCTTCCACACCGGCGACTTGCGCGCCGCCTCCAGCCAGGCCTCCGGCACGCCGTCGGCGCGCGCCTGGGCGATCACCCCATCGTCGTTGGGATCGAGGAAGATCGAGAGCTGCGCCTCGTAGAGGTCCTGCTCGTTGGGCGCGCTCGCTGCCTCCTCGATGCGGTCGGCGTCATAGAGCACGACGCCGAGGTAGCGGATGCGCCCCACGCAGGTCTCCGAGCACACGGTAGGCTGGCCGGCCTCGATGCGCGGGTAGCAGAAGATCCACTTCTCGGATTTGCCGCTCGACCAGTTGTAGTAGATCAGTAGTGTCCGGTTGAGTGACGGTGTCGCGAGCGGAAATCCGTGATGCACAAGGATTTATCGGTGTTTTGGCGTGGTGTCGACTTGAACGTCTGATCGGCGCTTGCTGCGGGGTCA
>Ga0075421_100000923_pt1 | contig 33017 bp, 29 predicted proteins | sample SoiMetdeltSBSDD5_FD_75292 | JGI IMG/M metagenome (GOLD analysis project Ga0075421, IMG submission 75292) | Bulk soil microbial communities from a Populus tree surrounding site in Tennessee, USA - Soil MetaG P. deltoides SBSDD5 | ecosystem: Environmental > Terrestrial > Soil > Tree plantation... | reverse complement strand
TGGCCGGGCGGCCCCGGTGGTTGCGGAGACGTAGTACCGAGTTTATATTGAACGGGTTATGACACGCTCGCTCACCTTCGCCGCTTACGCGCTCGTCTGTCTCCTCGTCCCCGCCGGCCTCGCCCGGCAGGGGGGGCGTCCGGCCGCCGCCCCGTCCGCGCCCTACGGGGTGTCGTTCGTCAACGTCGCGCGGTCGGCCGGGCTGACGGCGCGGACGATCTACGGCGACGAGCGGAAGAACAAGTACTTGCTCGAGACCACGGGCTGCGGCGTGGCCTGGCTCGATTTCGACCGCGACGGCTGGCTCGACCTCTTCTTCGTCAACGGGACGCGGCTCGGCGGCCTCCCCAAGGGCGAGGAGCCGACCAACCGCCTCTACCGCAACAAGGGCGACGGGACATTCACGGACGTGACGGCGAAGGCGGGGCTGCGGCGCTCCGGGTGGGGGCAGGGGGTCTGCGTCGGCGATTACGACAACGACGGCTTCGACGACCTGTTCATCTCCTCCTACGGCAAGAACACGCTCTACCGCAACAAGGGCGACGGGACCTTCGCCGACGTCTCGGAGGCAGCGGGGGTGGCAGGGAAGGGAGTACGCTGGGGCTCGGGCTGCGCCTTCCTCGACTATGACCGTGACGGGCGGCTCGACCTCTTCGTCGCCAACTACATTGATTTCGACCCGAAGACGGCGCCGACGCCCGAGACCGGCCCCTGCCTCTACAAAGGCGTCATGGTCGCCTGCGGCCCGCCGGGGCTGCCCGGTGGGGCGAATCTGCTTTACCGCAACAAGGGCGACGGGACCTTCGCCGACGTCTCGGAGCCGGCGGGGATCACCAAGACTAACGGGACCTACGGGCTGGGCGTGCTCGCGGCCGACTTCGATAACGACCTCTGGCCGGACCTCTACGTCGCCAACGACTCGGCGCCGGCGGCGCTCTACCACAACAACAGAGACGGGAGCTTCACCGACGTCGGGGTCGAGGCGGGCGCGGCCTACAGCGGCGACGGCAAGCCGCAGGCCGGCATGGGGGTGAGCGCCGGCGACTTCGACGGCGACGGCTGGCTCGACATCTTCAAGACCAACTTTTCGGGCGACACCTCGACGCTCTACCGCAACCTGGGCAAGATGACGTTTGACGACGTGACCTTCACGAGCGGGATCGGGAAGAACACGCGCTGGCTCGGGTGGGGCTGCGGCTTCGTCGACTTCGACAACGACGGCTGGCTCGACATCCTGCTCGTCAACGGCCACGTCTACCCCGAGGTCGAGAAGCTGGAGACCGAGGCGGGCTACCCGCAGCGCAAGGTTCTCTACCGCAACTTGCGCGGCGGCGGCTTCGCCGACATCACCGAGCAGGTCGGCGGGCCGCTGCTGGAGCCGACGGCGAGCCGCGGCACCGCCTTCGGCGACTTCGACAACGACGGCGACCTCGACGTCGTGATCAACCCGGTCAACGACTACCCGGTGCTGCTCCGCGCCGACACGGCCGGGGGCAACAACTGGATCCAGGTGCGCGCGGTCGGGGTCAAGTCGAACCGGAGCGGGGTCGGCGCGCGCCTCCGGTGTGTCACCGAGGAGCGCGCGCAGATCGACGAGGTGCGCAGCGGGGGCAGCTACTACTCGCAGAACGACCTGCGCGTGCACTTCGGCCTCGGCAGGGCGAAGCAGGTCAAGACGTTGGAAATCCGCTGGCCGAGCGGGCAGGTGGACACGCTCAGCGGCGTGGCGGCGAACCAGGTGGTGACGATCAAGGAAGGCGCGGGTCTGGTCAAATAGCCCGCGGGTGACACCGATGGGGGGCATTTTCGCGGCCCTGATCCTGACAGCCGCGCTCGGCGCGCCGGCGCAGCGCATGACCGCGGAGCAGCATTACGCGCGCGGGCTCGACCTCATGCGGCGCCAGGAGACGGCCCGCGCGCTGGGGGAGTTCCGCGCGTCGGTCAAGCTGCGCCCCGATTTCGCCGAGGCGCACCACGCGCTCGGCCTCGCGCTCGGGGCGCAGGGGCAGCTCGAGGCGGCGGTCGCGGCCTTCCGCGAAGCGGTTCGGCTCGCCCCCGGCCTCCTCGAGGCGCGGATCAACCTGGGGATTGCGCTCCAGCGCCAAGGCGCGCTCGAGGCGGCGGTCGGCGAACTGCGCGCAGCGCTCGGCCTGCGGCCCGACTCGGCCGAGGCGCACAGCGCCCTGGGCTACACGCTCGGGCAGCAGGGAGACGTAGCGGCGGCGATCTCGGAGTTCGAGACCGCGGCCCGGCTCAAGCCCGACTTCGAGGAGGCGCAATTCCGGCTCGGGGTGACGCGCTGGCTCGCGCGAGAGTACGGGGCCGCGGTCGGGCCGCTGGAGACGGCCGCGCGGCTCAAGCCGGATCACGTCGAGGCCCACTACTACCTCGGCCTCGCGCTGCAGAAGACGGGGCGGATTGCCGAGGCGGTCGAGGCGCTGCGCCGGGCCGTCGCGGCCGGGCCGCGGGTCGCCGAGGCCCACAGCGCGCTTGGGGCTGCACTCCAGGCCGACGGTGATGCGGACGGCGCGGTCGACTCTTTCCGCGCCGCGCTCAAGCTCAAGCCCGACCTCCTCGAGGCGCGCAACGGGCTCGCCCTGGCGCTCGTCCAGAGGCGCGAGGCCGAGGCGGCCGTGGCTGAAATCCGGGAAATCTTGAAGCTCGATCCCGGCAACCTGGTCGCCCACCACAACCTCGGCCTGGCGCTCATCCAGAAGGCGGACTACGCCGGGGCGGTCGCGGCCTACCGCCAACTGCTCCGGCTCGCGCCACAGGACGCCGAGGCCTACTACAACCTCGGCCTGGCCTACAAGTACCAGGATGATTTCGGGAACGCGGTCGCGGCGCTGCGGCAGAGCCTGACGCTGCGCGGCGACCTGCCCGAGGCGCACTACACGCTCGGCGTCGTCCTCTGGCAGCAGGGGCAGCTCCCGGAGGCGGTGACGGCCTTCCGCGGCGCGCTCGCGGCGAAGCCCGATTACGCCGAGGCGCGCTACACGCTCGGGACCGTGCTCCAGCAGCAGGGCGACCTCGACGGGGCAATCGCCGAGTTCCGGGAGGCGCTCCGGCTGGCGCCCGCGAGCCCCGAGATTCACAATACGCTCGGCACGGCGCTGCGCAGCCGCGGCGACCTCGATGGGGCGCGCGCCGAGTTCCAGGAGGCGGCGCGCCTCAACAAGCTCAAGTCCAATAACCAGGCCGCCGTCTTCGCGACCAACACCGGCGCGCAGAAGCTCAAGCAGGGCGACCTCGCCGGGGCGGTCGAGCGCTTCGAGGCGGCGATCAAGCTCGACCCGGAATACGCGCCGGCCCACTACCAGCTCGGGGTCGCCCGGCGCCAGCAGGGGAACGCGGCGGCGGCCGAGGCGGCCTTCCGGCGCGCGCAGCAGCTCGACGCGCGGCTCAAGCCGCCCCTGAACTGACAGCGGTCTCTAACTCCCAAGATGGCCGGACACGCCCACCATCACGATCACGGGCGCGGCACGTCGCAGCGTCTGCTGCTCACCGTCCTGCTGCTCAACTTCGGCTACATGCTGGCCGAGGTCGTTGGCGGGTACCTCGCCAACAGCCTCGCCCTGCTCTCGGACGCAGGCCACATGTTGACCGACGTCGCAGCGCTCGCACTCTCGCTCCTCGCCGTGCGCTTCGCCTCGCGGCCGGCGACCGCGCGCAAGACTTACGGCTTCTACCGCCTCGAAATCCTGGCCGCGCTCGCCAACGGCGTGACCCTCCTGGTGCTCGCGCTGCTGATCTGCTGGGAGGCTTACCATCGGCTCGGGGAGCCGCAGCCGGTGCGGGCCTGGACGCTGGTCGGGGTCGCCCTCGGCGGCCTGGTGATCAACCTCGTCTCGGCACGCATGCTCATGCACGTGCACGAGGATAACCTCAACCTGAGGGGGGCCTTCCTGCACGTCGTCGGGGATCTGCTCGGCTCGGTGGCGGCGGTCCTCGCCGGGGTCCTCATCCTCTGGCGCGGGTGGTGGTGGGCCGACCCCGCCTTCAGCGTGGTCATCAGCCTGCTGATCATTTACAGCGCGTGGCGGCTGGTCTCGGACGCCGTCAATGTGCTCCTCGAGGGCACACCCTCGCATATCAACGTCGCGGCGGTCGAGCAGGCCATGCGTGGGGTCGCCGGGGTGCGCGACGTGCATGACCTGCACATCTGGACGATCACTTCCGGGCGCCACGCGGTCACCGTCCACGTGGTCATCGCCGACCCCGCGGAAGGCTACCGTACCCTGCGCGAGCTGCGCGCGCTGCTCGCCGAGCGCTTCGCGCTGACCCACTCCACGATTCAGCTCGAAGACCCGCCGATGGTCAACATCAGGAAAGAAGCGAAGACCAAGACTCACTGAGCCATGACAGTATTCCTTACCTCCCTTTGCCTCGTCGCTTACTCCCAGCTCCCGCCGGCGCCGGCCGACCTGGTCCTCGTCGGCGGCCGGGTCTGGACCGTCAACGAGTCGCGGCCTGAGGCCGAGGCCGTCGCCTGCCGCGGCGGGCAGATCGTCGCCGTCGGCACCACCGCGGAGGTGCGCCGGTGGGTCGGGGCGGGGACGCGCGTCGTCGAACTCGGGGGGCGCCGCGTCGTCCCGGGCTTCAACGACGCGCACGTCCACTTCCTCACTGGTGGGCAGCACTTGGCGAGCGTGCAGTTGCGCGACGCGCGGACGCCGGAGGTCTTCCGCGACCGGGTGCGCGACTTCGCGGCGAGGCTCCCGAAGGGGCGCTGGGTCCTCGGGGGCGACTGGGACCACGAGAATTGGGTGCCGCCCCGCCTGCCGGCGCGCCAACTGATCGACGCCGTCACGCCCGACCACCCGGTCTTCGTCAACCGGCTCGACGGGCACATGGCGCTGGCCAACTCGCTCGCGCTCAAGCTGGCCGGCGTGACGCGCGAGACGCCCGACCCGCCCGGCGGGACGATCGTGCGCGACGAGCGCGGCGAGCCGACCGGGGTGCTCAAGGACGCGGCCATGGCGGCCGTCGACCGCGTCATCCCGGCGCCGGGCCCAGACGAGATCGCGGAGGCGCTGCGCGCCGCCATGCGCTACGCGGCTGAGCAGGGCGTGACCAGCGTGCACGACATGTCGGCCTCGCCCGAGGTGCTCGCGGCCTATCAGCGGTTGCTCGCCGCGGGCGAGTTGAAGGTGCGCGTCTACGCGCTGCAGCCGCTCCCGAGGTGGGAGCGGCTCGCGGCCGTCGGTCTGCGCGCCGGGTTCGGAAACGAGAAGCTCAAGATCGGCGGGCTCAAGGGGTTCGCCGACGGCTCGCTCGGCTCGACCACAGCGCTCTTCTTCGCGCCCTACCTCGACGACCCGCGGACTTCGGGGCTGCCGAGCGACGAGATGTTCCCCGAGGGCCGGATGCTGGGTAACATCCTCGGGGCCGACCGCGCCGGGCTGCAGGTCGCCGTCCACGCCATCGGCGACCGGGCCAACGACACGGTTCTCGGCATGTTCGACGAGGCGGGGCGCCGCAACGGTCCGCGCGACCGCCGCTTCCGGGTCGAGCACGCGCAGCACCTCCGGCCCGAGGAGATTCGCCGCTTCGGCCAGTTGCGGGTCATCGCCTCGATGCAGCCCTACCACGTGATCGACGACGGGCGCTGGGCCGAGAACCGCATCGGGCCGGAGCGCGCCAAGGGGACGTACGCCTTCCGCGCGCTGCTCGACGCCGGCGCGACGCTGGCCTTCGGCTCCGACTGGTACGTCGCGCCGATGGAGCCGCTCATGGGCATCTACGGGGCGGTGACGCGGCGCACGCTCGACGGCCGTCGGCCGGGCGGCTGGGTGCCGGAGCAGCGGATCAGTGTAGCCGAGGCGGTGCGCGCCTACACCCTGGGCTCGGCCTACGCGGCCTTCGACGAGCGCCTCAAGGGCTCGGTCAAGGTCGGCAAGCTCGCCGACCTCGCCGTCCTCTCGGCCGACATCTTCACGATTGATCCGACCGAGATCGAGAAGGCGCGGGTCGTCATGACTGTCTTCGACGGGCAGGTGATTTACGAAAAATAACCCACGGATTTCTGATCCGTGAACATCCGTTAAATCCGTGTCATCCGTGGGCCATTCTTATTGGCGGCCGTTGTGATTGCTCTCCTCGGCGGCGAGGCGGGCCTGGGCGCGGACGACGTCGCGCATGGAGATGATGCCGAGGAGCCGGGTCGGGTCGACGCGGCTGACTACGGGCAGGAGCGAGAGCTCCTGCTGCCCGAGCTTGAGCATGACCATATCGAGGGTATGGTCGGGGTGGGCGTGGACGACCTTCTTGACCGCGACGTCGCGCAGCAGTGCCTCTTCGTTGCCCTCGGCGACGCTGCGCTTGAGGGCGCCGGTGGTGACGAACCCGACCAGGCGCCGCGCGCCGTCGACGACGGGGAAGCCGTGGTGGGTGGTCTCCTCGGCGCGCTCCAGGGCCTCGCGCACGCTCGAGACGACGGGCAGGGTCGCCACCTCGCGCGTCATGACGCTCGCCGCCGTGACCCGGCTGAGGATCGAGGACGGCTGCGAATGCGCGAGGTGGATGCCGTCCTGCTCGAGCAGCGCCTCATAGATCGGCACAGGCTGGAGCCGCGAGGCGATGATGTAGCTCACCGCGTTGGCGATCATGAGCGGGAGGATGAGTGAGTAGTTGCTCGTCATCTCGAAGATGATCAGGACCGAGGTGATCGGCGCGCGGATCGTCCCGCAGAAGCTCGCGCCCATGCCGACGAGCGCGAAGGCCCCGACCGCCGTTGGGCTGTCGGGAAAGACGGCGTGCACCAGCCGGCCGAGCGTCCCCCCGACCATGGCCCCGATGAAGAGCGACGGCGCGAAGATCCCGCCTGACCCGCCCGACCCGTAGGAGAGGACCGTGGTCACGATCTTGGCGACCGAGAGGGTCATCATGATCGCCAGCGGCAGGTTGCCCTTGAGCGCGTCCGAGAGCGTCTCGTAGCCGCTGCCCATGGCCTGCGGCGCAAAGAGCCCGACGAGGCCCACGGCGAAGCCGCCGACCGCCGGCTTCACCCAGTTGGGGATGCGCCGGAACTGGCGGAAGATGAGGCGCAGCCGGAGCAAGGTCTGGGTGAAGAAGACGGACGCCCCGCCGACGATCGCGCCGAGCAGGACGTAGAAGATGAGCTCGGCCGGGTGGTTGAGCCCGTAGGCCGGGACATCCGTGTAGACCGGGCCGGGCCCCTCGATGCCGCGCGCAATCGCCGAGGCGATGACCGCCGCGATGAGGATGCCGCCGAGCATGCGCTGGTTGAGGTCGCCGATGATCTCCTCGAAGGCGAAGGTCACGGCGGCGATCGGCGTGTTGAAGGCGGCCGCGACCCCGGCCGCCGAGCCGACCGGGATGAGTTCCATGAGCCGCCGGCGCGAGACGGCGAAGAAGCGCCCGAGGAACGAAGAGACCGCGGCGCAGATCTGCACCGTCGGCCCCTCGCGCCCGATCGAGGCTCCGGTCCCGAGGCTGATCGCCGCGGTGACCATCTTGCCGATCGCCGACTTGAAGGGAATGCGGCCGTAGTTGAGGAAGTAAGCTGTCTTCACCTGCGGGATGCCGCTCCCGCGCGCGTCCGGCACCCAGAAGTGGAGCAGCAGGCCGACGGCCAGGCCGCCGAGGGTCGGGACGAGGAGGGTGAGCACCACCTGGCGCCAGCCAGTCGCCTTGAAGACGTGGCGGATGACGTTGCGCTCGAGCGCCTTGACGAGGACGTGGAAGGCGACCGCCACGAGCCCGCAGACGGCGCCCGCGAGCAATGTCAGCAGGAAGAGCTTCTGATTGTCCGGCAGGCCCAGGCGGTCAAAAAAATGCGTCGCCCGCAATTCAATCCGATACCACTTGCGCCGGAGTTGTGAGCGTTGCAAGGCGAATCCCCAGAGTGCGTCCGTGTCGGGAGCAAATCACCATGAATCTTAGCACCGGCCCCGGCCGATGTCTAAAGGGTGAGGGCCGAAGGGGGGCAGCCCGCTGCCGCGGGCTAAGATGCGGCTGTGCTTTAATTGATCGCTGTCCCGGTGCGCCGCCAGTTGGTCCGGTAGAGAAAATTGAGCAGCGGGTTGCCGGAGCCTTCCGCCTCGGGGTCGGAGGGGTTGAACGACCAGTAGACGTAGAGGGCATGGCCGATGATGTTGGCGCGCGGGACGAAGCCCCAGTAGCGGCTGTCGAGGCTGTTATCCCGGTTGTCGCCCATGGCGAAGTAGCTCTCGGGGGGGACGACGACCGGGCCGTTGACCGCGAACTCGGCCCGCGACTCAAACTCCTCCTCCGGGCCGCCCCGGTCGCGGTCGTCGTAATAGACGCGGTAGGAAGCGCCGGGCGTGGCCGGCTCGACCCTGACCTCGGGCTGCACCGAATAATGCGGGCCCATCTGCCGGACGGCGACGCGCTGCTCGGGCAGCTCCCGGCCGTTGACGAAGACGCGCGTCCCGCGGACCGCGACCTCTTCGCCGGGCAGAGCGATGACGCGCTTGACGTAGTTGACCTTCGGGTCGCTCGGGAACTTGAAGACGATGACGTCGCCGCGCCGCACCTCGCGCGTCGGGAGCAGCGGCCCGAGCCACTTCGTCGGGCGCGCGAAGATGAACTTATTGACGAAGAGATGGTCGCCGATGTGGATGTTGTTCTGCATCGAGCCGGTCGGGACCTGGACCGCCTGCGCGATGAAGGTCATGAGGAAGAGCGCCATGACGACGGTCACCAGCCCCTGCTCGAAATACTCGCGGATGACCGATTTGGGCGGCCCGAGCGCGACCGGCGCGACGGAGGGTGGAGGCAGCAGCTGCCCCTCGGGGTTCGGCTTGGGTGTCAGAATCTCTGGCTCGTTAATCATGACTTTGGGTCAGCGATCGGTCGGGGCCGGCGCGGGCTCGGCTGCGGCCTCGTTAAGGGGCGGGGCGTCATTAACAGTCGGTTCGGGGGCAATCGGGTCCGGGGCGGCCGCGGATGCAGCGGATGTGAGTTGTGCGAGCGCGTCACTGAGGCCGGCGAGCGCCGCGCTCGCGGCGGCCTGCTGCGCGCTCTTGATCGTCGTCCCCTCGCCGGTGGCCAGCCGCCGGCCCGAGACGCGCAGCTCGACCTGGAAGACGCGGTGGTGGTCGGGGCCGAGGCTCTCGACCATGGCGTACTGCGGCGCCGGCAGCCCGAGCGACTGGAGCCGCTCCTGGAGCGCCGTCTTGTAGTCGGCGACGATGAGGTTCTCGAGGTCGAGCGAGCTGAAGGTCGCGGCGAACTCGCGGCGGACGAAGTCGCGCGCCGGCTCGATCCCGCCGTCGAGGTAGACGGCGGCGAGGAGTGCTTCGTAGGCATCCACCTGGAGCGCCGACTTGCTCCGCCCGCCGGTCTTCTCCTCGCCGCGGTTGAGGAGCAGATAGTCGCCGAGGCGGAGCTGCGCCGCGTGCTTCTGGAGCGTGGCCGCGCTGACGGCGTAGGCGCGGAGTTTCGAGAGCGTGCCTTCGGTTTGCGTTGGGTACATCTCGAGCAGCCAGGCGCTAATCAGGAATTCGAGGACCGCGTCGCCGAGGAACTCGAACGCCTCGTTGTGCGATGGGCGCGGGTCGGGTTGTTCGTTGGCGAACGAGCGGTGGGTCAGGGCCCGGCGCAGCAGGGCCCGGTCGCGGAACGTGTAGCCGATCACGGCCTCGAGCTCGGCGAGCATCTCCCCGGACGGGCCGGGGGCAGCCGCGGGTTGTGGCCTGACTTCATCGCTCGCGCCCATCATCGCTCCGACCGCGGGGGGCGGTTGCAGTGAAAGCCAGCACTCGCGGGGGGGCGAGGGCTGGCTTTCGTCCGGCGCACGCGCTTCGGCGGAGGCCGCACGAGGAGCGCTCAACGCCGCTTCTTGCCTTTGGACGCCTTGGACGTCTTGGCCGGCGCCGCCTTTGAGCCGTTACCCGAGGGCTGGCTCGCGTTGAGCGACGGCTGCTTGGTATTGGCCGTGGGCATGACCCCGGTGGCCACTTCGTTGGAGGAGGGGGCCGCCGCGAACTTCGGCGGGTTGGATCCGGTCGGGTTGGCCTCGACCTGCTTGAGGTACTCGGCCTGACCGTCGAGCTTGCCGTTGTTCCGGTACTTCCAGAAGTTGTCGAGCAGTTCCTTGGCGGCGCTGCGCAACTGCGCGGCCTGGGCGTTGCTCGCGCTCAGCACGTAGACGCGCCCGTAGTCCTCGATCATCTTGTCGACCACGGGGTCGACCTTGGCGAGCACGGCCTTGCCCGCCTCGCCCGTCTTCTGGTCGTCGGCCATGGCGCGGTACTCTTTGCTCAGCGTCTCGTACTGAGTGTTGTACGCCGAGGCGCGCAGCCAGTAGGTGTTCGGGTCCTTGGACGCTGGCCCCTCCTTGAACTCAGCAGCCTTGGTCAGGGCCGCGATCGCCTTCTCGGCGTCCATCGGCTCCTTCTTAGTGTAGTAGAGGCCCTGGTACTGGGGCAGCGAGCTGAGCCCCGTGGTCCGCAGGGTGGTCCACTGGGCCGCGTCGTAGCCCGTGGGCGGCGTCGTCGTCTCGAGCAGCGGGAGCGCCTTGTCGGCATAGCCCATGGCCTTGTCGATGTTGGTGTACTTTTGACTGAGCACGCCGAAGCCGGCCGCGAGCGCCATGTGGGTCGAAACGTACGGCTGGCCGGGTTGCAGCGTCAGGTACTCCTCGCCCGTCGCCAGGAGTTTGTCGAGCTTGCCTGAGTCGGGGCCGTCGTAGAAGGCCTTCAACTCCTGCTGGAATTGTGCCCCCAGCCCGTTGAGGACGGCCGCGTCGGTGTACTTCTTGTACTCGCTCGTCGAATACTTCTGGCCGAAGGCCTTGGCCAGCGCTACTTTCTTGGCCGGGTCCTTCTCGTTGAAAAAGGCCTCGTAAGCCGCGCGCTCTTCGTCGCTCCCGAACTTGGGCTGCGCTTGCTGGGCTGCCGGCTCGGCGGCGCGCACCGGGACCGTGGCGAAGGCGACGGCAAACAGCGCAATCATGATCATCAAGCTATACGTCTTCATAGCAACTGATCCTCCCGTATCCTCTCATCGAATTCGTCGAGTCTCGAAATTCGGTCGCGCCTGGACGCGGCCTGATGGATCTGACAATTCCGCCGCTCGCTCTCGCGTCCGCCGATCAAGAAATGGGGGGCCGCCGGCCGGTTCGAAACATCCTCTTCGCGGTCTTCCTGATCGAGATCATGAACAGCTGACGAGATGCGCAATCTTGACGAAGCTGATGACGTTGCTGCTCTAACGGCTCTTCCAAGAACTTGTCAGATTTGAGGCAATTGTGCATGATTCAGATGCTTTCGTCAAGAATCGCCAAAATCAACTGGTTGCGGCGGCGGATTAAAATTCTCGGCCCCGGCGGCGGCCGGGGGGCGCCGGGCGATGACCATATGGCCACACTGCTTGCACACTTCGCCGGGCGCCAGGGACAGGCCCTGGAGCTGATCCGCGCGCTCGTCGAGCGCGAGTCGACCTCGCGCGAGGAGGCGCGACTGGCCGGGCTCGCCGGCTTCGTCGCTGCCGAGCTCCGCGCGCTCGGCGCGCGCCCGGAGCTGATCGAGGCGCCAGGGCACGGCGCTCACCTCCGCGCCGATTTCGACGGCGGCCACCGCCCGGGGGCGCCGCGCCTGCTCGTCGTCGGCCACCTCGATACGGTCTGGCCGATCGGGACGCTCGCCCGGCTGCCCTTCCGGGTGACCGACGAGGGGCGGGCACATGGGCCGGGGATCTTCGACATGAAAGCCGGCGTCGCGATCCTCATCGAGGCGCTCCGCGCCATCGCCGTGCGCGGCCTGGAGACGCGCCGCCCGATCACGGTGCTGCTGACCTGCGACGAGGAGATCGGCAGCCACACCTCGCGCCACCTGGTCGAGGCCGAGGCGCGGCGCGCGGCGGCCGCCCTGGTGCTCGAGCCGCCGATCCCGGGCGGGGTCGTCAAGACCGCGCGCAAGGGCGTCGGCAATTTCACTGTCCGCGCCGCGGGTCGCGCGGCCCACGCCGGGCTGGACCCGGCCCAGGGCGTTAACGCCATCGTCGAGCTCGCCCACCAGACCCTGCGCCTCGCCGCGCTCAACGACTACGGGCGCGGGACGACTGTGAGCGTCGGCCTCATCCGCGGGGGCACGGCGGACAACGTCGTCCCGGCCGAGGCGGAGGCTCGCGTCGACGTCCGCTTCTGGACGCCTGAGGACGGCGACCGCCTCGAGGGCGCGGTCCGCGGCCTGACGCCGGCGCTCGCCGGTGCGCGGCTCGAAGTCGGCGGCGGGATCAACCGCCCGCCGATGCCGCGCTCGGCCGGGAACGTCGCGCTCTACGAGCACGCGCGGGCGCTCGCCGCCGGCCTCGGCTTCGACCTCCGCGACGGCGGCGTGGGCGGCGGGTCCGACGGCAATTTCACGGCCGCCCTCGGCGTCCCGACCCTCGACGGGCTCGGGGTGGACGGCGCCGGGGCGCACGCCGAGCACGAGCACATCATCCTTTCCGACATCCCCCGGCGCGCGGCCCTACTGACGCGGCTGCTCGAGACGGCATGAGAGCGGTCAGCGGTCAGCTTTCAGCTCTCAGCCAGAGGGGGGCTATTGACTTCTGCTGAGAGCTGACGGCTCATCTTCCAGCGGTCGGACCTTAGCCCCCACCTGTGATTGCAATCTGCCGCCCAGGGTCATAAGCTGACAGCTGACCGCTGAGAGCTGACCGCTTTTTTATGGAACGCATCTACCGCGACCCCGTCCACAACATCATCGCGCTGTCGGAGGACCGAGCGGACGACGAGCTGCTCGTCCGGCTGATCGACACGCCAGAGTTCCAGCGCCTGCGGCACATCAAGCAGCTCGGGCTCGCGCTCTACACCTACCAGGGGGCGGAGCACTCGCGCTTCACCCACTCGCTCGGCGTCATGCATCTCATGACGCGCGTCCTCGACCGGCTCGGCGAGCGCTACACGATCAGCCCCGAGGCGCGCGTCGTGGCGCGGGCCTCGGCGCTGCTCCACGACCTCGGGCACGGCCCCTTCTCGCACGTCATCGAGAAAGTCCTGCGCCAGAATCACGAGCACTGGACCGTGCGGATCATCGCCGACCAGGCGACCGAGGTCCACGCCCGCCTCGCCGAGTTCGACCCGGGGCTCCCTGGCCGGGTGACTGCGGCGATCAACCACCAATACCGCCCGGCCTTCGTCGGCCAGCTCGTCTCCTCCCAGCTCGACGTCGACCGCTTCGACTACCTGCTCCGCGACAGCCTCATGACCGGCGCCAAGTACGGCATCTACGACCTCGAGTGGATCATCCACGCCCTGGAGATTGACGAGGCGCACGACCGCCTTTACGTCTCCGCCAAGGGGCTCTACGCCGTCGAGGAGTACCTCCAGGCGCGCTACTACATGTTCCGCCAGGTCTATTTCCACCGGACGCTGCGCTCGGCCGAGGCCGTGCTGCGGAGCATCATGCAGCGCGCAGTCGAGCTGGTCCGGGACGGGGGCCTCCGGTTCCTCGTCCCGGCCTCGGCGCTCGAGAGGGTGCTCACCGGCGGGGAAGTGACGACCGGTGACTACCTCCGCTTCGACGACCACGACGTCATGTTTCACATCAAGCAGTGGGCGCGCGAGGCCGACCCCGTGCTGAGCGACCTCGCCCGCCGCTTCATGGAGCGGCGGCTCTTCAAGGCCCTCGACGTCGACCTCCCGGCCGACGAGCGGGCCGAGTTCATGGCGGCGGCGCGCGAGCGGTGCGCCGCCGCCGGTTTTGACCCGCGGTACTACCTGATCGAGGACCGCGCGGCCGACATCCCCTACTACGGCTACTATCGGCCCGAAGGCAAGGCGCGGATTTATATCGAGCGCGCGGCGGGCACGACCGCCGTCTGCGACATCGCCGAGGTCTCGGAAGTCGTCCGGGTGATGCGGGGCTACGAGATTCACCGCGTCTGCTTCCCGCCCGAGGCGACGCGGGCCGTCGAGGTGCGCCAATGAAGGCGGCCGGCGCCGTCCTCGCGCTCCTGCTCGCCGCCCAGTCGCCGGCGCGCGTCGCCGTGCTCGACCTGGCGGGTGACGAGGGGGGCGAGTTCGCCGCGCCGCTGCGCGCGGCAGCGGCGGGGGCAGCGGCGCTAGTCGATGCGGGCCAGGCGCGGGCGGCGGCGCGGGGGGTGGGCTACAGCGGTGGCCTGAATCTCTCGCGCGAGGAGGCGCGCGCCCTCGGCATGAGCGTCGGCTGCGACTTTTACGTCCTCGGCCGGGCGCAGGTGACGCGCCGCCTGGGCGCGCATGACGAAACGTATTACGACGCGCTCGCCGGGCTCTTCGTCGTCGAGACGCGGCGCGGCCGCCTGATACGCTTCGCCTGCCCGCGCGCGCGCGCGGCGGGCGAGGCCGAGGCGCGCGCCCAGCTGACCGCTTTGATCAAAGACGAATGGCCCGAGGCCGCGGCGGCGATCGAGGCCGCGGGCCGGGAGCTCTCGGCCCCGCCTGAGTTGACGGCCCGCGCGCCGGAGGAGGTCTACGACCTGCGCGAGGCGGGGGCCGGCCCGCCGGGTGTCCGGCCGCCGGTCTTCTACCAGCGGCTCAAGCCCGATTACACCGAGGAGGCGCGCCTCGCGGGGGTCGCGGCGATCGTGGAGCTCGAGGCCGTCTTCGGCGCGGACGGGCGGGTCGGGGAGGTCGAGGTGACGCGCTGGGCCGGGTTCGGGCTCGACGAAGCGTCGGTCGCCACCGCGCGTCAGTTGCGCTTCAAGCCGGCCGAGCGCGACGGCCGCCCGGTGAGCGTCCGCGCGCTCGTGCGCTACCAATTCCGCCAGCCGCTTTGAGGGTGAGATGAAAAGAGGAAGAGCTAGGGTGAGGGTGGGACGGCGGGGGAGGGCGCACGCTCTCGTGGTTGCCCTGTCGTTCCTGCTCTCCCTCGCGCCCACTCTCTTCCTCTTCGGGGGCGCGGCGTGCGCGCAGGAGGGGGCGGCGCGCTCGCTCTCGCGCGAGGAGCGCGTCAAGGTCTTCGAGCAGGTCTGGCGGGCGGTCAACGAGGACTACTACGACCGGAACTTTCAGGGGGTCGATTGGGTCGGGGCGCGCGCGACGTTCCGCCCGCGCGCCGAGTCGGCGCCCGACAACACCGCGTTCTACCGGATCCTCCGACAGATGGTCGGCGAGCTCGGCGATGCCCACACCCGCGTCTACGCGCCGGAGGAGGGTTACGATCGCGAGCGGCCGGGCGGGATGAGCGTCGGCGTCAGCGTCCGGCGCGTCGAGGGGCGGCCGGCCGTCGTCTGGGTTGAGCCGGGCTCGGAGGCGGCGCGGCAGGGGATCCGGCCCGGGTTCACTGTCGAGGATGTTGAGGGCCTCCCGACCGAGGAGGCGCTCTCGCGTGCCGCCGCGGAGGTCGGGCGCAGCTCGACGGCAGCGGCGCGCGATCTGCTGAGTTTCGAGCGGCTCTTCAAAGGCCCTCCGGGGACCTCCGTGAGGCTGACCTTCGGGGACGAAGAGGGACGCGCGCGGACCCTCGCCCTGCCGCGCCACTTCCGCGAGTTCCCGCGCCGGGTCCTCGCCCGACGCCTGCCGCAGGAGATTGGCTACCTCGAGCTGACCGGCTTCGCGCCGGAGATCGAGCGGGAATTCGACCGCGCCATGGAGGATCTGCGGGGCGCGCGCGCGCTGGTCCTCGACCTACGCAATAACGGCGGCGGGTTCGTCCGCTCGGTGGCGCACGTGGCGAGCCACTTCTTTGCCGAGGAGACTGACCTCGGGCAGTTCATCACGCGCCAGGGGCGGGCGGCGCACCGCCGGACGCGGCGGCTGCGCGCCGCCTACACCGGGCCGGTCGTCGTCCTCGTCAGCGCGCGCTCGGCCAGCGGCGCCGAAGTCCTCGCCGCGGCGCTCCAGGAGGCGCGGCGCGGGGCAATCGTCGGGACCGCCCCGACGACCTGCGGGTGCTTGCTCGGCGTCAGCCGCACGCGCCGGCTGGCCGACGGCGGCCAGCTCAACGTGAGCGACACGGAGTACCGTACCGCGCGCGGGCGGAGAGTCGAAGGGGCCGGGGTCCGGCCAGACCGGATCATCGAATTGCGCCGGGCTGACCTCCTCGAGGGCCGCGACCGCGCCCTGGAGGAGGTCGTCGAGCGGCTCGGGCGCGCCGGCCCCGACGCTCACGTTTCTGGGACCGACTAAGAGACGCACGATTTATGAGATTGATGGGCAGCATGGTCGCGTCGGCCCTGGCGGTCGGCCTGGTGCTTTCCGGCGCGCGCGCTGAGGCGCAGTGGACCACCGTCTTTCAGGAGCAGACGCGGAGAGACCTGAACGCGGTCTTCTTCGTGGATCAAAATCATGGCTGGGTGATCGGCGACCGGGGCATCATCCGTGCCACCCGGGACGGCGGGCAGCAGTGGGTGACGCAGGACCCGCGGGTTGACGCCAGCCTGAGCGATATCTTTTTCCGCAACCGGGAGGAGGGCTGGCTCGTGGCCGGCGGCGGGCGGATTCTCCGCTCGCGGGATGGCGGCGAGACCTGGGAGCCGATCTACCGGCTCCGGGCTGCCGCCTCGGGTGCCAAGAACGCCCCCGAGCTTTACAGCCTCGCCTTCCCCGACAAGAAGCGCGGCTGGGTCGTCGGCACCGACGGGCTGATCATGCGCAGCGACGACGGGGGCGTGACCTGGACGCCGCAGGCGAGCGGCACGAAAGAGGAGCTGGTCCACGTCCGCTTCGTCAACGACAACCGGGGCTGGGCCGTCGGCGGCGGCGGCACGGTGCTCTTCACCAACGACGCCGGGAAGACCTGGGAGCGGCAGCGGAGCGGCACGACGCAGCACCTCTACCACGTCGAGGCCCACGGCAAGGACCGCGCCTGGGCCGTCGGCGACAACGGCACTATCCTGCGGACGACGAACGCGGGGGCGTCCTGGGAGGCCGTCGCCGCGGGCGGCAAGCAGACGCTGCTTAACATCGGCTTCGCCAACGACAAGCTCGGCTGGATCGTCGGCTGGAGGGGGACGATCCTGCGGACGGGCGACGGCGGGGTGAGCTGGGTCACACAGGAGGGCCGGACGCGCGGCAATCTCTACGGGCTCTTCGTCCGCAAAAACCAGGTCTGGGCAGCGGGCGCCAACGGGGCCGTCCTGCGCTATCTGATTGAATAGAAATAGCCCACGGATGACACGGATTTAACGGATGTTCACGGATTTCTGATCCGTGTCAATCCGTCGCATCCGTGTCATCCGTGGGCCATTATTCGTAGCGCAAGGCCTCGACCGGGGAGAGCCGGGCGGCCGAGCGCGCCGGGTAGATGGTTGCCAGCAGACTGATAGCCACGGCGAGCAGCGCGATGCCGGCGCAGTGGAGCGGGCGGACCTTGAGCGTGACGTAGGAGACCGAGTAGATTTCGGCCGGGATCGAGACGAGCTGGTAGGCGTTGGCCAACCACGAGAGGCCGAGGCCAAGCGTCACGCCGAGTGCGGCGCCGACGAGCCCGATCATGACGCCTTGCAGCATGAAGATGCGCATGACCGCCCGCGGGGTCGCGCCCTGGGCGCGCAGGATGGCGATGTCGCGGTGCTTCTCAATCACCGACATGGTCAGGGTCGTGACGATGTTCAGCGCCGCGATCGCGATGAGCAGCGTGAAAAAGACAATGATCACTTTCTGCTGCAGACTCAAGGCGGCGAAAAGCGGCCGGTTGAGCTCCTGCCAGTTGGTCGTCATGAAGCCCGGCCCCGCCGCCGCCAGGACGCGCGCCCCGACCTCGGCGACGGCGTCGATGTCCTCGACCTTCATCTGAATCACCCCGGCCGTGTCGTCGCCCCCGCTCAGGCGCTGCGCCGCCGCGAGCGAAATGTAGGCCCACTTCGAGTCGTAATCGTAGAGCCCCGAGGCGAAGACGCCGACGACGCGCAGGCGCGTGTACCGGGGGCGCGGCTGGAGCCCGAGCGGCGTCAGCCGCGACTGCGCGGTGACGACCGTCACCTCCTCGCCCACCCGGAGCCCGAGCGCCCGCGCCAGCTCCTTGCCGACGACGACTCCGTCCGCGGCCTCACCCCCGGGGGAAGCGAGCGCGGCGGGGTCGCCCTCGACCGTCGTCGCGAAGACCTCATTAGACGCCCGCGGCGCGCCGAGGTCGACGCCCTTGAGGACAACGTGCTCCTGCCGGTCGCCGGCGGTCAGCAGGCCCGAGGCGTAGATCGTCGCCGAGGCCGCGCGCACCCCGGGCACGCGCCCGACGCGCGCGACCAGGTCGCGGTAGTCTTCGATCCCGCTGTTGTCTGGCTTGAGCAGGTTGAGGTGGGCGGTGCCCTCGAGGATCTTCTCCTGGACCTCGGTGCGGAAACCCACCATGAGCGCGAGCGCGACGATCAGCGCGGCGACGCCGACGGCGATCCCGGCCGTGGCGATCCCCGAGATCACCGAGACGGCCGCCTGCCGCCGCCTGGCGCGCAGGTAGCGCAGCGCGATGAAGAGTTCATAGCCCATGGGGTGTCCGCGGCCTGACCCCGGTCACTTCTCGGGCCGCATGTGCGGGAAGAGGATGACGTCGCGGATCGAGCGCTGGTCGGTGAGCAGCATGACCAGGCGGTCGATGCCGACCCCCTCGCCCGCCGTCGGCGGCATGCCGTAGGCGAGCGCGCGGATGTAGTCTTCGTCCATGGCCATGGCCTCGGCGTCGCCGCGCTCGCGCTGCCGCACTTGCTCCTCGAAGCGCCGCCGCTGCTCCTCCGGGTCGTTGAGCTCGGAGAAGGCGTTGGCAATCTCCATGCGGGCGACGAAGAGCTCGAAGCGCTCGACGAAGCGCGGGTCGTCCGGCTGCCGCTTGGAGAGCGGCGAGAGCTCGGTCGGGAACTCGGTGATGAAGGTCGGGTTGATGAGCGACGGCTCGGCGACGCGCTCGAAGATCTCGCCGAGCAGCTGCCCGTTGTTGAGCCGCGCGTTGTAACTCAAGTCGAGCGAGGCCGCCGCCCGCTCGAGCTCGTCGCGCTCGAGCAGGCGCGCCGGGTCCGGCCGTGTGGCCCCGTCCGGCCAGTACTTGACCACCGCCTCGCGCATGGTCAGGCGCTCCCAGCTGTCGAAGTCGATCTCCTCCCCCTGGTAGGTCACCCGGCGCGTCCCGCAGACCTCGTCGGCGAGCCCCTTGATGAGCCCTTCGGTCAAGTCCATGAGGTCGCGGAAATCCGAGTAGGCCTGGTACCACTCGAGCATGGTGAATTCGGGGTTGTGCCGGATCGAGAGCCCCTCGTTGCGGAAGTTGCGGTTGATCTCGTAGACGCGCTCGAAGCCGCCGACGACCAGCCGCTTGAGGTAGAGCTCGGGCGCGATGCGCGCGTAGAGGTCGATGTCGAGCGCGTTGTGGTGCGTGACAAAGGGGCGTGCCGCCGCGCCCGTCGCCAGCGGCGTGAGCATCGGCGTCTCGACCTCGACGTAGCCGCGCTCGTCGAAGAAGCGGCGCACGGCGCGGATGAGCTGCGCGCGCTTGACGAAGACCTCGCGCGCCGTCAGCTGGCCCGGCTCACGTTCGTGCGCCGCGCCGCTCGCGATGAGGTCGACGTAGCGCTGCCGGTAGCGCAGCTCCTTGTCCTGCACCCCGTGGAACTTGTCCGGCATCGGCAGCAGCGCCTTGGCGAGGAGCTCGAGGAGGTCGACGTGCAGCGAGAGCTCTCCCGTCTTGGTGACGAAGAGAAAGCCGCGCGCCCCGACCCAGTCGCCGAGGTCGAGCAGCTGGTAGAGCCGCCAGAGGTCGTCGCCGACGTCGTTCTTGCGGACGTAGATCTGCAACCGGTGGGCGCCGTCCGAGAGGTGGGCGAAGGCCGCCTTGCCCATGGGGCGCATGAGCATGACCCGCCCGGCGAGCCTGACCTCACTCCCGGCGACCGCCTTGAGCTCGGCGTTGACGCGCTCGGTCTCGGCCTCGTCCTTCTTGCCGGCGAGACCGCCGTAGCGCTCGACGACCTCCGAGATCGTGTGCGTCCGGTCGAAGCGGTGCGGGTAGGGCTCGTGGCCGAGCGCGATGATCTCGGCCAGGTGGCGCCGCCGCTGTTGAACCTGGTCATTCTCCTGATCGAGCAAGATGGCTCACTCCTCCATGTCGCGGTCCCCCGAAGCGGGCATTATAAGGCCATGCGCGCGGAAACGCGACCGCGCCCCGCGCCCCGGAGTTGGGGTATAATCAGCCCTGGGCCCTAGTGAGTAATCTCTGAGTCAAGGGAGCAAAGGAGCCAACGATGAAACGGAGAGCTTTGGTGGCGGGAATGAGCATTCTGATCGTCTGCGCGGCGGTCGCCTTCGGCCAGCGGCCGCGCGAGGGCGCTAAGGGGGAGCCGGCGGCCGAGACGCAGTGGGAGTACCTCATCATCTCCGGCGGCACGAGCAACCTGACGAGCTTCGGCAGCGGGAGTTCCGGCGGCGCCAGCAAGCAGCCCGACGGCTCGTTCAACCGCGAAGCCTTAGCCCTGGAGCGCAACATGGATAAGCTCGGCGCGCGCGGCTGGGAGCTGGTCGCCGTCAGCGGCCACCCGAACGACCCGGTCTTCTACCTTAAACGTCCAAAAGAAGCGGGCCGGTGATGGCCCGATTTCGGGCGGAACCTCGGCCGGGGCCGCCTCGTATAGCGCGATGTGGCTGAAATCGTAAGGAGGCGGTGAGAGACATGGCCGGAGTGCTGGGTAACATTATTTTCCTGATCATTGCCGCGGTCGTGGTCGTCGTGGCGGCCGGGCTCGCGTTCGCTTTCCTCGGGACCCTCTTCGGGCTGGTCATTCTGCTCGCCAAACTGGCGTTCATCGGCGGCTTGATCTACTTGGTCTGGCTCGCCGTGCGCAAGTTCGCCCACACCGCCTGAGGACTCCCCCAAAGCCGCGGGCCTCTGGCGGCGCGGGCCGGCCGGGCCGCCGTGTGCCCCCGTAGACCTCGTCTCCAAAACCGCATGGTCTGCGGGGGCGCGCGGCGACTCGTCGCGCATCCCACACGGGTCACCCTCCCTCGACCACCCACCTCAACTCCGCGAACTCTTCGATGAGGACGTCCGCGCCGGCCCGGGCCAACTCCGCCCGCCCGCGGAACCCGCCGACGAAGCCGCAGGTGGTCATCCCGGCCGCGCGCCCGGCCAGCATGTCCACCGCCGTGTCCCCCACCATGAGGCACGCGGCCGGGTCACTCCCGCAGCGCGCGGCCGCCGCGAGCATCGGCGCGGGCGCCGGCTTGCGCTCGGGGAGGCTGTCGCCGCCGATGACGGCCGCGAAATGGGCGCGCAGGCCGAGCCCTTCGAGGAGCGCGAGGCTGAGGTCGTAGGGCTTATTGGTGACCACGGCCTTCGGCAATGCGGCGAAGCGGGCGAGGGCCTCTTCGACCCCCGGGTAGGGGCGCGTCCGGTCGCAGAGGTGCGCCCGGTAGTGGCGGCGAAAGCGCTCGATCGCGGCGTCGACCTCCGCGCCGCCCGGCTCCGCGGGCTGCGTCGCGCGGAGCGCCCGCTCGACGAGCAGCCGCACCCCCTCGCCGACGAACCGCAGGACGTGGTCCGCGGGGAGTGGCCCCCGCCCGAGGTCCCCGAGCATGAGGTTGATCCCCGTCGTCAGGTCGGCGCGCGAGTCAACGAGCGTCCCGTCGAGGTCAAAGAGCAGGCAGCGGTACTTCATGAGTGAAATTAGCGGGCGCAGATTCCGGGGCGCGCGGGCAGGCACCGCCCCCGACTTTCGATTTTCGGCGAAAGGACATACTATAGCCTTTGGCGCAACTCTCCCACAAATACGAGCACTCATCCGCGAAAGGACCGTGATGCCTGGACACACGCCCGAACGGGATTCGGCCCGCGAGCCCCAGTATACCAACCGCCTGATTGACGAGACGAGCCCGTACCTCCGGCAGCACGCCCACAACCCGGTGGAGTGGTACCCGTGGGGCGAGGAGGCGCTCGCCAAGGCGAGGGCCGAAGACAAGCCGATCCTGCTGAGCATCGGGTACTCCGCCTGTCACTGGTGTCATGTCATGGCCCACGAGTCTTTCGAGGACGAGGAGATCGCCCGGCTCATGAACGAGTTTTTCGTCAACGTCAAAGTCGACCGCGAGGAGCGGCCCGACCTCGACACCATTTACATGAACGCGGTGCAGATGATGACCCGCCACGGCGGCTGGCCCATGACCGTCTTCCTGACGCCCGACCAGGTCCCGTTCTACGGCGGCACCTACTACCCGCCCGTGGACCGCCAGGGGATGCCCGGCTTCGGGCGCGTCCTGGTCTCGATCGCCGACGCCTACCGCAACCGCCGCGACGAGATCACGCGCGGCGCGGAGGAGTTGCTCGGTGCGCTCCGCCGCCTCAACGAGGCGCCGGCGCAGGAGGGTGTGCTCGGCGCCGAGATCCTCGATCACGCCGCCGCCCACCTCGAGCGCGCGCTCGACCCGGTCCACGGCGGGTTCGGCGGCCGTCCCAAGTTCCCAGCCTCAATGAGCCTCTCCTTCCTCCTCCGCCACCACCTCCGGACCGGGGACGGGGCGGCGCTCGGCGCGGTCCGGCTGACGCTCGACCGCATGGCGCGCGGCGGGATCTACGACCAGCTCGGCGGCGGCTTCCACCGCTACTCGGTGGATGAGCGCTGGCTCGTGCCGCACTTCGAGAAGATGCTCTATGATAACGCCCTGCTGAGCCGCGTCTACCTGGACGCCTTCCTCGTCACCGGGGACGAGTTCTACCGGCGGATCGCCACCGAGACGCTCGACTACGTGCGGCGCGAGATGACCGACGCCGGCGGCGGCTTCTACTCGACGCAGGACGCCGACAGCGAGGGGGAGGAGGGCAAGTTCTTCGTCTGGACGCCGGCGGAGGTCGAGGCGCTGCTCGGCCCCGAGGACGCGCGGCTCTTCAACCGCTACTTCGACGTCTCGCCGTTCGGCAACTTCGAGGGCCAGAGCATCCTCCACGTCGACGAGGACATGCCGACGATCGCGCGGCTGCTCGGGGTCGCGCCCGAGCGCCTCGCGGCGGCCGTCGAGCGCGGCCGGCGCGTCCTCTTCGAGGCGCGCGAGCGGCGCGTCAAGCCGGGACGCGACGAGAAGATTCTCACGGCCTGGAACGGGCTCATGCTGCGCAGCTTCGCCGAGGCCGCGCGCGCCCTAGGGCGCGACGACTACCGCGCGGCGGCCGTCCGCAATGCCGAGTTCCTGCTCGCTGAGTTGCGCCGGGGCGAGCGCCTGCTGCGGACCCACAAGGGCGGCGAGAGCAAGCTCAACGGCTACCTCGAGGACTACGCTTTCGTCATCGACGGGCTGCTTGCGCTCTACGAGGCAACCTTCGACCGGCGGTGGTTCGGGGAGGCGCGCGCCCTGGCCGAGACCATGATCGCGCAGTTCTGGGACGAGTCGCGGGGTGGCTTCTTCTTCACCGGCGCGGCCCACGAAACGCTGATCACGCGGACCAAGGACTTCTACGACAACGCGACGCCGTCGGGCAACTCGGTCGCCGCGCACGTCCTGCTGCGGCTCGCGCTCCTGGCGGGCGAGTCGCGCTACCGCGAGCTCGCCCGGCGGACGCTCGAGCCCCTCGCCCCGGACATGAGGCGCGCACCGACGGCTTTCGGGCACCTCCTCGGCGCGCTCGACTTCTACCTCGCCTCCCCCTACGAGGTGGCGGTCGTCGGCGCGCCCGAGGCGCCGGAGACGGCGGCGCTCCTCGCCGAAGTCTTCGGCCGCTACCTGCCGAACAAGGTGGTCGCGCTCGGCGCCCCGGGGGAGGCCGCGGAGGGGATCAAGCTCCTCGAGGGGCGCGACGCTCCCGGCGGGAAGGCCACCGCCTATGTCTGCCGCAATTACTACTGCGAAGCGCCGGTGACCGAGCCCGAACGGCTGCGGGAACAGTTGTCCGCCGCGGACAAAAATTGACAGTTGGGGGAGATTCAAATAAGATTCCGGTTTAGTTCGCAAAACGCCTTCAGCATGCGTCTCGCCTAGCGGTCGGGTAAGAGGGGTAGAGCAAGGACATGCCTTCACTGGGCCAGGAACTCAAAAAAATCAGGGAGGAGCGGGGGGTCAGTCTGCGCCAGATCTCCGACGCGACCCACATCGGGATGCGCTTTCTGCAGGCCATCGAGAGCGACAGTTATGACGCCCTGCCGGGCGGCATCTTCACACGCTCCTTCGTCCGGAAGTACGCCAACTACGTCGGCCTGGACGAGGGGCAGGTGCTCGCGCGCTACGACCAGCAGGTCGCCGACATGGGCGGGGAGGCGCCCAAAACCCCGACTCCGCGCTATGAGGATTTCGAGGCCCGTAACTCCTCGGGCGGAAGCCTCCGGCTGGTGCTCCCGGTGCTGCTCCTGCTCGGCATCCTCCTCTACTTCACTTACCAGTACATCCAGAAGCAGGCCGCCGGCTCGGGCGGGCCCGAATCGAATCCGGCTGCGCTGGCCCAGACGCCGACCCCCCTGCCGACCGCGACCCCGGAGGCCGCGCCGAGCCCGACGCCGCCGGCGTCGCCGGCCGTGAGCCCGTCCCCCGCCGGCGCGCTGCGGCTGCAACTGACCGCGCGCGACGGGGCCTGCTGGGTGAAGGTCAAGGCCGATGAGGACGAGGCGGTGACGAGGACCCTCCAGCAGGGCGACACCGCGGACTTTGTCGCCAGCGAAAAGTTGCTCCTGCACTTAGGCAATTTGCCGGCGGTGAGCGTCACGCTCAACGGGCGTCCGGTGAAGTTGACCCCGACTCGGGGCCGGACCGTCGTTGAGGACATGGTTATCACGAAGGACAATTATCAGAAGTTCATCGAGTGAGCTCATCGATGCCTGGCCCGGAGCGGGGCGCCCGCCGCGAAACGCCGGCGCGGCCATCCCCCGCCGTGCCAGCCCCCGACCCGCAGTCACCCGCCGCGCGGCCCACTGGCTCGCGCGGTTTTCGTTTGGGCTACCACTTTCGCCGAAGGAATTATGCTGACTGAGAATTTGCCCGAAGCTCTGACATTTGACGACGTACTCCTTATCCCGGCCTACTCGGCGGTCCTCCCGACCGAAACCGAGACGACGACGCGGCTGACGCGCGCGATCACCCTCAACGTCCCGATCACGAGCTCTGCCATGGACACCGTCACCGAGAGCCCGATGGCGATCGCTATTGCCCAGCAGGGCGGGATCGGAGTGATCCATAAGAACTTTTCGATCGGGGCGCAGCGCGACGAGGTCGACAAGGTCAAGCGCTCCGAGTCGGGGATGATCGTCGACCCGGTGACCATGTCGCCCGACCGGCTGATCCGCGATGCGCTCGACGTCATGCGACGCTACAAGATCTCCGGCGTCCCGATCGTCGCCCCCGGCGGGCGACTCCTCGGCATCCTGACCAACCGCGACCTGCGCTTCGAGACGCGGCTCGACCTGCCGATCGCCGAGGCGATGACCCGGGAGAACCTGATCACCGTCCCCGTCGGCACGACGTTGCGCGAGGCCGAAGGCATCCTCCAGCGGCACAAGGTCGAGAAGCTCCTCGTCGTCGACGACCACTACCACCTCAAGGGCCTGATCACGGTCAAGGACATCCAGAAGGCGATCAAGTACCCGAACGCGGCCAAGGACGAAATCGGGCGCTTGCGCGTCGCGGCCGCCGTCGGGGCGACGGGCGACTACCTCGAGCGCGCCGCGGAGCTGGTCAAGGCCCGCGTCGACGTCCTCGCGATCGACACCGCGCACGGCCACACCTCGCGCGTCATCGAGGCCGTCCGCGAGATCAAACGGCGATTCCCTGAGGTCCAGCTCATCGCCGGCAACGTCGCCACCGCCGAGGGGACACAGGAGCTCATCCGCGCGGGTGTCGACGCGGTCAAGACAGGAATGGGTCCGGGCAGTATCTGCACGACCCGCGTCGTCAGCGGCGCCGGGGTGCCGCAGATCACGGCCATCGCCGAGTGCGCCCGGGCGGCCGAGGGGTCCGGCGTGCCGATCATCGCCGACGGCGGGATCAAGTACTCGGGCGACGTGACCAAAGCCATTGCCGCCGGGGCCGACACCGTCATGATCGGGTCGCTCCTCGCCGGCACCGACGAGTCGCCGGGCGAGATCATCCTCTACCAGGGCCGCAACTTTAAATCCTACCGCGGCATGGGCTCGCTCGCGGCTATGAAGCAGGGGAGCAAGGACCGCTACGGGCAGGAGGGCGAGGAGGTCGAGAACAAGCTCGTCCCCGAAGGGATCGAGGGGCGCGTCACTTATAAAGGGTCGCTCGCCGCCCTCATCGGCCAACTCGTCGGCGGCCTGCGCGCCGGCATGGGCTACACCGGCTGCCGCACCATCCGCGAGCTACAGCAGAGAGCGCGCTTCATGAGGATCACCGCCGCGAGCCTCAAGGAGTCGCACGTCCACGACGTGATCATCACCAAGGAAGCGCCCAATTACCGGGTAGAGTAGGCTGCCGGCGAGGGCCCGCCGGTGAGGTTTGACATGAAGAGCAGATTACACCTGTTGATCATCCTGCTGGCCCTCGCGGCCGCGGCAACCGTCACCCGGGGGCAGGCCAAGCTCTCCGGCTCGGACCAGCGCTTCGTGCGCGAGGTGGCCGAGGGGGGCATGGCCGAGGTCGCGCTCGGGCGGCTCGCCCTCGAGCGGGCGTCGAGCGACGAGGTCAAGAAATTCGCGCAGCGCCTCCTCGACGACCACTCGCGGGCCAACCAGGAGCTGGCGCGGCTGGCTCGCGCCAAGGGAGTCGCCCTGCCGCAGGGCTTCGCGGAAATCCAGGGCGAGGCGCCGGCCGCCCGGGCCGGCGACCAGACCTCGGCCCGCCAGGAGGGCGGCGAGACGAACGAGCGGCGGACGGCACGCATGGAGGGCCAGCCGGCCGCTGGGTCGGGCGGGCCGTCGAACCCCTGGCTCAAGGGGGAGAGCAAGAAGGCGATGGACCGCCTCTCGAAACTCTCAGGGTCCGAGTTCGACCGCGAGTTCACGACTCAGATGCTCAAGGACCATGCCAAGGTGATCTCGGTCTTCAACCGGCAGGCACAGGGGGACGGCGACCCGGAGCTCAGGGCCTGGGCCGCCAAGACGCTCCCCGCCCTGCACGAGCACGAGAAGATGGCGCGCGAAATCGCGGGTAAAGTCGGGGCGGCGCCGCCTTCCGGGCGGCAGTAAATACGGCCGCCATCTGCCGCGAGCCCCGTCGGGGAGCCGCCGCGCTCAGGACTCACCTTTCTTCGACTTCGGGCGCTGGTTGGCGGCGAGCACTCTCTTGCGCATGCGGGTGGAGTGCGGGGTGACCTCGACCAGCTCGTCGTCGGCAATATATTCGATCGCCTGCTCCAGTGTTAACTCGCGCACCGGGATCAGCCGCAGCGCCTCGTCGGCGGTCGAGGCGCGCATGTTGGTCAGCTTCTTTTCTTTGATGATGTTGACGTCGAGGTCGACGTCGCGCGCGTTCTCGCCAACGATCATCCCCTCGTAAACCGCCGTCCCCGGCTTGACGAAAAGCTCGCCGCGCTCCTGGAGGTTAAAGATCGCGTAGCCGGTGGCCGCTCCGGCGCGGTCGGCGACCAGGCTCCCCGTGCCGCGCCCCGGCATCTCGCCCTGCCACGGCCCCCAGCGCAGGAAGAGCGTGTTGAGCAGCCCCGTCCCCTTGGTCTCGGTGAGGAACTCGTTGCGAAAGCCGATGAGGCCGCGGCTCGGGATCTCGAACTCCATACGGACGCGGCCGTGGCCGTGGTTGACCATCTTGGTCATGACGCCCTTGCGCCGCCCCATGGCCTCGGTGACGACGCCGATGAACTGGTCGGGGACGTCGATGACGGCGAGCTCGACCGGCTCCTGCGGCCCCCCCTCGCCGCGCCGCGTGACGACCTGGGGGCGCGCGACCTGCAGCTCGTAGCCCTCGCGCCGCATCTGCTCGATGAGGATCGCCAGCTGCAGCTCGCCGCGCCCCGAGACCTTGAGCGTGTCAGGGGAGTCGGTCTCCTCGACGCGGATGGCGACGTTGGCGAGCAACTCCTTGTCGAGCCGTTCGCGGATCTTGCGCGAGGTGACGAACTGCCCGTCGCGGCCGGAGAAGGGCGAGGTGTTGACGCCGAAGAGCATCGAGATCGTCGGCTCGTCGACGACGATCCGCGGCAGCGGGCGCGGGTCGTCGGGCGAGGTCACGGTGTCGCCGATGTGGATCCCCTCGATCCCGGCGAGCGCGATGATCTCGCCCGCCGCGGCGGCCTCAGCCGGGGCCTGCTTCAGCCCCTCGAAGGTGTAGAGCTGCGTGACCTTCGTCTTCTGCCGCTCGCCGGCCAGGCTGCAGAGGACGACCTGGTCGCCGATCTTGACCGAGCCGTTGACGATCCGGCCGATCGCCAGGCGGCCGACGTACTCGTTGTAGTCGAGGTTGGCGACGAGCACCTGGAGCGGGGCCTGCGGGTCGAAACGCGGCGGCGGGATCGTCCGGAGAATCTCCTCGAAGAGCGGGCGCAGGTCGGCGCTCTCGCTCCCGAGGTCGGGCTTGGCGACGCCGTCGCGGGAGACGGCGTAGAGGATCGGGAAGTCGATCTGCTCGTCGTCGGCGTCGAGGTCGATGAAGAGGTCGTAGACCTCGTCGACGACCTCCGCCGGGCGCGCGTCCTGGCGGTCGATCTTGTTGATCACGACGATGACGCGGAGCTTCTGCTCGAGCGCCTTCGAGAGGACGTAGCGCGTCTGCGGGAGCGGCCCCTCGGAGGCGTCGACGAGGAGGAGCACGCCATCGACCATCTTGAGGACGCGCTCGACCTCGCCGCCGAAGTCGGCGTGGCCCGGGGTGTCGAGGATGTTGATCTTGGTCGCGCCGTAGTGCACGGCCGTGTTCTTGGCCATGATCGTGATCCCGCGCTCGCGCTCGAGGTCCATCGAGTCCATGACGCGCTCGGCAACGCGCTCGTTGGCGCGGAAGAGGCCAGACTGTCTGAGCAGGGCGTCGACCAGGGTCGTCTTGCCATGGTCGACGTGGGCGACGATGGCGATATTGCGGACGTCCTCGCGGACGGATGAGTCTGCTTTCATAAGGCTTGAGTCTCTCTTCCGGGCTTCTCGGGATGAGCGTGTAAAGGGCATGCTAGCAGGCCCCCGGCGCTTTGTCACACGGCGAGATGAAAATGAATTTCATTCAAATTTTTCAATGGTTTAACGGCCTGGTTGACACCCACGCGGGCGGGCCGGTATGGTGATTTCGGGGCATTAACTGGAGAGGTTCAAGTAAGGAGGGAATGTCTATGGATGTGCAGAACGCGAACAATCAGGTGCTCGAACACTTGAACGAGGCCTTGTCGCTCGAATATTCGGGGGTCATTCAGTACCTCCAGCACCGGTTCCTGCTCACGGGCAAGGACCGCGAGGTCTACGCCGACTTTTTCAGCGACGGGAGCGGCGAGGCGCGCGAGCACGTGCAGCACCTCGGCGACAAGATCGTCGCGCTCGGGGGCGTGCCGACGGTCGAGCCGGGGATCATCCGCCAGGCGACGAGCCTGGCCGAGATGCTCCAGCAGGACCTGGAGCTGGAGCGCACAGCGCTCACGGCCTATATGAAAGCCTGGGAGGCGGCCGAAGATAATAAGCCGCTGAGGTTCTGGCTGGAGGACATTATCCGGACCGAGCAACTCCACATCGACGAACTCGAGAAGCTCACTTCTGAGCGCGAGGTCCGCTCGGACCGGGTCAACCGGGAGATTCGTTTCCGCGGCGTCAGCTAGTGGCGCTCTTGACTTCGCTCCCCTCGGCGCGGGCGGGGCGGGCCGGCGCGGCCGGCCGCCGGCCGCGGGGGGCGAAGGGAATAATCAGGGCGCGCGCGCCGGCCGGCCGCGCCCGCTCCTCGATCCGCCCGCGCGTCTGCGCCAGGACGCGCTGCAGTTGGCTGATCTCCTCAGCCGCCACTGGGATCGTCTTCTGCGCTTGCCAGCCCAGCGCCTCGCTCCAGACGCTCAACTGCAGGGCCACGACCGCCTCACCCCCGCGCTCAGTGAGGACCACGTCGAGCCGCGACTCGCCTCCGCCCGCCGCCACGCTGCCGATCAACTCACTCTTCGCCTTCGTCATATGACCTTAGTCGTCTGCCGGATCAAGCAGTTAAGCTGTTAGGATGACACGCCCGAGATGTAATTGAAAGTCGTTTTCATCTCGGTCGTCAGATTATCGGGAGCGGCGGCGGATGTCAAGAGGGAATTCGGGTGGAGGCCAAGGAATTTCGCGGCGGTGTGCTATGATGAGTGGCCCGGGGCTAAGCGGCCCCGGGGCCATCTGAAGAGCAGGGGGGAGGGAACATGGCCGCTGTCATTACTTGCGCGAAGTGCCAGCAAAAGCTGCCGGGGCTCGAGGCGGCGCCGTTCGCCAACGCCCTCGGGCGGCGGATTCACGACCAGATCTGCGCGGCGTGCTGGAAGGCCTGGGTCGCGACCCAGCAGCAGCTGATTAACCACTACGGGCTGAGCACGATCAACCCCGACCACCAGCAGTTTCTCATTCAGAATATGGAGGCGTTCCTCTTCGGGGGCGGCGCGCAGGCTGAGATCGACACCTCGCTGCAAGGGAAAATTTCCCACTGAACGCACGCCGGGGCGTTCGTTGACAAACCGGCGGGCGGCATACTATCTTGAGGGCCGTGCCGGCGGGCGCGCCAGCCGCGCCGTGTCGCCGGACCTTGAGCCGTGGCCATGAAGAGAGAGCAAGAGCGCAAGTATTTAGGCATCGCCCCCGACGACGACGGCGACATCCGGGTGATTCAGGACCTCGCGCTGCTGCGCGGCGGCGAGGCCGAGGCCGGCGGCCTCTGGGGGGAGGCCCGGTCGCTCTTGCGCGACATCATCTTCGCCGGGGTGATCGCCATCCTCATCGTGGTCTTTGTCGTTCAGCCGGTCCGCGTCGAGGGCCAGAGCATGATGCCCAAGCTTTACGACCAAGACCGCATCTTCGTCAATAAGTTCATCTACCCGCTGCGCGAGTGGCTGGGCGACAAGGAGCCGATCAAGCGCGGCGACATCGTCGTCCTGCTCTACCCCGAGGACCCCTCGAAGTCTTACATCAAGCGCGTCGTCGGGCTGCCCAACGAGGACGTGAGCATCGAGGACGGCAAGCTCTACATCAACGGCGTGCTGCAGGAGGAGCCTTACCTCTCGCCCGACTACCTCTCGCACGACACCCTGGTGCCGGTGCGGGTGAGGGAGCACCACTATTTCGTGCTCGGCGACAACCGCCGGAACAGCAGCGACAGCCGCTACTGGGGGGTCGTGCCGGAGAAATACATCTACGGCAAGGCGATCTTTCGTTATTATCCGTTTATGCCCTTTGAGCACGTCGGGTCGCTCGACGACTGAGGCGGCGGCTCGGAGGTGAGGGATCCTCAAAGCGCGGACGGGCCCGGCTCTCCGCGCTTTGCCGTATATGCTCCGCAATTTGCGTCTCCTCTTCGAGCTCATGTGGCAGCCGATGACTGCCCTGCGGCGGTTGCGCGACCGGGCGCCCGTGGCCTTCGCCGTGAGCGCGGCCTGGGCGGTGACGGCGCTCTACGCCCTGGTCGCCCCGGTGCTCGTCGGGTACGCGCAGGGCGGCGGAGAGGAGGAACTGGTGGGGGCGGCGCAGCGCGGGGCGGACCTCTTCTGGATTGAGAACGTCTACAGCGCCGCCATGGCGGGCCTCATGATTGTGCTCTCCGTGGCGGTGATTTACGTGCCGGTCGTGATCTTCGTCGCCAACCTCTTCGAGCAGCGCGCGAGCTACTCGGTCGTCCTCCGCGAGGAGTACGCGCCGACTCTCGCCTGCGCGCTCTGCTCGTGGGCCGTGGCGCTGCTCGTTGCGCTCCCACCGGCCGCCTTCCTCGGCTGGCAGTCGGCGCGGCTGACGGGGGGGGCAGTCGTTGGCTACCTGGTCATGCTCTGGATCATCCCGTTGCCGATCTTCGCCGCCTTCATGACGCTGACGATCGGGACCGTCTTCCGCGTTGGCTGGGTGGCGGCGCTCGTGACGACGGTGCTCTCGTTCCTCTCGCTGCTCGGCGTCCCGCTGCTGAGGGGGGCTTTCGCCTTCGTCTGCGCCTCCCCCTTTCTGCTGCTCCTACTCTTCTTCCTGCTGCGCGACCAGATCGGCGACTTCATGTCCTCGCAGCGCGCGCGGCATTCGTTCAAGCAAAACCTCGAGGCGGCGACGCTCAACCCGGCCGACGCCTCGGCGCATCTCAACCTCGGGCTGCTCTACCAGAAGCGCGGCGAGACAGACCTGGCGGCCGCCTCCTTCCGGCGCGCGGCCGAGATCGACCCGACCGACCCGGACGCGCACTACCAGCTCGGGCGCATCGCCCGCGAGCAGGGCCGGCTGGCCGAGGCGCTGGCGCACTTCGAGACGGTCGTCCGGCAAGCCCCGAACTACAGCCAGCACGAGATCTGGCGCGAGACGGCGCTCGTCTACTATGAGGCCCGGCAGTACCCGGATGCGCTCGAGATGCTCGACCGCTTCCTCGCCGCGCGCCCGTCGGACGCCGAGGCCCGCTACTGGCGGGGCCGGGCCCTCGCCGGGCTCGGGCGCCAGGCCGAGGCCGCGCAGGAGATGCAGGCCTGCATCGAGTCGGTGCGCACCGCGCCTGCCTATAAGTACCGGAGCGACCGACGCTGGCTGCAACTGGCGCAAAGTTTTTTGAGGTCTCAAATCTGAGATTTGAAATTTGACAGCGGGGAGTGAAACGCATGACCACCGAAGCCATTCTCGCTCTTGAGGACGGGCGCACCTTCCGGGGGCGGGCCTGGGGCGCCCGGGGTGAGCGCACGGGCGAGATCGTCTTCAACACCTCGATGACCGGCTATCAGGAGATCCTCACTGATCCGTCCTACGCGGGGCAGATCGTGACCATGACTTACCCGCTGATCGGGAACTATGGGATCAACGCCGAAGACGTCGAGTCGCGCCGCCCGTTCGTCGAGGGTTTCGTCGTCCGCGAGCTCTCGGCGGTGAGCTCGAACTGGCGCGCCGGCATGACGCTCGATGAGTACCTCGGGCGCCACGGCATCATCGGCATCTCGGAGGTCGACACGCGGGCGCTGGTGCGCCACATCCGGGAGCGCGGCGCGATGCGCGCCTGCCTCTCCTCGGCCGACCCGGACGAGCAACGGCTCATCGCCAAAGCGCGGCAGGCCCCGGAGATGGTC
>Ga0075421_100000922_pt1 | contig 33027 bp, 39 predicted proteins | sample SoiMetdeltSBSDD5_FD_75292 | JGI IMG/M metagenome (GOLD analysis project Ga0075421, IMG submission 75292) | Bulk soil microbial communities from a Populus tree surrounding site in Tennessee, USA - Soil MetaG P. deltoides SBSDD5 | ecosystem: Environmental > Terrestrial > Soil > Tree plantation... | reverse complement strand
ATGGCCAAGGAAAAATTTGATCGGAGCAAACCGCATTGCAACGTGGGGACGATCGGGCACATTGACCACGGCAAGACCACGCTGACGGCGGCCATCACCAAAGTGCTGGCGATGAAAAAACAAGCCGAGTTCCGGCGCTACGACCAGATTGACAACGCCCCGGAAGAGCGCGAGCGCGGCATCACCATCGCCATCGCCCACGTCGAGTACCAGACCGACAAGCGCCACTACGCCCACGTCGACTGCCCCGGCCACCGCGACTACATCAAAAACATGATCACCGGCGCGGCCCAGATGGACGGCGCGATCTTGGTCGTGGCCGCCCCGGATGGCCCGATGCCCCAGACGCGCGAGCACGTGCTCTTGGCGCGCCAGGTGGAAGTCCCGGCCATGGTCATCTTCCTCAACAAAGTCGACATGATGGATGACCCGGAACTCTTGGAACTGGTGGAGTTGGAACTGCGCGAACTGCTCAACAAATACAAGTTCCCAGGCGACAGCACGCCGATCGTGCGCGGCAGCGCGCTCAAGGCGCTGGAAAGCACCAGCACCGACCCGAACGCGCCGGAGTATGCCTGCATTCACGAGCTGATGAAGGTGGTGGATGAGTACATCCCGCAGCCGGTGCGCGAGAAGGACAAGCCGTTCCTGATGGCGATTGAAGACGTGTTCTCGATCAAGGGGCGCGGGACGGTGGTGACCGGGCGGATTGACCGGGGGGTGGTGAAGGTGGGGGACCCGCTGGACATCATCGGGTTGCGGGATGAGAGCATGAGCACGGTCTGCACCGGGGTGGAGATGTTCCACAAGTTGCTGGACGCGGGGGAAGCGGGGGACAACGTGGGGGTGTTGTTGCGGGGGATCGAGCGGGAGCAGGTGGAGCGGGGGATGGTCTTGGCCAAGCCGGGCTCGATCAAGCCGCACACGAAGTTTGAAGCAGAAGTGTACGTGTTGAAGAAGGATGAGGGGGGGCGGCACAAGGCGTTCTTTCCGGGGTATCGGCCGCAGTTCTACATTCGGACGATGGACGTGACGGGGGCGATCACCTTGCCGGCGGGGGTGGAGATGGTGATGCCGGGGGACAACGTGAACATGAGTGTGGAGTTGATCACGCGGGTGGCGTTGGAAGCCGGGCAGCGCTTTGCCATTCGCGAAGGCGGCCTGACCGTCGGCGCCGGCGTCATCACCAAGGTCTTGGAATAAACGAGAGAAGGGCAGTTTAGAAAATGGCGAAGAAGAGTAAAGATGTCCGGCCGGTGATCACGCTGGCTTGCTCGGATTGCAAGGAACGGAACTACACCACCGAGAAGAATCGCCGGAACGATCCCAACCGGATTGAGTTCAAGAAGTTCTGCCCGCGCTGCCGGAAACATACGCTGCATCGGGAGACGAAGTAGGAGTGTCACGTGCTTAGGTGTCAAGTGTTCACGTGTCACGGCTCACTTGACACTTAAACACCTAAACACCTGACACGTATTATTGTAGGCCAGTAGCTCAATTGGCAGAGCACCGCTCTCCAAAAGCGGGGGTTGCGAGTTCAATTCTTGCCTGGCCTGCCTCGTGCATTGGGCCTGTGCCCTCTTTAGACACCGCTGCAGGTGAGGCGGTGTCTTTGACTGTCTGGAAGGATCGTGGACATGACGAAAGCGCAAGTGATCAAAGAGCCGAATGCGATTGTTCGCTATTACCGTGAAACGGTGGGCGAGTTAAAAAAAGTGGTCTGGCCCACGCGCCAGGAGGCCGTCCAGCTCACGACCATCGTGCTGATTGTGATTGTGGTGATGGCCACCGTGCTGGGGTCGTTTGACTATCTCTTCACTGAATTATTCCGCTGGCTCATTAACCTGCGCTAGGCTAGCCATAGGTTGAGAGGTGAGTGTGCTGATGGTTGAGGTTGACGAGCAGTTCTCCGACGAAGAACTGCCGGCCAAAGAGGCGGAAGACACGCCGGTGGAGCCGGCGGCTTTGGTTGAGAATGAAACCGAGCCGATGGCGGAAACGCCGGAAGCCGCGCCCGTTCTGGCGGAAGATGGCCGGAACTGGTATGTGATTCATTGCTACTCCGGTTATGAGAACAAGGTGCGGCACAACCTGGAACAGCGGATCGAGTCGATGGGCATGAAGGACAAAATTTTTGACGTGGTCGTGCCCACCGAGGAAGAGATCGAGGTCAAGGAAGGCAAACGCCGCACGGTGGAGCGCCGGGTCTTTCCGGGCTACATCCTCGTCCAAATGTTCATGAACGAAGAGTCGTGGTACGTGGTGCGCAACACCCCCGGCGTCACCGGCTTCGTGGGCATGGGTAACACGCCCACCCCGCTGCGGCCGGAGGAAGTCTCGCAAATTCTCAAGCGCATGGAGGCGGAAGCGCCCAAGGTCAAGGTCACGTTCAAACCGGGGCAGAAAGTCCGCATCGTTGACGGGCCGTTTAATGATTTCATCGGCACCGTCGATAAGATTGATATGGATCGCACCAAAGTGCGCGTGATGGTGTCCTTCTTTGGGCGCGAGACGCCGGTGGAGTTGGATTTCTTGCAAGTGGAAAAAGTATAAGTCCGAAGTCGCCAGTCCGAAGTTCTAAGTCAGTTGACTTTTGACTCTGGACTTAGGACTTCGCACTTCGGACTTTTAGTCGTGGGAGGGCGAAAGCCCGTTCGCACCACCAGGAGAGAAAAATGGCCAAGAAAATCAAAGCAATTACCAAGTTACAGATCGAAGCGGGGAAGGCCAATCCGGCGCCGCCCATTGGGCCGGCGTTGGCCGGTTTCGGCATCAACTTGATGGGTTTCTGCAAAGAATATAACGCCCGCACCTCAAACCGGATGGGCGAGATCATCCCAGCCGAAATCACCATTTATACCGATGGCTCGTTCACGTTTGTGCTCAAGACCTCCCCCACCGCCGTCTTGCTGCGTAAAGCGGCGAAGATTGATAAAGGCTCCGCGCAGCCCAATCGGAATAAAGTCGGGCAGGTCACCCGGGCCCAGATTCGCGAGATCGCCGAAATTAAGATGAAGGACTTGAATGCGATTGACCTCGAAGGGGCGATGAAGCAGATCGAAGGCACCGCCCGCAATATGGGGATTACGGTTGAGAGCTAATTGACGGAAGACGGATGACGGCGGACGGAAACGACTCTCCGTCGTCGGTCTTCCGTCCACCGTCCTGAATGTGGGAGGGCTGCGGCCCGCCAGAACCACGAGGAGACCCTTATGCATAAGCACGGAAAGAAATACCGCGAACAAGCGGCCAAAGTCGAAAACGAAAAGAATTATCCTCCGCAGGAAGCCGTGGCGTTAGCCAAAGCCACCTCCTATGCCAAATTCAACGCGACGGTTGAAGTTCACGTGCGCCTGGGCGTTGACCCCAAACATGCCGATCAGAACGTGCGCGATGTGGTTGTCCTGCCGCATGGATTGGGTAAAACCGTCCGGGTGCTCGTTTTTGCCGAGGGCGAAGGCGCGCGGGTCGCCGCTGACAATGGGGCGGACGTCGTCGCGGACGATGAAGTGATCAAGAAGATTCAGGAAGGCTGGTCGGAGTTTGATGTCGCTATCTCCACGCCGGAACTGATGGGCAAGGTGGGCCGTCTCGGGCGTGTGCTCGGCCCACGCGGGCTGATGCCTAATCCCAAGACCGGTACGGTGGTCCCGGCCGCGGACCTGCCGCGAGTCATCAAAGAGTCAAAAGCCGGACGCGTAGAGTTCCGCGTGGACAAAGGCGGCAACTTGCACGTGCCGATTGGCAAGGCCTCCTTCACGGAGAGCCAGTTGTATGATAATCTCTCCGCGCTGATGCAGGCGGTGATGAAAGCCAAGCCGGCGTCGGCGAAGGGCATCTATTTGAGGAAAGTTGTGGTGACGACGACGATGGGTCCCGGTGTGAAAATAGACCCGAACGCCATCGCGTCGTTGGAGGCGGCGGTCTAAGAAAAGTTCTTTCTAAATTTCGCGCTTCGCCGCAGACAGCAGGCCGGTGGCTCAGACAGCCCCAGAAGTCCTGCCGAGGTGAAGACTCACAGAAACGCAGCCTCCCCTCGGAGTATCGCTCCGGGCGGATTGGCCCCGGCTGAAGCCGGGTGAGCGCCATCTGAAAAGTCTTTGCTGGCACCTGCAGGCGGCAAAGACTTTTTATTTTATATCTCAACGAGGAAGGAGGTGAAAACCATTGGCTATTACGAAGGAACGCAAGGACGAACTGGTTAAGCAATATAGCGACCTCATTCAGAAAAGCGCCGGAATGGTTCTGATCGAGTACCGCGGCCTGAACATGAAAGGGATGGGGCCGCTGCGCGGCCGCGTGCGCGAGGCCTCCGGCGAACTGCACGTCGTCAAGAACACCCTGGCCCAACTGGCGTTGAAGCAGGCGGGCCATACGGTACCTGAGGAACTTTTTACCAAGACCACGGCCGTCGGCTTTGCTTTTACGGACGTGCCCGGTGTGGCGAAGGCCCTGACGACCTTTGCCAAAGAGTCCGAGTTTGTTAAAGTGAAGGGCGGCCTGTTAGGCAAAGAAATCTTGAATGCCAAACAGATCGAGGCGCTGGCGGATCTCCCGCCGCTGCCCATCCTCCGCGCGCAACTGCTGGGCTTGCTCTCGGCTCCGGCTTCCCGCCTGACCGGCGTCGTCGCCGGCAGTGTGCGGCAGGTGGTCAACGTAGTGAAGGCGTATTCCGAGAAAGAAGCGCCGGCCTCAGCATGAAATTGATGATTGAAGACTGAAAGTCCCTTTGGGATTGATGATGGCTGAATTTTTTCAATCAACAATCCCACTCCGCTGCGCTCCGGGGACTATAGGTCAGCAATCCACAATCAGAAATCTTTTGAATGTAAGTTTATCTAAAAGGAGAAACTGCAATGGCTGATCTAAACAAACTGGTGGATGAACTCAGCACCTTGACGGTGTTGGAAGCCGCCGAACTGACGAAGAAGTTGGAAGAAAAGTGGGGTGTTTCCGCCGCGGCGCCGATGGCGATGGCCGCGATGCCGGCGATGGGCGCGGGCGCTGCCGCCGCGGCTCCGGCGGAAGAGAAGACTGAATTCACGGTCGTGCTCAAGGATGTGGGCGCCAAGAAGATCGAAGTCATCAAGGTCATTCGCCAACTGACCAACCTGGGCCTCAAGGAAGCGAAAGACCTGGCCGAGGCTCCTAACGCCACGATCCTGGAAGCGGTGAACAAGGAAACCTCCGAAGACGCCAAGAAGAAGCTCACCGAAGCCGGCGCGACGGTCGAAGTCAAGTAAAAGCTCGAACAGTTTCATATTGCTGCAACACACCAGGCCGCACGGAGTCATCCGCGCGGCCTAGTTGCTTTAAAAATGTGGGCATGGATAGAGGCTGGCTGAAGGCCGATTCATTTTGATTTCTGCAGTATTGCCTCAGGGTCTATAACCTGAATCTGGGTAAGTGTCACCGCTAAGTCGTGTGTGCCAGGCCCGCTGGTAGGCAAGCGCCGGTCGCCGTTAGCAGGATCGTACAAGCCAACAATCACATCATACTGTCCAAACTGCGCGTCAGGTTTGACCTGCAGGTGAATAGCATCGGTCACGATCTCGCCCGGCGACCAACAAGTGGTCGGATAGTGACCGGCATCAGGTAAGGAGTCGTTCTGCGCCGCCAGCCCGAGCATCGGCTGATAAACATGTGAGAAGGTTGTGTACGAAGTAGTTAGGGGTGCATCCGCGCTCCAGTACAGCGTTAAATCAATCACGCTGCCGGGCTTTACCTGACTCTCACTCAGTTTGTATCCTACCAAGTTGATCTCATTCCCAACCTGCACATCCAGAGGCGTAGCCTCAGCCGGGAGCTGGTAAGAATAGAGGTGCACTCTCTCGCGATCGGTAAACAATACCGCTTGCATTACGATGAGTTGGAACGCCAACAAACCGGCGGTGAGGCTCCACCACCGAACCGAGTGAGCCGGCCCAGTTTCCACAGTGAAAGCTGCCAGGAGCGCTAGCGGCATGAGAAATGCCCATACCCGGCCTACCTCGGCGCGGGAGAAACCGGACAAGATCAAAGCCACAAGCGTCAGCGTCACGGCGGTTACTAACCGTTCAGCCGGGACGAAAGCCCCTCGCCTAAGGCGTATCCCCTTCATCACTTGCCAAATAGCGGCCAGGCCCAGGAGTCCTAAGATGTAACCGAGGAACAGAATAAAATCATACGGGTTGTAAAATAAACGCGGGAAGTAATGGGTGGTCATGGCAAAATGCGGACTGGAATTCGCGCGATAGACGTCTAGGTATGAAACGCCGTAGATCGCCCAATACCCGAGCCATACGCTGCTCAAGGATACGAGAAAACCAATCCCGCTTACGAGCAGTTGCCGCCGGTGACTCCACCAGAACTTTTTCTCCGGCCAAAGCTGCAGCCCGGTGTAGAAGACTGTAAATCCAACCAAGACTAATATCGCATGCGTGAAGAAACTGGCCACCGACAACAGGCCGCCGGCCAGCCACCACGCCCATTGATGCCGACCCACCAGGGCTTGGTAAAGCAGCCAAAGCAGACAGGCAGTAACCAGGACAAAAGCCTGGTCCCAGACGCCTGCCCACACAATGTAACCCGGCACGAGAGGACTCATCAGCGCGGCAGCCAGCGCCGCTGGTTGGCCGATCAATCGCCGGCCGACGGCATACAAGGGGACCACGTTTAAGGCGTTGAGCAGCAGGCTGAGTAGACCGCCAGACACCATCGCAAATTTAGCGTCACTCACATACAGCAGCGGCCAATACTCGCACCGATAGCGATGCAGTTGTATCCCGATCCAGGTAGCCAGCGTCGGAAAGATTTCAAACAACCGCCTCAGGCCATAGAAATACAAGATGAAGCCGGGCGGGTGACGTTGCGCGTGTGGCAAGTAATCCGATGCCAACTTGGGAAAATTACGTAGAAAGTTTCCCGGGTCATCTATGTTCATCCCAACAGTTTGGTAACCCGATTGATAGGGCGAAGCGGTCCGGAAAAAGATCCAACTCAGCGGGTCCGGATCAGTGATGTGCTGCGCAGCGATTTGGATCACGACACTTGCGAGGCAGGCAACGGCAATGGCTCCCCAGGCCCAGCGTTCATCCCTGGAGCGCCGATTGGCTAGCAAGAGCCCGGCAGCCAGCGCCAGGTAGCCGGCCAAGACTAGCGCCGCCCACAGCACTCGCTCGGGCGCAATAAGCGGATGGTACGCCCAACGCCAATCTAGGTCGCCGAGTAGCCAGGGCGAGAGATTAAACGCGAGAGCTAAGATCAAGCCGAGGGCCAGTAGCCAGGCCAGCTGCAGCCAAGTTGGGCCGAGCCGGTTTTCATCTTTCATCATTGTCTGTTTTTTTATGATCTAAAGTGTCTAAATCTACCAAGACGCTGGGGACTTGGGCTAAGCCACCGGGAAGAAGCTGGCTGAAGTCGGAGTGATTATAGTCAGAAGCCATTTTATCCTGTTTCCAACTTTGGTGTATCATTCACCCCATGACAACTCGCATCCTGGTGGTCGAAGACGAAGATCGCATTCTGCAATTTCTCCAACGGGGACTGACTTACGAGGGCTACCGCGTGGACGTGGCGGCGGATGGGCCGACTGGCTTGGGATTGGCCCGTGAGAATCCGCCGGACGTGGTCATCTTGGATTGGATGCTGCCGGGGATGGATGGCCTGGAAGTCTGTCGGCGACTGCGGGCTGGCGGGGCCGTTCCCATCCTAATGCTCACCGCCAAAGATTCGGTTGGGGACCGCGTTCAAGGGTTGGATGCCGGAGCGGATGATTACCTCGTCAAGCCCTTCGCCTTTGACGAATTGCTCGCCCGCGTGCGCGCGCTGCTCCGGCGGGCCGCGCCTTCACAGCCGGAAATTCTGCGCTTCGCGGATCTTTCATTAGACACCGGCACGCGTCGCGCCTTTCGCGGTGAACGCGCGATTGATCTCACGGCCAAGGAATATGAATTGCTGGAACTCTTCTTGCGCCATCCTCGGCAAGTGCTCACGCGCGAAGTTATCTTCGACCGGGTCTGGGGCTATGACTTCGGAGGGGAGAGCAACATCATCGAAGTCTACGTGCGGTATCTGCGGCAAAAGACCGAGTTGGGAAGTGAATCGCGCCTGCTGCATACAGTGCGCGGCGTTGGGTATGTCCTTCGGGAAGAATAAATCTGAACCCTGATGTGGTTTTTCAGCCAACTTACGGAATACGCAATATGCAATACGTGGTAGCCTGTATTCCGTATTGCGTATTCCGTAATCTATGACGCTCCGCCTGCGCCTCACGCTCTGGTATTCCCTGGTGCTCGCTGGGATCATTCTGCTGTTTGGGATGGCGGTCTATGCCATCCTGGTCATCAGCTTAACACATCAAATTGATCTCAGTCTGCGCGCCGCCGCCAACGAAATTAATCGCGCCATCAGCATTGACCGCGTGCTGGATTTCCAGGTGGTCACCATTCCGCAACTGGATCGCTTTGGGACCTCCAGCGTCTATGTGCAAGTTTGGAAGACGAATGGCACGCTCTTCGTCGAATCGGATAACTTGGGGGATTATGATCAGCCGTTAGATCCGGAAGGGTTAAGCGCCGGTCATGAAGCGCTGGAGTCCGTTTTTGTTAAGGGGGTCCACGTGCGAGTGTTGACCACCCCGCTCACGACCACCGATGGCACGGTCTTGGGCTATTTACAAACGGCGGCCTTGCTGCGTCCCCTGGATACGGCTCGGAGCGCGTTGCTCCTCGTGCTCATCGGCGGCGGAGTCGCGGCCATCGTCTCAGCGGCGCTCATCGGCTGGCTAGCCGCGCAGCGGGCGCTGCAACCGTTGGAAATCATTACCGAAACAGCGCTGCAGATCACGCGCGCCGACGATCTCTCGCGCCGCATCCCCATGCCCGAATCACCGCAAGACGAGGTCGGCCGGTTGGGGATGGCGTTCAATGAATCGTTGGAGCGCTTGGAGCGTTTATTCAATTCCCAACGTCGCTTTCTGGCAGACGTCTCACACGAACTGCGCACACCGCTGACGGCTATCCGGGGCAATGTGGATTTACTCCGGCGGATGGGCGGGGCCGATCCAACGTCCCTCGATGCCATGCAATCTGAAACTGACCGGATGAGCCGATTGGTTGGGGACTTGCTGCTGCTGGCTCAAGCGGATTCCGGAAAGCTGCCGCGCGCGCACGATCTCATCGAATTAGACACGCTGCTGTTGGAGGTCTTTCGGGAGGCGCAGATTCTCGCCGGGGGAGTCCGAGTGAGTCTAAGCGAGATTGATCAAACGTGCGTGGTCGGCGACCGCGATTTGCTCAAGCAGTTGCTGCTAAATCTCGTGAGCAACGCACTGAAGTTTACGCCCGAAGCGGGACAGGTGGTTTTGGGCTTGATCCCGGTCAACAACTGGGCGCGGGTGACGGTGACGGATACCGGCATCGGAATTCCGCCAGCGGAGCTACCGCATATCTTCGAAAGATTCTATCGGGTGGATAAGGCGCGTTCGCGCGCGCTGGGTGGAGCCGGGCTGGGATTATCAATCGCGCAGCGAATTGCGCACATGCACGGTGGCCGGATCGAGGCCGCCTCAGAGGGGATTCCCGGTCGCGGCTCAACCTTTAGTATCTGGCTGCCTCTGGCCGGGCCAAAGGATCACTCAGCGAGTCAAGCCCAACTCCTGCGCAGCTCGGGTACACAAGCTCGCACCCCCAGCTTGTAGCCATTCTTGCAGGCGCGGACTCTCAGGCAGACCGTTCACCGCGTCCTGATAAATCCCCGTTCCCCAATACCAATAACGCTGCGTCTCGGCCGGCCACAGCGAGCTATCCCGGCCAATCTGGCTGTGCCCGCCGTTGTAGCCAGCCAGTGCCAGCCCCACATTGCCGCCCGCCCGGCTCAGGCCCAGAGACAAATACGCCAGGCCGCGCCCGGCGTTCGTGTCCGGATCTTCCATCACATCCTCCGGCGCAAAGTGGAAGGGCATCACCTGGAACAATCCCTGCGCGCCGGACGAGGAGATGGCGTGCGGCGCGCCGCAGGACTCGATCTGCATCACCGTCGCCACCAAATTGGGATCGAGTTGATAGGGCGTAGCCCAATTCGTGATCTGAGATGCCCAATGTTGCACCTCGGGCGTGAAAACAGGAGACAGCATGCTAGCGCTGGCGGCGGCCGGCATGGTTCGGAGGATGGCGCGCATCCCGCTCATCAGCAGTCCACCGGCGACCACCGAGAACAGGAAAATCTCCAGCGGGATGAGGCGGATGATAAGCCGCTGTGTCATCGTTTAGTTCCGTTCCGAGTTCGGGCGGTTGGGGGTTTCGGAGGACCGCCCTCCGGTGGGACGAGTTCCGGAATTGGGTGAATACCCCGCCGACGGTTTGGGAACCGGCCGCACGGAAGGCAGCGGTGGGGCAGCCGGCCGCTGGGGCGGCGCGGGAGCGCGTTTCACCGGGTTGCTACGGAAGGCTTCGGCCGCTTGCGGATAAGGCTCATAGTCCTCTTCATCTTCTTCGTCCCCGCCAATCACGTAAGTCGGACGAGCGACTTTCTTGGGCGCGGGCCGGACCGAAGCGGAACGCTGAACCGTCTTCTCCGTTTGAGTGAACAGGCGCTCACCCGCCATGGAGAACGTCCCAATCATCAGGATACGGATCAGCCAGACGAGCACGGCGACGAAAACCGGAACACCACTCAACAATTGCTCCCGGCTCAAGATCTCATTTCCCAACGAGCCGCCGTGCTGCAGCAGCGCCAACGAAACACCCCACCAGGTAAGCATCGCGTTCATCGTCGCCGCCAGGAACCACGCGCCGAGCAAGTACCAAACTTCCACCTGTTCGCTTTTTTCTTTTTCCGGGGTGAACAGTCGGGCAATCCCGGCGAAGTCCATACCACAGAAAGCCAACGACAGGATCATCGCCCACCGAATCCCCACAAAGCGGATGTCGCCGAGTAAGTCAGTCAAAGCAAAGTCCGTCGTCGTATAGTTAAACAGCTCAAACGCCAGCAAGGCTCCGATAATAATCCCGCCAAACACCATTCCGCGTTTCATCTTGTAATCCTCCAAAATTTCCTTCGCCCGACGCCAGTATTTCACATCCTCAGTATTCGTAGGTTGCATTTGACACCTCCCTGGAACTCGACCCGTTTTCACTGGATATTAGTACAGATGTTCTACAATGTCAAGTTTATGCAGGCCAATTTAAGAAATTGTCTGCTATGATCCCGCCCCGTGCGTATTGCTCTCATCCACGATTGGCTCAACCAGATTGGCGGCGCGGAGGATGTCTTGGAGGCGCTGGTCGCCTTCAACCCCACTGCGCCGATCTTCACCTCCATTTATTGGAAGGAGAAGATGCCCACGGCTTATCGCACTTGGCCTATCCAGGTCTCGTTCATGGATCGTCTTCCGGGCATTTACCGTCATCACCAGCCCTACCTGCCGCTCTACCCTTTAGCCTTTGAGCGTTTTGATCTCTCCGGCTTTGACCTGATCCTTTCAAATAAGAGCGGCTTCTGTCATGGCGTCCATAAGCCGCTGGGCGCGACGCATATTTGCTATTGCCTGACGCCCACCCGTTACGTCTGGGGCTTCGAGGATTACGCTGCCCGCGAGGGTTTAAGCGCTGACAAACGTCTGATGCTGCGCCCTTTGCTTCAGTGGCTCAAGCGTTGGGACAAAGCCGCCGCCGCCGGCGTGGATCACTTCATCGCCATCTCCTCGGAGATCCAAAAGCGCATCGCTCGTTTTTATGAACGAGACTCAACCATCATCTACCCGCCCGTTGCCACCGAGCGCTTCAAGCCCCAGCCGGAAGTCGGCGATTACTTTCTCAGTCTGGGACGATTGATTCCTTATAAGAGGGTTGACCTCGCCGTTCAGGCCTGCACCCGGCTCAACCTGCCCCTCTGGGTGGGTGGGGATGGGCGTGACCGGGAGCGATTGGAAAGAATGGCCGGGCCTACGGTAAAATTCCTGGGTCGGGTGCCCGACGCCGACTTGCCGGAACTGATGGCGCGTTGCCGCGCTTTTATCTTTCCCGGTTTGGAGGATTTCGGCATCACGCCGGTGCAGGCGCTGGCCGCCGGTCGGCCGGTCATCGCCTTCGCGGGCGGTGGCGCGTTGGACATTGTGGAGGACGGTGTGAACGGCCTCCTCTTCCACGAGCCGACGGCTGAAGCGTTATCTGTTGCCATTGAACATTTCGCTCGCTTGCAGTTTGAACCGAAGATCGTCCAGCGTTCGGCCGAGAAGTTTGATACGGCGATGTTTAAAGAGAAGTTGATGGCTTTCATTGCCGAGAAAACAGGAAAAAATTAAATGGAACTTCGTCAATACGTGAGAATCGCTCTCCGCTGGTGGTGGCTGATCTTCTTGCCGCCGTTGATGGTTGGGGCTTATGGTCTAGCCACCTATCGCCCGGCCCCATCCAGCTACACCACTTCGCTGCGCTTCACCGCCGGTCAGCCCCAGTCACTCACCACGATCCCCGGTTACGACGCCAACTACTATCGTTGGTTGACTTCCGAGTACATCGTCGGCGGGCTAAAGGATTGGGCGCGCACGGGCGCCTTCGCCGAGGCCGTTAGCCGCGAACTGGCGGCGAGTGGAACGACCCTCTCAGCCGACTCACTTCGGGGTGCGATCGCCAGCGACAACGCGCGCAGTGTGCTCTTCATCTATTTGACCTGGGGAGACCGCGAACAACTGCTGGCGCTCGCGCAATCGGTAACCAAAGTGCTGCAAGAACAAAACGCCGAGGTGTTCCCGCAGTTAGGTGGTCAGCCGGCCGCCGTCGTCCTCTTGGATTCGCCTAATCCCGCGCCGGTCGGCATCTCCTTGCGCGCGCGCCTTGACCTGCCGCTCAAAGTGGGGTTAGGCTTCGCGGTCGGTCTCGCGCTCGCCTTCCTCGCCCATTACTTTGACCCGTTCGTGAGGGAGAAAGATGAATTGGAAAGGATGGGGATGAAGGTTGTAGGAGAACTGCCGAAAGGCGGACGAAAGACGAAGGACGAATGACGAATGCAAAATGACAAATGTAAAATGGAAACTTCTGTCTTCTGAATTCTGACTCCTGACTTCTTTCTTCATTCGTCCTTTATCCCTATGGTAGAATCATTCTCTCTTGGAGAAAATTATGTCCATCACCGAATATCTCCACATTCTTCGTCGGCGCGGCTGGATTTTAGTTCTCATGGCCGTGCTCACCGCCATCAGCGCGCTGGTCTTTAGTATGGTGCAGACGCCGGTCTATAAATCCACCATTTATCTTGGCGTGCAGCCCGCGCGGCCCGACCTCGGCCTGACGCAAAGCGCCAAGAGTCTGCTGCGCTTGTACACCTCCTGGATGAGCACCCGCACCAACGCCCAAAAAGTCATTGATACCTTGCAGTTGGATCGCACGCCCGAGTCCTTATTAGGCGATGTGACCATCGCTTCCGACGACTCGCGTTTCGTCGTCCAGATTGATGTGAAAAATCAGAACGGCGACCTCGCCAATAACATCGCTCAAAAATGGGCCGACTTGTTCGTGCAATGGCGGCAGGATCAGAATCAACAACAGCGCCGCGAAGATCGCGTGGACGCGTTTATCCTTGACCCGCCGATCTATCAACTCTACAAGCCCAAGAAAAGTGTGAACACCCTGGCGGGCGGCATCCTCGGCTTTTTACTGGGCGGCGTCATCATCTTCGTCCTCGAATATTTTGAGTCGGGTGTCATCCGTTCGCCCCAGGATATTGAACGGGCCTTAAGCCTTTCCGTCCTGGGCGCGATCCCCGTGGCCGAAACCACCTCCCAAACCAACGCGCGTCAGCGCCGGTCGCGTTTGGTCACCTCCGCCTCGCGCGCGGGTTCATAAAGGTTCCTATCATGTCCTCAACTGATCACTTGATCACCCTTGCCGATCCACAATCGCCGGTCGCGGAGTCCTTTCGGACGCTGCGCACGAATCTCATCTTCTCCAGTCTTGACCATCCGCTCACGACCTTACTCGTCACCTCCGCCGCACCCATCGAAGGTAAGAGCCTCACCGTGGCGAACTTAGCGGTGACGATGGCTCAAGGCGGGCGCAAGACGATCCTGGTGGACTGCGATCTACGTCGCCCGCGCCAGCACGAAATTTTTGGCGTGCCCTCCGATCCCGGATTGACGACGATGATTTTGGATGAGACGCAGGAGCCGCCCCTGGTAGCCGGCGGCGTTCAGGATTTGTGGCTGCTCCCCGCCGGTCCTCTGCCCCCCAACCCCGCCGACCTTTTAGGTTCTCGCCGGATGGAGGCGGTGATCGCGACCCTCAAATCCCGCGCCGACATCGTCCTCTTCGATGCGCCACCGGTCATCGCCGTCACCGACGCCGCGTTGCTTGCATCTAAATTGGACGGTGCCTTGCTCGTCGTCAGCGCCGGACAAACCAAACGTGATCACGCCCAGCGCGCCAAAGAACTCCTCGAGAAAATCAACGTGCGCGTCGTCGGCGCCGTGCTGACGAATGCGGCAGTGGATAAGAGCGTAAACGCGTATTAAGGTAAAGTGTCAAGTGTTTAAGTGTTCACGTGTCACGTGACACTTAAACACTTGACACTTAAACACCTGAAACTTAAACACTTCACAGGAACCAACTTATGAAAAATATCCTCGTCACCGGCGGCGCCGGGTTCATTGGCTCTAACTTCGTTCGCTACATGCTCCACAAATATTCGGAATACAAAATTGTCGTCTACGACAAGCTCACGTACGCTGGGAATCAGAACAACTTGCTCGAAGTCCACGACGACCCGCGTTACAAGTTTGAGCGCGGCGACATCGCCGATAAGCCCTCGTTGGAGCAAGTTATCCGCACGCACGCGATTGATACGATCGTCAACTTCGCGGCGGAGAGCCACGTGGATCGTTCCATCCTTGAGCCGGATGCCTTCATCCACACCGATGTCGTCGGCACGTATGTCCTCCTCGAAGCCGCGCGGGCGCTTGGGCTGGAGCGCTTCCATCAAGTCTCCACCGACGAAGTCTATGGTTCGATCCCCGTCGGCTTCTTTAAAGAAGGTGATCCGATGGAGCCGAACAGCCCGTACGCCGCGAGCAAGGCCGGCGGCGAGTTGATGGTGCGGGCGTATCACGAAACGTATGGCCTGAACACCGTCATCACGCGCGGCAGCAACACCTTTGGGCCGTATCAATATCCGGAGAAAGTCGCGCCGCTGTTCATCACCAACGCGATTGACGGCGAGCCACTGCCGCTTTACGGCGACGGCATGCAGGTGCGCGATTGGCTGTACGTGGAAGATCACTGCGCCGGGATTGACTTGGTGCTGCATAAAGGGCCGCCCGGCGAAGTCTACAACCTTGGCGGGAGCAACGAGCGTCACAACATTGACGTCACACACCTGATCCTCAAGCTGCTCAACAAGCCGGAGTCCCTCATCCGGCCGGTTGCCGACCGCCCCGGCCACGACCGTCGCTACGCGCTCGACTGCGCCAAGCTCAAAGCGCTGGGCTGGACTCCCGCGCGCGACTTCGAAACCGCGATGGCCGAGACTGTGGCGTGGTATGCCAAAAACGAATGGTGGTGGCGGCCCATCAAGTCCGGCGAATTCAAAGCCTACTACGCCAAACAATACGGCGAGCGTTTGGCGGCGGCGAATTAGCTGGCAATTTGTCCTCTGCTCCAAAGCAAGCGCACTTGCAAAATTCGACTCTTCAAATCGAGTATTGACCCCCTAATCAAATCTGACTACAATCATGGTCAGATATGAAGCCTTCTTTTGAACTGATTTACGCGCCACTTATTAAGCGCCATTTGAAGACTCTCAATTCCAAATTTTATTCGCTTATTCGAGATACGATTCGGGAGCAATTGCAAACTGAACCCGATGTAGAAACCCGCAATCGAAAGCCGCTTAGACGCCCTATCTTTGGTGCAACTTGGGAAATACGCTTCGGGCCGAGTAACCGGTTTCGGGTTCTTTATAAGGTCAATCTTGATGAAAAGCAGGTCGAGATTTTGGCGATTGGTGAAAAAGAGGGCGAGCGCTTATGGATTGGTGGAGAGGAGATTAAACTATGAAAATAGCCTCCGTCGCTGATGTGAAAGCAAAGCTAAGTGGGTATATCAAAGCTAGCAAATCCGGCCCGGTCGTGGTCACGAAAAATGGCAAGCCGGTTGCTGTCCTGCTGTCCATGCAAGATGAGGAAGAGTTGGAACGTCTCTTAATGGCTTACTCTCCCAAGTTGCAACGCATCTTGCAGGCTGCCGAAAAACAAATTCGAGAAGGCAAAGGGATCAAGCACAAAGATTTCTGGGCGGAAGTTATTCCTGGTTCTTGAGCCTTCATGTGACTTGAGACTGCAATGGCCGAGACCATGGCCTGGTACGCCAAAAACGAATGGTGGCGGCCCATCAAGTCCGGCGAGTTCAAAGCCTACTACGCCAAACAATACGGCGAGCGTTTAGCGCTTGGAGCCCTTGAGGCAGAAAAGCTATGAAGAAAAAAACAGTGGCTAGGCCGATGGCCCAAAGAGCGATTGATAGTTTTGAGCGTATTGCAGGAACTCCTGCACACTGGCAGTGGTCTGCGCGTGAATTCATCTGTGCTGCTAATATTTTATACCAGCAATATTGTGCCATGACCGAATCCTTGACTGTCCCCCTTCGGGTTATTGCCTCCGCAGAAATACCCCAAAGTGTCCTGGCATGCTGTGAGTCAATTACTCCAATGATGTTGCTTTATGGATATGCCCTAGAGAATATGACCAAGGCGTTGTTAATAGCTCAAGGTATTAAGGCAACTGTAAAGGGAAACTTTAACAAAGCAGACCTGAAAGGCCACAAAATCAAGAAGCTTATTGGGCGAACAACTGTAACATTGACTAATACCGAGAATGACTTAATGGATGAGTTGGAAATAACCATTACTCATGGAAAATACCCGGTTGGACTAACGGCTCAAAGCCTGGAACCTTCAAGACCTTTTATTCTTCCAACGGATATAGAAATAATCCATAAAGTGTTTAATGACTTAGAAAATGAACTTTATAAAGTAGAGCCTAATAGAACACTTCCGCCAGTTAATGCAACTTTATTCAGATATTCTTTGATGAATTCATTACCCTAAAGGGGTTAGTTTGAAGCCGTTGCTCTCCTGTCTCTTCCTCAGCGGCACCTCATTCAGTTGAAAAGAAGATTGCAAGGGCGACTCCCTCTGAGTCGCCCGGTTCCGTTGTACAATCTTGAATGTGAGTCCTTATGTCGAAGTCGAGCACACGGCGGATTGGGCGCTGCGCGTTTGGGCGCCGACGCTGGAAGAACTGTTCGTTGACGCTGCGCGGGGCATGTATGAATTGGCCGGAGCCAAGCCCAGCCCAAACCTCACCGAGCGCCGTCGTGTGGAACTAAGCGCCGAAGATTACGAATCGCTGCTCGTCGCCTGGCTCCAGGAACTCCTCTATTACACGGAGTCGGAAGGTCTTGTCTTCAGCGAGTTCAAAGTAGAACTGCTCGACCCGCCTCAACTCAAAGCGGAAGTCTCTGGTGAAAAGTCTGAGCGGTTGGATAAAGTGATCAAAGCGGTGACATATCACAACTTGAATATCCGCCAAACGAATGAAGGTTACGAGACAACGATAGTTTTTGATGTTTAAAGATAAGAGATTGGGACGCAGATGAACGCAGATTTTTTTCTTGATCTGCGAAAATCTGCGTTCATCTGCGTCCAATTAATTCTTCTTAAAGGATGCCCTCCGTGACTCTCCGAAAGCAAGATTTCAAAAAGATCAACAACTATCTGTGGGAGATTCCCGTAACCTATCGGCACGATATGCGCGTGCCGGTGCGTGTCTACGCCGACGAGCGGCTGTTGGAAGATTCGCTCGACGACAAATCCTTCGAGCAAGCGGTGAACGCGGCGACGCTGCCAGGGCTGGTGGGACACGTCACCGTCATGCCGGATGTCCACCAGGGCTACGGCTTCCCCATCGGTGGGGTCGCGGCCACCAAGTTGCCAGACGGCGTCATCTCGCCCGGCGCCATCGGTTACGACATCAATTGCGGCGTGCGTTTGCTCACCACGCAAATTGAATTTGAAGCCGCGGAATCCGCACTGGCTGATTTGGCAACGGCGCTCTATCGCAACTGTCCCAGCGGCGTCGGCGAGAAGGGAACCGTGCCGCTGACCGTGGCCGAGTTAGATAAAGTCTGCCGTGAGGGCGCGCGGTGGGCGCGGCGCGAGGGTTATGCGCGCGATGAAGACTTGCAACGCACCGAAGAGTTTGGCTGCATCGAGGGCGCGGAGCCGAGCAAGGTCAGTTCGCGCGCGAAGGAACGCGGTCGTTCACAACTCGGCACACTCGGCGCGGGTAATCACTTCATCGAAATAGATGTGGTGGATCAAATCTTCGATGCCGAAGCCGCGCGCACATTGGGTTTAACGGAAGGCTACCTCACGGTGCAGATTCATTGCGGTTCGCGCGGCTTCGGTCATCAGATTTGCACCGATTACGTTCAGGAATTTCAAGGCGCGGTCAAACGTTACGGCATCCACCTGCCCGACCGCGAACTGGTGTGCGCGCCGCTCGATTCGCCGGAGGGCCAGAGTTATCTCGGCGCGATGAAGGCCGCGGCCAACTTTGCGTTCTGCAACCGGCAGGTGCTCGCGCATCACATCCGCCGCAGCTTTGAAGAAGTGCTCGCGCGTAAGTTGAGAAATTGGGATGTGCGTCAGGTGTACGACATCGCGCACAACATGGGCAAGGTCGAGACGCATCAAGTGGATGGGGAAAAGATGCGGGTGTGCGTCCATCGTAAGGGCGCGACGCGCGCCTTCGGCCCCGGCTTCGAGGGGTTGCCGCCCGACTATCGTCCGCTTGGGCAACCGGTGTTGGTCCCGGGTTCGATGGGCACCGCAAGTTGGGTGCTGCTCGGAACCGAGGGCAGCATGGCGCAGTCGTTCGGGTCCACCTGCCACGGCGCGGGCCGCGTGATGAGCCGCTCGCAAGCCAAGCGCGAAATTCGCGGCGACAAACTGCGGCAAGACCTCGAAGCAGATGGCATTCGCGTCCGCGCGGGATCGCTGCCCGGTTTAGCGGAAGAAGCGCCAGCGGCCTACAAAGACGTTGACCGCGTAATCGAAGTCGTGAGCAAAGCCGGCATCGCTAAGAAAGTGGCACGGTTGAGGCCGGTAGCGGTAGTCAAAGGGTGACGGTAGACCGAAGACGGACGACGGAGGTAAAAGCTCTTCATCCGTCGTCCGTCTGCCGTCCTCCGTCTCTTTGCCAATGCGCGCTTCCGCCCTCCAATTCTCCTCCACCCCCTTCGCCCTCGCGCGTAATCTCGAAACCGCCGAGCGCTTGATTCGCGCAGCCGCCGCACAAGGCGCGCAGCTCATCGTCCTCCCCGAACTGTTCAACACCGGCTATGTTTATACACCGCGCTTATTTGCCGCCGCCGAAACTGAAGACGGCGCGACGCCGCAATGGCTCACCAGCTTAAGCGCCGAACTCAAAGTTCATCTCGCTGGATCATTGCTCCTCCGTGAAGGCGCGCACCTCTTCAATGTCTTCGCGCTCGTCACGCCGGAGGGGAAGATTCATAAGTATCGTAAACAGTATCCCTTCCTTTGGGAATACTGCTACTTTGAACCTGGGCGTGAGCCGGTGATCGTTGAAACTGAATTGGGGCGGATCGGATTCCTGGTGTGTTGGGACATCATGCAGCGGCGCGCGTGGGAAGCGTATCGCGGCCGGGTGGACATGATGCTCACGGCCTCGGCTGCGCCCCGCCTGCATCGCGCGGTGCTCAACTTCCCGCTCGGCAAGAAGATTTATCTGGCGCAGATGATGCCCGATCTATTACGTGACCGAGAAGCGCTCGATCAATGGGACGCGGAAGACCTCGCGGCGCGCGCGGCCTGGATGGGGGTCCCCGTGATTCATGCGGTGATGGCCGGGCGCTTCGTCACCGAAGTGCCGTGGCCGCGTTTGAGTTTTCTCTTTGGCGCTTTAGCCCGTCCCCAACTTTGGCCGTGGGTCAGGCAAGCGCACCTCGCCTCCCTGCGCGCTATATTCTCCGGCGCGAGCACGATCTTCAATGCCAATGGTGAAATTCTCGCGCGCGTTGAGGGCGAAGAAGGGCTGGCGATTGCAGATATTAACTTGGGCCAAGCGCCTCCGCCTTCCACAACTCCGAATTTTGACATTCCGGTGTCGTTACGGTTTATGGAATTGGTGACGAAGCCCTGGTTCAGCGCGTATTATCGTTGGCACCGTTCGAGCGCAATCAGATAACTTCTGTCTAGATTCTCTTTGACTTTTCCTGCGATCCGGCTACTATCTGTTGGGCGGCTTCACGCGGCCAAGCGCATCGTAGTCAGACTGGTTCGCCCTTCAGAGGGAATACGATGAGTTACAACGCGACCATTCGTCCGATCCAGCCCGACGAGGCGGCGGAAGCCAAAGCGTTGGTCTTTCAGGTGGCCCACGAACTGATGGAGCCGGAGACGCCATTTGAGGATTTCAAGGCGCTCTGGAATTCTTGGGGCGTCTTCAATGACATGGACAGTGCGCCAACAAGCTACTTCGAGAACGGCGGAGTCTTTCTAGTGTCGGTGTGCGATGGCCGGATCGTTGGAACCGGGGCGTTTCTTCGCTATGCAGCCGCCGGGTACTGTGAGCTGAAGCGAATCGCTTTGGCGCCCGAGCATCGGGGTCAAGGCCTGGGCTATGCCATGATCAAGGAGTTGATCGGACAGGCGCAAACGATGGGCTACCGCAAAATGATTCTTTGGACCAATCGCTTCAAGTTGACCCGGGCCGTAGCTCTTTACCGTCAAATTGGTTTTGTCGAGGTGTCACATGCAGGGGCGGATGAGGACGAAATCTGGATGGAAATGGCGCTTGCTCCGGAGGATTGAGGCTTGTCTACAGATCCGACCCGGCCAGCATCGGTCGTGAAAAGCAAAGCGATATAATTCCTGTAAAAAGGCGAACCGATGAGAATCCCCACCATTCACGGCATTATTGAGCGGCGCATCCTGGCTAACTATCAGGTTGACCCCGTTATTCTAGCCAGAGTCCTGCCACCACCTTTTCGGCCCAAGCTGATGGGTGGCGTCGGCATCGCGGGAATTTGCCTGATTCGGCTCAAGCACATCAAACCCAATTTTATGAGCGGCGACTTTGGCCTCGCCTCCGAAAACGCGGCGCATCGGATCGCGGTGGAGTGGACGGAGAAGGGTCGCCTCCGCGAAGGCGTATATATTCCTCGGCGCGATACGTCCTCAACGCTCAATACCCTCGTCGGCGGCCGATTGTTCCCCGGCCTGCATAACCACGCTCACTTTAACGTCGCCGAACATGACAACTATTATCAGGTGGCCCTGGAGAGTGATGATGGGAAAACTCACGTTCTGGTCGAAGGTCGGATCAGCGCTGCCTTACCTCCCACCTCCGTCTTCGGCTCTTTAGCGGAGGCCTCGGCCTTTTTTGAAGCCGGCTCATTAGGTTATTCGGTCACTACTCGGGCGGGGGAGTATGACGGCTTAGAGTTGCGCAGCCGGGAATGGAAAGTTGAGCCACTGAGCGTTGAGCGAATCGAATCAAGTTTCTTTGAGAATGAGCAACTCTTTCCACAGGAGGCGCTTCGATTTGACTGTGCGCTCCTCATGCGTAACATTCAGCATGAATGGCATGGGCAAGAGTCGTTGTGCTATCCCCTGGCAGTATAAATTTTAGGTCAAGGTCTGAGGTGCAGGCCGCTCAACCGGAAAGGTTTAGCCGACATGTCTTTTAAAGCGTATCTTGATAACATCAAAGCCAAAACCGGAAAGACACCGGAGGACTTTCGCAAATTAGCGGCTGAGGCTGGCGTCTATAGCCCGGAGATGAAGGCGAGTCAACTCGTCGCCTGGCTCAAAAAAGATTTTGATCTGGGTCACGGCCATTCCATGGCCATCTGGAAGGTCTTCAAAGATAAGGGCTGGGTTCACGAGCCGGCGAAGAAATCGAAGAAGTAATGCAGAGAGTTATCCAACCAGACCTCTACTCCAGCCAAACCAAAAAGGAGAATAAACCATGGCCAAGAAAGCAGTGAAAGCAATTGCGAAGAAGACGAAACCTGCTAAAAGAGTCGCTGCCAAGAAACCCGCTCCCCGCCGCTCCGCCCCACGCGTGGAACAGCACAAGTTCCTCCTCGACGAGAGTCAACTGCCCAAGGCCTGGTACAACATCAACGCCGACTTGCCCGTCCCGCCGCAGCCGGTTCTGCATCCGGGGACGATGGAGCCGGTCACACCGGACTTCCTCGGCGTGTTGTTTCCGATGAATCTGATCATGCAAGAAATCAGCCCGGAGCGCTGGATCGAAATTCCGGAGCCGGTGCGCGAGGTCTACAAACTCTGGCGTCCCACGCCGATGTACCGCGCGCTGCGGCTGGAGAAAGCGCTTGATACGCCCGCGCACATTTATTACAAGTACGAAGGCGTCAGCCCGGTCGGGTCGCACAAGCCGAACACCGCAGTGGCGCAAGCTTTCTTTAATAAGGAAGCCGGGACGAAGGCGCTGACGACCGAAACCGGTGCGGGACAGTGGGGCTCGGCGTTGGCGATGGCCTGCAACTTCTTTGGGCTTGATTTGGAAGTGTACATGGTCAAGGTCTCGTATTATCAGAAGCCCTATCGCCGCATCATCATGGAAAACTTCGGCGCGCAAGTGTACGCCAGCCCGACTGACCGGACGCGGGCTGGCAAGAAGGTGCTCGCGGAAGATCCCGATTCGCCCGGCTCATTAGGCATTGCGATTTCTGAAGCGGTCGAGGCCGCGGCCACCTCCAACGGTGCAAAGAAATACAGCTTAGGCTCGGTGCTCGGTCATGTGCTCATGCATCAGACCGTCGTCGGCTTGGAAGCTTTAGAACAAATGGAATTGGCCGGTGAATACCCGGACATCGTCATCGGTTGCATTGGTGGCGGCTCGAACTTCGCCGGGTTCACGTATCCCTTCCTGTGGAAGAAGTTCACTGCGAAGAAGAACATTCGCGTGATCGCGGTCGAGCCGGACTCGTGTCCAACCGTAACCAAGGGCCTCTACACTTTCGATTACGGCGATACCGCGGCGATGGCGCCTATCGTCAAGATGTACACCCTCGGTCACACGTTTGTTCCGCCGGGCATCCACGCCGGCGGCCTGCGCTATCATGGCATGTCGCCGAGCGTGAGCGCGCTCGTCGCGCACGGCGACATTGAAGCGCGCGCCGTTGGTCAGTTGGCGACGTTCGAGGCGGCGGTGCAATTCTCCAAAGCGGAGGGCATCATCCCCGCGCCCGAGTCGGCGCACGCCATTCGCGCGACGATTGACGAAGCGTTGGAGTGCAAACGAACCGGCCAGAAGAAAGTCATCGCTTTCAATCTTTCCGGCCACGGGCACTTCGATATGATGGCTTATGAGGCCTACAATCACGGCCAGTTGGAAGACTATGCTTATCCGGTCGAGCTGGTGACGAAGGCGATGCAGGATTTGCCGAAAGTTCCGGCGCTATAGAAAATGAAGAGTGTCGTGGAGCGCCGAACCCCGTAGGTCGGCGCTCTTCTTAATAGTGAGAGCAAGCACCCTGAGCGGAGACCCGCGTTCCCCAGCGGGGCGTAGTCGAAGGGGCGGTTCCCTAACGGGGCTTGGCTTGGAATCGCATCCTTCGACTGCGCCCCGTAAAATTCGTGGGGCTCCGCTCAGGACGCTTGCGTGAAGTAGAAACCATCCCAACTCAGTCCATTTGAAATTGGCGGGCGCGGACAGAGCGCGCAGAGTGCGATATAATTCGCCTCGGCTCCTTATTCCTAATCCTCGAAGGATGCCGATTTTAATCAATGAAAGGCGAAAGAGAACATGGTGACAACTGAGACGATCAACAAAATTAAGATGGAACAGGCGACCGGGCGGGTCTACAACTTCAACGCCGGCCCGGCGGCGTTGCCCGTGTCCGTACTCGAACAAGCGCGGGACGAAATGCTGAATTTCGGCGGCAGCGGCATGTCCGTGCTGGAGCTGAGTCATCGGTCGAAGCACTTTGAGGACATCCTCAACCGCGCCGAGGCCGATCTGCGGACGCTGTTCAAGATTCCGAGCAATTACAAAATTCTCTTTCTCCAAGGCGGCAATAGTTTGCAGTTCGCGATGCTGCCCATGAATTTCCGCGCGCCGGAGGCCTCCGCCGATTACGTCCAGACCGGTTCGTGGTCAAAGAAGGCGATTGGCGAGTCTGAGAAATTGGGCAAGGTGCGCCTAGCCGCGACGACCGGAAAAAATATTTATATTCCTTCTCAAGCCGAACTCGATCTTGATCCGCAAGCGGCCTACTTGCACTTTACGGCCAACGAGACGATTGAGGGAATCGAGTGGGCGACCGAACCGACTCCGCCCCCGAACGTTTTCCTGGCTTGTGACACGTCCTCGAACCTGGGCAGCCGGCCTTTGGACGTTTCCAAGTACGGCATCATCTATGCGGGCGTGCAGAAGAATTTAGGTCCGGCCGGTGTGACCATCGTCATCCTGCGCGAAGATTTGCTCGAGCGCGTCCCGCCCAAACTCCCGGCGATGTTGGATTACAAGAACTTGGCCGAGGGCAAATCGTTGTATAACACCCCGCCGTGCTATTCCATTTATGTGGTCGGCTTGGTGTTACGTTGGCTGATCGACCTCGGGGGCGTGGAAGAAATTGCTCGGCAAAACGCAACCAAAGCGACGACGCTTTATCAGCTCATTGATTCCAGCGGCGGATTTTATAAGGGCGTCGCGCGCCCGGACAGCCGCTCGCGGATGAACGTCACCTTCCGCTTGGGGACGGAGGAACTGGAAAAACAATTTGCCAAGCAGGCGACGGCGCAGGGGCTGGAAGGCCTCAAAGGTCACCGCTCCGTCGGCGGGCTGCGCGCTTCCATTTACAATGCCGTTTCACTGGAAGCGGTGGAAGTCCTCGCGCAGTTTATGAAAGAGTTTCAACGGATTAACGGATAGCAAGTGGAAAGTGGCAGGTGGCAGGTCGTCTTTTACTTGCCACTTTCCACCTTCCACTTCTCACTTGGGAACAACCTCATGTCATTTAAAATTCTCGTTTCAGACGGTCTCGCCGAAGACGGCCTCGCGCTTTTGCGCCAAATGGGTGAAGTCACGGCCAATTCCAAAATCACGGCGGACGAGTTATTAGTCGCGTTGCCGGATTATCACGCGCTCGTCGTTCGGTCACGGACGAAGGTCACAGCGAAAGTCGTCGAGGCCGGGAAAAATCTCAAGGTCATCGGACGGGCCGGGGTGGGCGTGGACAATATTGACGTCGCCGCCTCAGTCGCGCGCGGGATCACCGTCGTCAATAGTCCGATGGCTGCGTCGGTTTCTGTCGCCGAGCACACGCTGGGGCTAATGCTCGCGCTCGCGCGCCTGATCCCCGCCGCGGATGCGTCGCTCAAACAGGGCAAGTGGGAGAAGAGCGCGTTCATGGGCGGCGAGTTGACGGCTAAGACGCTTGGGCTGTTGGGGATTGGGCGCATCGGCGCGCTCGTTGCCAACCGCGCGGCGGCGTTTGGGATGTCGGTGCTGGCTTACGATCCATATCTCAACGAGGCGCAGATTCGCGAGCGCCATGCCGAACCTGCGAAGTTCGATGAAGTGCTCGTGCGGGCGGATTACATTTCGCTGCACTTGCCGTTGACCGCGGAGACGAACGGCCTGATTGGCGCGAAACAATTTGCGACGATGAAGAAGGGCGCGCGCTTGGTCTGCGCAGCGCGCGGCGGCGTGATTGATGAAGACGCGCTCCGCGCGGCGCTGGACAGCGGCGTGTTGGCCGGAGCCGCGCTCGACGTGTTTGCTTCCGAACCGCCGCCCGCCGGAAGTATCGCGACGCATCCCAAGGTGATCGCCACACCGCATGTCGGCGCGCAAACGGCGGAGGCCCAAACGCGCGCGGGTCTGGCGATTGCGGAGGAAGTGTCAACCGTGCTGCAAGGCAAAGAACCGCGCTGGAGGGTGACGGCGAACGAGTAGGCTATATCGGGGTTTTTAATCACGAATGACGCGAATTGCTTCCGCTTCGCGCGAATAGCGCGAATGAGTTTTGAATGAATCGAACCTCCCACACGTTGAATGTGGGAGGTTTTTATTTGTAGTACAACCGAGACCGACGCGGTTTTTAAAACCGCGTCGGTCTGCCTTAGAAAGTGACAGCCAACAAATAGCGGGGTAAAATGTCGCTGCTCTCCGGGCCCGTAGCTCAATGGCAGAGCACGCGGCTCATAACCGCTTGGTTGCAGGTTCGAGCCCTGCCGGGCCCATGTTTGGACTTTTCTTTAAGTTGTTACTCATCTTCAGATAACCGCTGGAAAAGATGCGGGCATCACATAAATGGTAAAAAAAGCAAAATACGCCTTCCTTCTTCTAGAAATCGTTTTTGCAATAGTTTCAGTGATATTACAGGATATGGAGATTGATTGGCCTCTAGCCCAATTAATTGCACCTGGTTACACTGCTGCAAACAAAGGTTATCAGTTACTTCGTACGTCCCATAAACTTGAAAGACAAGACGATGGCTTTAAAGAAATATCAGAACTCATTTCGGGCGAAATATCTTCAATAGCCCTTAGAGATATTGTACGTATTGATTACGCAGGCGGAGCGGTGATAGATATTCCTGACTTTCCTAGTGAAGATGAAGTGGGCCCATCCATAAGCATAGTTGTTGTTTTGCAAAATGACCCTCCTGTTGGCGTCAAAATACGGAATCCAAAAGAAACCATATTAGAGCACTTTTACAACGAGCCTGTAGAAAGAGCGTCTATAATTCTTCTATGGCTCCTAATCATTATCGGTTTCACTTTATTTATTTTGGAAGTCATTCCTGATCTTAAAAGCAATAATAAGACTGTCTAATTGACGCCATATAAGAACCAAGTTGTTTTTAAGCACTTGGTCAAACACCTGTCCAACCCATCCTATGACCCATCAACTTGCTCTCATCATCGAAGACGAACCTTACGCCTCCGAGATCTTCTCCAAGGCTCTCCAGAAGGCCGGGTTCGAGACGGAAGCGATCTTAGATGGCGGCCTTGCACTCACGCGGTTGGCGGTGGTTGTACCGGCGGTGATTGTCTTAGATATAAATTTGCCTTCGGTGTCGGGGGGAGATATCTTGCAGGCTATTCGCGCTGATCCACGTTTAGCCAAAACCCACGTCATCATCACGACCGCCGGCCCACATCTCTTGTCGGATGCGATCCGGAAGAACGCGGACTTGATCCTCGTCAAGCCGGTGAGCTATAACCAGTTACGTGATCTGGCGATCCGCCTGTATTCGGATGGGGCTTCTAAGACGGCTGAGGGGTGACGGAGTTCACTGCCTTTTTTAATCACGAATAGCACGAACCGAAAAATCGCGCGAATAACACGAATAAAAACAAAAGAAAAATTCGTGCCATTCGCGCGAAGCGGAAGCAATTCGAGACATTCGTGATTAGAGTCCAGTCTTTAGCTTGAACCCGATGATTTCGTAGTTCCCCGCCGCTGCTTGAACTCCTCTTCCCACGCTTCAACTTCCGTCGCGCTCAAACCGGTTTCTTTTTCATTCGGTAACGCCGGCCGCGCCAACATTTCCTGCGCGAAAGCGGCCGGGCTTTTCACTGCCGCGCCCGCGTGCTGCGCCGCGCGTATCACTTCGTGGTCGGCGCTCACGACGGTCAGTCCGCGCGGATTTTTCTCTCGGCGTAACCGCTCAAGAATGACGTCATCCGCGGTCTTGGGGAGCGGGGCAAAGCGCACTTCCAAAATGCTGTTCGACCACTTGGACGCGCCGCCCGGCAGCCCGCGATCAAAAATCACGCAGCCCTTCTTTTTTATGCGCGCCAGATAACCCCGGAGCAGTTCGACCAGCTTCTGCTCATCGTCCGGGTCATCCAGTCGCAGGCCGGGCGTTTGACCAATGAGATTATGACCGTCTATGAGGAAAGGCATGGTAACGGGATTGTAGCACTCTCAGTCAGCGGATCAACCCCCTCCCTGACCCCGCTGGCGCGCCATCGCGGCCATCAGCGAATTAGATTTTCCTGCCAAGTTTGGCTGCGATGGAGGAGGGGATGCGCTCTACTTCAGAATTTTAGATGTTTAAATTTCGCGATAAAATTACTTTTGATGAGACCCGGTAAAAGAGCTGAGGAGTCCAGCCGATGAATTTGGATCGAGTCATTGAGCAAATTATTCGCAAAGCCCAAGAGGAGGGTAAGTTTGATAACCTGCGCGGGAAGGGGCAGCCCATTAATTGGGAGGAGAATCCGTTTGGCGATCCCGCGTGGGAAATGGCGCATCATCTATTAAAGGAAAATGGATTCCGGCCGGATTGGTTGGAGGATGACCTGGCCCTCCGCGAGAAGCTGGCTCAAGCGCGGAAGACCTTGGCGCGCACGCGCGATTGGCGGGCCGCGGAACTGGAGCGTCTGGGCGCCCGCGAGGATGCCCAAGCCAAGCACCAGCGGCTCTTGGTCGCGGATGAATGGGACCGCGCGCTGGAGAGTTTTCGGCAGAGTATTAACCAGATCAATGCCAAGATCCCCACCCTAAATTTAAAAGTGCCACACGAGCGGTTTCAACGAGTGAAGATTGTGATCGAGGATGAGCTTAAGCGATTATTGAAGCAATAATGAGTGAAATAGTGTGGGTTGAGCTTGTCGAAGCCCACAGCGTGCCGCCCTTCGACAAGCCCACAGCGTGCCGCCCTTCGACAAGCTCAGGGCGCGGTTGTAGTATAAAAAACCGCCCTCTTGGAGGGCGGCCATCAGCGGGGTAATAAATTTTAGAGCGATAGAGCGGCAAACGGTTTAGTTTTTCTTCTCTTCCGGTGTTTCAGGCTTCTTTTCCTCATCTTTATTGGCGCCCAACCCCTCGCGGAACTGGCGGATGGCATTTCCCAATTCGCCGCCAATCTTGCCCACCCGCCCCACGCCAAAGATGATGATCACGATAATCAAAATAAGAATTAACTCAGTCGGGCCTAAGCGCATCATCGGATTTCACCTTTCTGTTCCGGCTCCCTCTGTTTGGCTTCATCAGTTGCGCCGCCGGAGAACCCTTCACGAAACTGACGGAGTGCGCTGCCAAGTTCACCCCCGATCTTTCCCACTCGGCCAACACCAAACAGAACTACTACAATCGCCAGAATAATTATTAGCTCAGTCGGTCCCACATCCACGTTGCTGCCTCCTTGCATTCTCTCTGCAGGATTGATTGAATTATAGCATACTCCCCTGCGGTCTTGCGCGAAGTTTCTCCGTCTGATACACTCTCTCACAGTTGAGGTAAATTTCCCATGCCTGTCCAAACCTTATACCGCAAGTGGCGTCCTCAGCTTTGGGATGAAGTCGTCGGTCAAGAGCCTGTGATTCAGACTCTCCGGAATGCGCTCCGCGCCGGACGGCTGACGCATGCTTATCTTTTTGCCGGGCCGCGCGGCTGCGGCAAGACGACGGCCGCGCGTTTAGTCGCGAAAGCCCTCAACTGCCTTCACGCTGATCCAGCCCAGCGCCCGGATAACACCTGCGACCACTGCACCGCCGTCAACGAAGGCCGTTTCCTTGATCTGATTGAAATTGACGGCGCGTCCAACAACGGCGTCGAAAATATCCGCGAGCTGCGCGATAAGATCAACTTCTCTCCGAGCCAGGGACGGTATAAAGTCTATATCATTGACGAAGTCCACATGCTTTCCATCGGCGCGTTCAATGCGCTGTTGAAAACGCTGGAAGAACCGCCGGCCCACGCCGTCTTTATCCTCGCCACCACCGAAAACTATAAAATCCCGGCGACGGTGAGTTCCCGCTGTCAGCGGTTCGAGTTCCGGCGAATCCCCGTCGCCGAAATTGTCGCGCGACTAAAAACGTTGTGTGAGCAGGAAAAGCTCACCGTCGAAGAAGCGGCGCTGGAAGTCGTTGCCCGCCAGGCCACCGGCTCACTCCGTGACGCCATCAGCTTGCTTGATCAACTGGTCGCGGCTGATCCTACCGTCAGTCTGGCAGAAGCGCAGGCGTTACTCGGCACCGCCGCGGGACAAGTCGTGCAGGACTTGGTAGAGGCGCTCGCGGCAGGTGAGACGACCGCCGGACTCACGCTAATTAATTCGGCGGTAGATGCGGGCGTGGACCCGCGCCAGTTAGCGCGACAAATGGTAGACTACTTGCGCAGCTTGATGCTCGTCCGTCTGGGCAATGCCCAACTGGTTGAAGTAACTTCTGAAATGCGAGCGACGATGGCGCGCCAAGCTGAAAAGTTGGAGTTGGCATCCCTCCTGCGCGCGCTCCGCGCATTTACGACCGCGGCGAATGACGTGAAAGGTGGCTGGCAGCCTCAGTTGCCGCTGGAATTGGCGATTGTGGAATGCACCACCCCTCTGCCGATTTCCGCGCCCGAACCGTCTGCCCCGGCCCCAACCGCGAAACTCGCGACTCCCGTGACCGAAGCGCCCAAGCCGGCAGCACCGAGTAGCTCTAGAAAAAAAGTAGAGACGACCGCGCCGCCAGCTTCTAAGACTCTGGAAACAGCGAAAGCTTCGGCGGCCCCGGCGGCCAATCAGGATGTTAAAGTTGTTTGGACTCGGTTGTTAACGATGATGCGTGAGAAGGACAAACCCACGACGGCTTTATTACGCTCGTGTACGGTGTTAGGCCTGGAAGATAACACGGTGCTGGTGGCGACGAATGAATTTGTTTACAAACAAATCAATGGCCGCGCCGAAACCCGAACGATCATTAATGAATTGCTAACTGAGATCGTGGGCTTTCCGTGTGCCATCCAATGCCAACTGACCGGTGTGTCCCCTAAGCGGGCGCCGGATACCGGCGACCTCCCCAACGATGGGATGGTGGCCACGGCGCTGCGTGATTTGGGCGGTGAGATCGTCGAGTAATCTACTCTCAAGGATTGGAGAATTAAATGGCGAGTGATGCCGGGTGGATGGAACAGATTGCCAGGATGAAGGATGAAATGATCCGGGCCCAAGAAGAGTTGGCCGGGGAGAGAATCGCCATTTTCGCGGGCGGTGAGGCCATTAAGGTTGTGATTGATGGACAACAGCGCTTGCAGCAACTAACGATTTCGCCCCAAGCTTTAGTCGCTGCTCAAAGCGACGCGCAGATCTTGCAAGACCTCCTGGTGCTGGCGATCAATCAAGCGATTGAGCAATCTCAAGCCCTGGCGGCCGAACGCCTCCAAGGATTAACCGGCGGGATGGACTTGCCCGGAAGTTAACTCAATCTATTTTTGTTTGATCTTTCGAATAACTATGTCCACCCTCGCCACCCCGCCCGCGGTTCAAAAGCTGATAGATGAATTTTCCCGCTTACCCGGCATTGGTCCCAAGTCGGCTTCGCGGCTCACGTACTTTTTATTACGCGGCGATGGTCAACAGCCGCGCGACTTGGCTCAAGCCCTCACCGAGTTAAAAGAACGCACGCGTTTTTGCTCCATCTGTTTCAACATTACGGAAGCCGACCCGTGCCCAGTGTGCTCGGACTCGACCCGGAATCAGGCGCAAGTCTGCGTTGTGGAAGAGCCGCTGGACGTGCTGGCGATTGAGCGGACGCGCGAGTTCAAAGGGCGCTATCACGTCCTGCATGGCGTGCTCTCGCCGGTGGAGGGCATCGGCCCGGAGAATCTCAAAATTCGGGAACTCCTCGCGCGCGCCAAAGTCGAACCAATCAAAGAAATTATCCTGGCGACGAACATCAGCCTCGAGGGTGAATCCACGGCGATGTATCTACAAAAGCAATTGTCTCCGTTTGGGATAAAAATCACACGCTTGGCGCGCGGCCTGCCGGTGGGCGGAGATTTAGAATATGCGGACGAGACCACCCTCGCCCGCGCGCTGGAAGGTCGCAGCGAAATGCCTTGACAGATCAGCGAGAGCGTTTATAATCTTGGCTGTCAGGCAGTCTCGTCAAGAGGGATAGAGACAGACTAAACAACTCAGACACTAAAGGTCCCCAGAAACCAGAGCATTCTTCGGAAAGTTTGTAGGTCTGGCCCTGCCGATGTGAACCACATGCATCGGCATTTCGTGTCTTTAGGCCTTGACAGCCTTCATTGTGGGTGTTACTATCTGCCCGCTCTGCCACTGGAAAAAAGAGTGGCAAACCAATGAAAGTGAACTTTAACAACTGAAAAGTGATAGGAAGAAAACCAGCTAGAGCTTGCTCCTTTAGGGAGCATCACAAGATCGTCTCCTATCAGACTTCGGTCTGAAATTTACGGAGAGTTTGATCCTGGCTCAGGATGAACGCTGGCGGCGTGCTTAAGACATGCAAGTCGAACGAGGGCTTCTTGTAGTAATACGAGGAGTTCCTAGTGGCGAATGGGTGCGTAACACGTAGGTGACCTGCCCTGAAGAGGAGAATAACAGTCCGAAAGGACTGCTAATACTCCATGTGGTCCTGGAGGTTAGAGGCTCCAGGTCTAAAGTTGCAAAACGCTTCAGGAGGGGCCTGCGGCCCATCAGCTAGTTGGTAGGGTAATGGCCTACCAAGGCGACGACGGGTAGGGGACCTGAGAGGGTGGCCCCCCACATTGGCACTGACACACGGGCCAAACTCCTACGGGAGGCAGCAGTCGGGAATATTGCGCAATGGACGAAAGTCTGACGCAGCAACGCCGCGTGAGCGATGAAGGCCTTCGGGTCGTAAAGCTCTTTTCGGGAGGATGAGGAAGGACAGTACTCCCGGAATAAGTCACGGCTAACTACGTGCCAGCAGCCGCGGTAAAACGTAGGTGACAAGCGTTATCCGGATTTACTGGGCGTAAAGCGCGTTCAGGCGGTTTGGCAAGTCGGGCATGAAATCTCCTGGCTCAACCAGGAGGCGCTGTCCGATACTTCCAGACTTGAGGGCAGTAGAGGGTGGTGGAATTCCGGGTGTAGTGGTGAAATGCGTAGATATCCGGAGGAACACCTGTGGCGAAAGCGGCCACCTGGACTGAACCTGACGCTGAAACGCGAAAGCTAGGGTAGCGAACGGGATTAGAAACCCCGGTAGTCCTAGCCGTAAACGATGTTG
>Ga0075421_100000921_pt1 | contig 33032 bp, 29 predicted proteins | sample SoiMetdeltSBSDD5_FD_75292 | JGI IMG/M metagenome (GOLD analysis project Ga0075421, IMG submission 75292) | Bulk soil microbial communities from a Populus tree surrounding site in Tennessee, USA - Soil MetaG P. deltoides SBSDD5 | ecosystem: Environmental > Terrestrial > Soil > Tree plantation... | reverse complement strand
GGCCGGTAAAATTGGCAGCTTCCTCACCGGCGGTTTGGCCGGGCGCTATGATTGCGTTCTGACCGATATTCGCCAACCGGCAGAGACGCATGGTTATCCTTTTATCGCTGCCGACATCTCTGACTTGGAAGCCGTGCGCGCTGTGTGCCGGGGAATAGACACGGTGGTGCATTTGGCTGCCGACCCGAACCGCAAGGCGACGTGGGAGAGCTTGCTGCCGCGCAACGTCATCGGCGTGTACAACATTTTTGAAGCGGCAGCGGAGGCTGGTTGCCGGCGGGTGATCTTCGCTAGCTCGATCAACGCTGTTGACGGCTATCCCAGCGAGATGCAAGTCCATACGAACATGCCTGTCCGCCCGCCCAATCTATACGGCGCAACGAAGGCGTGGGGCGAGGCGCTCGCTCGCTACTACGCCGACCAGCGCGGCCTCTCCGCCATCTGTCTGCGCTTTGGCGCGGTGGCGGTCAGTCACGGTAACCCGGAGACCGTTCCCAACCTCCCCAGGAGCCCTTTCTTATACTCCATCATTTTGACGTTTGAGGATATGGTGCGCCTCGTCGTCGCCAGCCTGGAAGCCCCGGACGATTTACGCTTTGGTATTTTCCATGGCGTTTCCGATAACCGCTTTAAGCGGCTGGACATCAGTGATGCGCGGGAGGTATTGGGCTACAAGCCGGAGGATGATGCGTTCGTCATCTTTGGAGCCTTTCCGCCTCGGGAGTAGCAACAGTGCGCTGCCTGGTTTTGGCTCAACCTTATACCTTTGAGCTGAAGGAGGCCGATATTCCCTTGGTCAAACCTGGGGAAGCGCTCGTGCGCGTGCGTCGGGTCGGCGTTTGCGGCACGGACCTGCATGCTTTTCAAGGACAGCAGCCTTATTTCAACTATCCGCGCATCTTGGGGCATGAGTTAGCGGTCGAGATTGTGGACGTGGGTGAAAATTCTGCCGGGCTGAAAAACGGTAATGTCTGCGTCGTCATTCCTTATTTATCCTGCGGCGGGTGTGTGGCCTGCCACGCGGGAAAAACCAATTGCTGCACCAGCCTCAAGGTACTGGGCGTCCATGTGGATGGAGGGCTGCAAGACTATCTGTCCGTGCCCTGCGCCAATCTCATCAAAACGGAGCGATTAACTCTTGAGCAAGCGGCGCTCATCGAAAATCAAAGCATTGGGGCGCATGCCGTCCGGCGCGCGGAAATCAAGACCGGCGAGACCGTCCTCGTGCTCGGGGCCGGGCCGATTGGCTTGGGGATCATGCAATTTGCCAAGCTCCGGGGCGCGCGGGTGATCGCCGTGGATGTCAACGATCAGCGGCTCGCTTTCTGCCGGGAACGGTTGGGGGTCTCTCACACGCTTAATGCTAAACATGATCCCGCATCGGAGTTGAAAGCTTTAACGGCTGGCGATTTTCCAACCGCCGTCTTTGATGCGACCGGTAGCCCGCAATCCATGATGCGGGCCTTCAACTACACGGCCCACGGTGGGCGGTTGATCTTGGTCAGTATCGTGCAGGCGGAGATTACCTTTTCCGACCCGGATTTTCACAAGCGCGAACTGACACTGTTGAGCAGCCGGAATGCGACTCGGGAAGATTTTGAAAACGTGATCCATTCTATGGAGACAGGCGGGATCATTGGGACGGACCTGATTAGCCAGCGTGTTCCTTTTGAGCAAATAGCCGGCGAGTTTCCCGGCTGGCTAAATCCTGAAACGAGGGGCGTGAAGGGTATCGTTGAGATGTGAATCTATAACAGGCCACTGGTTAGATACAACGCTTAGGAGCCATCTAAAATAACTTTCCGGTTTAGACCCTAAAGGTCTCCCGCGAACTCGCTTGGATAGGATGAAGCACTGTGCGGGAGACCTTTAGGGTCTGCAAGGAATTTATTCTTGGACAAGTTCTTGGCTTCATCAGAATGTAAAGCTCACTCCCTCAGCCTACCCCGGAACAATTTTCAAGCTCGCCGGGTATATAACTTCCTCGCCTCAACTCCAAAACTATTGCGCCTCCCCCTCCACCATGTAGGTCTGCGCCTCTCCCTCTAAGAATTGTTACAACTTCGTGACACACCGCCCGAATTTGTTACAGGCGCTGTAACGTTTTCTTGCTACGATCCTTCAACAGACTGCGAGCGGCGTAGGATCAAAGCCCTTTTGTCCTAAAACCGGTCACCCAGGTGCATGATTTACTCTCGCTTCAAGTATAAGATGGCGCATACGCAAACAAGCATTGGCGAAAGTTCACTCATTCCATCAACCCCCCTAAGGAGGCTCCTCATGCGTACTTACCCTTACTCCCCTCAACTGCTGCGGCTGGGAATGGCCGCCACGCTCTTGTTGGGCTTGGTCTTCACACTATTAACTCGGCCCACCGCCTCAGCGGCGCCGGGCGACTATACCGTGTCCGGGAACAAAGTCCTGGACCCGAATGGCAACGTTTACTACATCCACGGCATCGCTCGGTCGGGCTATGAGACCAGCGCCACCGGCGATGGGCATTTCACCCAGACGGATATGAACAATATCCACAACTGGAATGCCAACACAGTCCGGATTGCTTTCAACGAGAGCTACATGCTCTCCGATTCCGCGTGCTACGATCCCAACTATCTGGGTCGGCTTGATGCCGCGGTCACCGCGGCCAACAACGCCGGGATGAATGTCATCTTCGATTTGCACTGGAACACGCCGAATACCACGGGCTGCGCTACCTCGCAGCAGAACATGGCCGATCGGCGCTCGCTGACTGCGTGGAACATCATGGCGAATCGGTATAAGACCAACAAAACGATCTTCTTCGAGCTGTACAACGAGCCGCATGATATCTCCTGGTCCGTCTGGAAAAATGGCGATGGCACGTGGGCCGGCATGCAGGAGATGTATAACACCGTGCGCAATGCTGGCTTTACGAACTTGGTCTTGATAGGTGGATTGAATTGGGCTTACGACCTGAGCGGCGTCCCGAGTAACCGCCCCACCGGCTATGGAATTGTGTACGTCACCCATCCTTACGACTTCGCCGGCAAGCAGCCGGCGGACTGGCCGACCGGCTTTGGCTTCCTGACGTCAACCGATCCCGTCATAGCGTCGGAATTTGGTCAGTTCAACTGCGGAACCAATTACGTCACCGCATTACTGAATTACATGGATGCCCCAGCGGGCGATACGAACCGCCGGATGGGTTGGACCGGTTGGGCCTGGAACGGGCCGGGCAGTTGCGGTTGGCCTTCCATCATCAACGACTGGAACGGGACCCCGAGCACGATGGGGCAGCCCGAGCATGATCGGTTGATCGGCTATGGCAACCCGCCTCCCACGCCGACTCGAACCAACACTCCCACCGGCCCGACGAATACCCCGACCCGGACCAACACACCGGCCGGCCCGACAAACACTCCCTCCGCTGGAACCATTCGGGTGGAGTCCGGCGGGACCGCGAACTTCACCGACACCAGCGGCAACGTTTGGGCCGCAGATAATAGCTTCACGGGCGGCAGCACGGTTGATCGCGGCGCGATCGCCATCGCGAACACGAACGACGACCGGATTTATCAGACCGAGCGCTATGGCAATCCGTTCTCCTATGCCTTCAATGTCGCCAACGGCACGTATACCGTCAACCTGCATTTCGCCGAAACGTTCTTCACCAGTTCCGGGCAGCGCGTGTTCAGTGTGACTGCCGAAGGAGCCACCATCGTCAGCAATCTGGATATCTTCGCCTCCGCCGGCGCGAACGCCGCGTTGATCCGGACGGCGAACGTCACCGTGAACGATGGACAATTGAACCTTAATTTCACCGCGTCCGTTAACAACGCGCTGGTCAATGGGATTGAGATCATCCCCTCCACCAGCCCGACGGCGACACCGACGCGCACCAATACGCCGGTTGGCCCGACGAATACACCGACCCGGACAAATACGCCAACGAGTGGGAATACGCATGGTGGCACGTGGGCGATCCGGGGCACGCTCCCGGCGGCGGCCAACTTCAAGAACATCTCGCAAGTGCCATCGGTGACTGGCAGCAGCACCTATGTGGCGAGTGTCTGGATTAAGGGCGCCGGCTCGGTGCAGCTCTATATCAAGAATGGCAACTGGGGAGCTGACATCTCGGGCGCTTCCGTGCAGTGCAATGCGACCGGGACTTGGCAGCAATGCAGCACGCCCTCTTTCAGCACGGGGAGCAACACGCAGCTCACGTACATCTTGCAGAACTCGTACAACACCGCCGGAACCATGTACCTTGACGATCTGTTCCTGGGTGTTTCCGGCGGAACGAACAGGCTGACGAACCCTGGCTTGGAGAGCGGTAATGTTAACTGGTTCAGTTCGGATGGCACTGTCTGGACTATTCTCCAACCCTAACGTTTAGCTAATTCGTATCCAAAGAGTTTAGGTGCGCCGCGTGGATATGCGGCGCACCTTCTCGTTTTGCCCCAGATCAATCGTGGGCTGCCATCCCGGCTCGGATGTATCACGGGTCTCCGGCGTTGGCGCTCGTTCACTAACCGTCGCTTACGGGTATAATCGTGACGATTTGGCTGCGGATCAATGGCTAAATAGCGAGACCTGATCGGTCTGATAAAGGAGTGACATATGTCAAGCCCATTGTCCGGCCTCACCCCGGATACAAATCGCACGTTAAAGATCACCGACCTGGAACGCATCGAACGTTTCCGCCGCGCCGGTTACGGCGGTTCCGTCTCTGACTCGCTTGCCAGTTTGGGTGTCTACGACACGATCTTCGCCGACCGCTTCAAGCCGCTGCGTCAGGGGATGCAGTTGGTCGGGCGGGCTTTGCCGATCAAACTGCATTCGCAAGTGAATCTGAGTAACTTGCCGGGCGAGCAGGAAGCCCAAGAGAAAAAATGGGCGGCGGAGGGCGGACATCCTCAGAAGCGAATGATGCGGGCAGTGGAGGACGCCGAAGACGGCTGTCTCTTGTGTTTTGATTGCGGCGGCGATATGCAGCCGGCCCATTTTGGGGAGATGAGTTGTCAGGTAGCCTATGCGCACGGTTGCCGAGGCATGCTCATCGCCGGAAATTGCCGCGACACACAGTACGTGCTCAAAATGCCTGACTTTCCTCTCTTCAGCTTTGGCACGCGCCCCAATGCGTTTGGGGGCTGGATCATTACTGAAGTGAATCGGCCCATTTACTTGCCCGGACACATGACGCACTATGTCAAAATCACACCGGGCGATTTTATCTTCGGCGACAACGATGGCGTGCAGCTCATCCCCAAACACATCGTGGATGAAGTGCTGCTCCGAGTGGAAGCCATCTACGAATTTGAAAACAAAGAGCGCGAACAGTTGGCCGCGGGCATGTCGGTGGATGAGGTCTATAAGACGTTTGGGGTATTATAGACACGAAGACTTTAACCACGGATTACACCGATTTCACAGATTTTAAAAACATTCAAAATCCGTGTAATCGGTGGTTCCACTTAGGATGAAAAAGAATATGATTGAAATCGCCGAAATGCTCACCCCTCAACCTTCGCCGCTTTGGAAATTAGTCAAGCAGGTGGGCGTCAACGAGGTCGTCGGCGGCTTGCCGTACGGCGAGAGCGGGAATGAGCAGCCCTGGGACTACATGCCGCTCCTGCGTTTGAAGACTCGCTACAACGACGCCGGCTTTCATTGGGCTGTCATTGAGAGCAGCCCACCCATGGACAAAATCCGCTTAGGCCGGCCGGGCCGCGATGAAGAAATCGAAAATATTTGCACGATGCTTCGCAACATGGGCCGGCTGGGAGTTTCCGTCTGGTGCTACAACTTTATGGCCGTCATTGGCTGGTTGCGCACCTCCTTCACCGTCCCGGACCGCGGTGGCGCTTTGGTAACCGCGTATGATCATGACCTGATCCGAAACGCGCCCCTCACCGAGGCGGGCACGGTGACCGAAGAGCAACTCTGGGAAAACCTAAAATATTTTCTCCAACGAGTTATGCCGGTCGCGGAAGAGGCGAATGTGAAACTGGCCATGCATCCGGATGACCCGCCGCTCTCGCCCATCCGAGGCATTGGGCGCATCATGCGGAGCGTGGAAAACTTTCAACGGCTCCTCGACCTCGCGCCGAGTCCGTGCAACGGCCTCACCTTCTGCCAGGGCAACTTCGGGCTGATGACCAACGATCAACCGGCGGCCATTCGGCGCTTTGGTCAGCAGCAGAAGATTTTCTTTGTCCACATGCGCGACGTTCGCGGCACGCCCGAAAAATTCTTCGAGACTTTCCACGATGAAGGCCCGACCGATATGCTTGCCTGCTTGCGCGCCTATCGCGAGATTGGCTTTGAGGGCGTCATGCGTCCCGACCATGTTCCGACGTTGGAGGGCGATAGCAATGACCGGCCCGGCTATTCGTCTGTGGGCCGCTTGTTCGCTATCGGCTATCTCAAAGGTCTGCGCCAGGCGGCGTATGCCGACACTTTAAATCACGAATAGCACGAACCGCTTCGCGCGAATGCCACGAATAAAAACAAAGAAAAAATTCGTGTTATTCGCGCGGTTTTTGCGGTTCGAGTCATTCGTGATAAAAAATCTATGAACAACCAAATTGACTCTTTATTCAGCCTGAACAATCAAACCGCCGTCATCACCGGCGGCAGCGGCACGCTCGGACGGGGGATGGCGCTCGGTCTGGCCGCCGCCGGCGCGCGGGTCGTTATCCTTGGGCGGCGTCTGGACGCCTGTGAGCGCGTCGCGGATGAAATACGAGCGGCGGGTGGGCAATCACTCGGCCTGGCATGTGATGTGGGGAAACTCTCCGAGCTTGAACAGGCCGTCGCTCAAGTTCAGTCAACGTTCGGCCCAACGCAGATTTTGGTCAACGCCGCCGGCGGTAATCAACTGGCAGCGACGGTCACGGCCGAGCAATCCTTTTTTGATTTGAAACCGCCAGCCATACAGGAAATCTTCGCCAGCAACTTCACCGGCACGTTTCAAGCCTGCCAGGTTTTTGGGCGCGTCATGGCGGAACATAAGCAAGGCATCATCGTCAACATCGTCTCCATGGCTTCGCTCCGTCCCCTGGGTCGGATTGTCGGGTACAGCGCGGCCAAGGCGGCCGCTCAAAATCTCACTCAATGGCTGGCCGTTCACATGGCTCAGACCTATAGTCCGCAAATACGAGTGAACGCGATTGCACCAGGGTTTTTCCTCGCCGAGCAAAATCGCGCGTTGCTGGTTAACGCGGAAACAGGCGCGTGGACCGAGCGCGCTCAAAAAATACTGGCCCACACGCCGATGGGCCGGTTGGGTATGCCGGAAGACCTCGTCGGCACGTTGCTGTGGCTGGTCAGCCCCGCCTCGACGTTTGTCACCGGCATCGTCGTCCCGGTGGATGGCGGGTTTTCGGCGTATAGTGGACTGTAGATTTTTTGCCACCCTGGCCTGCACCGCCAGAGCGGGCGAATTACACGAATTTTAAATTTTAAGGAACTTCGTGTAAATTCGTGTAATTCGTGGCTAGCCTTTAGACTTTGAAGTATTTTGTTTAGGCCCCATGGAAACTCACCTTACTGACCTCGAAATCGAATCCCGCGTGGTTGCGGGTTTAGATAGCTTGCCCCTGGCCGGCAAGCGGGTGTTGGTCATCATCCCGGATCGCACCCGCACCATCCCCATCCCGCTCTTTTTTCGTTGCCTCACCGATTATTTGCTGCCCCGCGTCCGCGCCGTAGACTTTTTAATCGCGCTCGGCACCCATCCGCCTATGAGCGAAGAGGCACTCTTGCAACATGTGGGCCTCACTGCCGAAGCCAAAGCCACCACCTATAAAAATGTGCAATTGCTCAACCACGCCTGGGATGATCCCGGTGCCCTCACCACCCTCGGCACGATTCCCGCCGATGAAATTTCCTCTCTGAGTGACGGGCTGCTGCGGCAGGACATGCCGGTGCGCCTCAATCGCCTAATTCTCGATTACGATCACCTCTTGATCTGCGGCCCCGTTTTCCCGCATGAAGTCGTGGGCTTCTCCGGCGGGAACAAGTATTTCTTTCCCGGCATCGCCGGTAGCGAAATCATTGACCTCACGCATTGGCTCGGTGCGCTCATCACTTCGTACCACATGATTGGGGTGAAGGATACGCCGGTGCGGCGCGTGATTGATCGGGCGGCCGCGTTCATCCCTCGTCCGCGCCATGCCTTGTGTAGCGTCGTCACCCATGCGGGAGTCGCCGGCCTGTTTTTCGGCGCGCCGGAGGAAGCTTTCTCCGCCGCGGCGGATCTTTCGGCGCAGGTCCACATTCGCTGGCAGAAACAATCTTATCGCCAGGTTCTGTCCGTTTTGCCGAAGATGTACGACGAACTGTGGGTCGGCTCGAAGGGGATGTACAAGGTGGAGCCGGTCGTCGTCGAGGGGGGCGAGGTGATTATTTACGCGCCGCATCTTCAGGAAATCAGTGTGACGCATGGTCCGTTGATTCGTGAGGTGGGCTATCATGTCCGCGATTACTTCCTCAAGCAATGGGACACGTTCAAGCACGTCCCGTTGGCAGTGCTGGCGCATTCCACTCATTTGCGCGGCCTCGGCACGTTCGAGAATCAGATCGAACACCCACGGATTCAAGTCACGCTTGCCACAGGCCTGTCTGAAGAAACCTGTCGTTCTCTAAATCTAGGCTATCGTGATCCGCTCACCATTAACCCTAACGATTGGGAGGGGCGTGAGGCAGAGGGCCTCTTGCTCGTGCCGCAGGCGGGCGAATATCTCTATCGCCTGAGCTAAACTTGTTTGGGTATCAATGGGCCTAAGCGACATTCCCACAGATTTATTGAATGAACTTTCGCGGCGCTTTGAGCGTCACGCGAAGAGTATCTATGGGGCCTCCTCCGCCAATTCATCTCCGTTGTATGAGCAGCTTTGTCTCAACATTGCCGCTGATCCGGCTGTCTTAGCTCTCGTCACTCAAGCTGATTTATCCACGCAAGTATCCAACCTGCTCTTGGGCGCAGTTCATTTCTTGTTGCTGAGCGGCAGCGCCAGCCCCTTGGCAGAGTTCTATCCAAGCCTTTGCCCACAGCCTCGCCCGCGAGAAGAAGCCTATCCCTATTTCCGAGCCTTCTGCTTGGAGCATGCGGATGCGATTCGTCAGTTGGTTACCACCCAAAGAGTGCAAACGAACGAAGTCCGGCGTTGCACAGCGTTGCTGCCTGCTTTCGGATTAATCGCCCAACAGTCGGGCAATCGCCCATTGGCGCTAGTTGAGATTGGCCCGAGCGCCGGTCTCCATCTGCTTTGGGACAAGTACGGCTACGATTATAGGGAAGTGAGATATAGTGGCAATCGTGAGTCTCTTGTTCAATTGGCCTGCCAGCCACAGGGCAACATTCATCCACCGCTTCCGCCAACGCTGCCGACGGTGGGTTATCGGGTAGGCATAGACCTTTTGCCCATTGAGGTGCGGGATGAGAAGGCGATTCGCTGGTTGCGCGCGCTGATTTGGCCGGAACATGCAGACCGTGCAACCTTGCTGGAACAGGCGATTCAAATGGCCCGCCTTGACCCGCCTCCGCTGATCGCGGGAAATGCCGTTGACTTACTCCCTCAAGTCTTAGCGGCTATCCCAGCGGATACTGCCCTTTGCGTCTATCACAGTTACACACTCAATCAATGCTCCAAGCCGACCCGTGAGAAAATAAGGGAACGTCTTCTAGCTTTTTCTCAAGCGCGAGATTTCTTTGAAGTTTCGTTGGAGTGGTATTCGGGGCAGAAGCAACCGCACCTTGAACTCTTTTCGTACCGCGCTGGAAATGTGGAAGTTGAACTGTTAGCCTATTGTGAAAGTCATGGTCGGATGATTGAATGGGTACAATCCTAGCTGAGACCAAGTGGTCTCTAACGATCTGGCTTTCTAAATGGTCAAACGCGCCTCCATCAAGTTTGTTCCTGCCAAGCAGCCAATCACCGAGCTCACCACTAAATTTGGCGGTCAGCCGGTGTGGCTCTCTGAGCCTCAGTGGCCGGTAAGTAAGTCCACCGGGCGGCCCATGCAGTTCATCGCGCAAATTGCTCTGGACCAGGAACTTTTTAAAGTGGCGGCTGGGCAAATGGCCTATCTCTTTATGATCGGTGATGAAGAGGAATACGTTGATAACACCTGGGACGCGCATGGAGGGGAGAACGCGGTTATTATCCAGCCCGGCCAACCGAGCGTTCCGACCTTCGCCATTGATCAGGGGCCTACGCTCTATACCAGGATTGAGAAACCTTTTCAAAAGTTGTTTCCGCCGAAGCCGGTTGAATTTGCCGTCAAGCTCACCTATTCTGAAGACCCGGATTTCGTAGAAGAAGGGGAGCGCTTCAACTGGGATGACCGTCGCCAGGAAAGCTACTTCAAAGCGTTGCAGGGAAACAAACTTGGCGGCACGCCTGGGTTCATGCAAGCCGATGAGTTCCCAAGCAAAGCCAACTGGCAATTGCTCTTACAACTCGACTCAACCTCCGTTCCCTTTTATATAAATTTTGGTGATGCCGGAATCGGCTACGCTTTCGTTTCGGACGACGGGCATGTTGGGAAATTCCTTTGGCAATGCGCGTAGTGTGACTGTGAAGACCATTCATTACACAGACGATGTGAGGAGATGCGTCCATGGCTAAACTCTACGACCAAATCACCGACGATCTTGCCGCCTTCATTCGCGCCCAGCCGCTCTTCTTCGTCGCGAGTGCGCCGCTTGATGCGCATGGTCATATCAACCTTTCACCCAAAGGGCTGGATACGTTTCGCATCCTCTCGCCTCAGCAGGTGGCTTATCTGGACATTACCGGCAGCGGGAATGAAACCTCGGCGCATGTGGCGGAGAATGGCCGGCTTACTTTCATGTTTTGCTCCTTTGTCCATCCGCCGCGCATTCTTCGGCTGTATGGGGAGGGGCGGGTGATAGTGCTAGGCTCAACCGAGTGGGAGTTGCTTGCTCCGCAGTTTCAACAGTATCCGGGCATGCGCCAAATTATCGTCGCGGATATTACGCGCATCCAAACTTCGTGCGGGTTTGGCGTGCCGCTCATGGACTATGTGGCGCAGCGCGACGCGGCGATCCGTTGGGCCGAGACGAAAGGCGAACAGGGCATTACTGCTTATCAGTGTGAAAAGAATGTGACCAGTATTGATGGGCTGCGGACGCCGCTCGCTGAACAACTGGAGCAGGCGTCACGGTGAAAACATCCACCGCGCATCCTTTTCGCTCCCTCCAAGCCAAAGCCGAATACGAGGCTTTGTATACCGCGCGAGCCAAGAGCTGGCCGGTCGCGGCAGAAACCAAGTTCATCGAATCGGCCTCCGGTCACACCTATGTGCGCCTCAGTGGTCATCCAACTCATCCGCCCTTGATCCTCTTGCCGGGGAGTAAGGGGACTTCGCTCACCTGGATTCCAAACATCGCAGCCTTAGCGGCCCGTTACCGAACGTACGCGCCGGACAGCATTTATGATTTTGGGCTGAGCGTCGCTCGCCGGAAGCTCACTCGGACGGAAGACCTGCTGAATTGGTTGGATGAAGTTTTGAGGGTGCTTGTCCCGGAGGGTTCGCTGAATCTGCTGGGCTTGTCCTATGGAGGTTCGCTGGCCTATGAGTACGCGCTCCGTTTTCCGCAACGGGTTCGTAAACTTGTGCTGCTGGCCCCGGCGGCCACGGTGCTGCCGACGTCATTCACCCTGCTCTCGCGAGCGATGCTCACGCTTATTCCTGGCGCGGGCTTTCGTAAAAAATTCTACTACTGGCTGCTTCACGACGCGGTGCGGAGCGGCGAAACCGGACAGGTGATCATTGACGAAGCGATCGCGGATTGGGAAGTTGCGGAGCGTTGTTTTGGGCCTCTTCCCTTGATTGTTCCCCGCGTGCTGGAGGATCAGGTTTTGCAAAGTCTCAAAGTTCCCAGCTTGTTTTTGGTTGGGGAGAATGAAAAGATTTATTCGGCTCAGAAAGCGGTCAGCCGGCTCAACCGCGTTGCGCCTCAGATCAAGACGGAGATTATTCCCGGAGCCGGGCACGACCTATGGCTGTCGCAGGCCAAGGTGGTAAACGAAAAGATACTTGATTTTTTAGCGGAAGGTCATTCTCGTGGCTAAAAATAAAATCCTGATATACCTGATTATCATCGCCGGACTTCTCGTCGTCGGCTTGGTTCTCGCCTGGTTTCTGTTGCCGCTCACGACGCCCGGAGATTTACAAGGTCGCCAGTGGGAATTGATTTCTGTTGAAACAACGCAAGGGGCTATCGTGTGGACTCCGTCCCCCGGCGCATTTACCCTCGAATTTCAGGGTGCTACCGTTCGCGGCCATGCCAGTTGTAACTCGTACGGTGGAGATGTGCGCTATATTCGTCTTACTCGATCAATAAGTATTTCCTCCGTCTTCAGTACCCTCATGGCCTGCCTGCCGTCGGAAGGCCAATCGCCCGATAATGAATCCGCCTTTTATGAAGCTCTCGCCTCCGTCCGGACATATGCGATTCGGGACAACCGGCTTTATCTTTATTTTGACGACTCAACCCAAGCGCTGATTTTCCGTTAAGGTGTATTCCCAAACCCGATTAATGCCCAAACTCCATCTGGATACCGACATTGGCGGCGATATTGACGACCTGTGCGCGCTAGCGCTAGCGCTTAATTGGCCGGATGTTGAACTGCTCGCCGTGACCACGAACTCAGACGATCAAGGCCGGCGGGCCGGGTATGCGCGGTACGTTTTAGACCTCGCCGGTCGGGGAGAAGTCGCCGTTGCCGCGGGCGCGGATGCCTCGCTCGGTTGTTATCGCGTCTGGCCCGGCTTACCGGATGAAACGGTTTATTGGCCGGAACCGATTCCTCCCGTTCCAACTCCACTTGATCAAGCCCTTTCCTTGCTGGAGCGCAGCATTGAGCAGGGGGCCATCATCGTCGCGATTGGCGCGTTTACAAATTTGGCGCTGTTGGAAAAGCGCTCGCCCGGCATCTTGCATGAGGCGAAACTCTATCTCATGGGCGGTTATGTGTTCCCTCCCCGAGAAGGTTTCCCACCGTGGAGGCATGACATGGACTGGAACGTCCAGGTGGATGTGGCCTCGGCGCTCACCGTTCTTGAACACTCAAGCCCGGTGCTCATCCCGCTGTCTGTCACCGTCGAAACTGCGCTCCGACGGGCCGATCTGTCCCAATTAAGTCAGGCCGGGCCGGTCGCTCAATTGATTGCCAGACAAGCGGAGGCTTTTGCTAGGGATGAAGGCTACGAAGCCAAATATGGACTAACGTGCGCGGGCCTGCCGGACGATCTTATCAATTTCCTGCACGATCCGCTCGCTTGCGCGATTGCGTTGGGTTGGGATGAGGGGGTGGAGGTGCGCGAACTTCGCTTGAAATCAGAGATTAGGGAGGGGTGGCTGTGTCAGATGATTGATGAGAGTGGAAAATCCACGCGGGTGGTGATGAGCGTGGATGGGGAGAAGTTTAGTGAGTTCTGGCTGCGGAGGGTCACAAGGCTTTAGGTGACTGTCACGCGGGCAATAGGGCACGGGAATTTCCTGCGTCTTGTTGCCCGCGTGACAGTCACCTTAACTCTCCAGCCTCATCAAATATTCCTTCAGCCCTTCCGGCAATTCCCGCGTCTTCAAGTAGTCCATGACAAATGCAACATAGTGCTCGGCCGTGGGGAAGTGTGCCTGAATAAAGGCGCGATCTATGAGTGTGCCATCACGAGCACCAATCCACTCCTGATAGTTGGAATAGGGCCAGTCTGCTGGGTGAGTAACAAAACCATCTTTGACCGGATTGCTGTGAATGTAACGGCATAGATGGAGCAAATGCGATGCTTCGGTAACCGGTTTGGCCTCATAACGCCGCTCAAAGAGCGTGCCGCTATGACCATAGCGATTGTTGTAGGCTTTGGTATAACTATTGAATGAGCGCTGGATGAGCAACCCGGCGGGATGAGGCCCGTTCTGTCGAACGAGGAAGTGATAGTGATTCGGCATCAGGCAGTAGGCAATAAGACTCAATTCTAGCTCTGGCAAGAAGCGCTTCAGGCGATAGAGTAGAAACAAGTAGTTCTCTGACTCGCGGAAGATGGACAGCCGCCGCGCGCCGCGATTGTAGAGGTGATAGTAATTGCCGGGTTGCCAGCTAAGTTCGTCTTTGCGTGCTTTGGGCATGGTTCTTCTAGGATTAAGGTGACTGTCACGCGGGCGACAAGGTGGTGGAACTTTTGGCACCTGATCGCCCGCGTGACAGTCACCTGGGGCCTCCTCCCGTCACACAGCTTTTGGTTTTGCGTTAATCCTATTATCACTCTCAACCACAACCGGATGACTCGAGTCGGTGAGGCCGGATTCCGGAGGGAAGGTAAAGCGAAAATGTCTTATCGGCTTGGGGCGGTGCGGTTGCGTTATCAATTCCGCCGCGTGGTGTGGCAAATCGGCAAAGTGTTGCTAGCCTTAGTTGTGATTTCTTTGTGTGGCGGGGGCTGTTGGTTGGTGAATGCTCTCCAAACGTTGGTCGTCTCTCAGAGATAGTGGAAGTCCATCATCGCTAACGATGAGGCGGCCCGCGTCTAGGAAGATGACTTCGCCTTCTCAGCGACTTTTTTGACGACCAGGCCGACCGCTGCCAGGGGGCTGGTCAGCGCGGCGACGGTCACATCAAAAATATCCGGCGCAATGTCGGCCAGATCACGCAGCCAGCGCTCGAGCTTGCTCCCGTTGGCGCTCTCGCCTTTAGTCGCCTCCTGCTGAATGCGTTCGACCATCCCGATGATTTCTTCCTTATCCACATTCGGGTCCGCTGGGCGCGCGCGAACCTGCTGGTGGATACTGACAAATAACTGGGCCAGTTCTGCGCCACTGACGCCCGCATTGATGTTAATCTTATCGCGCCCCACGAAATCGCCGCCGATGTTTAAATCGCCGCCAGCCGAGACGGTGTTGAACGTCCCCGAACGCTTGTCAATGTTCCCCCCTGCGTAATCGCCGCCTTGGGTGTTGGTATTATTTTGAGTAACCGGCCCGGTGGGCTGGTTGATGAAGCCTTGCGAGCCGCGCGCGTCCACTTTCGTCTGTGACTCGATGACCACACTTTCCTGATCGTCTTTAATTGGCTCGAAGCCCTGCTTGACCTGCAAGTCGTGGATGTCGAGCGCATACAGGAAGGTGCGTTGGTGTGGGTTGGCTGGGCCATCGGCTACGCGGGCGTGCTGCAGCAATTGTGCGCGCCCGGCCTCGCACGCGCGCTCGAAGGACATCAGACCCGCCTCGCCGCGCTTGAGTTTCTCCGGGAACCCTTCACTCTCTTTACTCGCTAAAGCCTTTTTACTCTGCGCGGCGCCGGTGCATTCGACAAAAAGATATTCCGACCCGGCCAGCTCCTGGAGCACACTGAGATCAACGAGCTTGCCTTTGTCCCAGGCCAGCGCTTGGGGCGCTTTCTTATCATCGCGGCGGGTGCGGGTAAGTGAGAGTCCGGCGAAGGCGTGACCATCCACCACCACCACTAACGGTAGGAGATCGCTGTCGAGGCACATCGCCGCAAACAGCACCGCCAAGTCCAGGCAGGTGCCGCGTTTTTCCGCCAGGATTGTCGCCGGCTTGCGGATGGATTGGATGATGCCGGAGCGCGGATGGAACGGCGCGAGATCATATTGAATATTCTGTTCGCACATCCGTTTATAAAGCAGTTCGGCGACCCCTTGGCCTTTTCCTTCCGCAAACACATCCAGGCGGTTGACGTCCGGCGGCAGTTTGAATTCCGTCGGCAAGTCGTCCGGGTCCACGTAACGCGCCAGCGCGCGCTCTTCCGCCCGCGCCCATTCGTAATGTTCTTCAGTCATCCTGGCGGCTCCTTATTCCAGCGCTTCCGCATCCACGACCTCAAAGGCGCCTTGCGCGCTGATGGGCGCCGGCGTGACGGCACTCACTTTGAGTTGGTACAGCCCGGGCGTCAATTCGCCGAACTCGACCGACTTCGCTTCAACGCCTTTCGTTTGCACGGTGCGTTTAGCGCCGGTCCCTTGCCCGCGCACGGGCGCGGCCTCGACGGTCAAGTCGTAGGGCTGATCGTTCGCGTTGACGAGATTTACGGTGACGGTGACTGGTTCGCCCGGCAGGTAGAGCGGCTCGAGGCGCAGGTTGAGGGCGGGCTGAGTTGTCTCCGGCGAGCCATAGAGTTCTTGTGCGCCGCTGGAGGCGATATTTCTCACGGTATCTAAAAGTGGCTCCAGCGCCATGGCGTTGTTCGTGAGCCAGCCGTGGCGCTCGACGACGAACCGCCCAATCGGCGAGGCGTCCCCATCCAAATCCGCTGGGATCGCTGAAATACGCGGGACCGCGCTATCGCCTCCAGCCAGCGACTCACTCACTCCGGCCGGGGAAGAGTTGCGGATGGTCAACTTCCCTTCACTGAACAACGCGGACTCGGGTGTATCCTGCCGCGTTCCCACCCACGGAATGGTGCGCTGGCGATAGGCCGCGTCCTTCCGGTTCTCGATGGCTGCGAGACGGATGGCTTCGAGGAAATTTTCGCGCGCGGCTTTGGCGCGGGCTTGATCAATATTCGGGATGCCGCTCGTCTCCGCCAGGCGTTGGTATTGGCCGTTGACTTCAATCGCCGGGTAAGTAGGAAAGGCTTGATAAATCGACTCAAATGTTCGCCCCATGGAGACCAAATCGTTGAAGAGGCTGCCGAGGCCGCCTTGGAACCCGTTGCTCAATAATCCCAGCGGGCCGAGCACGCCCCGGTGTGGTGAGCCGACGGTGATGACCGCGCGCGAGTTCCGCCAGCCGCCGAGTACTTCCAGATAATAACGGGCGACCAGACCGCCCATACTGTGGCCGATGAGGATGACCTGCGCATCTTTGGCGCCGCTGTATTTTCGCCAGCGCGGCAACTGGTTATCAATGAAGCGCTGCAGCTGGCAGGCCGCGACCCGGCTATCGCGGCGCCAGTCCCAGGGGAAGGGAAAGAAGTTGGCCTCGTCCTGCGGTTGATCAATGGAACCTTCCGTCACGTCAAAGTATTCCGGAATGCGCTGCAGGATGACGGAGTAACCGTTGTGCTCAATCAGAAACGGGACGGCGTGCAGGTCCTGGATTACGCGGGTGGCTTTGATCCCGTCGCCGAGTTCATCCTGTTGCCAATCTTCTTTCTCGATCCGCAGGAGTTGGAGCGACTTGCCCATGGTCTTGAGGGCGGGCCACAGCGCTTGACCCGAGAGCGCCCAGAGGTCTTTGCCATCCTTTTGTAGGACGCTGCCCATGAAGCCGGGCAGCAGAATAATCAGGTGACGCATTTCAGTAGGCATGAGGGGCTCTCCTTAAGATCATAGACTTTATTGGGAGTAAATTTTAATCACGAATGGCACGAATAGGCCGAATGGCACGAATGAAGAATAATGGGAAAAGCAAGAAGGCGCAAGGCGAAAACTTTTCTATCCATGCCTAGTGCGCGCGGAGCGGGGGTATGCTAAACTGCGTTTGCATCTGCGAGCGGCGGGCATGGTCAGACGAGACCACCCGCCAAAACCGGAAAGGATAGGTTCTCATGGACACGACTCCCATCCTCGACCGTTTTATTGAGTCTTCGCCTGGCATCTTAGGCGGCAAGCCCCACATTGCCGGCCACCGGATCAGCGTTCAAAACATTGCCATTTGGCATGAGCGCATGGGTATAAGCGCTGACCAGATCGCCAGCGACTATAACCTTTCGCTGGCAGAAGTCTATACAGCTTTGGCTTACTACTTTGACCACCGCGAAGAAATTGAGGCGTCTATTGGTAGAGGCCAGGCTTTAGTCGAAGCGATGCGAGCTGCCAACCCCTCACTTGTCCAGCAAAAACTACTTGGCTAGTGAAATTAATTTTCTTGTGGATGAGCAAGTTGATATGGTTATTGATCAGGGATCCTGTTCCAGCGCATACGCCACCGCCTGCTCCAGCGTCATGGCTCGGCCTTCGGCCCAGGCCGCCACGAATGTGGCTTCATCCTCCAGTTGAGCGCGGACAGCAGTGACAGCGTGATTATAGTCAGCGCGATCAAGGGGCGTAAAAAATAGTTCCTTCCACTCCTCAATTAGCTTCTCTGTCGCACCTAATAAGCAGGCTGCTCGCTTCGTCTTCTTTTCCGCGCGTGCCACCCCGGCCAGCCCGATCAGGCACATGATGACAATGCGCTCGTACTCAAACGCCTTTTCGTCTTCTCGAATCAAAGTCAGGCTGTCTCTATATAATTTCCTCGCCCGCTCATAATCTCCTTCAGATAACACTACTCTCCCTAACTCTCGGAGAGCCACGGCAGCACCCCACTTGTCTTCTAATTGCTGGAAAGAAGCCAAGCCTTCCTCTATCAGCATTATCCCTCGCCTGAAGTCACCTTGCTCATAAGCCCTAGCTCCTAACGCGACGGTCACATTACTCAGGTACCACTTATCTCCCAACTCTCGAAACAAGGCCTGACTCTCCTCATAGGGTGTTATCGCACGTTCATAGTTTCCTTGCAACCAAGCTATACCTCCCATTGCACGTAGCACATGGGCAAGACCAAATCTGCTTGACATCTCTCGGAATAAGCTTAGGCTTTCCTCATACAATGCTCTTGCGCGTTCATACTCCCCTTGAACCATAGCCAGATCTCCCAACTGATAGAGCGACCAGGCGATACCATCTTTGTCCCCTAATGATCGCCGTATAGCGAGACTCTCCTGGTTTAACTCTAATGCCCGCTTTCGGTTATGAGAAAAAGCCGTATGCGCTAACGAACTGAGCGCTTCAGCTATGCCCCATTTATTTTCTATTTCACGGAACAAAGCCAGACTTTCTTCAAGCAGCGCCTCAGATTGGCTATCATCGCCAGACACACACCCTAAGGTTCTTAGCGCAAAGGCCATTTCTCGCTTTTCACCCAAGTTTCGAGAAAGAGCTAGACTCTCCTCGCATAGCACTCTGGCCTGCACAGAGCCTTCTTGTAGCCCATACATCCCGGCTAGCCATCCTGCCCCATTGAGCGCCTTTGTCCTTGCTAGTGTATATTGAACGGAAGACATCTCAGGTTTTACCGCCAATGTTTTCTCCAGCCACTCACGCCCCTCGCTCCAGTAACCACGCAGATACCAAAAGAACCATAAAGCCGCTGCTAACTGCAATCCCACTTCCGCGCGGGCGTTATTTTCCAGTGACCATTCTAATGCGGCGCGCAGGTTGTTATGTTCCATCTCCAAGCGCTCCAAGCAAGCGATCTGTTCTGCACCAAACAGCTTGGACTTGGCCACCTCCGCAAATTTAAAGAAGAAATCAAGGTGCTGATGACAGGCTTTCTCATCCTCACCCGACTCCAACAACTTCTCCCGCGCATACTCGCGAAGAGTCTCCAGCATCACGAAGCGCGGCTTGCCACCCGTGTCCTCGGTCTGGCGGATCAGGCTTTTATCCGCCAACGACTCGAGGCCATCAAAAGCTTCCATAGGCAGATTCTCGCCGCAGGCTGCTTCTGCGGCTTCTAGTGTCCAGCCGCCCACGAAAACGCCCAGCCGGGCAAACAGCCGCTTCTCGCCTTCATCCAATAGGTTGTAACTCCAATCAATCGTCCCGCGGATCGTCTGCTGCCGGGCCGGGAGATCGCGCGCGCCGCCGGTCAATGCCTTGAGGCGGCTGGCGAGTCTCTCTAACATCATTTGGGGTGTTAGCAGCTTGGCTCGGGCTGCCGCTAGCTCAATGGCGAGCGGCAAACCATCCAGCCGCACGCAAATCTCCGCCAGTGCCTGAGCATTCTGCTCGGTGATCTCGAAATTCGGATTGGCGGCCTTTGCGCGCTGGATGAACAGGGCCACCGCTTCATACTGTGAGAGCACCGCCACTGTCGGCTTTTTCTTCAAGTCAGGCAGCGCCAGCGGTGGGACAGGATATTCGTACTCACCATACAGGCGCAGTTTCTCGCGGCTGATGGCGATGATCTTCAAGTAAGGCGCGGCAGAGAGCAATTCCGCGATCCCGGGCGCGGCGCTGATGACCTGTTCGAAGTTATCTATTACCAGCAGCAGTTGTTTTTCGGCCAGGTATTGCTTGAGCAGTACGTCCACTGGCTGGCCACCTAACTCTTTGATGTTGAAGACCGAGGCGATGGTGGGAATAACAAGAGCGGAGTTGGTAATCGTCATCAGCGGCGCGAAGAAGACGCCGTGTTCGTACTCGTCCAGCAAGTCGGCGGCGGCCTGTAAGCCCAGGCGGGTTTTGCCCGTTCCACCCGGGCCGGTGAGCGTCACCAGACGCACATCAATGCGGCGCAGCAGGGCTAACACAGCGGCTAGTTCTCGCTCGCGCCCGATGAACGGCGTCGGCTGGGCGGGTAGATTGGTGAGCTTCGCGTCAAGCGTTTTGAGGGGTGAAAATTGGGCAGGCAGGTCAGGCGTGTTGAGTTGAAACACATGCTCGGACCGGAACAGATCCTTGAGGCGACGCTCTCCCAGGTCGAGCAGCGAGGTGTTCGGCGGAAGGCAGTCGCGCACTAGCTCCTGTGTCGCCAGCGAGATCAACGTTTGCCCGCCATGCCCGGCGGAGAGTAGCCGCGCCACGCGGTTGAGCGGCTGGCCAAAATAGTCGCCCTCGCGCTGGTCCGCTGCGCCGGTGTGCAGCGCCATCCGCACCCGGATGACGGGGCGTGTTTCCAACTCGCCTGTACCACCTTGGGCTTCGGCGTGGAGCGCGCGTTGTGCGGCGAGCGCGGCGGTCAGCGCTTCCGGCGCAGTTGGGAAAGCCGCGTAGAACGCATCGCCGACTGTTTTAAAGGCATAGCCGTTGTTCGCTTCGATAGCTTGTCGCAGCAGCGCATCGTGGCGGGCGAGCGCGGCCTTCATTGCCTCGGGATACTGCTCCCAGAGTTTTGTGCTGCCTTCGATGTCGGTGAAGAGAAAAGTTACAGTGCCCGTTGGAAGTTGAGTCATAGGAGTCACCAAGCCAGCGTCGGCTTCGTCGAAATATTGCAGGCCTTTGAAGGGTGGTTCGCCGGGGGCAAGAGGTTCGTCGGTGGAGAGGGGAGTTGAAGGCGGACTAATGACCTGGTAGATGTTGGTGATCTTGTCGCGCCCAACTACATCGCCGCCTATCTTCAGATCGTCGTCGGCTGAGATGGTGTTGAATGTCCCTGAGCGCTTGTCAATGTTCCCGGCTGCGTAATCACCGCCCTGCGTGTTGATATTATTTTCGGTGACCGGAGCGGAGGGCTGGTTGATGCGACCTTCAGAACCACTAGCGTCAACTTGTGTCTGTGACTGGCGAACGACATTTTCTTGATTGTCTTTAATGGGCTCGGAGCCTTGCTTGTCCACAATAGATGTTCCTTATTTCAATATTCAACCAGCCAGAGGGTGTGACGCCATCACCCAGATTATCTTTTTGCCAATTAAGTTAAAAACTCACCGGCAAAGCTAAACATAGCTTAGTCCGATGAGTTTTGATATGACCAAGTAAGACATAGCCCCCTAAATTCTAAATATCCAAATTCTTCACGCTCTTCGCATGTGTCTGTATAAATCTGCGGCGGGGATCAACGGCCTGGCCCATGAGCATGTCGAAGGTGCGGTCGGCTTCGGCGGCGTCTTCGATGTTGACTTGCAGCAGTGTGCGGTTGGCCGGGTTCATCGTTGTCTCCCACAACTGCTCGGGGTTCATCTCGCCCAGGCCTTTGTAGCGCTGCAAGCTGGCCTTGTCGCTATTGCCGAGTTCCTTAATCATGCGATCTTTTTCGGCGTCCGTATAGGCGTAACGGACATTCTTCTTGTGCTCCACCCGATACAGCGGCGGTTGCGCAATGAAGAGATGACCTTCTTCGATCAGCGACTGCATATAACGGAAGAAGAAGGTGAGCAGCAGCGTGCGGATGTGGCTGCCGTCCACGTCGGCGTCGGTCATGATGATGGTCTTGCTGTAGCGCAAACCGGAAAGACCAAAGCCTTCGCCAATGCCCGTGCCGAGCGCGGAGATCAGCGCTTTGACTTCGTTGTTTCCCAGAATCTTATCCAACCGCGCGCGCTCAGTATTCAGGATTTTTCCGCGCAATGGGAGGATGGCCTGGAAGTGACGATCCCGGCCTTGCTTGGCCGAACCGCCGGCGCTATCGCCCTCGACGATATACAACTCGCACTTGGCCGGGTCGCGCTCGGAACAATCCGCGAGCTTGCCGGGGAGCGTCATACTCTCCAGCGCCGATTTGCGGATGACCAGATCGCGCGCTTTCTTGGCCGCGTCGCGGGCGCGGGCGGAGGTCAAACATTTCTCGACAATCGCTTTGCCTTCGCGCGGGTTCTCTTCCAAGAATGACCCAAAGGCCTCGCCCAACACTTGCTGGACGTAGGTCTGCACTTCGGGGTTCATCAGCTTCACTTTGGTTTGGGACTCGAACTGCGGCTCGCGATGCTTGATACTGACGATGCCCGTCAACCCCTCGCGCGTGTCGTCGCCGGAGAAGTTGGGGTCGTCATTCTTGAGCAGGCCGGCCTTGCGCGCGTAGTCGTTGATGATGCGTGTGAGCGCGGTGCGCATGCCCGTCAGATGCGACCCGCCGTCAATCGTGTTGATCGTGTTGGCGAACGAGTAGACGGACTCGTTGTACGAGTCGGTGTACTGCACGGCGACTTCGATCCCCACGCCCTCAGCTTCTTTTTCGATGTGGACGACCGGGTGCAAAGTCTCGCGGTTGCGGTTGAGGTATTTGACGAAGGAGGTGATCCCGCCTTCAAAGTAGAAATTCATCTCACGCCCGTCACGCTCGTCGAGAAAATCGAGGGTGATGCCGCGCGTGACGAAGGCCATTTCGCGGAAGCGAGCGACGAGCGTCTCGAAGCGGTAATCAATTTCTTCTTTGAAGATTTGCTTGTCGAACTTGAAAGTGATGGAGGTTCCGTGCTCGTTCCCTTTGGCGGATCCCGCGGCTTTGACGACGCCTTGGGGGACGCCGCGCTGATAGCGTTGGGTGTAGCGTTTGCCGTCGCGTTTGACCTCGACCTCCACCCACTCGGACAGCGCGTTCACGGCGGAGACGCCCACCCCATGCAAGCCGCCCGAAACTTTGTAGCCGCCCCCACCGAATTTGCCGCCGGCGTGCAGGATGGTCATGACCACGTCCAGCGTGTCCATCGGCTTGCCCTTGGCGTCTTTCTGTTGGGGATGCGGCCCGACCGGGATGCCGCGTCCGTTATCTTGAACGGTCACGCTGCTGTCTTTATGGATAACGACTAGAATACGGTCGCAGGCCCCCGCGAGCGCTTCGTCAATCGAGTTGTCTACGACCTCGTAGATCAGGTGATGCAGCGCTTTGATGTCCGTGCCGCCCACGTACATACCGGGGCGGCGGCGCACGGCTTCCAGGCCTTCAAGCACTTGAATCGCGCTGGCGCCGTAAGTATCGGAAGTGGGTTTGTCTTTGACAGCCATATGGACTCCAAAAATAGTGTTTGATTAACTCGGAGAAACGTGACGAGTGACCCGTGACACGTGAACACCTGACACTTAATCACGCATCACTCGTCACGTGTCACGAATCACGTCTTCGGACTGCGGTTCGCCTCACCCTGTTCCGCTTCGGCTCGCGCCAACAGCACCTGGCGCATTTCCGTCCACCAGCGGTAACGATCCCGGTAATAAATGAAGGTGGAAGCTACCAAAGCGGTCGAGACTAACGCATGGCCGACCAGGCCGATGAGTAAATACCAGGAGTTGGCTTCGGGGATATTCCAAATGAAGCTTAATCCGAAGCTGATGATGATCAGTGAGATATACAGGGTGGCGGTGCTGGGCAAGCTCCACTGCACCAGCCGCATGCTATCCCAGAGCGCGCCAAACAGGCTGCGCCGCTGCAAGATAATTCCGTGGGGGGTGAAGCCCATATACAAAATGATCCAGACCACCACCATCCACATCATGACGGAGACGATGTTAACCGCAATGGGGCCGAAGAGCGTTGCCAGGCTGGCAAGCCCGATCATCGGCACAGTCAGAACCGTCAGGATGATCAGCCCCAGCACGGCCAGGGCGGTCAACCGGGCCCAGTCTCGCCAGACGTGCTGCAGCAACTGGCGCAAGTCACGCCGGGCTTCTCGGACTTGTTGAGCCAGGCTGCCAAAATAGAGCGCGCTCAAGAAGAGACCGAGCAGCCCGAAAGCGCCGAAGAGCAGGATAAATTCTAAAGGGTTGTGAACCAGCCAGGTGACTGGCGCGCCGCCCGGGATGATGTTCGGCGAACGTTCGGACATTAGGCTGGGCAGCCCGAGGGGCAGACCTAAAGGCTGGCTGATGACGGAGAAGAGATTGAATTGGGCGCTGAAAGGCGCCAGTAATGCGCGCATCTCCCCGAAACTCTCCAAGGGAGCCGGGTTCTGGGTGACCGTGGGGCGCGTAAAAATTGCGAGCGTTCGCATCAGTTTCAGGAACTTGTCCATCATCGGCTGGATGGATAGGTGCGGGCCGAGCCATAAAAACAAGTCCAAGGCTAAGGGTAACAGGACCAACTCCAGTCGGGCGTTGACGGTTTCAAACCCGGAGACGAGGGAAGCAATGACCCCCAGCGGGGGATCGGGCATTTTACGTGAAGTTGCGTTTATCATGGATGAATTTTACCACTACTCGTCGTTTTGAACTCCCGTGGCAGGTGCGCCGCACTTCTAAAGTGCGGCGCACCTGCCACGGGCTATGTTACAATCCGCCCGCTTATGGACCAATTTATCATCGAAGGCGGCCGGCCTTTGCGGGGCAGCGTGACCCCTGCCGGCAACAAGAACGCGGCGCTGCCGCTCCTGGCTGCGTGCCTGCTCACTTCCGAACCGGTCATCCTCCGCAACGTCCCGCTCATCCGGGATGTGGAGACCATGTGCCAACTGATGAGCGATCTGGGCGCCTCGATCCAGGAGCTTGATCCGCACACGTGGCGCATTCACGCGCCGCGCCTTTCCAAAGTGAAGCTTGATCCGGAGTTGTGCCGCCGGATTCGCGCCTCGATTTTGTTGGCCGGTCCCCTGCTGGGGCGGCACGGTGAAATCGAGCTGCCCTTGCCCGGCGGAGATGTCATCGGCCGCCGCCGTTTGGATACGCACTTGTTGGCGCTCGAAGCCCTGGGCGCGCAGATCACTTACAATGCCGGGTTCCACATGCGGGCCAAAAAACTGGTGGGCAGCCCGATCCTGCTCGACGAGAGCAGCGTGACGGCGACTGAGAACGCGATTATGGCGGCGGTGCTGGCGCGGGGGACGACGGTGATCCGCAATGCCGCCTCCGAGCCGCATGTCCAAGAACTCTGCCATTTTCTTAATCGGCTGGGCGCGCGGATTGAAAACATTGGCTCCAACACGGTCACGATCCACGGCGTCGAGGCGCTGCATGGGGGCGAACACACCATCGGCGCGGAATATCTGGAAGTGGTCAGTTTCATCGGCGCGGCGGCGGTGACGGGCGGAGAAATCCGAATCAAAAACGCCGGCTCGGAGTATTTGGATATGGTGCGGCTGGTCTTCCGCCGGCTGGGAGTGGAATGGGAAGTCGAAGGCGATGACCTCCTCGTGTCGGGTGGCCAAAAACTCAGCGTGGTCTCCGATTTGGGTGGGGCGATCCCGGAAATTAAAACGAATGTGTGGCCGGCTTTCCCGACCGACTTGACCAGCATCGCCATTACGGTGGCGACGCAGACCGCCGGCTCGGTGTTGTTTCACGATTGGATGTATTCCGGCCGCATGTACTTTACGGACAAGCTGGTGAGCATGGGGGCCAGGATTATCCTGTGTGATCCGTATCGCTGTCTGGTTCAAGGCCCGACCCGCTTGCAGGGCGAACAGCTTGAATCGCCGGATATCCGCGCGGGCATGTCGCTATTGCTCGCGGCGCTGTGTGCAGAGGGGCAATCCATCATCCGCAACGTCGGGCAGATTGAGCGGGGCTACGAGCGCATTGATGAAAAGCTGAAGGCGTTGGGGGCGAAGATCGAGCGGGTGAGTGCTTAGATCAAAATGACTTTCGTGAGTCAACGGATGTAACGAATGGAACAGATGGAGATGAAACAGACGGATTGGATTTTATTTTAAATTCCGCGAAGCGCATCTGTTTCATCCGTTGACCCACACACCTTCATTTTTGCGGATTGGGAGTACTCCCACCCACCGACGCGCTGCCGGGCGGTTGGGGCGTGGAGGACTTGCCGCCCTTCTCGTCCTGCGGGATCAATTTCTTCAAGACTGAATTCACCAAACTGAGCGCTAAATTTTGCTGGAAGCCGACCGCCCAGGCGAGGACGTACATGCCGTAGATGACCTGGAGCGATTGCTCATTGTTGGGCCCCGAAACGCCTAACATGCCAAGCCCCGCCTGCGCCATCACATACACCAACGCTCCCAAGCTCAAGCCGATGATGGGGTTGGTGTAATACCAAAGCGCGAACTGCGGATCGTAATCCTGATCGCGCGCCACATGCGCCCACAAGTTGTAGAGAGCCCCGAACCATCCACCCAAGCCGCCGGAGAGAATAGTAATCCACATCGTCCCAAAATCAACGGTGAGGGTGGGGACCGTTTGCTTGACGTAGTTGGCAACCGTGGTGGAGCTGAGGAAGGCAATCACCAACAGGAACAAGACCAGAGACAGAAAAGCCAAGATCGGTCGGGGCTGCTGGGTAAAGCTGCTCGTCCGGACGCGGTTGAGGTAGTAGCGAACGATGGCAACTTCCTGTCCCGCTTCCTCGAATTGATCGCGGTTATTCATCAGGTAGTTGCGCGCCGCCCTCAGCCGGTCTACTAATTCCATCGCGAGTTTCCGGCTGATACCGGGTGCGGAGCTTACTTGATTCTCCAGGTCGTCAATCTCCGCCCAGATGGTCACCAGCCGGGCATTCGGCACAAAAATGTCAACCAGTTCTTTATTGCTCGGGAGTGTTACACCTGACTTATACGTTGGGGAGACGATTGCCAGATCGCTGGTCACTTGGACCACCGGGCTGGGGAAGCTCTGATCCTGCCCGCCGGCCACGACGGTATTCAAGACGGTTCCGCCTTGGGAGGGTTGCTCAACAATGGTGATGCTCTGCGGTGTTTTTCTTCTCTCTTCCAGGGGGGGAGGTGTGGGTTCGGGTTGCGCTATCGGTTGGGTCTCCGGTTGAGGGATCGCTTGAAGTTGGTCCACCAGTGAGGTTGTCGGTTGAGTGACAGCTTGAGGTTCAAGTCCTTCCTCCGCGCTTTCGGAGGGTTGGCGGTCTTCATGCGAACTGGGCGAAAACGCCGCCCAATCCTCCACGGAGGACTCAATAGGGGAGGCAGAGGTCGTTGCTTCCATCGTTGCCCCGGCTCCCGCGGGCGAGGGCACATCCCGGTCGCTGTGAGAGGTGGGGAAGAGTGCCGCTAAATCATCCGGGGAAAGGTCGCGCGGTTCAATCGAGGCCATGGCCGCTGCGCCCTGAGGCGTAGCCTGTCCTGAGGCCGAGGTCTGTTGATCAAAAGGATTGCCGCGCGCGGGGAGCATTTCGGCTGCGCCTTTACCCTTGACGGAGCCTTCATCTTCATTTGATTGGTTAAGTCGGTTAAGCATGAGCAATCTCCTTCGCGATCTGCCGATAGGCGGCAGCCGCCGCGCTGTCTGGGCGGTAGGCCAGCACGGATTTACGCGCGACCGGCGCCTTGGCCACGGCGTCTTCGTCCTCAATCACAGTCTCAAAAACTTTATTTTCAAAGACGGCGCGGAGCTCGGCCACCACTTCGCGCGTGTGCTCCGAATCTTTTTTATACATCGTCGGCAGCACGCCCAACAGATTCAAGTGGGGATTTAAGCGCTCGTGGACCAGCCAGATGGATTCGAGCAAACCGCGCACGCCGCGCATAGAGAGGTATTGGCATTGGACCGGGATCAGCAGTTCCGTCGCCGCTGTCAGACCGTTGACGGTCAGCAGGCCGATGTTGGGTGGTGTATCAATCAATACAAAGTCCGCCGGCACGCGGCTGCGCTCGAGCGCGTTCTTCAAGCGGTGGGCGCTGTCCGCCTCGCCGCTGAGTTGATACTCCACCGCTGCCAGGTCCACCGAGGCCGGCACGAGCACCAGACCTTCGTTGACGCTGCGCAGCACACCTGCCAAACTGCTGTTGTCTCGAGCCAATAAGGTATAAGCGCTGCGGGTCAGCGTGTAGGGGTCAAAGCCCAGTCCGGCCGTCAAAGCCCCCTGCGGATCCAAATCAACCAGAATAACTTTATTTCCTAATTCGGCCAGCGCCGCGCCCAAATTGGCGACCGTGGTGGTTTTTCCGACACCCCCTTTTTGGTTGGCGATTACAATTACTCGGGTCATAATCGCGAGTATAGATGAGAGACTCGCACTTTGCAAATCCTTTTTTAACGGAGTTCGGGTGATTTTATGCCCCTTCGACTTTCTGGTGATTATTCACAAATGCTCCAGGCCCGCGTCCTCGCGGGCGTTTTGTCTGGGCATTCCGTCCGCGAGGACGCGGACGGTGAGCGTGGGCCAAAAAACCCGAATGCACCCAAATGTGGGTTGCCCGTTGACCGTGGACTGCCCCTACGGTATAATCCCGCCGCTGTCCAAACCTTTATGAACCTGAGTGATTGAGATCAAATGCCAAAACGAACGTATCAACCTAAAATTCGTCGTCGCTTGCGGGTGCATGGCTTCCGCGCCCGTATGGCTACCCCGGGTGGTCGCAAAGTGCTTAAGGCGCGCCGGGCCAGAGGCCGCGTGCGCTTGGCCGTGCAGCCCAAGCATGTCAAGAAGATCAACTGGAACGCAGCTAAGTCTCCCGTGGGTCGCGGCGCCAAGAAGAAATAGACGCGATTGTCATCGTCAGCCGGTCGCACGCCCGCGACTGGAGGCCACTCTGAAAACTGGAACGGCTGGAAATTCAGGCCCGACGATTGCCGACAGCCGTGGGAATGCTCAGACTGCGAAGCGTCACCGACTTTGAGCGGGTGCGGCGGGAAGGACGATCTCACGCCCACCCGCTTATTGTTCTCCTGGTCTATCAGCGGCCACAACCGTCCGCGCCAGCACCATCCGCCGGAGAGATTCCGGGGGTTCAAGTGTCGGCCTCCAGTCGTTTTGGTTTTGCCGCCGGCAAGGGCGTGGGAACAGCGGTGGTGCGCAATCGGGCCAAACGCTTGTTACGAGAAGCGGTCCGGACACAGTTGCCGGACATTGCAGTGGGGTGGGATCTGATTTTCATCGCCAGGCGTTCAATGGTCAATGCCACGTTAGACCAAACGCGGGCGGCGGTGAAGCAGTTATTACAGCGGGCAGGCCTCCTGAAAAAGACCCATGCTTGAAGGCGAACACGACCAGCATCATTCGGACCCAGCCTGGAAGCCGGACTTCCGGCTAACTCATCTTCCACAGACTTTTCTCCTGGGCCTGATTCGTCTTTATCAATTAACCTTTTCCCGGCTCATGCCGCCCAACACCTGTCGTTTCTATCCCACCTGTTCGCGCTACGGCTTTGGCGCCATTCAAAAGTATGGCGTGATCAAGGGTGGCTGGCTAACCATCTGGCGTGTCCTGCGTTGTAATCCGTTCAATCCGGGCGGCTTTGACCCGGTGCCTTAGAACTCAACTCAAGAAACCTGTTTTCTTGATAATTAGGAGAATACGTTGCGCTCCACCAAGTTTTTCACCTTTCTGAGTCTGATAGTCATCGCCAGTCTAGGCGTGAGTGCGTGTGGCACGAACGCCGGAGGGACCTCGGGCTGGCCGGGGTTTGCGGCGAATGATAGCTTGGCCTTTGTGGCCGCCGGGTCGCATGTTTATGCCGTTGATATCCAGGCCGGTAAGCAGGCCTGGACCTTTCCGACCATCCCGGAGGGGGGTCCGAGCGGTCCCCTTGCTTTCCTCTCGCCCTCCACACCGGTGGCCAATCAGAGTGTCACCAGTTTCTTCGCCGACCCCGGCGTGAGCGATGACCTGTTATTGGTTGGCGCTGAACGCCCACTGAACGCTTACAGCGGGGTGCTGTTTGGCCTCGACCCGACCACCGGCAAACCGTATTGGTGCTTGGCTTTTGATCCCAAAGGAGTGGCCCCCGAGGCGAATGCTCCCGGGAGCACAGCCTGCCAGCTCGTCTCAAATCCAGTCTCAGCCTCAGACAACCGGATCATTGGCGGCCTGACACTGGCCGACAACAACGCTTACTTTGGTCTGGCGAATGGTTGGATTTATGCCCTCGAGGTGACCACCGAGAGCGTGACCGTCAAATGGACTGCACAGGCCGAGCACGCTATCTGGGACGCTCCGCGCGTGGACGAGGAAACGGTTTACGTCTCTTCACTGGATCATAAGTTGTATGCTTTTGACCGGGAAACCGGCTCAGTGAAATGGAAGCAGGACTTGAGCGCCGCCGTCGTGGGCACGCCCGCCTTGGAAGATGGAACCCTCTACTTGGGATCGTTCGGCAATAAAATGTACGCCCTGGACGCGCAGACGGGCGACGAAAAATGGTCGGCGGCCGCTCACGATTGGGTCTGGGGTGGGCCGGTCTTACAAGATGGCCTACTCTATTTCACCGATTTAGCGGGAACGGTCTTCGCCGTAGATGCTGAGACCGGTAGCCAGAAATGGGCCGTTACCCCCGGCAAAGTGATTCGCGGTTCACCCGCCGTCATCCCGGATACCGTCTTCGTCGGCGATAAAGGTGGGACGCTCTTTGCCCTCAATCCCGCGGATGGCGCTATCCGCTGGCAGCAGCCGATCAGCAAGGGCGAAATCTTAGCAACGCCGGTGGTCGTCAACAATCTGGTTTTAGTCACACCCCATCTCGGCGATAACTTGCTGGTGGCTTACGAGACAAGCACCGGCGCGTTGAAATGGGCCTTTGCTCCGAGTAAAAAATAATGAATATTTGGGATGCCGTCGTTCTCGAACCGATGTTGAACATCTTGCTGTTCTTGTATCAGCTGCTGTTCAACAACTTCACGTTAAGCATTTTGGTCTTCACGGTATTGATCCGGGCGCTGACCTTCCCGCTCACCTCCCAGCAGCAGAAAGCCACCAAAAAGCTTACGGAACTCCAGCAGAGTGAGTCGTGGAAGAAGACGCAGGAGAAATACGCCAAGGATAAGGAAAAGCTGGCGCAAGAGCAGATGAAGCTGTATCAAGAAGCCGGCGTCAATCCCCTGGGCTCCTGCCTGCCGACACTCATCCAGTTCCCGATCCTCATTGGCTTATATCGCGCCATCAGCAGCGTCATGGCGGCTTCCCCGCTGCAACTCTTTGATCTCTCGCAACATATCTACAGTTTTATGCCCAACGTCTCCCGGCTCATCCCGCTCGACAATCATTTCCTGTGGCTCAACCTGGGTTTGCCGGACCCGTACCTGGTCCTCCCGGTGCTGGTCGCCGTGACCACCTGGCTGCAATCCAAGGTGATGACTCCGCCGACGGCCTCGGCCGATCCGCAAGCGGCGCAAATGACGCAGACCATGGCCATCACCATGCCCTTGATGTTCGGCTGGATTTCACTCCAATTTCCGGCGGGCCTCTCCATCTATTTCATCATCGCCAACGTCGTCGGCGTCGTGCAGTATGCTCTCACCACCCCCATTGATTGGAGGAACATTCTGAACTTCCAACTGGGGCCGGCGCCCGTCCCCGCGAAGTCCGGGGGTAAGAAGAAAAAATAGGCGGTATAACTCCAACAAGCAAGATTAATCACGAATGCTGCGAATACGCTTCGCGCGAATAACACGAATGATCTTAAAAAGTTTTTATTCGTGCCATTCGGTAAATTCGTGTCATTCGTGATAAAAAACCGCCGCTATAAATAAGGATCTCCTACATGGCCGATCAATTCACCAGCGCGGATACCCTCACCCCGGAAGATGCCGAGGCGGCCCTACGCCTCGCGCAGGAAACGCTGGAAGAACTTCTGCAAAAAATGAAGGTCAAGGCCGAGGTTCAAGCTCACTGGGGAGAGCCGGACGAAGACGGCGAGTCGCGTCCGCTCATCCTGGATGTCCGCGGCGATGACCTGAGCATGCTCATTGGCCGCAAGGGGGAGACGCTCGCGGCGTTGCAATACATTACGCGCCTCATCACCTGCAAGCGGTTGAACATGGGCGTGTCCGTCGTCGTAGATGTGGAAGGTTACAAGCAGCGGCGGGAAGAACAACTGCGACGTTTAGCGCAGCGCATGGCCGAGCAAGCTGTCCAGCGTAAACGCGTCATGCCGCTCGAACCGATGCCCGCCAACGAGCGCCGCATCATCCACCTCGAGCTTCGCAACCATCCGGACGTGCGCACGGAAAGCGTCGGCGACGGTGACCGCCGCAAAGTCACCATCATTCCCAAAGAAGAATAATTGGGGTCAGGCCGCCGTGACGACCTCCGGAGCCGACGCAATTCACTACCTGCTCATCGGCCACTTGGCGAAGGACTTGCTGCCCGGTGGTTCGAGGCTCGGCGGGACGATTGCGTACGCCGCACTCACCGCGCGCAGCCTGGGCTACACGCCCGGCCTCGTGACCGCGCACGCAGACGATCTCGACCTCGGGCCACTCGCCGATTTGCATCGGGTGCAGATTCCCTCCCAAAGCAGTACCACTTTCGAAAACATCTACACCGCCCACGGCCGGACGCAATTCGTTCGGGCGCAGGCTGCGCCGCTCACCGCGTTCCATCTTCCGGATGAATGGCGGCGCGCGCGCATCGTCCATCTAGCTCCGTTAGTGCGCGAGGTGGACTGGCATCTGGCGGCAACTTTCTCCGGCGCGTTCGTGGGCCTCACGCCTCAAGGGTGGATGCGGGATTGGGATGCGGAGGGGCGCGTGTCTCGAACCGATTGGCCGGAAGCTTTGGACGTGTTGCCGCACGCCGACGCGACGGTGGTGAGTTTGGAGGATGTGGGCGGCGATTGGGCGGTCGCCGAACGTTGGGCGCGCGCGACGAAAGTGCTGGCGGTGACCGAAGGCCCGCACGGCTGCACCGTGTTTGCGCGGGGTGAGGCGCCCCGAACATTTTCCGCACCCGCGCAAACGGAAGTGGACCCCACCGGCGCGGGCGATATTTTTGCGACAGCCTTCTTCGTCAATCTGTATGAAACCGA
>Ga0075421_100000919_pt1 | contig 33045 bp, 26 predicted proteins | sample SoiMetdeltSBSDD5_FD_75292 | JGI IMG/M metagenome (GOLD analysis project Ga0075421, IMG submission 75292) | Bulk soil microbial communities from a Populus tree surrounding site in Tennessee, USA - Soil MetaG P. deltoides SBSDD5 | ecosystem: Environmental > Terrestrial > Soil > Tree plantation... | reverse complement strand
TCGGCGAACGTCCCGGTCGAAGCCTTGGGACCGGTTTCTTTTGACCACGCGGCGAGTTTTTCCTGTCCGGGATCGCGAGAACCCAGCTTCACATCGTGGCCAAGGCCGGCCAGCCCTGCCCCTAGTACGCGTCCCACGTTACCTGAGCCAAGGACTCCAATGCGCATGCTCAAGACTCCTTCGCGCGCTCTTTGGCGCACAACTCGACCATCAGATCGAAGAGCTCGTCCATGTGCTCGAGACGGGTGCGGATGTTGACCGGATTCACACGGAACCAGGTCCGCCCCTTGAGCACGGTGGTGGAAATCCAGAACCGCCCGCCGTCTTCGACCTGGCGCGCGACCGCGGCGTGAAGGCGCGCGCTTTCAGGTTCTTCGAGTCCGGGGGGCGCATAGCGAAGACACATCGCCGACATCCGCGGCGCCACCGCGGGAATGAACTCGGGATGTTGGGATGTGCGCTCGTACAGGCGTTGGGCCTGGGCGACGTTGGCATCGATCCAGCGGCCGATCTCGTTTGCGCCGTAGCGTTTCATCGCCATCCACACCTTGAGTCCGCGGAAGCGGCGCGATTGCTCGAACCCGTGCACGTAATAATCGTACCGTTCGCCCTCGGCATCAACGGGATCGGTGAGATACGCGGGTTTCATGCCGAACGAATGGGTGAGGCGGCGCGCATCGCGAACGAGAATCGCCCCCGCATCGAGCGGCGCATAGAACCACTTGTGGGGATCCATGGTGATCGAATCGGCTCTGCCAAGCCCTTCCAGCACCCCGGGATGCTCTTTGGAGAGCAGCATGCCTCCGCCATAGGCGGCATCCACGTGCAGCCACGCACTCTCACGATCGGCGATGCGCCGGAGCATGTCGAGCGGGTCCACGGCCCCGGTGTTGGTGCTCCCGCCCATGGCAATGATGCACAAGGGCCGAATGCCTTCGCGCTTGTCCTTGGCGATCGCCGCTTCGAGAGCATCGACACGGACCTGGAAACGATCATCGGTAGGCAGCACGCGCAAACGATCGCGTCCCAGGCCCACCGCGTCCACGGCCTTGTCCACCGAGACGTGCCGCTCCTCGGAAGTGTAGGCCGCCCATTCGCCGCGAACACCTTCGTGCTGCGCGCGATCGCCGGTGACCGCATCCCGGGCCAGTTTGAGGGCGATGAAGTTCGCCATCGTGCCGCCGGAGGTGAGATTGCCTCCCGCCTCAGGCCCGTAGCCGGCCAGATCGGTAAGCCAGCGGACGGTGCGCCGCTCCATCGAGATCGCGGCGGGGCCGATGCTGTAGACGCCGATGTTCTGGTTGAGCGCGGACGCAATGAAGTCCCCGAGAATCCCGGCCGGAAGCGGACTCGGGGTGATCAACCCGAAGTAACCGGGATGGCTGAGCTGGGTGGCGTTGGGGAGGACCTTGGTCTCGACCGCGTCGATGACGGCGTCGAGAGACGATGGCTCCTGGGGCAGCGGCTCGTCGAAGAGCCGGGTCATTGCGGCCGGATCGACATGGGGGAAGAGGGGCCGGCTCTCCGCCGTGTCGATGAAGTTGGCCAACATATCGACCAGCCGGTGGCCGGCTTCGCGAAATTCAAGGGTGTCCATCCCACCTCCGTTAGCGCGGCGATCGCATTTTTGTCGAGGAGAAAGGGATTATACTCGCGCGGATCGGCGCGGCGGAGCCCGCGGTTACCCCATGAAAATCACCGAAATCTTCCATTCCATCCAAGGCGAATCCAGCCAGGCCGGCCGGCCCTGCGTTTTCGTGCGGCTCACCGCCTGCGATTTACGCTGTCGCTGGTGCGACACCGAGTATGCGTTCACCGAAGGCGAGCCTATGGCGATGGACGACGTCCTCGCCCGCGTTCGATCTTTCGGGTGTTCGCTGGTCGAGATCACGGGCGGCGAGCCCCTCCTCCAGAAAGAGACGCCGGAGCTCTGCCGCCGGCTCCTCGAGGACGACTTCGAGGTGATGCTCGAGACGGGAGGGCACCGTGATATTTCCGTGGTGCCGGAGGGCGTGCGCATCATTCTCGACGTGAAGTGCCCGGGAAGCGGCGAAACCCACAAGATGCATTGGGAGAATTTAGAGCGCTTACCCAAGAGCGGCGAGATCAAGTTCGTGATCGCAGATCGGTTCGATTACGAGTGGGCACGCGAAACGGTGCGCGGCCGTGATCTCGCCGCGAGGCACATCGTGCTCTTTTCGCCGGTGTTCGGGGAGTTGGCCTACGAGGATCTCGCGTCCTGGATCCTCGAGGATCGGTTGCCGGTGCGGTTTCAAATGCAGATGCACAAACACATCTGGGAGCCGACGCGTCGCGGCGTGTAGCCAAAGTTCGTTAGTGGGCAAAAAGCTATTCGTCGATCAGGCGATCGAAGCTTTTGACGGGAACGTCCCCCGCACGGTTGAGTCCCAGCGCGATTAACGCGGCACCCAAGAGCGACACTGCGAGCAGCGTTTCGCCGGGACCGCGTGGCATGTGGGTTGCAAACGCCCATGCGTAGATCCAGCCGATCGCGAGCATTCCCACCCGAATCATGACTAATGCCATGCGCGCTTGTTTTTGGGGCAAATGGGTCACGCTGTGAAGCGACGCGCGAATCGTCACCGCGGCGAGGCCAATCTCGATCAGCACGAGCCCGAGCAGGATCTCGAGCGCCACCAGCACTTCCCAATGCACCTGGGACCACACTTGAGGCACCCAGAGGCCAAACGCGAGCAGCGCGGTCAGCGTCCCCGGTATCGCGCCGCGGAGCACGGCGGACAAGATGGAGCGACGGAGTGGATTGGGAACGCCGTTCAGACGAGGACGCCCCAGGAGATAAAACGCGCCCATTTGCACGAACGCCACACCGAACGCGAACGACCAACCGGCGAAACGGAGGAAATCGGAGAAGACCGTTTGGGGCACGATCAAGACCTCGGCCTTATTTCAAGGCGAACGAGAGACCTTCCAGCTCGATGGCCAGATTGACGTTTTTGAGAGTCACATGATCCGGCACGGTGAGCTTGCGGGGAGCAAAGTTGAGGATGCCCTGAATGCCCGCCCCCACCAGCCGCTCCGCCACGTCCTGCGCCGCCCCCGCCGGCGTGGCGATGATCCCAATGGTGAGCTTGCGTTCCCGGCTTAGAGAACCGAGCCTCTCCATCGGTTCGACTAAGAGTTTACCCCATAGCTGACCGATCTTGGCCGGATCATTGTCGAAAACGGCTTCGATCACGAATCCTTCGCGCTCGAATTCTTTGTAGGCCACCAACGCATGGGCCAGATTGCCGGCGCCAACCAGACCTACTCGCCATTTGCGATCCAGTCCCAAAATGGAACGAATCTCGGCCAAGAGCTGACGCGGATCGTAGCCCGTACCGCGCTTTCCAAACTGTCCAAACGTTGAGAGGTCTTTGCGAACGCGAGCTGGTGTGGCTCCCGATCCCTCGGCGAGATCGTAGGACGAGATCGTGGTTTCCTTGCGCTCCACGAACTCGGCCAGGATGCGGTAATACGCAGAGAGGCGCCGGACCGTAGAGTCAGAGACTCGAATCTCTTCCTCACGCCGCTTCGGGATCACTCCCCGTTTTCTCCTTCATCCGCCTCGTCATCGGTGTTCTCGTCGGGCAGGACCGGCAACTCCGAACCTCCTAGGACTAGATCCGGCGAACCGGCTTGGGCGACGGTCTCGTCCTCGCTGATGAGACGGGCTACGTCGGCCACCGCGTCGCCGGACTCCAGGTTGATGAGCCGGACGCCCTGCGTGTTGCGGCCCAGGAGTGAAATGCCTCCGATGGGGAGCCGGATCACGATGCCGTTTCGGGTCGTGATCATGAGCTCGTCATCGGGACGCACCTCGTGGATGGACATGAGCGGACCGTTACGGTCCGAGGCCTTGATCGTGATCACGCCCTTCCCGCCGCGGCCGGTCACGCGATAGTCGTCGACGTCGCTGCGCTTGCCGTAACCATTCTGCGTCACCGCCAAGATCTCCGCGCCTTCGCGCTGCAGCACGACCATGCCTACGACCACGTCGTCGGGGCCGTCGAGAGTCACCCCGCGCACGCCGTGCGCCGAGCGCCCCATCGGGCGCACCATGCGTTCGTTGAAGCGAATCGCTTTGCCGAGCTTCTTGGCGATCACGACTTCTCGTTTCCCATCGGTGAGCTGGACGTCGATAATCTCGTCCCCTTCGTCGAGACCGATGGCGATGATGCCGTCCCGGCGCGGGTTGCTGTAAGCGGTGAGGGGCGTTTTCTTGACCTGGCCCCGCTTGGTCACGAAGAGCAGGTAATGGTTGGGATCGAACTCCCGCACCGAGGCCACCGACGCAATGCGCTCGCCGCCTCGGAACTGAACGAGGTTCACCACCGCTTTGCCTTTCGCGGTGCGACCAGCCTGCGGGATCTCGTGCACTTTGAGCCAGTACACTCGGCCCAAGTTCGTGAATATGAGCACGTAGTCGTGGGTGGACGCTACAAAGAGGTGCTCGACGAAATCGTCTTCGCGCGTGGACTGTCCCGTCACGCCGCGGCCCCCGCGCCGCTGGCGGCGATACGTGTTCACCGGAAGCCGCTTGATGTAACCCAGGTGGCTCAGCGTGACCACCATGTCTTCTTCGGCGATCAAATCCTCGATGGAGAACTCGCCCTCGGCGGCCCGGATCTCGGTGCGCCGCCGATCGCCATACTTCGCCTTCAAATCCAGCATGTCGGCCTGGATGATTTCCATCACGCGCTGTTCGCTGGCCAGAATCGCTTCCAGTTCGGCGATGAGCTTCATGAGATCGGCGTACTCGGCTTCGATCTTGTCGCGCTCGAGGCTGGTGAGCCGGCCTAAGCGCATGTCGAGAATCGCTTGCGCCTGCACCTCAGAAAGGCCGAAGCGCTCCATGAGGCCCTGCCTGGCTTCCGAAGTGTCCTTGCTCGCCTTGATGAGCTGCACGATCGCGTCGATGTTCTCGAGAGCGATGCGCAGGCCCTCCAGGATGTGGGCGCGCTTTTGCGCTTCGGAGAGATCGAAGCGGGTGCGGCGGATGATCACGTCACGGCGGTGAGCCACGAACTCCCGGATCATCTGTCTCAGCGTGAGCGTCTCCGGACGATGGCCGACCAACGACAGGAGGTTCGCCCCGAAGGTCTGCTGCATTTGCGTGTGCTTGAAGAGCTGGTTCAGGATGACCTGGCTCGGCGCATCCTTCTTGAGCTCGATGACGACGCGAATCCCGTTGCGATCCGATTCGTCGCGCAGATCGGAGACGCCGGCGATGGAACCTTCGCGCACCAGCTCCGCGATTTTTTCCAGAAGCTGCGACTTGTTTACCTGGTAAGGAATCTCGGTGACGATGATGACTTCGCGGTCGTTCGCCATCACCTCGATGGTCGCCCGCGCGCGCACACTGATGAGGCCGCGCCCGGTGGTGTAGGCGCTTCGGATGCCGTCCCGGCCCATGATGATCCCGCCGGTGGGAAAGTCCGGACCGGGCACGATCTCCAGAAGTTCTTCGTCAGTAATGTCGGGGTTCTCAATCACCGCAGAGACGGCGTCCGCGATCTCGTTCAAGTTGTGGGGCGGTATGTTGGTGGCCATGCCCACGGCAATGCCGCTCGCGCCGTTACAGAGCAAGTTGGGGAAACGCCCCGGAAGGAGAACCGGCTCGTCCCGCACGTTCTCATAGTTGGGACGAAAATCGACGGTCTGGCGATCGATGTCGGCCAGCATCTCCATGCCGATCGGGGAGAGCCGCGCCTCGGTATACCGTTCCGCCCCCGCCGAATCGCCGTCGATCGAACCGAAGTTGCCCTGCCCGTCCACGACCGGATACCGGAGCGAAAATTCTTGCGCGAGCCGCACCATGGCGTCGTACACCGCGGACGTACCATGCGGGTGATAGTTGCCGGTCACGTCGCCGGTGATCTTGGCGCTCTTGCGATACGGGCGATCGGGAGCCAGATTGAGGTCGTTCATTGCGACCAGAATCCGGCGCTGCACGGGCTTCAAACCGTCGCGCGAATCGGGGATGGCCCGGTTCACGATGACCGACATCGAGTAGTCGAGATACGCCGTGCGCATCTCGTCTTCGATCGCAGCCGGCTTGACCCGATCCGTGGCGTCTTCTGCCATTCTAACTCCTTAATTTGTATTCAGTTATGACGATAACCAGTTTGGCGGGGCCCTTGGGTTCCCGAAGTCGGCGGTGGAGGGTCGGCGCCCCGGGTAACTTGCCGGAATTATAAAGGGTTGCGGCTACGGAGTCATCCCGGGTTCCGAGGAAGTATAGTGGTGAAGGCCGAGGAGATATCCATGAGCGAAGACCGTCTGGCCGGCAAGCACTGCGTCCCCTGTCGCGGGGGTGAGGCGCCCCTCCATGGTGAGGAGCTCCGCACCCTCTGTCGCGAGCTCGGCCATGATTGGCGGCTCGTGGATGAGCATCACCTGGAGAAGGAGTATCGGTTCAAGGGCTTTCGCCCCGCGCTCGAGTTCGTGAAACGCGTGGGAGAGATGTCGGAGGCGGAGGGGCATCACGGCGATATGTATCTGGCCTGGGGTTTGGTGCGGCTGGCGGTGTGGACGCACAAGATCGACGGGCTCACCGAAAGCGATTTCATCTGGGCGGCGAAGGCGGACGCAGCTCTCAATCAGTAATAGGAGAGATTGATTCATGAACGCACGATGGATATTGATTTCAATTCTTGCCGTGTCGCTCTGCGGATGCGCTGCATTCAAGCAGACGGTCGCACTGAGTCAGGTCAAATTCAGCTTCGATCGCATCAGCGACGTTCGCGTGGCCGGGGTGACCGTGCTGGGCAAGACGTCCTACAGCGATCTCAGCGTAACCGACGTCGCCAAGCTGAGCTCAGCCGTGCTGGCGCACGACGTGCCGCTCCGGTTGACCGTGCACTTGAAGGGCGAGAACCCGTCCTCGAACTCCGTGACCGCGAAGATGATGAAGATGGCGTGGTCGCTTTACCTTGCGGACAACAAGCTCCTCGACGGCAACCTGGATTCGAGCTACGACTTTCCGCCCGGGAATGACGTGGACGTGGCGGTGCCAATCCAGTTCAACGCCTACGAGATCTACCAGCACAACGCCCAGGACCTGTTCGGTCTGGGGCTGTCTATTGCCGGAGTGGAGGGGTATTCGAAGGTCGTGCGGCTCGATTTCACGCCGACCATCGATACGGACCTGGGACCGATCGCCTATCCCACGCCGATCACGGTGAAGCGGGAAGTCGGCGCCTAGACAGGTTTCTTGTTGGCGTCCCGATACTGATGCCGGATGGAGCTGACCTGGCCATAGTGCGCCGCTTCGTGCTCGAGCACGTGATAGAGCACCCAGCGCACGGTGTAGGTGCCGGTCGATCCATCGCGTCGCTTGAGCGAACCCGTCCGGTCAAGATCGTTGTCGGTTAGCGAGACCATGATCTCCTTGGTAAAGCTCCGCGCCTTTCGCAACACGTCTTCGTAAAATGAGCGATCGCGGCCGGCCAGATTTGTTGGAGGCTGCCCACCGGCCTTCTCGATCGGCATCCCGTCGTCTTCGAGCCGAAGGCCGATGATCCCCGGCAGAGGTTCGCCGGCCGCTTCCGCGCTGCCTTTGGCGAGGGGACCGACATGCATCCACCACACCTCCACGATGGCAATGTGCGCGAGCAGCATGCCGATCGTGTTCATGCCGGGAGCCGATTGCCAATCCAGCTCCGCGGGCGTGATGTCGTGGATGTCCTCGAGTAGTCGCCGGTTTTGATCGTCGAGCTGGGCGACGAAGAGACCGATCTGCTGGGACTTGAAGCCGTCGGCAACCTTGATGTCGCGAAATATGTCGGTCATTGAGAGCCTTCTTTGAGCAGAGCTTGAAACCGCGGGTGATCACGAATGGGATCCCAGCGGGGATCGAGCCGCAACGTGTGCACGGTGAGCCAGGAGGGGATGTGTATGAGCTGCTCGAGGTGATCCAGGGCACGCTCCCCGTTCCCAGTCTGAGCACAGATAAGCGCCAGTTCCTGCTCGACGAGCGGTCCCACCATGGCATCACGGGCGATGGGCATGAGGCGTAACCCTTCTTCACCCTCACGAATCGCCCCGTCCTTGTCACCAAGGCCCGCCAAAACATGTCCCAGAGCAACGTGGAGTCGATGATCCGTAGGGCGCTTGGCCATCTCGAGTCTCAGGCGTTCCAGTGCCCGCGTATAGCATTTTTGTGCCGTTTCGGAATCTCCCATGAGCTGGTAACTGATGGCGCGCGCCTGGTCGGCGGCCATCACCGAGAATTGCGATTCACTGAGATCGGAGGTCCAATTATCCACCCAGGTGAAGATCGGGAGGTAATTGCGATCGTAGAGCCCCAGCATGAACCAGCTGCCCTCCTGGGGCGTGAACTGATATCTAATCGCATTCGCGGTAACGAGCTGCTGACGTGCCGATTCGATGTCGCCCCAGCCCCGCATTCGATTCGAGGCCACCATGGAACGGGCCATCCATTGATCGGGGGCCACGGCGAGTGATTTTTGAAAGGCCGCCTCGGCTTCCTCGTGGCGTCGGAGGTAACCCAGGCTGACCCCGATTTCGAAGTGGGGGGAGGAATTTTGCGGCTCCAGAGTTGCGGCTTGCTGGAATAGCTCGATCGCTTTCTCGAAGTTCCCCAGCCGCCGATAGGCTGCGGCTATGTCCACGATCACATCGGCTTGATTAGGCATCTGCTCCCGCGCGATCTCAAACTCTCGGATCGCGGCCACGTAGTCGCGAGGGCCCACGTAGTAATACTTGCCGAGTGCTCGGCGCGCTTCGGGGAGGCGAGGATCCAGTTCCAGTGCTCGTTCCGCCGATTGCTTGGCTTTCTTGAGCCGCTCCTCGCTGCGGTCATAGCCGAAGAAGTGCATTTGCGCATGAAAGTAGGCGAGCTTGGCGTGAGCCAGAGCGAAGGACGGATCGAGCTCGACCGCTTGTTCAAACATGCGAACCGCGTTGTTGAAGTTTTCCGCGGAGTAATCCGGGCGGCTGCCGTGATCCAATCCGCGCAGATAGGCCTGGTAGGCCTCCATGTTCTCGGTGGGGCGGGCCTGTACGGCCTGACGTTCCGGCTCGAGGAGGCTAACCCCCAGTTCCTTCACCACCCGTTCCGCGATTTCCGATTGCACCTCGAAGATGTCGTCGAGATCGCGGTCATAGCGGTCGGCCCAGAGGTGGGAATCGTCGGACACGCGGATGAGCTGGGGGGTAACACGCACCCGCACCGCATCGCCCTTCTTTGCCCAGCGAACGGTCCCTTCGAGGACGTACTCGACGCCGAGATCCTGTCCGATCTGGCGCAGGGTTTTGCCGGTGCGGTCGAACTGGACGGCGGTGGTGCGGGAGAGAACGGCGAGACTGCTCACCGCGGCGAGGCGGCTCGTGATCTCCTCGGTCATGCCGGCGGAGAAGAACGCGTCATCGGCCGCACCCAGATTCTCGAACGGAAGAACGACAATGCGTTTCGGTCCCCCGGCCTTGATCGGACTCGGGGCGCTGGGAACGTGTAGTTCCTCCCAGAGAAGCTCCAACTCGTTGCGGAGATCGAGCGCGGTCTGGTAGCGCCGATCCGGGTCTTTGACCAGGCAGCGCTGAATAATTCGGTTGAGGTGGGACGGCAGCTCCCTGCGGACGTCCGCCACCGAGCGCGGAGTGTCGCGAAGGATGGCGGAAAGGGTCGATGCCGTGCTTTCACCTTGAAACGGCCGCCGGCCGGTGGCCATTTCATACAAGATCACGCCCAAGGAGAAAATGTCGGTGCGTTGATCAAGCTGCTTGCCCTCGGCCTGCTCGGGCGACATGTAGACGACGGTGCCCTTCGGCCCTTCGGTAGTCGCAAACGTGGCGGCCTGGGTCATTCCCGGTGGCTCGAGGAAGTTCGGTTGGGTGAGCTTGGCCAGACCGAAGTCGAGCACCTTCACCCACCCGCTTGGGGTGACCATGATGTTTTCGGGCTTGAGGTCGCGATGGGTGATGCCCTGGCGATGGGCGGCATGCACCGCTTCGGTGATGGGGATGGCCAAATCCAGAAGCCGCTCGATGGGGAGTCCGGTGCTGGTGAGATGCTGGCGCAGCGATTCGCCCTCGACCAGCTCCATGGTCAGGAAGAGGACACCATCAGCTTCCTCGACCGAATGCAACGTGACGATGTTGGGATGATTGACGCCCGCCGCGGCTCGGGCTTCGCGTTCGAAGCGCTGCCGGCGATCCGGATCCTGGGCCAGCGCTTGAGGAAGGATCTTGAGCGCGATCTCCCGGCCGAGCCGCGTGTCCTTGGCCCGATACACCTCGCCCATGCCGCCGCTCCCCAGAAGACCCACGATCTCGTAAGCGCCGAGGCGGTGGCCTTTGAGAAGGGTCATGGGCGAATCCTGGTTCTTAGGCGGCCGAGACAGAAACGAGGGAGAAGAATAGCACCCCGCCATTGTCTCGGAAGCTAGGGCTTAGGAGGGCCGGTTCACGTCCAGTTTATCCAGCCGCATGATTAGTTGCTGTCATTTTCCCAGTGGAATTCCACTTGATTCGCCGTATATCCAGTTAGATAGTGAAGTCCACGACCTCCCCCTCGGTGGACGAAACGGAGGTCATCATGCGCAATAGTCAGATTGTCATTATTACTGCGCTCGTGATTGCCGTGTACGCCCCCTCCGCCCGCGCGCACGACAATAAGCCTTCTTTGAGTCTGCACATTGCACCCGCGCAGGGAGCTTCGTGCACCAGCGCTCCTTCCGACCTGTCCGCCATCAACACCAGCGTGCCGGCTGCGGGCGATTATGCGGCCTACGTTGTGGTGAACGTTCCCAACTCGGATTACTCCGGTATGGATCACTTCAACTTCGGAACCTGGTATGAGGCGGCGGGGGTGCAAGTCACCGGTTGGCACCCCTGCGCAAGCCGGGACTACCCCAGCTCGGACTGGCCCCAGCCGGGGAGCAACGTCACCGTGTCGTGGGGAGCATGCGAAAACAGGTCCACGTTCTTGGCCGGCTGGTTCGATGTGACCGCGACCGGGCCCAGCTCGATTGGGCTCACTGGTGGCGACGATCACACGGTCTGGATGGTGGGCTGTGGGCTGCGATCCTATTCCCTGGACGAATCCGATCTGGGTTGGGCCGCCGTCGGTCCCCAAGCGGACGGAGGCACGGGATGCAACCCGTTCCTGAGCTCGTGCTCCTACGGCAAGGCTCCGCCGATCACCCGGCATTACGTACCCGGAGATAATGCCATTGTTCTTCACGTTGCGGCGGACGATCACAACACCTGTTACGACGTGCCCACGTCCAGCGATCAGGTGGTGACTCGCGCCCGTGCGGATGCGGGAGGCGGCGCTCGTTACAATGTCTACGTGATTGGGGTGCCGAAGATGGATGAAAAGATGAGCTGGGGTCTTGCCGGCATGGAGTTCGGCGTCGACTACAGCCGCGGGAAACCGGGCGGCGAGGCCCTGGTCGTCCACAGCTGGACCTCGTGTTCCGACCTCGAGTGGAGCGGGGACAACTGGCCACAACCGGGGACGGGCAACATCCTGACCTGGGTCAGCCCAGAAAATTGCCAACTTAACTCGATGGTCCCGGCGGGCTACTTCACCGTCTCCGCGTACGCGCCCTCTTCAATGGCGCTCATTCCCAACCCCGTCTCGGCAGCAATGAAGGTCGCCAACTGCAGCGGAGTGGAAGCGGCGATCGAGAACTACGTCAAACCAGCTCGCGTAGGCTGGGTGTCGATGGGTGGAGGCATGCGCGGGTTGAGCGCGGATGGCTGCAACCCGCTCCTGGAACCGTGCGATGCCACCGTCACGCCAGTGCATCCAACCACTTGGGGCAGAGTCAAAACTCTCTACCAACATTGAGGCAGCCGCCGGCGCTCGGTTGAACGTCAGAGCGCCGGCCTCCTTTCAGTACTCCAGCTCCAGTTCCAGCGCCCCTTTGGCATCCTCTTGTCCGGGCTGGAAGAGATAGAACGTCACCCCGAAACGCGAGTTGGATGCGCCCACCAAGAACCCGGGTACGAATTCGCGGTCGAAAGAGCTCAGCGTGTGCTCGCCCACGATGCCCATGAAGACGGGCCCCGATAACGCATAGATCAGATCTGCGTGATCGTAGGCAAAGCTTTCGTCATCCTTGGCGAAAACATATTCGAATTCGTTATAAAGTTGGATTCGCCAGAGGCGGGCATTGATGATGAGCGCAGGCGCAAAGCCGTCCGTGCGCCCAAACACCCACCCCACCATGGGGGTCGCATTCAAACTGGCTGCCGCATCCCCCCATCCGAAATGCCAGCCTAAGAACATCGATCCGGTGTGGAGATCCTCGTAGTTATAACGCCCCTCGAGGTGAAAACCGTGGTACTCGATCCATAGATCCGGAACGGCGTATGCGTCGATTGTGGACCCGAAGTAGCTCGTCATCATCGCCGAAAATGCCCATGGGGACTCCGAGACGTCGGTGCTATCCGCCCCTGGGGGCCCCACTTCAGTGCTATCCACCCCCGGCGACACCGAAACGTCCGTGCTATCCGCCCAAGGCGACATCTCGACTTCGGAACTATCCGCCGGTGATTCCTCGACGTCGGAGCTATCCGCCCCAACCGCCGGCGCATGCAACATTCCGGCGAACAGCAAGAGAGACAAAACCATGCCCTAAATCTCGGCGCTTTCGGCCCACTGTCCGGATCGCATCCATAGATAGGACAGGATCCAGCAAGAGAGCCAGGCGATGGGAACCGACATCCATACGTAGTAGAGCGGCAGATGCAGCACGCTGCCGGCCAGCCAGGCTCCGCCGATCATGACCACGGTCAGGGCCGCCTCGATCCAGAAGGACGCAAACGTGTCTCCCGTACCGATAACCGCGGCCGCCCACATCTCGGCCGGAATCACGATCAGCATGGCCAGTGAAACCACGCGAAGGCTAGCTTCCCCGCCTCCCTTCAATGCCCCTTCGATGTCGAGCAATGACAGCACTGCCCCCGGGAACAAAAGGGCCAAGAGCGCCATGGGGAGCGTGATGAAGTAAGACGCGGCCGTCACCTCGCGCACCAGGGACCCGAACCGCGTTCGCCCCTGCCCAACCCAGTTGCTCACCATCGAGCAGGCGGTTTCGGCAAACCCTCCGGTAGGAATCAGGAATACCTCAAAGCAAGCGTAGACCAGATTTGATTCGGCCAAGGCAAAGGGACTGATTCGCTCGATGATGAGGAAAAAGACCAGCCAGCGCGCGCCCTCGAGGAGTGCTTCCAGCGCGATCGGCCAGGAGAGCCGGGCCAGAAGACCGATGGTCGCCCCGTTCCATCGAGCGAAACGAAAGATTCCGTATCGGGCGCAATCCACCCGGAGAATCACGTAACCGGTCAGGAAAAGGCACGTGGCGATTTCAGCACCAAGGCTGCCTATCGCTGCCCCCTCGATCCCCAACGCCGGGAAACCGAAGTGCCCAAAGACAAGGGCGTAGTCGAGGGCGATATTCGTGACGGCAAGGACGAGGGTGGCCCAAATGAGTACCCTGGTTTTTCCAAGCCCGACGAAGAGCGCGCTATAGGCCAGGCTCAGCGCGTTGAAAACGATTGCGAACGCAATGATGCGCAAGAACCGTTCGACGGCAATCGCCACATCGTCCGAGCTGACCAGGAAGTCGCTGAGCGGTCCGGCCATCCAGAAGAGTGACGCGGTAAGGCCGACGGATACCACAACCATAAGGCCTAAACCCTGGTTGAAGGTTTCTCCCACCGCTTGGTCGCGGCCCTGGCCGATGCGCCGGGCGATTAGGATCTGCAAGCCGTCGACCAGTCCCAACGTGAGCACGGCCCAGAGCTCGAACACGGTATCGGCCAGCGCAACCGCGCCCACCTCGACCACGCCTACGCGGGTCAAGAACACTGTCCCGATGACGTGGATCAGCGTTTCGCTAACTTCGGCGAAGATAAGGGGAAGTGACAGCGACCAGACCGCCCTGGAGAAGGGCGGTCGTAACAAAGCCTGCAGCAGGCGCTGGGATAGGGCTTCGAATGCGCGAGACATACGCATTCCAGCCCCTCCCGGCTAGGAAATCAGCTTGAAGGCGTACGAGTACCGATTCAGGTGCATCACCATGCAAGACAGGAGCGCGCCGCTCTTCAGGAATTCGCTCAAATTGAAGTAGCTAACTTCGAAGGCCAGCTCGTTGGCGATATCTTCGAGCCGGCGGTTCTTCTTCAACTCCAGCGTGTAGTCCTCGGTCCCGACCTTCAGCTCGTGAATGTTGGACCCGTTCATGATCGTATTGGAGAGCCGCACCGAGTTGCAAATACCCGAAAAGGCGTCATCTTCAGACACGTCAATGACGTTGGTGTGCTTTTCCAGCTCCGCAATCTCCTCTTTCTCGAACATGCTCGTGCAAACCATGGTGTCTTCGCTCGTGACCGGGAAGACCGAGCAGTCGAGATGATAGAGATGGTCGTCCACCAGCTCCAACCGGATGATCTTCATGTCGAAGTTCTGTTCCAGCCAGTCGAAGGTCTCGGGCTCGGTCCGCTCGCCATATCCGCCGACATAGATATTGTCGTAGAGATGCTTGAGCTCCGCCTCGCCTTCGAACTTCGTGGATGGCCCGTGGCATTCATAGCCCAATGATTTGAAGAAGTCCAGGCCGAGCTTGGCTTCGCCGACCCGGGGCGTGGACGAGTAGTTTGAAATGATGGCGACGTCCCGATCGGGAATATGGGTAAGGATCGCGCCCAGGTTGGCCGTGTATACGAGATCCTGCAATCCGCAATTCGCGGGAGACGGCAAGAGGTAGACGAGGCCCTCGGAAGCCATGAACCCGTAGACCTGAAGAAATTGGTTGTAGGCCTTCCGCAAGTCCACCTTCCGCTCACTGACGGGCATTTCCTTCATCCAGGCGTTGTTCGCGTCTCCAGTAGAGAGCGAGAACGGGAAGGACATGAGAAACGCCGGTCGGTCGAGCCCAGTGGGACTGCTGGCGATTTCAGGCGAGACGGAACGTAAGGCATGCAAGGGTTGTAGAGCCATGTTAGTGATCTCCATGCCGAGGCGAGCGCGGCTTGACAGCAACGAGCGTGTCCACGCCTCCTTCGACGTGGGCGCCTAGGGGCTGAGTGGGGGTGAATTGGAATCGAGGAGACAGTGGGATGATGAGGTCCACCTGGGACCCGTAGCGGATCTGGGAAAAGCGTTCCCCTTGGTCGAACGGCTGGTTCTGCTTGATGTCAAAAGGGATCACGCAATCCACGTCGTAGTCCGCGATTTGGAGGATGTAATAGGACTGGCCAAGCTCGACGGAATCGACCCGGTTCACCATGCGCTGGTTGACGTGGAGATACGCGCATTTCTCGGGTGTGATCCGGAGCTCCTCCAGAATCTCCTCTTCGATGTCGAGCATGGGCCGGTTATAGCTCTCGATGGGATCCAGCATCTTGTAGGAGAGCCGGCCCGGATAGGGGACGCGGTTGATATGGACGTCGAAGAACGTCATGAAGGTCCCGATGACGAGGCTGGGCTGGTCGTAATCGGGGTTCCGGAGCGCGTCCTGAAGGGAGTAAGACTTCCCCTTGAGGTCGACGATGGCGTCGGATGGTCCAACTACCTTTTGGTATAGGATGATTCCGTCCGCTGGAGCGAAAAAGTACGATAAGTCGGAATAGGTAGGACGGGACGGATCCCTGAAGAAGTGATAGTCGGACAACCACTTAAGCGGTTTGTCCTGGACGGGACGGACATCCTCGTCAATCCATTGCTGGATAGACTTCGACACGGCGGGTTCCCCTAATGGCAGAGCTAAGTTGCCTTACGACTGCTGAAGCGCCGGCAATGTCCGTGGCCCCATCGGAGAGGAGGACAACGCCCCCATAGCGGCGTCTAGTCAAGTATCAAAATTTTACCATAGGGAATTTGTGAATTAGAAGCATTAAATGATTTTATTGCAGCCAGCGAAATTGAGCCGGAGTACCCCCAAATCTTCTGGAAGTATTGAAGACGTCGCCCCGGTGATCGGCCCGGTACGCACGGCGGTGGGCAAAAAAAAGAAAGGTGCAGCTCTACGGCCGCACCTTTCTTGGTCGAATGAGGCTCAGCTCTTCTTGTGATACCTGCCTTCCATCAAGGTGGCCCAGGTCTTTCCGTCCTGGGACATATCCATCTTGAACGCGTAGGTACCGGGCTCACGCACATCGAACACCGCGCGGCTGTGGCCCATTTCTCCAGCGTTCGTCACGGTCAGCACTTTGCCCTCGAACTGGCCTTTGAACTGACTTCCCGGCGAACCGAAATTGTCCCACCAGTGCATCACGTAGCAGGACTCCTTCGGGTTGTATTCGAAGACGCCGTGTCCAAGAAACGTGGTCTTACCGTTGTCGGTTTGCTCGTACTCCTGGATGACGTTGAAGCCATCGAGGGCGGGGCGATTCACCACGCGTGCCATGCGAGTTCCACCTTGGGGGGTCCAGGGCGAAGGATGCATGATCTCTTCTCCCTCAAACGTTCCCAAGAGCAGCTCCAGTTTTTTGTGAGCGTCCGTGGGTTTGGGCATGTCCATGATTCAGTCCTCCATGACGCGAGGGGTCGGGTGAGAAACGGATTTCATTTGCCTGGCTCCCAGTGCACGCTGTCTCCCTTGTCGTAGATCGCGTGCCCCCATCGAATCATCATCTCGGGATCCATGGCCGACGCATTGATGTTGACGCGATAACTCTTGGCCGGAGATTTCTTGCCAAACGCTTCCCGGACCGTAGCCATGCGATCGAGGGCATGACCCTTGAGATAGGTGGGTGATTTCGGTTCATCGAGAATGAAGGTCACGATGAGCTGGCGGTTGGCATCCAGCACGACGCTGTACGGAGCGTCGTAACCTTTCTTGGCAATCGCGTCGTTCAGGGTTTTGGTTTCGGCCTCAGTGAGGCGCGGCGGAGGGGGCGGAAGCATGTTGTTCCATACCGTCCGTACCCCGCCCACCAGCACAACCAACCCGACCAGGATCAGAGCCGCTTGGACCACTCTGGCCCTGACCGAGGGTGGCCGCTGCTGCTTCTTCAGGCGGTCTCTGCGCGCTCGCTTATCTTCGGCCGACATGTGCTAGCTCGAGGCCGTTTTGGGCCCGGCTGCCTTTAGATACTTGTCGAGGAAGGTCAGGATCTTCCCCGTGCCTTCGATCTCGTTCGCCTTCTTGAGGAACCCGTGGCCCTCGTCGGGGAAGATCACGTACTCCACCGGGACGCCGTTCTTCTGCGCCGCGGCCACGATTTCATCGGACTCGACCTTGATTACGCGCGGATCGTTGGCGCCTTGCAGCACCATGAGCGGCACCTTGATCTTGTCGGCGTTAAAGAGCGGAGAAATGCGATGGAGCCGCTCGCCGTCGGTCTTGGGATCGCCCATTTCCGCGTACAGCGCTTGGCGGAAAGACTCCCAGTAGGGCGGAATGCTCTCCAGCGTGCGTACCCAGTTCGAAATGCCGAAGAGATCGACCCCGACCTGGAACGCGTCGGGCTGGAGGGTGAGCGCGGCGAGCGTCATATAGCCGCCGTAGCTTCCGCCGACAATGCCGATTTTCGTGGAATCGACGTAGCCGGTGGCAGTGAGCATCGCTTTCGAGGCGACCACGTCACCGAGATCGGCCTCACCATGCTTGCGGTCATCCATCTGGAAGAACGTCTTGCCGTAGCCCGAGCTGCCACGGTTGTTGATGTCGAAGACGACGTAACCATGATTCACTAGCGATTGAACGAGCGGCGAGAAGCCCACCGTCGCTTCGCCACCGGGCCCTCCGTGAACCAGGACCAGCGCCGGCGCCTTGGCGTTGGCCGACGCCTGATGAGGCTTGTACAGAACTCCCGGCACCTCGACACCGTCGTACGACTTGAACCGTGTCACCTGCGGCACCACCAGATCCGCGCGCTCTATGGCCGGGTTGAGTCCGTCCGTCACGCGATGCGGGGCCTGGCCCATCTGCCCGACCCAAAGATCGTCGGGCGTCGAGCCGTCGCTGTTGTAAAACGCGTACATGGTTTCATCGCGGGATAGGCGCATGCCGCGCACGAGGCCGGGCGGCAATCCGGGCATGGCAACTTCCTGCATCGTTGCCGGATCGTAGACGTGGGACACGAGCTTGGCGTCCTCGTTGATGGTGACGAGCAAGTACTTTCCGTGTTTGCTATAACCCGCGCCGGCGATGTCCCATTGCGGTTCCAGAATAGCCGACTTGGATCCGGCGGCAAGGTCGTACTTACGCAAGGACGCAAACTCCCGGCCCTCGTCGGAGAGATAAATGAGCGCGGTGCCGTCGGGCGTGAAGTCCTGGGCGTTGTTGATCACGCTGCCTTGGTGCGGGGTAATATGGGTGGTCTGCTTGGTCTGCCGGTCGTAGAGAAAGATATCGGTGTCGGACGTGGTGTTGTTCTTGGCCAGTGCGATGTAGCGCTTGTCGGGCGAGATCGCGCCGAAGTCGTAGCCTTCGGTGTTCTTGTAGATCATCTGCCGGCCGTAGCCATCCGCCGCGTACTCGTAAAAATCGAAGAACTTAGGATCCCGCTCGTTGGTCTGGATGAAGAAGCTCTTGTCGTCGTTCGCCCAGCCAATGAAATCGGCACGCAGGTTCTTCCCGGGGGTGAGGTCTTTGACCGTGCTGTCCGGGTTCTGCACGTAGATGTGCGAGAGCTCGTTGCCACCCTGATCGCTTCGGTACGCGAAGCGCTCATCGTCAGGAAAGTAGCCGAGCGAAAAGACAGAATTGGTCGTCGAATGCGTGAGCGATGTGGGCGTGCCGCCGGCAACCGGCATCGAGACCACGTTGAAGATGCCGGACAGGTTGGAGGAAAGCAGGATCTTGGACTTATCGGGCGAGAAGGATCCGCCAAAAAAGTCGTTGGTCTTGTAGAAGTCTTCCACCGAGTACGTCTGCACCTGACGTTCCGCCTGTTGCTGCGTTTCCTGTTTCTTGGCGCAGGCGGTCAGGGTAAGAGCGATGGCTAGAAATGGGGCGAGGTAGCGCATTCGTGCCTCCAAGGACGGGGGTACCCCTAGAAATAGAGAGGACCCGTAATGTCGCACAGGATGGGCGGGGCGGCAAGCAATTGCGATAGGGCAGAAGGGGCTGAAATCGATTCTGGCGCGGTATGGATAAAAACGGCCTAGGGCACCTGTCTTTTACTAGATAGGTGCCCGGCGCATCGAGGCCCGATTGTCCGAACTAGGCTTGGATCAAATCCGCGTCTCGACGGGACACGTGTTGTCCGTTCGTCCCCGCTCCCTCGGCCTCTTTGTCCACCACCCATCGTTGAATGATGTGATGGCGCTGAATGGCTTTGGTGAGCGTCACCGTGGTCGTCTTGAGTGACTTGGCGGCTTTGGCAATGCTGCCCTCGTCGTTGAGAGCCTTCAGAATTTCCTGCGTGGGACGATCCCACTTCACCCGGCTTTTCTGAGTGCCGAACTCCTTCAGATAGACTTTCCCTGGCCACCAGAACTTGAGGTGGCGGTGCACCGTTTCCGGTTTCACTTGGAAGTACCGCGCGGTTGCGATGACTCGCGCTTCCGCGCTTCCTGCACCTTTGGGAAGACTGGCGAAGTGTTCGACAATCTCTTCACCGGTTGCTTGCTTCTTGGGCATGAGCCCCTCCACATATGGACGAAGAAATAAGACTGGCAGGGGAGGAAAACCTAGCATATACGAAAGCGCTTCGAATCCACAACTAGCGAAGAACAAAAGGAGAGGTAACGGGAAGCTTTGCTTCCGAATTTGCAACCAAGTGTCGAGATTTTTGAATCGGGGTCGCCCCGATGGCAACATCAGGTTGATGGAAAAGTGACGTGAACGCGTCAGTCAGCGGCGAAAATCAGCCGATGACGCTTACAGACCAGTGGAAATCCGCAAGATCACGTTACGGCCTTGATCCAACGCGAATCCTTTGTAACGGCTCATGAAATCGCGGTAGCTGGTGTCGCCCAGATTCCGGCCGGTCAAATCGATCCGGAAATCCCGACCAAAGAAGTCACGATTCAGCGTGGCGTGGGCATGAAACAGCGTGTAACTATCTGTGGCCGTATCGAATGCACTCAGACGATCCTGTTGGTCTACGAGCTCCGTTTCGGCGCCAAGCTCAAAGGCGTTTGCCCAGCTCAGTTTGGAGAACCTTAAATCCCCACCCACAAAACCACGGAGCGGAGGGATGAGCGGCAGGGGTTCGTCCAGGTCGTCATTGTCGCCGCGCACGTAGTCCACCCTGCCGTGCAGCATGAGCGGGCCGACTGCTTCCACTTCCAAGGCGGCTTCGCCACCGAGGAGAGTCGCATCCGCTTGCTCGTAACGATAGACGGCGAGCGAGTCCTGGGTTTGGCCGGTCGGGGTCAGGTAGATGAAATCCGTATACTTACTGGCGAACGCACTGATCTCGCCATGTACTCTGCTGGCCTCTAGATGAAGGCCGGCGTCGAAGGTGACTCCCTTTTCATTATCCAGATCGTTTGTCCCGATCTCGAACCGCGCCTCGCTGAGCCGGGGTCCGTTCGCGTAACGCTCGAGGAGGGTTGGCGCCCGCCAGGCATTCCCCACGTTGCCCCTGAGCGACCAGGCCTGCGTGAGGTGATACACCGCGCCCACGTTGGCGCTGATGGCTGATGCGTCCTGGGTGTCGCCGGTGAAGGCAAGATCCGGGTTGGGATCGGCCTTTATATGGTGGATGTCACCTCTTAGGCCCCCGGATAAATCCCAGTTGCCCGTGTGCACTTGTTCGATAACGAAGAGGCCTCCCGCACTTGTGTTCGCATCGGGGACGAGAGGAATCGGACCCTTGGAATCGTTGGTTTGGTACATCCCCGAGATGCCGACCGTTCCGCCCTTGCCGAAATGGGTGAGCAAATCACCGGAGAAGGTCAGGAGCTGCAGGTTGAACTGCTCGGATTCCGTATGTGTGCCTGGCGCATCGGCCATTTCGATGAGGGAGTGTCCCTGCCATTGGCCGTGAAATTCCCAGCGGAGTCCGCCGATCAGGCGCTTGGCGGTGAGCTGAATGCGGTTGTCGGCGGCTTTGCGCTCGGGGCCTTCCTCCTCTTCCGCATTGGCGGGGCCCTCGGCCTCAAGGAGCTTGAACTCGCCACCGTAACGGGCGTAGCGGAGCTGCACGTCCCCCTTGTCATCCCGGGTACCCACGACGGCTTCTCCGTTCACGGCCGAAAAACCGGTGTTTTCAAGCTTGCCGTCGGGGGTGTTCAAGTCCTCGGCCGCGCGTCCAACGAGGAATAGCCGCCAGCCGATCGGCTTGTGGGCGCCTTCGGCGAGAAGCGCCGTGCCGAACTCGCGATTGTTCGAGGCACCATAGAGTTCGATACCGAAGCGAGTAATCCCGGTTTCGCGGGGATCGGGAAGGGCGCGGGGAATGGCGTTCACAGCACCCCCGAGCGCGTCCGAGCCGTAGAGGAGGCTGGCTGGCCCCCGCACGACTTCCAAGCGTTCGGCCAGGCGGGCATCCACCGAGGGGCCGTCTTCATCGCTCCATGAATAGTCTTCGAGCCGATGTTCGTTTTCGAGAACCAGGACACGGGGACCGGTCATCCCCCGGATCACCGGCTTGCCGACTTGGGCGCCAGTGGTGAGAGCGCGAAGTCCGGGAAGTTCTTCGAGCGAATGGGCGAGCGAGACGGTGTGATTACGACGGAGCTGATCGCCCGAGAGCGTGCTGGTGGGCAAAGGGGAACTCCCGGGGCTGATCGGTTCGCGCGTTGCGACGACGACCACCGGTTCCATGGCGAAGGGGGTTGGATGCAGGGTGACATCGAGAACGGTTCCCGTATCGATGGTTTCTGTTCGCGTTTCGGGCGCAAAGCCCGTGCGATGAATGCTGATCGTGTAGGTGCCCGGGAGAAGATCGGTGACCGTGAACGCGCCGCTCGAGTCGGTGACCGCCTTCACGTCCTGTTCGAGGATGGCGACCACGGCATCGGGGATGGGTCGTTGCTCAGAGTCGGTGACGTGGCCAGTGAGGGTGACCTGAGCGTCTGCGATTGTTGCGATCAAAAGAATCGTGAGCAGGGCGGGCAGCGTTTTGCGAAACGGGATCATGGCTGATTGGGTCCTCCACCGTCGAGAGCACGAAATAATAGCGTGACCGTCAAGAGATCGGGGCCCGTTAAGGACCCCGATATCCACTACCAAGAACTTTTAGTGCACGACCTCTATCGCGGCTGGGGCACGATCCGGAGATACGGCCGCGGCGCTTTCCAACCCGCCGGGTACGCCTGCTTGGCTTCGTCGTCGCTCACCGAAGGAAGAATGATCACGTCATCCCCGTGCTTCCAGTTCACCGGGGTAGCCACCTTGTGCTTGGCGGTGAGCTGGATCGAGTCCAGAACGCGCAACACTTCGTCGAAGTTGCGGCCGGTGCTCATGGGATACGCGATCATCAGCTTGATCTTCTTGTCAGGCCCGACCACGAATACGGTCCGGACAGTGGCGTTCGTGGCCGCAGTACGACCTTCCGATGTTTCGCCGGCGTCGGCCGGCAGCATGCCATACAGCTTGGCCACCTTGAGTTCCGGGTCCCCGATCATGGGGTAGTTCACCTTGTTCCCCTGCGTTTCTTCAATGTCAGTAGCCCACTTGCTGTGGCTACTCACCGGGTCAACGCTCAAACCGATGATCTTGGTATTGCGCTTCTTGAATTCCGGCTCCAGCCCGGCCATGTAGCCTAGCTCGGTCGTGCAGACCGGCGTGAAGTCCTTGGGATGGGAAAACAAGATCGCCCAGCCATTGCCGATCCAATCATGGAAGTTGATGTTTCCTTGCGATGTCTCGGCGGTGAAGTTCGGTGCCTCGTCGTTGATCCGCAACATGACCTGTCTCCTCTGGCGGTGGGAAAAACTAGGGGGATTTCCGTCCGTTGTTTTAGGGAGGCAGGATTGTACAACCAAACGCGCTCAGCCGGAACCCTGAACGCCTGCCCCCGCAGGGCCCAAAACCTAGGTTAGCGACAGGTATTCGTGCGCGAGCCGCACGACCATGGATCCCTCGCCCACTGCGGATGCGACACGGTTCATCGCTCCGGCGCGCAGATCCCCCGCCGCAAACACCCCCGGCACGCTGGTCTCGAGCAGCAGGGGTTCGCGGGACTCCTTCCAGATGCGCGGGTAAGCTTCCGCGGTCATCAGATCTCGGCCGGTGAGGACGAAACCCTTCTCGTCGCGCAGCACGTCACCTGGGAGCCAGTCACTCAAAGGCCGTGTGCCGATGAACACGAACAGTGCGTCGACATCCTCAACGCGCGACTGTCCATCGTCCAGCGACTTCAAACCGACGCGTTCCACATGACCCTCGCCCTCGACGCGTTCGATTTCCGTGCGCAGCAAGACCCGTATGTTCGGCGTCTTCTCGATCTGGTCGACGAGGTAGTGCGACATGATGTCGTGCAGACTATCCCGGCGCACCACGATCTCCACGTCCTTCGCATGGCGGGCCAGATACAAGGCGCCCTGGCCGGACGAGTTCCCACCGCCCACCACGAGCACGCGCCGGCCGGCGATGGCGGGACCCTCCGTAGTCGCGGCGCCGTAGTACACCCCCGCCCCCGTGTGCTCCATCACACCGGGTGCGGACAGCTCACGATAGGACATGCCGGTGGAGGCCAGCATCGCTCGCGTCACAATCTCGCGGCCATCCGCCAATAGAAGACGCTTGTAGCCTCCGTCGATAGTGACCTTGGTCACTTCGAGCGGCGCGAGAAACTCGGCGCCGAGCCGCTGCGCCTGCGTCAGCGCCCGACGCGTCAGCTCACTGCCGCTCACGCCGGCCGGAAATCCAAGATAGTTCTCGATCCGGGAACTGCTGCCGGCCTGGCCGCCCGGAGCGTGTCGATCGAGCAGGAGCGTTCGAAGCCCTTCCGATGCGCCGTACACCGCCGCGGCCAGACCGGCCGGGCCCGCGCCGACGATGACAAGATCGTATAGATCGAGTGCGGCCAAGAGCGTTCGGCCCAGGCGCTCGGCCACCTCGCGGGGCTCCGGGTTCCGCAGCACCGAGCCTCCGTCTTCGAAGAACAAGGCGGGAAGCTCGTCGGTGCCTACTCCGGCCGCATCGAGCAACGCGCGGGCATCCGGATCCCGCGTGGCATCGAGCCAGCGATAAGAAATGAGATTGCTGGCCAGAAAATTCTTGATCGCATGCGATCGCGGAGACCACTGGTCCCCGACCAGCCTCAATCCTTTCGCTTCCGGCAGATATTCGGCCTGCCAGTCGTCCAGAAGGTCATCGATCACCGGGAAGAGACGTTCCTCGGGCGGGTCCCACGGCTTGGACAGGTAGTAGTCGACATGCGCTTCGTTGATGGCTTTGACCGCCGCCTCGACATCGGAGTACGCAGTGAGGAGGACACGACGGGACAGCGGGTATACCTCGCGGGACTTGGCGAGCACTTCGCTTCCCAGCATGCCGGGCATCCGCTGATCGCTGATCAGCATGGCCAGCGAATCTCCGCGGCTCTTCAGTTCGCGGGTAGTCGCCAATGCTTCCTCCCCCGACGCCGCGCTCATGACCGTGTAATTCTCACGATATCGGGAACGGAGGTCCCGGCGCACGGCCGCAAGCACTTGCGGATCGTCGTCGACGATGAGGAGGACGGGCTTGGTCATTCCTTGTCGTTTTAGGTCCGGGCGATCGGCAGGACGACCCGGAATTCCGTCCGGCCGGGCTCTGATGCGACGGAAATCTCGCCGTCATTGTGGCGGACGAGGCGCCGTACGATGTCGAGCCCCAGCCCGGTACCGGCTCCCATGGGCTTGGTGGTGAAGAACGGATCGAAGATGCGTTCGCGGATCTGCGGGGGGATGCCCGGCCCATTGTCGATTATGCGCACGACCACGCGCTCTTGCTCGCGGTTCGCCAGCACTTCGACAAGGCCGGCATTGGGAATAGCATCGAGTGCGTTGTCGATCAAATTGGCCCAGATCTGGTTGAGTTCGCCGGCAAAGCCGCGCACGCGCGGCAGGCCAGGCTCAGGCTCCACCACGACGGCGGCCGATTTTTCCCGCGCCTTCGATCGGAGGACGGCAACCGTGTTGCTCAGACCGAGTATCAAATCCACCGGTTCAGCGACCGCGGCTTGATCCATGTGCGTGAACCCCTTGATTGCCGCGACCAGGCCCGAGATGCGCATGGCCGCGTCTTGAATCTCCGAGGCGAGACTTCGGACCGAGCAGCCGGTTGCCGCCCAATGCAGCACGGCTTGTAACGCCGGTCCCTCGACGGACTGCGCGAGATGATCGAGTGCTTCCAACGTTGTGGACGTGTCCGTGAGTGCATCCGCAGTCGCGGCGTCGAGGCCGTGATCGGTGAGCCAGTCGACCAAGGTCTCCTCGCGTTCCGCTTCCTCGATGGGGGATCGCACGCCGTGCACCCGCTCGGCCAGGCAAGACTCTTTGAAGCGTTCGATGGCGGCGAGCTGCGTTTCGGTCAGCTTGAGGGAACCGAGGGCGCGCGTGGCTTTGTCGGCATCCTCGAGCCGTTCATCGAGCAGCGCGGCACTCCGTTCGATCGCGGAGGCGGGGTTGTTGAGCTCGTGAGCCAGCCCCGCGGACAGCTTACCGAGAGAGACCATCTTCTCGTCATGCAAGTCGCTCGAGGTGAAGATGCGTATGCGATCGATCATGACGCGGACAAGGATCGAGGTGACTTCGTGGCACTCGCCGATCATCGTTCGAAGCTGGTCGCGAGGTACGGCTAGAACTTCCGAGGCCTCCTCGGCGATGTTATCGCCCGGCGGGCTGGTCATGCGGGAGTAGGGGAGCAAGCCGGTGATGTCGCCTTCGCGCCATTCCATGATCTTGTGCGGCCCGGCGCCCCGGTCCACGGACATGGTGAGGCGCCCCGACAGCACCACGTACATCCCCTCTACTTGCGTGCCCTTCGCGGTCAGCACGGCGCCGGCGGGGAGTTGCTTTAGGGTTCCATGCGACGCCAGCCAGGCCAGCTCTTCGCGGGGAGCGCCCCCAAGGGTCTTGTGTTTCCCGAGGCGATCGACGAGGTCAGTCGGTGACACGGGTTATTGGTGCGCGTCGGGATCTTTCCAGATCACGCGAATGCGGTTGTGTCCCATGTCGGCAATGTACAGATTGTCGTGGCTGTCGAAACAAATCCCGGTGGGGCGGTCCAGAAACGCGTGGGTGGGCGAGGCGCCGTCACCGACGTCGTCGAGTTCCAGACCGTTAGGGCTCCCAGGCGATCCGGCGAACGTGGTGATGACGCCGTTCGTGCCCACCTTGCGGATGCAATGGTTGAACGTGTCGGCAATGTACACATTTCCGTGGCTGTCCACGGCGACATCCGAGGGGCGATCAAGCGAGGCATTCAAGGCCGGGCCCCCGTCACCGGCAAACCCTTGCGTCCCATTACCGGCAAACGTGCGAATGTTGTACCCCTCGTGGGCCGGAGACAGGATAGCCGGTACCGGTCCCTCCGGCTCGAGAATGCGGACGCGGTTGTTGTTGGTGTCGGCGACGTAGATGTTCGCCGACACATCGATGACGATTCGACCCCCGGGGAGGGATGACGCCACGGTCGGAAGATTGAATTTCGCCTGGGCGGATGGAACGCTGTCCACGAACCCCGGCTGCATGGGAACGCCGGCGAACGTGGTGATGTCACCGGTTTCAATGCGCCGAATGCACTGGTTGGCTTGATCCATGAACACGAGCCGCCCATCATCGTCATAAAAACCGGCGACGGGAAGATTGAGTAGAGCGCCGAGGGCCGGACCGTTATCTCCGGCGAAGCCGGCGACACCCGTGCCGGCGATGGGCTGCACCAAGTCGGCGGTGAAATCCAGGCTCAGGACCTTGTGGTTCTCCCAGGCGAAAATGATTAGTTTGCCGTCGGCGTCAAAGGTGACCCCGGTGGGGCGCGTTAGAGACACTTCTCTGGGGGGGCCTGCGATCGGGTCTCCGGGAGTGCCCGTGCCGCAGACCGTATAGATAACGCCCTGCTTTACCATCCGGATGCGGTGGTTGTACCAGTCCGCGATGTAGAGGTTGCCGTCTGGGCCAGCGGTAACGCCTTGGGGCAGGTTCAACGCCGAGTTCAGGGCAGGAACGCTGTCCTGGCCGGCGCCTTGGAGGCCGTTCCCGGCGAAGGTTTGGATGACTGAATACGGGGCGGAGGGCTCATCGTCACTGCAGCCCGCGAGCCCACCGGCACATAGCGTGAGGGCAATGACGATGCTATTGCGAAGTGGCATGTTTTCATCCCGGGGTAGAGAGACATTGCGACGTCCCGAAAGAATACCACGAGGCGCTGGACACATTTTTTGAGGCCATTGTGCATGCGTTGCATGCGCCACCGACGTTGTGGTGCATTTGAGCTCTACCCGCGATGCGATGAGACCCTCGCGTATATAACCTGCTCTGGCCCCCTCTTATGAGCATAAATCGAGCCCATTTGGACCGATTTGGTGGAAATAAAAAAGAAGAGGCATCAATTACCTAGTTATTATGTAATACTCACGGCTCTGTTAGGTTCGTTCTCTTTAGAAAAGGAAAGTATGAGCAAGATCTACGTTGGAAATCTACCGTTCACAGCAAGCGAAGACGATATTCGCCAACTCTTTTCACCTTTCGGCAATGTGACTTCAGTAAGTCTCATTACCGACCGCGAGACAGGCGCCCCTAGGGGATTCGGGTTCGTGGAGATGGAGGAAGGGGCCAAGGAAGCGATTTCCGCTCTCGACAACAAAGAAATGTCGGGTCGGAACCTTAAAGTCAACGAGGCCAAGCCCAAGGAAAATGGCAGCGGGGGCGGCCCACGGCGCAGTCGCTGGTAATTCGAGCGGTATGCTTCATGGGGCGGGTGTCTTTGGGCACCCGCCCTTTTATCTTTTCCCCTCATTTAGGTGGCTAAGACTATTCCAAAACTCCATTTGCCTTTAACCCCGACCGTCCGCCGCCGAGCAGAGCGCAGTCCTAATCCCGACTCCGAATCTTGGCAAGCTGTCATCGCCCCGTATCAGAAATCGGACTCCGGCCGAGCGTGGATACAGATCATCAACTCGCTCCTGCCGTACCTTGCCACCTGGGGAGCCATGGTATGGAGCTTGGGCGTGTCCTACTGGATCACCCTGCCCCTGGCTGTGATTGCGGCCGGGTTCATGATCCGCATCTTTATCATCTTGCATGACTGCGGCCACGGCTCCTTTTTCCGGTCGCGACGCGCGAACGATGTATTGGGGTTCCTGTTCGGTCTCCTGACCTTCACCCCGTATCACTACTGGCGGCACGATCACGCGCGTCACCACGCGACCGCGGGCAATTTGAATCGTCGAGGCTTGGGCGGCGATATTTGGACCATGACCCTGGCCGAGTACCGGGGCGCGTCCCGCTGGAATCGCATCCGGTTCCGGATCTTCCGCAATCCGATCTTCCTGTTTGTCCTAACGCCGGGCTTTCAGTTTCTGATCGGGCATCGTTTCGCTCGGCCCTCCGCCGGCTGGCGCTGGCAACGAAGCGTGTTCTTGGCGAATCTGGGTCTATTTGCTTTGGCCGCTCTCGTGTCGCTCCTCATCGGCGTGAAGGCGTATCTCCTCATTCAGATTCCGGTCATGATGATCGCGGGCACGGTCGGGGTGTGGCTCTTTTACGTGCAGCACCAGTTCGATGAGGCCTACTGGGAGGATGGGAAGATGTGGAACTACCACCGCGCCGCGCTGGAGGGCAGCTCGTATTACCAGCTTCCGATTGTTCTGCAGTGGCTGACCGGAAACATCGGGTTTCATCACGTGCATCATCTGGGGCCGCGCATTCCCAACTATCATCTTCCCCAATGCCATCGCGAAAATGAGATGTTCCGGCGGGTGAAACCCTTGCGGCTCGGTGAAAGCTTCAAGTGCATGCGTCTTCGAGTCTGGGACAGCGAGACGAAGCGCATGGTAACGCTTGGGCCAGCGTTTCTTTGAAGATGCCTTGAGGTTTTAGCGCCTCCGAAGCACCAACCATGACGCTGGCCGCTGGAACCCGACTCGGACCCTACGAGATCCTCGCCCCCTTGGGCGCAGGAGGCATGGGCGAGGTTTACCGAGCCACGGATACGAAGCTCGGCCGCGAAGTCGCAATCAAGGTGCTCCCCGAGACCTTCGCCGCCGACCCCGAGCGCATGGCCCGTTTCGAACGGGAAGCCAAAGTGCTGGCTTCGCTCAATCATCCCAACATCGGCGCTATCTATGGCCTCGAGCATTCCAGTCACACCCGCGCTTTGGTGATGGAGCTGGTGGATGGCCCCACCCTGGCCGATCGCATCGATCAGGGGCCAATCCCCCTCGAGGATGCGCTCCACATCGCGAAGCAGATTGCCGAGGCCTTGGAGTACGCACACGAGAGCGGCATCGTGCACCGCGACTTGAAACCGGCCAACATCAAGCTGCGTGCGGACGAGACGGTAAAGGTTCTCGATTTCGGGTTGGCCAAGGCCGTCCAGGGTGAGCCCTCCGACTCCGCGGCCCTCAGCAACTCGCCGACCATGACCGCGATGGCGACCCTGGCCGGTATCATATTGGGTACCGCGGCCTACATGTCACCCGAGCAAGCGAAGGGCAAGCCGGTCGATCGTCGGGCGGATATTTGGGCATTCGGCGTGGTGCTTTTCGAGATGCTGACCGGACAACGACTCTTCGTTGGAGAAACGGCTTCCGAGACACTAGCTTCGGTGATCAAGGACACACCCGATCTCAACCGGCTGCCTTCGGGAACACCCACCCAGGTCCACCATCTTCTCGAGCGCTGCCTCACCCGCGATCCCAAGCAACGTTTGCGCGACATTGGCGAGGCGCGTATCGCCATCGATGAAGCCATCAGCCACCCAAACAAACCGGCCCTTGGCGAAGCAACCGCATCACGTCGCTTCCCTGTCATCGCAACCCTCATCGCCCTGCTCCTCGGCGCCGGCGGACTGGCGGCGGGCTATTTGCTGCATCGCTCCACCCCCGCGCCCGTGTTCCGCGCGAGCGTTGATCTTCCCGAGGGAGTGCAACTCGACCTCACAAACGCCTCCGTCGTGATCTCTCCCGACGGCCGCACGGTGGCATTTGTCGCGGCCCTACCCGGCCGACCCGGACAGATCTGGACACGACGCCTCGATCAGATCAGCGCGTCAGCGCTTCCCGGCACCGAGGAAGCATCGTCCCCGTTCTGGTCCCCGGACAACCGATTCATCGGCTTCTTTGCCAATCGCAAGCTCAAGAAGGTGCCGGTGTCCGGGGGCGCCGTGCAGTCCATTTGTGATGCGGTGGATGCGCGCGGGGGAACATGGAACAGAGCGGGGATGATCGTGTTTTCCCCCGAGTCGAGAGCCGCTCTTTTTTCTGTTTCGTCTGCAGGGGGCGCACCCGTTCCGCTCACCACGCTTCCAAAACCGGGCATGTTCCATCGTTTGCCTCAGTTCTTGCCGGATGGAAAGCGCCTCCTCTTCTATTCCGGGGAAGGGGATTCCGCGAACGTAAACGGGATCTACAGCCTTGATGTCGAGTCGAAGAAGACTGCGCTCGTGCTCGCGACAAAAAGCGGCGGCGTCTATGTCGAACCGGGGTATCTGGTCTTCGTGCAAGAGGAAAACCTCGTCGCTCAGCCCATCGACCTCGGCACGCTGCGCCTTTCGGGCGAGCCGGTCCCCATCGCCGAGGGGGTGCAGTTCAACGAATTCCGATACACCGGAAACTACTCCGTCACGTCTCAGGGACTTCTCCTCTACTTGTCTGGGCGGCCAAGCTTGGACCGACAGCTCACCTGGTTCGATTTCCAGGGTAAAGAGTTGGGCAAGATCGGAAAACCGGCAGTCCTCAGCAACGTAACGATCAGCCCCAGCGGGACTCGGGCCTTGCTTGGAATTCGAGAGGACAAAATCGACCAGTGGAGCGTCGACCTGGCCAGTGGGACGAGGACCCGGTTCACGTTCGGAGGGGGGGTTGCCAACCCAGTTTGGTCGCCAGATGGCCGCGAGATCGCGTCGGGTGACGGTAACGAAAGCATTTACTTGAAATCTGCGGCCGGGGACTCCAAAGAACGTTTGATCTACAAGTCGGACTTCGGGAAGAAGGTGCGGCCCACGAGTTGGAGCCCCGACGGAACGCTGCTTGCCATGGATTTGCTGGCACAATCCCTGGACGTGTGGATGCTTCCGCCCAAGTCTGGGGCTACGCCACATGCGTATCTACAGACTCCCGCCGATGAAACGGATGGCCAATTCTCCCCAGATGGAAAATGGATGCTCTACGCGTCGAATGAGTCGGGGCGTTACGAAGTCTATTTGGTGTCCTTTCCTGACCCCAGCAGCAAGCGGCAAATCTCAAACGGGGGCAGCCGAGCGGGGAGATGGACCCCAGACGGACATCGGATAATCTACCTCACTCTCGACCGGCACATGATGGCAGTGGATTTGGCCATGCAAGGCACTAACGTGCAGATCGGCGCCCCGCAGATGCTCTTTGGAGGAGCACAAGTTCCCGCGGGAGCGGTTGCCCTGTCGCCGGATGGGAAACGCTTTCTACTGGCAGTTCCGGTTGGGGAGACGCGCACGTCGTTGACGCTGGTGACGGATTGGCGGGAGGGGTTGAAAAGGAACTAGACCTCCCACCACTGCCGGACTTCCGCTCTCTTAGGGCCGTCGAAGGTGATGTTCGCATTTTGGCTCACAGGGAGCTGCAGTCTTCGAGTTTTTATCCGGGGCCCCTTCGCCTCACTGTAGTCACCCCGGGTACCTTCCTCAGTGCTTCACGCATTCGCTGCTCCTCAATAGCCGTCACCGCTTGTCCAGGCCTTGGCGTGAAAGACACTTCTCCCCCTTCGATTTGGATCTCTGCGCGTGTTTCAATGCCGGGGGCAATCTTTGACAGGGCCTCCGCCACCTGAGTCCTTCTAAGTAGGTCCGGCTGCGCTCGGAATTGAGTAGCTCCTCCTCCACCCGCTATGCCCCACTCTGGCGAGCGTTGGCTCTCGGATTTGTCCAGTAGTGGACCGGCCTTGGCAACGCGATCCACCCCAGCTTCAATGCGTTGGATCCGCACGGCATCGCCGGGGCCTCCCAAGGCTCGGACGTCATGAGCCGCCTCGAGGGCGCGTGATCTGGCGTAGGCTGATTGCCGCGTTTGCCCTTCCAGTCTCCAACGCTCCCCAAGGTCGGCAAACGCCTTGAAACGTTGCCGATCCACAAACTCGGGTCGTAGCTCAGAAGGCTTCTTCTCCATGAGCCACTGCTGCTCGGCAGGCACGCGCACGTTCCCTTTATCGTCGATGGCCCACAGCACGGTGTCTGCGTTCGCAATGAGCTGACGGGTCCGAAGGATTTCGGCTATCCCATGCCGGCGCGTTGCGTCTCTGCCCGTGATCCCCGGATCCAGACGTTTCATCATCACCGAGGCTTCGGTCAATGCGTCCAGGTCCAGATATCCTTCGGCTGCGTCCAGAAACGGCGCATTGGCTTTGGTTTTGGACCCTGTCGCTTCGTAGGACTTGCCAAGTCGTTCGCTCAAGTGAGGCAAAGGCCTGTACACGCCGGGATCTTTTTTTACTCGACGATCAGCCGTCTCCAAGGCTCGGCCGAGCTGAAAGATTGCGTTGTCGTATCCGGTCCCGGAATAACGCTTGAGCTCGAAATACGTGAGCCCAAGAATAGTGTGGTAGCGCTGGATGGCTTCCAGATCCTCGGATTGATAGGCAACGGCTTTCTCGTTAAAGAACTCTGCTTCCAACGCATGCAGCTTGTTGGGTGGACCCCTCCGTGCGTACCGGACTGCCAATTTCAAAGCGATCTCCATGGGAAGGTTCTCACGTTCTCTCAACTGTGGATTGGAATATTGATAAAAGCGCGGTGCCGATTCGAGCGCGGTTTCCAGCAGATGGGTCGCCGCCTGCTCATGCCCGGCCGCCTCCGCAGTCATGGCTAGTTTGGCGAGAACCCCGGACCAAACATGCCGGCGCATCGAAGTTTGGTTCCACCACAGGTTTGGTTTCAGCCCAATGGGGGGTTTTGCAAACAATGCCTGCAGAGGTCGTAACGTGGTATCGGGAATAGCGCCCGCCAGATCCTTGAGTGCCAAGGGCGTGAG